>JGI24188J35168_1001623_pt1 | contig 12916 bp, 6 predicted proteins | sample YNPBryantNP2012_FD_35168 | JGI IMG/M metagenome (IMG submission 35168) | reverse complement strand
TGCCCCCACCCAATCCACACTCACCCCACCACCGGCGACGTGGCGATCCGCAGCACCCACTGGTCCAGCGCGGCGTAGAGGGTGTAGAGCAGCACGGCGATCACCGCCCAGCGCCCCCAGCTCCAGCGTTCCCAGATCCGGTCGGCGTAGATCGCCCAGCAGACGCACATCACCGGGAGCATGTAGAACAATTGCTTATCCACCATCGAGATGCGGTAGCCCGCAAACATGAACAGGGTCGCCACGCTCAGCCAGGCGGCGAACACCAGCCAGGGCAGCGGTTGGCGGCGCAGGGCGAAGAACCCCGGAACGGTGAACAGCATGGGGATGGCGATGCCGTAGTAGAGGTAATCGCCCGGCCAGATGCGGTAATCGAGATGGGGCACGTAGCTCCACATGTANTGCCCGAAGGGCGGGCGCACCACCCCCACGCTCTCCGGCCCCTGGGTAAAGACCGTCTTCATGTACGGCACGGTCTGGGCGACGATCAGCGGGATGTACTGCCCGTAGTAAATCACCACCGCCAGGGCCAGCGCCACCCCCGTGGCGATCCACAGGGGCCTGAGCTGGGCGCGCGGCGCGGCCCAGGCCGGGCCCCGCAGCCCGTTCACCCACACCAGCAGCGTCAGGATCGCCAGGAACACGCCCATGAACACCCCGGTGACCGTGTACATCAGAAAGGTGAGCAGCAGCAGCGCCGAGAGCGTCACCATCACTCGCCGCTCGCCCAGCCGCTCCCACCAGACAAAGATGACCGTCTTGCACACCAGGGTCAGCCACAGGCCGAAGGTGGTGGGGACGTTGCCCCAGGAGTGCAGCAGGAAGGCTACGGGCAACACCGCATACGTCGCTCCGGCGATCAACGCGCCGCGGTGGGTCAGCCCGGCTTTCAGGGCGATCAGGGCGATCAGGATGATGCGCGTGCTGTCAACCAGGATGCTGAACATGTTCGCCGCCATGTCCATTGACATCGGGGTGAAGGCGAAGACGGTGGCGAACATATGGAACCAGGGCGAGTAGGGGATAACCGGGCGATTCTCACCCCACTCGGCGGTGGGCATGGTCGTCTCGTTGAGCGGGCTGCTGGTGCCGTAGAGCAGCGGCAGGCGCCCCTCGAGAATCCACTGGGCGCGGGTCATGTGCCAGTTGACATCAATGGCCACGAAGAAGGGGTGCAGCGCGCCGATGGCCTTGAGCCAGTAGCTGACCATCACGAACAGCAGCAGCAGGCTGAGGAAACGCCGCTCGCGGATGGCGTCATCGCCGGCGGGCGCGTCAAGCGGGAAGCCTGCCGCGCGGAAGAGCCGGGCCGTCAGCGGGCGCAGGGCCAACGCGAGGGCCACGCTCCACAGCGCCAGCCAGGCCAGCCGCGGCAGCATAAAGCTGCTCGGGAAGCGATGGGTCATCAGCGCCCAGGCCCCCACCAGCGCGGCCAGAGCCACCCCCAGAGCCGCCCAGACGTACGGCGGCACGCGCCGCCGACCTGTGGGCCTCCCGCCGACAATCAGGTGCAGGGCGGCAAAGGCCCCCAGCACCGTCACCAGGGCCATCCCCAGACCACCAAGGGGCGGCACGGCCGTGGCAAGCCCGGCGTTCCCCGCCGGGGCCACCATAACCTGCGACACCAGCACCCCCAGCGGGCGCGGGTCGGCATAGGTGTTGGAGCGCAGCGTCACCTCCAGAGTGCCGTCGCGGACCAGGCGCCCCGGCGCCAGCACACGCACCCGGCGCGGCGCGGGGCTATCGGGCAAGCGCGCCAGGAGCGTGTCATTCACGAACAGTTCCGCGTTCACCGGCTGCCCGTTGGGGTGCGCCGTCACCACCGCCAGATCCAGCGTCCAGGCCCCCCGGCCCAGGTTGGGCAGCCTGATGCTGGCCTCCCCGCTGGACCAGCGGTACGTCCGCGCGGGGGCCAGTTCCACCTCGCCGACGAGGCCGGGCGGCGGGTCGGGGTCGCCCACCAGCGGCCCGACCAGGCTGAAGCTCAGCGTCTCGGCGGCGCCCAGTTCCGCCGGCACCTTGGCGATGATGAAATCCGGGCCCCGGCGGGGCATGTCCACGCGCTCGCCATTCACCGCCACCGCCGCCTGGCGCAGCATGCCGGGCGGCTGGCCCGGCGCGGCCCGCAGCGTGGCGATCCAGACCCCCTCGCGGCGGCCCGGCACGCTCAACANGCGCGCCTCGGGCGGCCAGGCCGCCGTCTCGGCGCCGCCGATGGCGTCAATCTCGCGCCCGTGGAAGCCGCGCAGAAACACCGCGTCGTGATCGCCGCCAAGGTCAATGCGCACCACCGGGCGGGCGGCGTAGGCCACCGTCAGCGCTAGCGCCGTCAGCAGCGCCAGCCACAGATAGGGCCGCAGATCGCCGATGCGCGGTATGCTCAACGCCGAGCCGGCCCCGCGCTCCCGCGGCAGCGCCTCACCCGGAGCGGAACTGGTCATGGGTCTCCTCGTAGCAGGTGTGGAGGTGCGGCGGAGGATGGGAAAACCTGATTTCCCCATTCCCCCACCCCTTCCGCTTCGTCGGCAGGATTGTACCAGAAGCGCCCCGAACACGCACACCATGGAGGGGGATNGGGAAACCAGGTTTTCCCATTCCCTCCCTCACGGACGCGGCTCAATCTGACATGACGAGTTGTTGGTTCCCACCTGGCGGGCTATACTAACGTGAACATGGGGGAACCAGGTTCCCCCATACCCCCGCCCGCGGGAGGGCCTGGCCTTCCCGCAGGGGGAGGCGGAAACCGGGTTGCCCCACGCCCCCGCCCCGCAGGGGGTTTGGCCCTCACGCAGAGGGAGAGGGAAACCGGGTTGCCCCACGCCCCCGCCCGGTGGGAGGGTCTGGGGGCGCAACCCCTGCCTGGAGGCGGGCCGGCGTAGGGGCGGGGAAACCCCGCCCCTACGCCGNCGGCCCCGGCTTCTCCCGCCCGGAGGTTCCCGGGGCGCACCCCTGAGGTGAACATACGCCCTCGGCGAGGGGTGTGGGGCAACCCGGTTTCCCCACGCCCCCGCCCGGTGGGAGGGTCTGGGGGCGCAACCCCTGCCTGGAGGCGGGCCGGCGTAGGGGCGGGGAAACCCCGCCCCTACGCCGCCGGCCCCGGCTTCTCCCGCCCGGAGGTTCCCGGGGCGCACCCCTGAGGTGAACATACGCCCTCGGCGAGGGGTGTGGGGAAACCGGGTTGCCCCACGCCCCCGCCCCGCAGGGGAATGGGGAAACCGGGTTTGCCCATTGCCCCACCCGCGGGAGGGTTTGGGAGGGCTGCGCCCTCGCGCAGGGGGACGGGGAAACCCGGTTTCCCCAGGCACTGCTCTGAGGGGCATGGGCCTGATAGGCATAAGCCGGCGCCAGGTGCGCCGCCAACCTGGAGGGTTGCTGCTATGATGTACGATCACCTCGACCGCCTGCGCCGCGCGCGCGGGCGCTGGCTCGATATGGCGGGCCTCGCGCCCATCGAAACCCCGTCGCGAGTGGTGTTTTCGGCGCCCCCGGTGACGCTTAAAGCCTATGCGGAAGCCAGCGCCTCCGGGCCGGTACTGCTCATCGTGCCTGCGCCGATCAAGCGCGCCTACCTGTGGGATCTCGCGCCCCAGGTAAGCGTCGTGCGGCACTGTCTCCGGCGCGGCATTCGTCCCTACCTGATCCAGTGGGAACGGCCAGGCGCCGATGATCAACATCTGGGGCTGGAAGCATATGCCGATACGTATCTGCTGGCCTGCCAGGAAGCCATCGCCGCCGAGACCGGCGCGCAGGCAACCTTCGTGGCCGGTCACTCCCTCGGCGGGGTGCTGGCGGCGATCTTCGCCGCACTCTATCCTGAACGGTTGCGGGGCCTGGTCCTTCTGAGCGCGCCGCTCAACTTCGGCCCGCGCACGGGCGCCTTTGGCCCCGTAGTGGCTCGCGCGCCGCGCGCCGAGACGCTCACCGCCTTCATGCCCGCGAACGTGCCGGGGTCCTTTCTGAACACTGTGAGTATCCTGAGCGCGCCCGGCACCTTCGAGGGCGAACGCATGAGCGACTGGTGGCGCAGCCTGGCTGACCCCCAGGCGTTGGGCCTCCACATGCGCATCATGCGCTGGACTCTCGACGAGCAAGCGTTACCCCGCCGCCTCTTCGAGGAGATTGTGGAGTTCCTGTATCGCGATAACCGGTTCATCGGCGGGACACTCAACGTCGGCGGGCGCCTGGCCGCGCCGGCCGCCATTACGGCGCCGCTCATTAGCGTCATCGAACGGCACTCCGCGATCATCCCGCCCGAAGCGGTCCTGCCGTTTCATGCGGCGGTGGGGAGCGCCGATACCCGTGTGCTGTGGTACGAGGGCGATGTAGGGGTGGTGCTGCAACACCTGGGCATGCTGGTCGGGCGCCGCGCCCACCAGGAGGTGTGGCCCGCCATCCTGGATTGGATGCACGCTTGATGATGGCAGAGGGCTGGGGGACTCCGGGTTCCCCATGTCCTCCAAAACCTTCCGCGGAGCAGTTACAACATAAGAATCACCAGCACCAGCACCATAGCCAGCACCGCCACCACCCCGACGGTCAACGGCAAGGCCCCCGGAACGCGACGCCGGCGTGACCCGCCGCGCCCCAGATAGGGGCCGAGGTCAACATCAAGCATGGCGCTGTAGGCCTTCAAGGCGTGGCGCAGTTCGTCGTGGGGCACGTAGCTGAATTGCTCGCGTTCGATGGCCTGCAAAAACTCCCAACGCACGCCGCAGATCTCGCCGGCATCGTGCAAGCTCAGGCGCCGCTGCCGCCGCGCCTCGGCCAGCAGGGGGCCGAGCCGTGGACGGTTCTCCGCGGGCACGGTCTCGGGCACCTGAGTCCGGCCGGGCCGCGGCGCGGCCATGCCCGGCGCGGGCGCCGCCGCCACAGGCTGTGGCGCCGGCTCAACACGCGCAGCGGGAGCCGGGGTTGGCCGGCGCCGGTCGTTGGCGCTCCGGCTGCGCCGCAGCACCGCTTCGATCCGCGCGATCAGCGCATCTGCGCTGAAGGGCTTCCCCACATAGTCGTCGGCGCCGCTCGTCAGGCCGGCGACGATGTCGTCGTCACCGTGTTTGGCCGTCAACATGATGATCGGCACCGTCGAACTGGCGCGGATCTGGCGGCACAGATCCCAGCCGCTGATCCCCGGCATCATCACATCGAGCAGGATCAGATCCGGAGCCTCGTCGGCAAGCGCCAGCAGCGCGTCGTGGCCCCGTTGGCACGCCGTGACCTGGTAGCCCGCCCCTCCGAGCTGGTATTCGATTAACCGGCAGATCACCGGTTCGTCATCAATCACCAGAATGCGAGTTGCCACGCTGCGCTCCCTGGACGAAGGTACCCGTTCGGGAGGGGCGCGGAGGGCTGCGCCCCCCTTCGCCCTCCACCTCGCTACCCAAGACCGATCAACGCCTCGCCCGCCCAGTGCCGCTGCTCCTCCGGCTGGCCCGGCGCTTCGGCCAGGACACTCAGACGCTCCAGGGCCGCGGGCGCGGCGGCCGTGTTCCCCCGGGCCAGCGCCGCCAGGGCTTCGATACAGCGCCGGCGCAACAGTGGCGGGGGTGGTGGCTGATCGGGTGCGGGGGCGAGCGCGGCGGCGAGCGCCTCCGGCGCGGTCGGCGCGCCGCGCGTCAGGGCTACGGCGGCAGCCAGGCGGAGCTGCGGCTCTTCGTCGGGACGGGTCAGGGTCGCTTCCAGCGCGGGCGCGGCGGGATCACAGGCGGCCAGGCGCTCCAGGGCCTGGAGTCGCAGGGCAAGCGGGGCCGTGGGGTCGCTCAGGGGCTCGCCGAGCCGCGGATCGTCGGGGCAGGTCGTGGCGAGAACGGCATAGGCGCGCATCCGCAGCGGGGCGGACGCGTTGCTCAGGTACTCGCGGAGCAGGGGTAGATGCGCCGGGCCACACAGGCGCAGCAGCGCGGCAACCGCGGCAAGCCGCACCGCCGGGGTCGCCAGGTGGCTCTGGCTCACCGCCACCAGCACCGGCTCGATGCTGTCGTCGCCCGCCTCGGCCAGGGCCTCGAGATTGGCGATCGCGGCGACCCCGGCTTCGCCCCGCGCCAGCCGCAGCAGGATCGGCAGCGCGTCCCGCTCACCGGCGCGGGCCAGCGCCCGCGCCAGGGCCGCTTCCACCTCCTCCGGCTGCCGCGCGACCCGCAGCGCGCGATAGAGGGCCCCCCGTTCGTCGGTTGAGAGGGTGGCCGGCAACGTGGCCGCGGCCAGCGCGCGGATGTCGCCGGGCACGCTGGTGTCGGCGGCCAGGGCGACCAGGGTGGCGCTCACCTCGGCGGCGGGAAAGCGTCCCAGGGCCACGATGGCAGCGCGCCGCAGGTGCGGGTCGCTCGCGGCGTCGCGCGCCAGGCGGCGGATGGCCGGCAGGGCCGCTTCGTGGCCCTGCGCGGCCAGGAGCGTAATCATCGCCGCCCGCAGGAAGGGGTCGCCGTCGCACAGGCGGCGAGTGAGCGCCTCGCGCGCGGGCGCCAGCCGGCCCAGACGCTCCAACGCCAGCCATTTGACCGGCGGCGTCACCCCGTCGTCATCGAGCAGCGCCTCCAGTTCCTCCCCCGGATCGCTACAGGCGGCCAGGCTGTCGAGGGCCGCGCGCACCACGATGGGACGGGTATCGGTCGTGACCATCTGGCGCAGGGCGGCGCGTACCGCGGTCTGGAGATCGGGGCGCGCGCGGACCAGGTCACCGAGGGCCAGCGCCGCCGCTTCGGCGATCCGTTCGGCCTGCCGGGCGCAGCACTCGGCCAGGCTGGAGGGCTGATCAGCGAGGGTCTCCCCCTCGGCCAGGGCGTCCATCAGCGCCACGCGAGTCCCGGCGGGCAACTCCAGGGCAGGCCAGGTCCGCGCAGGGCGGCGGGCCAGCTCGGGAACGCGCCGCTCCCAGGCCGCGCGCAGCACATCGGCCAGCGCCGGCGCCAGCAGCGAACGCAACGGCGGCAGGGCGGCATTGGCGCCGCTCTGCCCCAACCCGCGCGCAATGGTGACCATCAGGGCCGCGTCCACACCCGCCCGTCGCAGACCGGTGATCAACGCGGCGGCCACCTGATCGGCCCGCCCGGCGCGCCGCCCCAGGGCGCCCAGCGCCGCCGCCGCGCTGCGGCGCAGCAACGGCGGCGCGTCGCTTTCAAGGAGGTTGCGCAGCAGCGGCAACGCCCCGCCGTCCTCCAGGCGACCCAGGTGCGCCGCGGCCGCGGCGCGCAACGCCGGGGGCAAACGGCCTGCCTCCAGCGCCTGGCGAAGCACAGGGGTTCCGGCCCGCCCCCTGGACGCGAGCAACCTCAGGGCCCGCATCCGTGTCGCCAGACCGAGTTGCGCGTCGAGGAGCGCCCGAATGAGCATCCCCGTGGCGCCGGGGTGCTCGATCACTGCCAGGGTATCCAGCGCCTCGCTTCGGGTCACCACCGTGGCCTCGGGGTGNTTGAGCGCCCGCGCCAGCATAACCACCGCGATTGCCGGATTCTCCTCGCGAAGGGCCGCCAGCCCCGCCCGGCGCAAGACGCCGACGGGCGAAGTGAGGGCCTGCTCTAGCACGGCGCGGTCGCCGATCAGAGCCAGGGCGCGCAGATCGTCCGGCACATCCCCATCGGCGAGGATGGCCCGCGCCACGGCCAGCCGGCGCTCACCTGCGGCAGGATCGCCGAGCAGGTCCACCGCGCCCGCCCGCAGCGGCGGCGTCGCCAGCAGCGCTGTTCCCCCTTCTACGGCAGTGGCCGCCAGAAAGGCCCGCGCCCGGAGCGCCAGCGGGTCCGGCGCCGCGGGAACCGCGGTCACCAGCTCCTGATCGAGCGCCTGGCGCGCCAGCAGGTCGGCGGCGGCCCAGCGCAGGGCGTCAGGCGCCCCGGGAAGATCCACCAGCGGCAGCCAGCGTCCCACCATAGGCGGCAGCGCGGCATCGGCGGCGCGCAGGGCCGCGCTGGTTCGCTCAACTTCCTGGCACGCGGCAAAGAGACGCGGCAAGACAGGGGCCAGCGTCACCAGCGCCGCCTGCTCCTCGGCGTTCGCCTCCGGGCGCGCCAGATGCTCGACTAGCCGCAGGCCCCATGCGGGCGCCCGATCGGGCATTTCGAGGAGACAGGCCACACTGGCGGCCAGACTCGCCCCCGCGGGGGCGGCGTCGGCCCATAGAACCGCCAGCACCGGCGCCGGCGTGCCCAGCAGCCCCGCGGCCAGCGGCGCCACGGCGATCCGCTCGATCGGCGGAAGGCTCGCCAGCCCGCCAATCTCGGCGCTGCCGGCGAAAGCCCGCGCCATCTGGTAATGCCGGAGCAGCGACCGGCCCAGCGCCGGCGGCGGAGAGGGTTCGTCGCCCTCTCGACCCTCCAGACCGGCACGAAACAGCTCATAGGCCCGCGCATACAACTCCGCTCGCGAGGCCGGCGGCCCGTGGTCGGGCAAGGTCAGGGCCAGCAGGACCAGATCGGCCAGACCGATGGGCGCGCCGCCGCTCCCGGCGCGCAGGGCGGCAAGCAGGGGACCTGGCTGCTCCGCCGGCAGCAGGTGACGGAGCCAGGCAGCCAGGGTCCCCGCATCGTCGGGCACATCCAGGGCCCGGTAATCCGGCCAATGCTCGCCCGCCGGCAAGGCGACAACCACCCGCAGGGCGCGCCACTCCCGCACTGTCGTGGTCAGACAGGCGCGCCACGCCAGCCGACGATCAACGGGCAGCGTCTCCCAGTCGTCGAGCAACACGATCCCCGGGCGGGCGCCCGACGCCGCGGGCAGCCCGGCCCGTTGAAGCGCGCCGGCAAGGATCGCCCGCGGCGGCAGCTCAGGCGCATCCTCGGCGGCCAACGACACATAGAGCACCGCGCCGCCTGCGCCCTGCGCGCACCAGCGCGCGGCAACCTGCAAGAGGGCCAGCGTGCGCCCCGAGGCCGGCGGGCCGCAGATAGCCAGGTGTGACGGCGCGGCAAGGATCGCCGCCGGATCGGGCAGCGGATCCAGCCCCAGGGGCAGGTCGAGCAGCCCCGGCAGCGCCTGCAGGCCCGGCTCCCGCGCCAGAAACGCCTCCAGCGCCGCGCGTCGTTCTCGCGCGGCGCGGTTGCCGGGAAGAAAGGTGAACGTTTTACCGGATAGCACGGGATTCTCTGTAGACGCGACGAGGGCGGGACGCCCTCGCCAGGCTCATGGATGACTCCGAGTGTCAATGGTCATTGATAAGGACTTCCGCNGTGGAGGGGCGCGGGAAGGCTGCGCCTCNCCGCATACCCCCTTCCCGCCTGCGGCGGCCGGGCAGCCTGGCGANACGAANGGNATGGTTCATGGAGNGCCTGCGGCCCTCCATCCCTCCCCACCGGAAGGCGACCCTGTAAGTCATGTTATTGAACCATTACTCCGCTCAACATCGTCCCCTGGAGCAGGGTGTGGGGAAACCGGGTTTCCCCACACCCTGCTCCAGCAGCTTATGTTCACGTTAGACGGTCATGCGCCTGGCGCACCACGCCCGCTGCACATGGCCCGGAAGCGCGGGCGTCCCGCCCGCGCCACGTCTCCGCGGGCACGGTGACAGCCCCTTCCCTGACCCTCCCCCGCTGGGCGAGGGAACCAGGCTCCTCCCCCCAGTGGGGGGAGGCTGGGAGGGGGGCTGAACCCTGCGCACGATGGTCACCTCAGCTTGACAACCGATCCACGGCATGCATGCTACCCGCGCAGCGCCCCTCCGTACAAGTTTCGCAGATTACAGTGTCGTGACACAGGTTAAGAAAGCGTTAAGCAGCGGCGCAACCGGGTTGCGCGTAGGGAAACCCGAGGCGCGCCCCGCGGGTCAGGGACCCGGGACGTGCCCTTTAGACCCCGATACTTTTCAATAAGGTGACTGCCCCCTCCCCAGCCCTCCCCCGCCGGGGGAGAGAGTCCGGCTCCTCCCCCTGGCGGGGGGAGGCTGGGAGGGGGGCTGAAGCGCCGCGTTCGCTTATTGGTATTGCCTTTAGACATCGCCCAGGCCCTGCAATACTCTAATTTTCCTCTTACACTCCGCTAATCCTGGTCTTATACTGTCAGCGTATGTCTACCTTGTTGCGCTTCCTCGGCGGGGAGGTGGAGATGGGCTGCGCGCCTCCAAAAAGAACAAGGCTAGTAACTGTTCACACCTGGGGTAACCTACGCGCCTGCGAGCGAGGGCGTTTCGCCCCCGTCGCGTCTCCGCGGGCAAGCTGCCCGCGCTCCCAGGAGCAATGTGAACCCGTACCAAGGCTACTGTCCGGGGGCCTGCGGCCTCCAGTTCCGCGCTTGCGGCCCACTCCCTCGTCCGCTCACCGGTGACGTTCTGCAGATGCATCCAAGGAGCCTGGCCATGCGACGTTTCGTGCTGATCGCCCTGGTTCTGCTCGCCCTCCTGACGCCCCTGCCGCTGACGCCGGCGGCCCTGGCCCAGGGAGGACTGACGCTCTTCACCCGCTTTCCGGCGCAACAGGTCGCCAGAGGCGAGGACATCAACTTCCCCTTGATCTTGCGCGCTCCCACCCCACAGATCGCCCGCCTCAGCGTGCCCAACTTGCCCGAGGGCTGGACAGCCACCCTCCGCGGTGATGGCCGGGTCGTCGAGGCGGCCTATGTTCTGCCCGATGAGGATACGCGCGTGGACCTGCGCGTGCAGCCGGCCCAGAATGCCGCCCCGGGCGAGTACCGTCTCAGCGTCGTCGCCGAGGGCAACGGCGAGAGCGCAACCCTGCAACTCCAGATCACCGTCAAGGAGCAACTCCCGCCCAGCCTCGTCTTCGACGTGGACCTCCCCAACGTCCGTGGCGCCCCCGACAGCACCTTCCGCTTCAACACGACCCTGCGCAACGAAGGCGACACCGACCTGACCACCAACCTGCTGGCCGAGGTCCCGCCGGGCTGGTTCGTGCGCTTCCGCGCCGCTGGCCAGGAAGTGACCAGTCTGCCGGTGCGCGCCAACGGCTCCGAGAGCATCAGTGTCGAGGTGGAAGCGCCTGAAGGAGTCGAACTGGGTTCGTTCCCGATTTACGTCAAAGCCGAGAGCGGCGACGTGCGCGCCGAAGTCACCTTGACCGCCGAGGTGGTTGGCCAGCCCCAGGTGAACCTGACCACGCCCGACGGGCGGCTCTCCGGCCAGGCCACCATCGGCCAGACCGCGACCTACACGCTGCTGGTGCGAAACACCGGCAGCGCCCCGGCCCGCAATATCACCATGAGCGGCACGCCCCCTTCGGGGTGGACGGTGGAGTTCCAGCCGGCGAACATCGCCGAGCTAGGCGCCGGCGCGCAGCAAGAAGTGACCGTCAATCTGCGCCCGGCCGATCAGGCCGTCGCCGGCGACTACGTGGTCAGCTTCAGCGCCCGCCCGGAAGAGGGGCGCAGTTCGTCGGTTGATTTCCGCATCACCGTGCTGACCTCAACCCTCTGGGGCATCGTGGGCATCGTGCTGATCGCCATCGCCGTGGGCGTGGTCGGCCTGGCCGTCTCGCGGTTCGGGCGCCGCTAACAGCCAGGCGGCTCCGCCGCACACGAACAGGATAAAACCAGGTTGTTCCTGGGAGGGCGTAGCCCGCCCACACCCCCTGCGGGGTGGGGGGATGGGGAAACCCGGTTTCCCCATCCCCCTGCGCAAGGGCGTAGCCCGCCCACACCCTCCCGTGGGGTGAGGGGACGGGGAAACCCGGTTTCCCCATCCCCCTGCGCAAGGGCGTAGCCCGCCCACACCCTCCCGCGGGGTGAGGGGACGGGGAAACCCGGTTTCCCCATTCCCCTGCGCAAGGGCTGCGCCCGCCCACACCCTCCCGCGGGGTGAGGGGACGGGGAAACCCGGTTTCCCCATTCCCCTGCGCAAGGGCGTAGCCCGCCCACACCCTCACCGCGGGCGGGGGTATGGGGGAACCTGGTTCCCCCATGGTCACATCAGGCCCCATGCGCGGGGCGCACAACGCCCGATGCAAACGGCCCGGGAGCGCGGGCGTCCCACCCGCGTCACGTCTCCGCGGGCAAGGTGACGACCCCCGCCCCAGCCCTCCCCCGCTGGGGGAGGGAGTTCGGCTCCTCCCCCCAGCGGGGGGAGGCTGGGAGGGGGGCAGAACCCTGCGAACGGTGTTCACATCAGCCGTCCATGCGGCTGCGCCGCACACCGACGGGATGAAAAAGGTTCTTCTTGGGAGGGCGTAGCCCTCCCAAACCCTCCCAGGGGCCGGGGCCTGGGTGCGCGGGCCTCCGGCCCGCGTCCGCGGGGGCGTGGGGAAACCCGGTTTCCCCACACCCCTCTCCGAGAGCTTATGTTCACGTTAGCGTAGAAGGAAACCCAACCTATGGATATCGTCCTCGAGGCTCACGGCCTGACCAAACGCTATGGCGACTTCGTGGCCGTTGACCGGCTCGACCTGACCATTCGCCGCGGCGAGGTGTTTGGCCTGTTGGGGCCCAACGGCGCCGGAAAAACCACCACCATCCTGATGCTCCTCGGCCTGACCGAGCCGAGCGCAGGCTCGGTGCAGGTGCTGGGCCTGGACCCGGCGCGCCGCCCGCTGAGCGTCAAGGCCCGCGTGGGTTACCTGCCCGACCAGGTCGGCTTCTACGACACCCTCACGGCGCGCGAAAACCTGGCCTACATCGCCCGCCTCAACGGCCTCACCCGCAAAGAGGCCGGCGCGCGCATCGAGGCCGCCCTCGCCAGAATGGGCCTGGGGGAGGTGATGGACAAGGCCGTGGGCGCCTTCTCGCGGGGCATGCGCCAGCGCCTCGGTCTGGCCGAGATCCTGATGAAGCACCCCGAGTTGATCATTATGGACGAGCCGACCCTGGGCCTCGACCCCGAGGCGGCCCGCGAGTTCCTGGAGATCATTCGCGACCTGCGGAGCGAAGGCATCACGATTATGCTCTCCTCGCACCTGCTGCACCAGGTGCAGGCCGTCTGCGACCGGGTGGGGCTGTTCTCGAAGGGCAAAATGGTGCTCGAAGGCCCCGTGGAGGTGCTGGCGCG
>JGI24188J35168_1001621_pt1 | contig 12920 bp, 14 predicted proteins | sample YNPBryantNP2012_FD_35168 | JGI IMG/M metagenome (IMG submission 35168) | reverse complement strand
TGCAGCCGCCCTTGCGCTTGCTCCAGCTCCGCCATGCGCTGGTCCCGCAGACCCACGAGCTCCCGCTGCAGCTCCTCGAACGCCCCCTGCAGCCGCCCTTGGGCCCGCTCGAGCTGGGGGATGCGGGCATCCCGCAGCAGCTCTAGCTCCTGCTGCAGCGCGGCAAGCCCCGCTTGCAGGCCGGCGAGGTCCTGGGCGAGCTGCGGGACCCGGCGATCCCGCACCTCCTCGAACTCCCCCCGGGTGGCCAGGTAAGCGTTGCGGAGATCCTCCAGGGCCCGCTGTTGCTGCTGCTGGACCGTCATGCGCTCTTGCGTTTCCCGCTCCAGCGCCTCCCTGGCCCCGGCGATCGTGCGTTCCACCTCCCCCACCCGCGCCTCGAGCCGCTGNACCGCCCCCAGCTCTTCCTTGAGCAAGAAACGAAAAGGCGCCGCGAGGGCGCGGCGCAGCTTTCCTTTCCAGCTCGGGGAACCGCTCACCGGGCTTGCGCCCCCCAACGCTACCCCTCGGCCTTCAGGGGCTCCACGTGCACCGCCAGCGGCACCCTCACCTCCCGGTGCAGGTGCAGCTCCACGGTGTACGTGCCGAGCCTCTTGATGTGCTGGGGCAGCACCACCTGCCGGCGATCCACCGCGAACCCCTTGGCTTCCAGGGCCTCGGCGATATCGGCTGCGGTGACCGAGCCGTACAGCGTATCCTCTTCCCCGGCCCGGCGCTGGAAGGTGAGCTCCACCCCAGCGAGCTTGCTGGCCAGCTCGGCAGCGCTTGCCTTTTCCTTGGCCTGCCGCGCTTCCCAGCGCTTCTGTTCGGCGGCAAAGCGTGCCAGGTTCGCGGGCGTGGCCTCGTAGGCCAANCCCTTGGGAATCAGGTAGTTCCTCGCGTAGCCCGGCTTGACCTCCACGGTCTGCCCGCGCTCCCCCAGGTTTGGCACGTGTTCGTTCAAAATCACCTTCATAGCTCGCTCCCCTCGTCTTCCTTGGCTCTGCGAAGCTTCACGAAGCTATCCACGAGCCCCAGAGCCGCGTAGAAAAACAACAGCGGAACCTGCACCCCGAGCACCACCACCGCGGCCCGGACCCAGCGATTGGCCCCCACTTTGGGGCCCAGCACGGCGAGAATGATAGCGGCACCGTGCACGAAGTACAAGGCGACCACCACCGCCAGCAGGTTCGCAGCCAGCCAACCCCAGACACCGCTGGCGAAGGCCCACCCGAAGCCACCCACCACGAACCCGAAGGGCAGCCACTCCTCCGATGCGTAGCTGGCGAAGGGCTCGCGCCCCAGGGAAAAACCGAGAAGCCCGAGGCGCGGTCGCAACCAGAGGCCNGCCGCCATCACGTAGGTTGCGGCAAGCGCTGGTACCAGGTAACCGGCGAGGCTCGCTCCGNNCNNCACCAGCTCCGTTTGTCCGAATGACCAGAAGCGCACAGCTTCCTGGTGGGCTTCCACCCATGCCACCGCACCCTTGGCCAAAAGCTCCCCCACGTGGGCGGCTCCGAACCAGCCCATGGCCACGGCGCTGGCGAACCCCCAGGCTCCCAGGGTGAGCACCGCCAGCCATCGCCCGCTACTCCACCCCCGCCGCTGCCAAAGCTCCACGGTCACCGCGGGCCACACCGCCACCAGCAAGTAGCCAGCAGCCAGAAGCCCCAGCGACTCGCCCCCCGCGGCCAGGGCCGCACCGGCCAACACCACCAGCACCCAACCCCAGGCGAGGAACGGGGTCCTCCCCAGCGCTTGTTCGCGAAGTAGCGGCAGCGCCGACATGAGCCCCAGGAACGCCCCCAGCAACGGCACCGCCAGCAGGGCAGCGTAAAACACCAACGAAGCCAAGCCGGCCCAGAACGGGCCGGAAAAGCGCCGCGTTGGGGCTTGCCCGGAAGCTCCCGCGCCCATGGCGACCTACGGGCCGCTCACTCCCCCACGAACGGCAGCAGGGCCATGATGCGCGCCCGCTTGATGGCGCGGGTGAGCTTGCGCTGGTAGATGGGGCTCGTGCCGGAGACCCGGCGGGGAAGGATCTTCCCCGAAACCGGGGTGAACTGCTTCAGAAGCTCCACGTCCTTGTAATCAATGTAATCGATCCCCTCGGCGGTGAACTTGCAAACCTTCTTGCGCTTGCTGACGAACTTTTTCTTGGACATTAGCCTTCCTCCCCCACCTCACCCGTGGTCTCGCGTTCCGGAGCTTGCGCCTCGGAAGCCGCGGCAGCGCCGGCGGCAGCCTTGGCCGCCTGCTGGGCAGCGCGGTACGCGGCCATCTTCCTGGCCCGACGCAGCTCCCGATCCAGGTTGAGGGTCAAGTAGCGCAGCACCTCGTCGGACAAGCGGAGCTTGTACTCCAAGGGCGCCACCGCCGACCCCGGGCCCTCGAACTGCCAGAAGAGGTAGTACCCTTCCCGCTTGTGGCGGATCGGGTAGGCCAAGGTCCTCTTGCCCCACACGTCCTCTTTGACGATGCTGGCGCCGTGGCCGGCGAGGAGCTGCTTGAGCTCGCCCAAAAAAGCTTCCCTCGCCTGGTCCTCCAGATCAGGGGTCAACACCAAACCCAGTTCGTAAAGCGGCATGTTGCCTCCTTTCGGCCCTCTGGCCCCCTCTCCGAGGAGGGAGCAAGGAGCGCTGATTGTAGCACGCACTCGCAGGCGTGGACCTTTCGCTGGCAGCCCGGGCGCTCAGCCACCTTCGGCGGCCTCCGCGGATCCCCGGGCGTTGAAGCGGCTCGCTGCCCTGGCTATCCCCTCGTAAAGCGCTGCCTCCACGCAGTCAGCTGCCCTGCGCACCATCGCCGCTGCCAGCTGCTGTTCTTCGGGATCGAAGGGCTCGAGAACGTAAGCGGCCAGGTCTTGCCAAGCCCGCGCACCCCGCACCCCCAACCGCAACCGGGGGAAACCTTCCCCCAGCGCTTCCACCACCGAGCGCAACCCGTTGTGGGTTCCCGGCCCGCCCCGGGGGCGCAAGCGTAGCTGCCCCAAAGGCAGGTCCACGTCGTCCACCACCACCAGCACTTGGCTCGGTGCGAGGTTTTCCTGCCGGGACAGAGCAGCTACCGCCTTGCCCGAGAGGTTCATGAACGTCTGCGGTTTCACCAGCCACAGCGGCCGGGAGCCCGGCCGATACGCGGCGAGGGAAAAGAAACGCGGCTCGAAGCGGGTGATGCGGAAGCGGGCCGCGAGCTCGTCCACCACCATGAAGCCCACGTTGTGGCGCGTGGAAGCGTAGCGCTCCCCGGGATTTCCCAAGCCCACGACCGCTGCCAGCTCCACCCGGCGTTACTCTTCCTCGGCTTCCTCTTCGGCCTCGGCCTTCCCTCGACGGATGACCTCCGGCTCGGCCATCTCCTCGGCAGGTGCCGCTGCCACCTCTTCCTCCGCCGCCGCCGCACGCCCCTCGATGGTCACCAGGATCTTGTGAGGGTCGTCCAACAGCTTGACCCCCGGGGGCAGTTTCACATCCCCTGCCGCCACGTGCTCGCCGATCCGCAGCTTGCTGATGTCCACGGTCACCTTTTCCGGGATGGCATCGGCGGGGCACTCCACGTGGAGCGAGCGGCCAGTGAAATCCAAAAAGCCCCCCGCCTTCACGCCTACCGACTCCCCCACGAGCTCCACCGGCACCTCCACCCGCACATGCTGCCCCTTCATCACGCGGATGAAGTCCAGGTGGATGTACTGCTGGGTGATGGGGTCGATCTGGAAATCCTTGAGCATGGCGTGGCGCTCCTGCTTGGTGCCCTTCATGCGCAGGAGAAAGATCGTGTTCTTGCCCCGCTCCTGGTGGAGCAGCTCGGTGACGGCCTTGCGGTTCACCACCACGGGCACCGGTTCCTTGCCCCCGCCGTACACCACAGCGGGAATGAGCCCTTGGGCCCGCAACTTGCGGTTCGCCCCCTTGCCGAACTGCTCGCGACGCTCCACCTCGATCACTAACTCGCTCATGACGCAAACCTCCTACCCTGCCTCCAGCGAGGCAGCAAAGCTTACCACAAGCCCGCCCTCAGACGAAAAGGCTGGAGACCGACTTGGCCTCGTGGATGCGGCGGATCGCTTCCCCCAAAAGCTCGGCCACCGAAAGCTGGCGGATCTTGCCGCAGCCCAGCGCCTCNTCCCGGAGCGGGATGGTGTCGGTGACGATCACCTCCTCCACCACCGAGTTGGCGATGCGCTCCACCGCGGGACCCGAGAGCACCGGGTGCACCCCGGCGGCCAAAACCCGGGCGGCACCCCGCTCGTGCAGCACCTCCGCGGTTTTCACCAGGGTGCCAGCGGTGTCGATGATGTCGTCCACGATCACNCAGGTTTTTCCCGCCACGTCGCCGATGATGTTCATCACCTCCGCGTGGTTCGGGCTGGTTCTCCGCTTGTCCACGATGGCCAGTCCCGCATCGAGCCGCTTGGCGAAGGCCCTGGCCCGCTCCACCCCGCCTGCGTCGGGGGAAACCATCACGAGGTCGGCGAGCCCCAAGCGGCGGATTTCCTCGATGAGCACCGGCGCCGCGAACAGGTGATCCACCGGGATGTTGAAGAAACCCTGGATCTGGGCGGCGTGGAGGTCCATGGTCAGCACCCTGCTGGCCCCGGCGGAGGTGAGGAGATCGCTCACCAGCTTGGCGGTGATCGGCACCCGGGGCTTGTCCTTGCGGTCCTGCCGGGCGTAGCCGAAATAAGGGATCACCGCGGTGATGCGCTGGGCGGAGGAGCGCCGGCAGGCGTCCAGGACGATGAGCAGCTCCATGAGGTTGTCGTTCACCGGGGGGCAGGTGGGTTGCACCACGAACACGTCCCCACCCCGCACGTTTTCCTCGATTTGGCAGGCGTTCTCGCCGTCGGAAAAGTTGTAAAGGGAGATCTTGCCCAGAGGAATTTGCAGGTAATCGCAGATGCGGCGGGAAAGCTCAGGGTGCGCCCGCCCCGAAAGCACGATCAACGGCAGCTCGCCGTCCATCCCCCCCTCCCCGGACACAAGCTGGCTGGGGCGGCAGGACTCGAACCTGCACATGCGGGATCCAAAGTCCCGTGGCTTACCAATTTGCCGACGCCCCAGTCGGCGATTCATTCTACCCTGCCCGGGCCCGGCTGTCCAGGGCCCGCCCTTCGCCGACCGGTGGCCTCAGGTGAGGCAAAATACGTGGTGCGGCCCGGGCCGCGGGAGGTTGGCATGGGAGCTTGGCGTGGGCTTTTCCTGCTGATGGCGGGGGTGGCAGCAGCGGAAACCGTGCCTTTCCGCGTGGTGCAGGGAGGCTGGGAGCGGCTGCCCCAGCCGGGTGGCGAGCCGGGGCTCGCGGTGCTCCAGGTAGAGGTGGAGCCCGGTTGGCACGTGAACGCCCCGAACCCCAAGGACCCGTTCCTCATCCCCACCAAGGTGGAGCTCGCCCTTCCCCAAGGCTGGAGCGCCCAAGCCCCGCAGTTTCCCCCCAGCGCATCGCTGAAGCTCGAGGTGTTCGACGAGCCGGTGGAGCTTCTTGAGGGCAGTTTCTGGGTCCGCATCCCGGTGGCGCTTTCTTCCGCCGCTTCCCCCGCGGCCCTGGAGGGGTTCCTGGAGGCCCAGGCTTGCAACAACACCAGCTGCCTGCCCCCCAAGCGGGTGAGCTTCGCGATCCCTTGGGGCAAGCTGCTGNCTCCTCCCCCGGGGGCTTTCGCCGCCCCCTCCGCGGGTNCCCCCCCGAGCGCCACCCAGGGGCTTGCCGCNTCCTTTGCCGGTGCGGCGTTTTGGCTGCAGCTGGTGCTGGTTTTTCTCGGGGGGCTCGCCCTGAACCTCACCCCCTGCGTCTACCCGATCATCCCCGTGACCGTCGGCTTCTTCCTCCAGCAGACCGGAAGCACCAAGCGCACCGCGGTGCTGGCCGCGGCTTACGTGCTGGGCATGGCGGTGACCTACTCCACCCTGGGGGTGGTGGCGGCGCTCACCGGCAAGCTTTTTGGGGCCGCGCTCCAGTCCCCCTGGGTGACCGGGTTCATCGTGCTGGTGGTGCTGGCNCTGGCGGCATCCATGTTCGGGCTGTGGGAGATCCGCGTGCCCCAGAGCATCGCCAACCTCGCGGGCGGTCGCCANGGGGTTTTCGGGGCCCTGTTCATGGGGCTGGTGGTGGGGCTGGTGGCCGCGCCGTGCATCGGTCCCTTCGTGCTGGGGCTTCTCGCTTACGTGGGGNTTTCGGGGCCCTGTTCATGGGGCTGGTGGTGGGGCTGGTGGCCGCGCCGTGCATCGGTCCCTTCGTGCTGGGGCTTCTCGCTTACGTGGGGCAAAAGCAAAGCGTGGCGTTGGGGTTTTCGCTGTTCTTCACCCTGGCCTTGGGGCTCGGGCTGCCCTACCTGTTCCTGGCCCTGTCCACGCGCTTACTGGAAAAGCTGCCCCACTCCGGTGCTTGGATGGAAGGGGTGCGGGAGCTTTTCGGCGTGGCCTTGGTGGCCCTGGCGGCGTACTTCGCCCGCCCGCTGCTTCCCCCTCCCACTGGCGACCAGCTAGTGGCTGCCACGTTGGTCCTGGGGGGGCTGTACCTGGCGTTGCTGGCGCGTCCCGGGCGGGAGGTGGACGTGGTGGATCGCTTCATGCGGGCGGCGACGCTGGCCATGGTGGTGGCAGGGGTGCTGCTGTGGCCCCGGCCGGCGGCTGTCTCTTCCCAGGAGCTGGCTTGGGAAAAGGCCGACCTCGCCACGGTGAGGGAAGCCATCGCCTCGGGGACGCCCGTGATCGTGGATTTTTACGCGGACTGGTGCTTGCCCTGCCGGGAGCTGGACGAGAAAACCTTCGCTCACCCCGAGGTGCGGGAAAAGCTCGCTTCGTTCCGCCGGCTCAAGGTGGACCTCACCAGCTCCTCCCGCAAAACCGAGGAGCTGCGCCGCGTCTTCGATGTGGTGGGGGTGCCCACCGTGGCGTTCTTCAACCACGCCCAGGAGGTAGCGGCGGCGCGGCTTTCCGGGTTCGAGGAACCCCGGGCGTTCCTCCGGCGCTTGGATCTGGTGCTGGGGGCCTCCGCCAGCCAGTAGCCCAGGCGCCGCCACCCAGCGCCACGGCAGCGCGCGGCACCCAGCGGTTTCTCAGCTTTGGCTCTGGGTAGCGCTGTCCTCGGCGTCGGGCTTCCACTCCCAGACCTTTTCGTCCTCGTCGAAGGGCGGCAGGTTGGGCATGCGGCCCCTTTGGGCGTTCACGCGCCACTCCCAGAGAATCGCCCACTTCAGGTAGGTGCCGAAGGCTTGCAGCATGCAGAACACCAGCCCGGTCATCCCGTCCAAAAAGCCCAGCTGGAAGATGTACATGCGGACAAAGCGCCAGGTGGAGCGCCCGAAGACCTCCAGAAAGCCCGATTTCCTCCCGGTTTTCCACCCTTGGGCCGCCCCCCAGAAGCCGTACTTGATGATCCGCGGGAGGTACTGCTCGAACGACTCGATCATGAAGTGCAGCATGGGGTTTTTGAGCACCGGCGCCGGGGTGCGGGTCTGCATGTCCGCATGCACCCGACGGTTGGGGTAGCGCCCCGCCCCGCGCTTCACCAGCCGCACCACCCGGTCGTGCTGCCAGCCGGAAAAGCGGATCACCCGGTCCATGAAGTAGACCCGCCGCTTGATGGTGTACGCCTCGTACTTGGGCCCGGAGGCGAGGAGGGTCTCGATTTCCGCTTGCAACTCGGGGGTGCATCGCTCGTCGGCGTCCAGAATGAGGATCCACTCGTACCGGGTCTGGTCCATGGCCCAGTTCTTCTGGGAAGCCGAGCCGTAGTACGGCCTCTGGAAGAAGCGCACCTTCTCGTAGGAGCGGGCAATTTCCGGGGTGCGATCGGTGGAGAAGGAGTCCACCACCACGATCTCGTCGCACCAGGCCAGCGATTCGATGCAGTCGGCGATGTTCCGCTCCTCGTTGTAGGTGGTGATCACCGCCGAGATCTTGGGCCTCTCCTTATGCGCCATGGGATCCTCCCCCGGCATCATGGTAACCCTTTGGCCAAAACCCTTGCCTGCGAGGAAAGCGCGCTTGGCCGCAGCCACTCGGGGCGCTGCTGGCGGGCTTCCCGCGCCGCCCAGAAAACCGGGCCGCGGCCAAGCGAGAGTGGGAGCTCGGATGCGAGCGCGCTACATCCGCGCCACGATGGCTTCCCCGAACCCGGAGCAGGAGACCAGCGTGGCACCTTCCATCTGGCGGTGCAGGTCGTAGGTAACGTGCTTGTCCGCCACCGCCTTCTCCAAGCCGGCCACCAGCAGATCCGCAGCTTCGGTCCACCCCAAGTGGCGCAGCATCATCTCCCCGGAGAGGATCAGGGAACCGGGGTTCACCTTGTCCTGGCCCGCGTACTTCGGGGCGGTACCGTGGGTAGCTTCGAACACCGCGTGCTCGTCCCCCATGTTGGCCCCGGGCGCCATCCCCAGGCCACCCACCTGGGCGGCGAGGGCATCCGAGAGGTAGTCACCGTTGAGGTTGGGGGTGGCGATCACCGAGTACTCCGCGGGGCGCAACAGCACCTGCTGGAACATGGAGTCGGCGATGCGGTCCTTGATCACCACCTTCTTCCCCGCGGGCAGCTGCCCCCCGTAGGTGCTGTAGAGCTCCTCCTCGGTCACCACCACGTCGGCGAACTGCTCCTTGGCCACCTGGTACCCCCAGTCCCGGAACGCCCCTTCGGTGTACTTCATGATGTTGCCCTTGTGCACCAGGGTCACGGAGTCCCGGTTGTTGGCCAAAGCGTAGCGGATCGCCTTCGCCACCAAGCGCTTGGAACCGAAGGGCGAAATGGGCTTGATGCCGATCCCGGACTGCGGGCGGATCNTCTTGCCCAGCTCGGTTTCCACGAACACCCGCAGCTTTTCCGCCTCCGGCGACCCCGAGGGCCACTCGATCCCCGCGTAGACGTCCTCGGTGTTTTCCCGGAAGATCACCATGTTCACGTCCTGGGGCCGCTTCACCGGGGAGGGGACCCCGGGGATCCAGCGCACCGGCCGCACGCAAGCGTAGAGGTCCAGCACCTGACGCAACGTCACGTTCAGCGAGCGGATCCCCCCGCCCACCGGGGTGGTGAGGGGACCCTTGATGGCCACCCGGAAGTACTGGATCGCCTCCACGGTTTCGTCCGGCAGCCAGTTGCCGGTGAGGTTGAACGCTTTCTCCCCGGCCAGCACCTCCACCCAAGCGATGCGCCGCTGGCCACCGTACGCTTTTTCCACCGCCGCATCCAGAACCCGCTTGGTTGCCCGCCAGATGTCCGGGCCGGTCCCGTCACCCTNGATGAACGGGATGATGGGCTTGTCCGGCACCTGGATGCTCTGCCCGTCCCAACCGATCCGTTCTCCCCACTCGGGTATCTTGAGATTTTCCAGCCCCATAGGTCCCTCCCTGGCACCGCGTGCCGCGGGAAGAGTACCCGCAAGGCGGCGTTTGGTCAAGATTTCACACGCACATGCCCTGGACGGAACACCCCGATCAGGGTAGGCTTTCCCCATGGAACTGGCACCGGTGGTGATCCAGCAGCTTTTGGCCACGGCCCGGCGAGCCCAGGAGCGGGCTTACGCCCCTTACTCCCGCTTCCCGGTGGGAGCGGCGGTACTTGCCGAGGACGGCCGGGTGTTCAGCGGCTGCAACGTGGAAAACGCCTCTTTCGGCCTCACCGTGTGCGCCGAGCGCAACGCTCTGGCCGCTGCGGTGCTGGCCGGCGCGCGGCCCGTGGCGGTGGCCATCGTGGGCAACCAGCACGACCTGCTTCCCTGCGGTGCCTGCAGGCAGGTGCTCGCCGAGTTCAACCCGGCGATGGTGGTGATCACCCAGGACGCAAGCGCCAAGCCCCGCTGCCGCGTGTTGGCGACGCTGCTCCCGGAGGCGTTCCTTTTGGGGGAGCGAGGCTAGCGCCGAAAGCCCCGATCAGCCGCGCCGGCGGCGCAGGTAGCGGTAGTCGGGGATGTTGTACTCCTTGATTTTAGCGATGAGCGCGCCCCGAGAGATGCCCAGGACCCGGGCACCCTTGGACTGGTTCCCCTTCACCTTGCGCATCACCCGGTCGATGATGAGCTGCTCCACCCGGGGGACCACCTCTTTGAGGTTGTCGGAGGCGAGGATTTCCGCGCCCTCGATGGTGCTCCCCGGGGCGGGGGAAGCCAACGCCGCGTCGCAGCGCACCATCTCCCCTTCGGGGGTGGCGGCCACCAAGCGCCGCAGCTCCCCCACCAGCTCCGCCATCTGCCCGGGGCAGGAGCGGGAGAGCAGCACGTTGAGGCACTCCACGGTGATCCCGCGCACGTTCTTGCGTTGCTCGGCCGCCACCTGGCGCAGCAGCGAGGCGATGATCAACGGCAGGTCCTCCCGCCGCTCCTCCAGGCGTGGCACGCGCAGCATGCGCTGGGAAAACAGCACGAACAGCGCCGAGGCGAACTTGCCCTGCTGCACCAAGGCCAAGGGGTCCTCGCCGCAGGTGGCCACCCAGCGGGTGGTGCTCGCGGAAAGCGGCTCCTGGGCTTGCACCTTCAGCACTCCCGCAAGCTCCAGCTGCACCGGCTCGGGGAGCTTCTCCACATTGCGGATCACCAAAAGCGCCCCCCGGGCCTGCCCCACCAGGCCCTCCATGGGGGCGGTGAAGGTGGGCTTCCCGGAAGGACCGAAGAGCTCCTGCCGCAAGANCNCCACGTGGGCATCCCGCCCTTCGAACAGCACCACCCGCCGCCCGGCCACCGGGCCCAGGGTGGAGAGGAGCCGCGCCACCTCGGTGCGCCCGGTGCCCTCGGCGCCGCAGATCAGCACCGGCTCGTACCCCCGTCCCGCCTGGAGCAACCCTTCCCGGAGCACCTGCACCGCCTGGGAGGTGCCGGGGATCAGCGCCTCCAACCGGGTGCGGGCCTCCAGCTCCCAGCTGGCGAAGCTGGCGTCGGTGCGCTCCACCTCCTCCCAGAAAAGCCCCAAAAGCCGCGCGGCTTCCCCGGCCAGCGCCACCCCTTCGTCCCCCAGCGCCCCCGCGGGCCGGGCCACCAAAAGCGCCACGAGGTTCCCCCTGGGGGTGCGCACCGGAAGGAACACCACCTCCCCCCCGTCCCGCCCGCCCCCCAGCGTGGCGTACTTCCCCGGGGTAGCCAGCTCCCGGAGCAGCGCCCCGGGTACTGTGGGCAGCTCCCCGGTCCAGAGGGAGGCGAGCACCGCCCCTTCCGCCCCTGGGCCACCCCCCTCCTTGGGGATGAGCAGCGCGAACTCCGCCTCGGGAACCGCTTCCCGCAGCACGCTCACCACCTGCCGGGTGCGCTCCGGCCGCTGGCCAGCAAAAACCTCCAAAAGGCGCATCCTCGCCCGGGCAAAGCCGCCAGGCTCCGGCTTCAGCGTGAGCCCTTCCGCTGCGGGCGGTTGCGGTTTGGAGGGCTTCGGCGCTGGCTCCTCGGCAAAAGCCACCTGCCCCCCTACCTCCCCGCGGAACACCAGCGTCACGGACCCGAGCCGAACCCGGTCGCCGGGGTTCAGCACCCCCCGGGAGCGTCGCTCGCCGTTGAGCACCACGCTTTGGCGCTCCGCGGTGGTAAAGGTGAAGGCGTTGCCGGTGCGTTGGATCACCATGTGGCGGTCCCCCACCCCGGGACCGCTCACCACCACGTCGTTGCTCGGTCCCGAACCTACGGAAACCTTGGTCTTCTGGAGACGGTAGGTGAGCGTGGCACCGTTTTCCGACTCAACCGAGAGCAGCAGCATTTTTTCGCCCTCCGTTCATGGCCGACGCTACTTGTAGCACATTTGCTCACCGCGATGCAACCCCCCGCCCGCTGTCCACCCAGCGACCAGGCCAGCAGAAAGGGAGGTCACGGCTCGCCGGCGCCGGAAAGGCGCAGCAGCAGGCTGGCGGTTTTCGGGAAATGACGATAGAAGCTCGCAAAAAACGCGGCCTGCCAGGGGATCACCGCCTCGCCCCCTCCCCGCTCGAAAAGCCGCACCATGCGCCGGGCCACCTTCTCGGGCGGCAGCACCGGGACCAACCAGCGGGCGAGGCGCGGCAGCTTGCGGTGGGGAACCCCTTCCTGGATCATCCCAGTAGCCACCGGCCCCGGACAGAGCACCCCCACCACGGCTTCTCTCCCCAGCTCCAAGGCAAGACAGCGCAACAGCGCGTTGACCCCAGCCTTGCTCGCGGCGTAGACACCGCCGCCCCGGTAGGGGATCAGNGCCGAAAGCGAGGACACCACCCCGAGCAAAGCAGGNCGCTCCATGNAGGTGAACGCAGCTTGGATGGTGTGCAGCACCCCCAGCAAGTTCACCTGCACCAGCTGNGCCGCTTNCNCCGCCGGCACGGCCACCCCGGGGCCGTGGAGCCCCACCCCGGCGTTGGCCACCACCCCNNGCCACGGTGCCAGGAAACCGCTGGCCTCCCGGGCCACGGCACCCATCGCCGCAGCATCGCCCACGTCGGCGGGAAAGCACCTGGCCTCGCCTCCCAGCTGCTGGACCTCGGCCGCCACTTTCTGGAGGCTATCGAGGTCCCGGGCCACCAGCGCTACCCGACAGCGGCGTCTGGCCAGCTCCAAGGCCAAGGCGCGGCCTATGCCGCGGCTCGCCCCGGTGAGCAGGAAACCGCAACCCGCGATCCGCACGGCGGAATCTTCCCACAGGCGGTTTGTTATATTCAACGGCGATGCGGATCGGCNCTCTCCCCGTGGACCCCCCGCTGCTGCTGGCCCCCATGGCCGGCATCACCGATCGCACCTTCCGCCTGCTGGTGCGGCGGCTCGGGGGGTGCGGTCTGGTGAGCATGGAGTTCGTTTCTGCCCACGCCCTCTTGCTCCGCAAGCCCAGCACGCTGCGGCTTTTGCCTTTCGTGCAGGAGGAGCGGCCGCTGGCCATGCAGATTTACGGCTCCGATCCCGAGATCATGGCTCGAGCGGCCGAAGAAGTGCAGGCCATGGGAGCCGACGTTTGCGACATCAACATGGGTTGCCCCGCCAACAAGGTGCTGAAAGGGTGCGCCGGGGCAGCGCTCAC
>JGI24188J35168_1001619_pt1 | contig 12926 bp, 8 predicted proteins | sample YNPBryantNP2012_FD_35168 | JGI IMG/M metagenome (IMG submission 35168) | reverse complement strand
AATTGCTTTTGATATCCAGCTTACGCCTGTGCTCCCCGAGGGAATTCCTGAGGGGTTTGATAACGAGACCACAATGCCGCCGATTCAAGCAGGTCCGATTCCGATTCCCAACGGCAGCTATCACCTGTGGTACAAGAAGACGACAAAATAGCTGAAAGGATCGAGCACCGGGGAAGTGTGCACTGAATTATTTTGCCGACTTCTTTATTTTCTTTTGCTTTAGCGCTTTTGCCGCTTGTGCAGTGGTTGGACGTGGGTCGTAGGCAAGTGTACCAAACCCCAAACCAAAGGGGAGCAGCCGTATGCGGCAACCCACCGGACCGATGCCGATACCAGCAATCGGCCAGAGATCAGCAAACAGTATTTCTCCGGGGCGTTCAGTGTCATTGAACGTAGTGATTTTCAGAATGACCCCGTCATAGTTTCGCATCTCGTTGTGGTTTGCATAGCCATTAACCCATCCCCTGAATTGGGGTTTATAGGAAGAGGGGTCTATGCCTGCCGTGAACCGCACACACCCTGTCGCGCACAGGAGTAGCAAGAGTGCATACCATCTCACATATCGTTGCATGCGCAGGTTTCTCCATTAATCAGTCAGGTAGGTTCTCATCACCTTGCTGCCCTCACCAAAACACTTTTCAAAAAAGCAAAAAGTGAGCGGTGAACAGTGAGCAGAGAAAAAGTACTGAGTGCTGAGTAACAAGTTTTTTTAAACTCAGTACTCAACACTTACTATTTTTCACGTTTCCCCAAAATTTCCATATCCTCCATTACCACACTTCTTCTGGGGACATGACCTCCACACGGTCTTTTACGAACGCCCGTTTTCCGGTGGTGTGATGATGCGTACCATGATCACACCGTTGACTGCCTTCAGTTTTTGGATAACGTTTGAATTTGCGATGCCATCAATATCAATGATATTATAAGCATAGTCGCCACGGCTTTTATTCAACATATCAGCAATATTGATGTTTTCAGCGGCAAGGATTGGCGTGATTTGACCGATCATGTTCGGAACGTTTTTGTTCGCAACGGTGATACGCTGGGTACCGGTGTAGGGCAAAACACACTCAGGGAAATTGACCGAGTTTTTGATGTTGCCAAACTCAAGGTAGTCGCGGAGCTGATTGACCGCCATGATGGCGCAGTTTTCTTCAGATTCCGGTGTTGATGCGCCAAGATGTGGAATAGGGATAACCGCATCAATCCCGAGCAGTTCATCCGTGGGGAAATCCGTGACGTAGGCAGCGACGGTACCGTTTTTAATGGCTTCAATCAAATCAGGTATGTTGACAATTTCTGCTCGGGCAAAATTTAAAATCCGAACCCCCTTTTTCATGATTTCAAATTTTTCCCGATTAATCCGTCCGCGCGTGGAATCGTTGAGCGGAACATGCAGCGTTATGTAGTCTGATTCAGACAATAAGTGATCAATGCTCAGCGCTTTCCGAACCGTACGGGAGAGCCTCCACGCAGCATCTACTGATACAAACGGGTCGAATCCCATGACCTCCATCCCGAGCGCATCGGCAGCATTGGCAACCATGACCCCTGTTGCACCCAGCCCGATCACGCCAAGCTTTTTCCCCATGATTTCAGGACCCTCAAAGTTTGACTTCCCCTTTTCTACCAGTTTGGGTACCTCACTGCCTTTGCCTGCAAGGCTTTTTGCCCAGGTGATCCCCTGGTACACTTTCCGTGATGCAAGCAAGAGCCCCAGCAGCACAAGCTCTTTTACGGCATTGGCATTGGCTCCGGGTGTGTTGAAGACTACAATGCCCTGCTCAGAGCACTTTTGAACCGGTATGTTGTTGACGCCGGCGCCAGCGCGTGCGATCGCAAGCAGTGAGGAAGGAATCTCCATGTCGAGCATATTGTAACTGCGCACCAGGATCGCATCAGGATGCATGATCTCAGAAGCATATTCATACTGTTCAGGCGGCAGCAGTGCAAGTCCTCGGGGAGATATTTTGTTGAGTGTCTGAATTTTAAACATCGTTCTGTCTCCTTCTTGTGGTTTTATTGCATCTCAGTTCTTTTTTCTATTGCCGATGGTTCGCGATGCTGGCGGGATGCCCCGGCATAACGGGGTGCAATAATGACTTTCCGAAAAAAACCATCACCTTTGCTGCGCGTGGTCAGGGTGCTATCGTCTTTGAGCGTCAGGTGAATGATCCGCCGGTCGCTGGGTGCGAGCGGTGCGGTACTCACGGCGCAGTTGCGCTGTTTAGCCTTTTCGCTGAGCCGTTTTGCCAGCGCAGCCAATGACTCAATATGCCGCTGCCGATATGATCCGGCGTCAACGATGAGATGAGGCGCGTCTTTGCAGTGGTGCATTTTTATTTTGTTGATGAGATACTGGAACGCTTCCAGGGTTTGCCCTTTTTTGCCGATGAACAGAGCGCTGTCGGCACTGACAATGTGCAAAACGGTTTCCTCATGGTGGGTCAACGTTTCAACCGATGCTTCAGGATCAATGCAGCGCACAATGCGCTCCAGAATTCTGCGGAGCTCGGCGACTGCCTCAGTGGTATCGGGAGCAGGAGCGGTGACCTTCCGTGCCCGAATTTTTGCCTTCTTCCCCGAGAACAGCGAAAAAAGTCCCGAGCCATCCTGCAACACCTCAACGGAAAGGTTATCTTCGGTTGTTTGTAGTTGCTCGCACGCTAACGCGATCGCTTCTTTGACGGATTTTGCTTCGACTTCAATGGTGTGCATACAGTCGTACCTCCTGATTCAGTCAGTTTTCGATTGATGTAGACCTGCTGCGTAATGGAAATGAGATTGTTGACAAGCCAGTAAATCACCAGCCCCGACGGGAAACTCAAAAACATAACCGTGAAGACAATGGGCATGAAGAGCATCATTTTTGCCTGCGCCGGATCAGCAGTGGTCGGTGTCATTTTTTGCTGGATGAACATCGAAAGCCCCATGACCAGCGGCGCGATATACGTCGGATCTTTTGCCGAAAGATCATTGATCCAGAACGCAATAAACGGTGCATGCCGCAGTTCGATCGAGTACATCAGCGCGTTATAGAGTGCAATAAATACGGGAATCTGAATGAGTGTTGGCAGACACCCGCTCAGAGGATTGACCTTATATTTTTTGTAGAGCGCCAGTTGTTGGCGCGCAAATTCTTCTTTATTGTCTTTATATTTTTCCTTGAGCGCAGCGAGTTCAGGCTGTAGTTTCTGCATCTCCTTCATGGCTGCGAAACTCTTGTGGGTAAGCGGCCAGAACAGAATTTTAATGATAATCGTCAGGAGAATGATCGCGATGCCATAGTTACCCAGATACTGGTGAAAAAACTTTAAGCTCACCAGCAATGGTCGCGCGATGACATCAAACCAGCCGAACACGACCGTTTTTTCAAGCTCAGCACCCTGCTGTTTCAGAATATCAATGTCTTTTGGTCCAAGGTAGAGGGAAAACTGGTAGGTGCGTGCTTGTCCCGGCTGTAAGGTTATTGAGGGATATACCATGTGGTAGGCAACGTTGTGCTGTTCGGGGCGCATGAGCCGTATTTGCGCCGGTTTGTCAGTGCCGGGCAGGATTGCTGCAGTAAAATATTTTTCTTCAACTGCTGCCCAGAGAATATCACCTTCAATGGTGATTGGCTCTTTGACCTTGGTGATATCTTTTTTGGTTACGTGACCATTGATATGATAGGAAAATTCGGTAACCGGTGCTGGTCCGCTGAACATGCCGCCGGGACTATTGCTATTGACCGGAGTTGTCCATACCAGCAGCGGACTGCCGGTTAACGGCGCCGTACTTGTGTTGCGCAGTGTCAGCTCCCCCTCAATTTTGTACTGCGCATCACGAAACGTGTAGGTTTTTTCTATCTGCATGCCCCGCGAGTCTGTGTGGGTGAATCGGAGTTCTGCCTCAGGCTGGGCGGTATTCAGATGGACATCGGTCTGTGCGGTTTCCCACGCCCCGTCGCCGTAGATTACTGCATCGGCGCCCGCAAAAAGTGTCCGCAACGGTGTCGGGTATCCCTCCTGATGACCTACCAATTCCTTGGGTTTGTTTGCACGGGGATTGGGGGGAGTTGTAATTCCCACTATTTTTTTAATCAGGCGTATGAGCGCCGGCTCCTCGATTGCTTCATAGTACCGCAAGAGCTGAAAACTGCTTGGTCCCCCTGCTGCTGCTGAAAACATTGCTTCAAAAAGACTACTGGTAACTTTGAGCAGACGGTCTTGGCCTTGGGCACTCGGTTTCATGCTCGCGGGAGCAGGTTCAGGTGTGACCGGCGCGGTCACGGTCGGTGCTGTCGGCTGTTCAACCACAGGCGGTTTAGTTTGCCGTTTTGGCGGCGTTGGCATAAACAACGCCTGATACAGATACAGCACTACGATTGAAAGCAAAATTGCTAAAAAAATTCGTTTCTCATTATCCATAGGTTGTCTTTTCGCATGTATGAATTAGGTCTGGCGACTACCGGTCTGAAATTGCCGCGGTGCACCTGCATGGGCAGCCCAACATGAATGAAGAGTCACTGGCGGGCTGACTTTCACACTGGGTCATAGCCGCCGGGATGAAAAGGATGGCATCGCAGAATCCGCCATACGACCAGCGCAAGCGCTTTAAAGAATCCATATTTCTCAAAAGCGCTGACTGCATAAGCAGAACAGCTCGGGACGAACCGGCACTGTGAGCCGAGTACCGGTGACAGGATGATTTGATACCAGCGGAGTATTCTGATCATAGCGGCATTTGCTTTACGCATGATGTTGTACCGTGGGCGTGACAGTGTGGTGCATACCAGGGTGCAACAGTACGGCGTCAAGCTCCCTACTCACCTCAGCGCATGAAAGTTTGTCTGCTCCCGGCTTTGCGGTAAAAACAATATCGTGCGAGCGAGGATGAACCCCTTTGTGGAGCCTAAAATATTCCCGAAGTCGGCGCTTAATACGGTTACGCTGTACAGCAGTGCCTATTTTTTTGCTAACGGTAATTCCGATGCGACTCCACCCCAATGCATTCGGCAACAGCGTTACTCTAAAATGTGGTGATTCGCGGGTCACTCCTTGTCGGTAAATGGTTATATAGTCACCACGCTTTCTAATGCGTTCATGGCGCTTCAGGGTATATGACGGCATACTGCAACGGCACGAGCATGCTGTTTCAGACGGACAGTCTCTTTCTTCCCTTTTTTCGGCGTCGTTTGATGACTTCCTGACCACCTTTTGTGCTCATTCGCTCGAGAAAACCATGCGTTCGTTTGCGTTTTAAGATGCTCGGCTGAAACGTTCTTTTCAAAACAATCTCCCTTCGTATGAAATATACTGTACGTCTTGAGGTTGGTGAAAATAATTTTATACAAAACCATAAATAAACATAAATGTCAAGGAATTTAGCCCCGCTTATTTGACCGATGCCGCAGCGCTGGAGAGGATATGAAACAGGTTCACGATGAGGGTAAACTGTGCTATGCTTAGTACCGCTCCACACCATAAAGGGGTCTATTATAAAGTAAAGTAAAGGTAACGGGTATCATTTTGCTTTCTTGTCTCTGATGATTTTGTTCTTAAGCCCCTCCGGTGAGGGAGGGGTGCGGGAAGGGCTTTTCTGCCCCCACCCAACCCCCCCTAGTCCCGCAGAGCGGGATCTACGACAGGGGAGGCTTACTGAAATGGCGGAGAGAGGGCAAAAGAATAACTATTCCCATTTGTTTTGTGGGGGCGATTTAAGAAAAAAACTTTACCAAACAGAGTTTCCATGGACAGTATCCAACGACAAAAACAGAAGAGGGAAGAAAAGAAACGACGGCGCCGTGACATGGTGATTATCGTCGTGACTATACTACTGGTCGTTGGGGTGACCGCACTGTTGCTGTATCTTACCGGTCAGAAGGGTGAAGCGCTTATTTCCCAAAATCTCCTTGTATTTACGCTTATCAATGTCAATGCCATTCTGCTGCTTTTGCTCATTTACCTTGTCGTTCGCAATTTTGTGAAGCTTTTTTTTGAACGACGCAAAGGTATTCTCGGGTCAAAGCTACGCACCAAGCTCGTGGTTGCTTTTGTGGGTTTATCTCTGGTGCCGACGCTGCTGATGTTTTGGGTCTCCATCGGGTTTATTACCAACACGATTGAGAACTGGTTCAGCTTTAAGGTTGAAAGCTCACTTGAACAATCCCTTGCCGTGGTCGAGGTGTATTACAGAAACTCTGCTGAAAATGCCCTGCATTATGCTACACAAATTAGCACGGCGATTACTGAAGGGAAACTGTTGAAAGAAAATAATCTTGATGATCTGCGCAGGTTTATTGCCCAAAAGCAGGCTGAATACAATCTGGGTGTTGTTGAGGTTTTCTCTGCACAGCGTGAAGAATTGCTCCGCATCATGAACCCCGCGATCCCTGACCAGAGTTTTGTCAGTGCGGATTCTACGATTGTCCAGCAGGCGCTTGAGGGCAGGCGCATGACCCGGATTCAACCGGTTGGTGATGGGGACATTATTCGTGGTGTGGTTCCCATCTATTCCACATGGAATCCCAAGGATATTGTAGGTGCGGTGATCGTCAATTATTATAACCCCCAGAGCTTGGTGTCGAAAATGGATTCGATTAACCGGGCTTTTCAAGAATACAAACAGCTCAAACTCTCTAAAGACCCCATCAAGGGCATGTATGTTATTCTGCTGTCGGTTGTCACGCTCCTGATTATTTTTTCTGCAACCTGGTTTGGGTTGCATCTGTCGCGAGTTATTTCGGTGCCGATCGGCTCCCTTGCCGATGCGACCCAGCAGATTGCCCACGGCAATCTGGACATTACGCTTGAACCGGGCGCTGATGACGAGATCGGAAGCCTGATCTCCTCGTTCAACCGGATGACCCGTGATTTGCGTGCAAGCAAAGAACAAGTTGAAAGCACAACCGCAAGCCTGCATGCCACGATTCGGGAGCTTGAGCACCGGCGGTTGTATATAGAAACACTGCTTGACAATGTTGCCGCGGTGGTCATTTCACTGGATCAGGATGGTCACCTCACCACCTTCAACAAGTCTGCAGAAAAAATGTTTGGTATTCAGATGGAGGATGCCATAGACAAGCCATATCCCGACGTGTTGCAGAGCGAACCATTAATGCCGCTGCGCCATTTTATCAGTGAAATCATCCGCTATGATCTGCAGTCAGTAGAGCGGCAGGTGAACCTTGCCTTCCCTGATCACACCATTTTCCTCTATTTGCGTTCCACGATGCTGTTTGACGCCGAAGGGCAGTATTTGGGGCTGGTCATCATTGCAGAAGACCTTACCCAGTTGCAACAGGCGCAGCGTGCCTTTGCATGGCGTGAGGTGGCACGCCGGATTGCACACGAAATTAAAAATCCGCTCACCCCGATTAAGCTCTCGGCGCAACGGCTGCGCAAAAAATTTCAGCCGCAAATCCAGACTGATGCTGCGGTGTTTGACCAGTGCACCCAGACGATTATCAATCAGGTTGATGAATTGAAAACACTGGTCAATGAATTTTCAAGCTTTGCCCGTATGCCAGCTACCAATCCTGTCCCCGGTAACCTGCATGAGGTAATCGAGGAAACCCTTGCCCTGTACCGCGAAGCGCACAAAAACATTCTGTTTTCGTTTAAGCCACACCCTACGGACATCCATTTTAGCTTTGACCGGACACAGCTCAAGCGTGTTTTGATTAATCTCCTTGACAATGCAGTTGACTCCATGGAAAATGAAGGGACGGTAACTATTGCAACGTCCTACAACCGGATACGCGATGTTGTTGTCATCGAAGTAGCTGATACCGGCACCGGCATTCCGCCGGCTATCAAGCAGCGCATGTTTGATCCTTATTTTTCAACGAAGAAATCTGGAACCGGACTTGGACTTGCGATTGTGAACACGATTATTTCTGATCACGGAGGCTATATCCGGGTCCGCGACAACCATCCCCATGGTGCCTGCTTTATTATTGAGCTTCCCGTGCATCAAACCATACCACTCTACAGGAATGTGCGTGATGAAAAAGACGGTCATTCTTCTGGTTGACGATGAAGAAACAATTGTGACCTCGCTGCGGGGAGGTCTTGAAGATGAGGGCTATATTGTTATCACTGCCGCTGATGGGCTCAAGGCGCTGGATATCATCAAGTCACAGCCGCTCGACATAGTCTTTCTGGATATCTGGCTTCCCGGCATTGATGGACTAGAAACCCTGAAAGCGATTAAGGACTTCAACGCTGAGATCGAAGTGGTGATTATGACAGGGCATGGCACGGTCAGCACCGCTGTGCAGGCTGTCAAACAGGGTGCGTTTGATTTTTTGGAGAAGCCTTTTTCGCTGGACACGGTACTTGATATTATTCATAAAATCGAGAATAAACGCGCTGCTGCCCGTACCGACCAGCGCCAAAACGAACCGGTGGCTGAACCGCCCACGCTGATCGGCTCTTCCCATACCCTGCGGATGCTGCAGGAAAAGATTGCCCGGCTTGCCTCTGGCACGAGCAACATTATCATTTACGGAGAGTCAGGCACCGGTAAAGAGCTTGTTGCCCGTCTGATTCATGCTGGTTCGCGACAGGTAACACAGCGTTTTGAAAAATGCAATGTGGCTTTCTTTACTCCTGAGGAGATTGCCACTGAGCTTTTTGGCATGCCGAAAACAACTGATGGCGGGGCTATCCGTACCGGTTTGCTGCGTACCCGAGGGATTGGTACGCTCTTTTTTGAATCGCTGCAAGCACTGCCTGCCTCCTTGCAGCAGCGGCTCGCCGATGCCCTCAGCAGGAGTTCTTCCCCGCGGGTCATTGCATCACTGAACGTACCGGCAGGCAGCAGTGATGAACCTTCGCTGCGGCCCCAGCTTCTTGAATGTTTTTCCGAGACCCTGATGATCCCGGCACTGCGTGAGCGGCGCGGCGATATCCCGATGCTGCTGCAGCACTTTATTAAGTCTTTTTGCGATGAATACGGTTGTAAGGAAAAGACCATTGATGATGCTGCAATAGAACTGCTGATCAATTACGATTGGCCGGGTAATGTCAAGGAACTGAAGAACATGGCTGAAAAGCTGGTGGTATCGGTTCCGACTCTGACTATTTCTATACACGATATTCCCCTTGCAGTTCGCGACGAATTGCAGCACAGCATGTCACGCTACTATGAGAAATACCGCAGTATGGATGAGGCTGAGGCAGCGTGGCGGAAAAACTACATTCTCTATCACCTTCGGAAAAACAACCGTGATATCGAGGCTACTGCATCTAACCTCCGCATCAAGGAAAAGACGCTGAAAAAATATATCCGCCAGTATGGTATTGTAATGACCGCCGGAGAAAAGTCTCCGCAGCTTCGCCAGCGTACGCTGAAGCGTAGCATGGTGCTGAGCGGCAGGGGGCTGCATTCCGGAGATAAAACCGGCATCATTCTAACGCCGCTTCCGCCCAACAGCGGCATCATTTTCGGCAATATATCAACTGGAGAAACCGTACGGGCAGAAATTGATAACGTGGTTTCCACTGAGCTGTCAACCTGTCTGCAGGCAAACGGCGCTGTTGCGCGCACGATCGAACATTTCTTGGCAGCCTTGCATGCCTATCGCATCACCAATCTCATGATTAAGATCAACAACGAGGTACCGATTATGGACGGCTCTGCGGTTGATTTTTGTCAGGTGATCGAGGATGCGGGCATCGAAGAGCAGGATGCACCACTTGAGGAGATTGTCATCGGTGATCGGTATGTGCTGGGCGATGTCAAAAAGAATACCAAATTTATCATGATCGAGCCTGCAGACATTTTTTCCATACACTACATTCTTCAGTATCCCAAGCCGGTCGGCAAGCAGGAATACACGTTTGTTCTGAAGGATGAGGAGATGTTTAAGACTGAAATTGCACCTGCCCGAACGTTTGGTTTCCTGAAAGACATCGAGGCAATGGAAAAAAAAGGACTTGCCAGCGGTGGTCGGCTCAATAATGTCATTTTGATTGACGACGAAAAAATTGTGAATACCGATCTTCGATATCCTGATGAATTCGCTCGCCATAAGATTCTTGATATGCTCGGGGACCTGTATTTGCTCGGTCGTCCCATCCGCGGGAAAATCACCGCGAACATGACCGGTCATACCGAGAATGCAGCGTTTGTCCGGATGCTGCGCGATAAACTTGGCATCTGACGATGCGGGTATCCTCTGCGTCGTTGCACCTGCTATGACTCCTATGACCCCAGCGCACCAAGCCCCCTCGCTTTCTGTGTCACACCGCGAACTTGAGCAGCTTGAGCGTGACAGCACGCGGCTCTATCTTGTCCGGCACGGTGAACTGACAACCTCACGCGCATGGCGCTATGTAGGACACAGCGATGTTGATCTGACCGAAGAGGGCATTGCGCAAATCCAGCGCGTTGCACAGTACCTGCGCCATGAACCGATTGATGTCATGTTCTGCAGTGATTTGCAGCGGACACTCCATTCAGCCCAAATTATCGGGCAGGTGATCAACAAGGAACCGCACCCGGAACCTGCATTTCGGGAGCTGCATTTAGGTACTTGGGAGGGGCTGACGCGTGATGAAATTATTGAGCGTTTTCCCGGAGCGTTTGAAGAACGAAGCCGTGCGATTGCAACGTACCGCATTGAAGGTGGCGAGAGTTTTAAGGATTTGCAGGACAGGGTCATGCAGCGGCTCACTGCTCTTTTAGAGCACAACCGGGGTCGCTCGATTCTTCTGGTCGCCCATGGCGGGGTAAACCGCGTCATCATCTGCCACGCACTTGGGCTTGCGCTTGAGCATCTTGCGCGGATTGACCAAGCCTATGGCTGCCTCAACCGCATTGATTATTTTAACCAGAATCCGGTAGTGCGGTTGTTGAACTATGTGCCCGCGTGACCAGTAGGTTATTGCCCAATAGGTGGCGCAATAGAAGTCTTACCTATAAAGTCTGAGAATTTATCTTTCAAAAAATTGTTGCACTTTTCAGACTTCCTTAAAGCCCTCTTTGCCAAGGCAGAACATTGAAAGCCTTTTTGCGAAAGGAGGGGCAAAAAAGCTTCCCGTTCGGGAAGAACCTGTGTCGTAATCGTTGCCTATAACAGGAAAAAGGAAACTTCCTCGCCCTCGATGGGAGATGATTGAGGTGAAGGTGCTCTGATTTTCCCCTCATCCTGTCCTTCTCCCGCGCTGGGGAGAAGGCACCTCAAGCAAAAAAATATGCGAAATAGTTTACGATGGGAAAGGATTGAGGTGAGAGTGATATTTCCGTGAAGCGTGACGCGGGGTTTGTGAAATACGCCCTAAACTCCGAGGCTAGCTCTCCGCACTTATTTTCCCCTCACCCTAACCCTCTCCGTCGTTGAGGCGAGGGTACCTTTTTTAACGTACCACGAGCCCCGAGCACTGAGTTCCTGTTTTTACATAGGACTCAGTACTATTTTTTATAATGTACTGCTTTTCCGCTTGATGTTTTTCAAAAGTGACACAACGAGCAGCACCACTACGATTCCAGCGCCGACGAGCAGGAGCCGCACCAGAGTTTGTTTCGGGATGTGTACCATATCATCGTGTTTGGTTTGATTGTCAGACGAGGCTTTTGGTGTAGCGGTTTCTTCAGGTGTTGGCCGGATCGGTGCAACAGCTTTGATGGGTTGAGGCGGCGGTAACTGCCGAACCAGTTCAGCAAGTCCCCGAGCAAGTAGTTCTCGTGCCTTGCTATCGCGCTGCTTGCGATCAACACTTCCCATAACAACAGCAATGACCCGGACACCCCGTTTGGTAGCTGTGGCAGCGATTGAGTAGCCTGCTGCACGGTAGTACCCTGTCTTGAATCCGTCACACCCTTCAAAACTTCCCAGCAGATGATTGTGAGTACGCATGATGAAGGGCTGAGGGCTGTCTGCCCTGAACGTTCGTTCGCGGGTTGCTGTGTAGCGAAGTGTATCAGGATATTTCAAGAGTTCTCGGCAGAGTTTTGCAATGTCTCGGGGTGTAGTAACATCAGGCTCCTGCCCTTTACCGGGCGGCAGACCGTGAACCGAATGGAACACGGTGTTCTGCATGCCAAGGGCTCGGGCTTTTTGATTCATCATTTCCACAAATGCATCAGTGGTTCCGGCTATGTGCAGTGCAAGCGCAACGGCAGCGTCGTTTGCCGATTGGACAATCAGTGCGTACAGGAGTTCATCAACACTGAATTCTTCATGCTCTTTCAAAAAAACCTGCGAGCCGCCAATTTTAGATGCGGCGGCAGTAACTTTGACCATGTCCTGCAGTGAAATATTGTGCGCCTGAATCGCCTCGAGAATAATGAGCAGTGTCATCAGTTTGCTGATACTCGCAGGATATGCCTGCCCATCGGCATTGTCTTCAAACAGTACCTTACCGGTTGCTGCGTCAATCAGTATTGCACNACAGTACGGTGTTTTTGCAATCGAGGTCTTCGGTTGCTGCGCTGCTGGCTGGGTTTCTTCATCTACTGTTTGGGGAAGGGTAGCAGGAGGTGTTTTGTGGCTTTTGGGTTTTCCGGCATATACCGGATTATGCTGCCATAAGCTCAGCATGACAATGATGAGTGCACTTGCAATGGACACAGCATATCGTGGCATACAATAAATCTCCCGTGTAGCATGATGTTATGTCGGCGGGCAGTATAGAAACAAAAACTTTTGTGTGTCAAGTGAAAACCCAGCGCACAGACGACAGCATCAGCCGTGAATGCGGTTTGATAGTACCTCGAGGGCTTTTTCAATACGCTCTGAGGCAGGTTTGTCGTGAGTGCGCAGTATTTTTTCAACCTTGGTGCAGGTGGCATAAAGTGAATCAATAATGCCCCAGAGGTCAGAAAACCCCTGATCTTTGTTGCGCTGGGTATGGTGCAGGGTTGCGAGCACATCGCGTTTTCGAGCGATGCGCTGAACCCAGAGGAGCAATTCCTCAAAATTGAACGGTTTTATG
>JGI24188J35168_1001618_pt1 | contig 12927 bp, 12 predicted proteins | sample YNPBryantNP2012_FD_35168 | JGI IMG/M metagenome (IMG submission 35168) | reverse complement strand
CCCGCATCCCGCTCCAGCCGGTGGTCACGCACACCGGGCTGCGCCTGGACGGCCCGGCCTTTTATCCGGGCTGGCTGTTGCCCGAAGACGATCCGCTGCTGGCGGCCGGCAAGGCCACCGGCAGGTTGCTCTGGGCCGCAGAGCCGGCCGTCGGCGTCTGGCGCTTCTCTACCGACGGCGCGTATTCGGCCGGCGCGGCGGGCATCCCCACCCTGGGCTTCGGCCCGCAGGAAGAACAGTACGTGCACACGCCGCTCGATCAGGTGAACCTGACGAAGCTGCGCAAAGCGACCGCCTGGTATGCGTTGTTCCCGTTCGTCTACGCGATGCCATCGAAATGAGCATCGCGATACTCTATATCAAAACGAGGTTGGACATGCAATCGCAACTGTTCGGCAAGGACTTCATCACCACCGAAGACTGGACCCTGGAAGAGCTCGAAAGCGCGCTCGAACTGGCCGCCGATCTGAAGCGACAGTGGATCACCGGCACCTACCATGATCACCTGCTGCGCGCCAAGACCCTCTACATGCTCTTCTTCGAGGAGTCCACGCGCACCCGCAACTCCTTCGAGGCCGGCATGACGCAGCTCGGCGGCCACGCTCACTGGCTGACGCCGAAGGCCACGCAGATCGGCCACGGCGAAAGCCCGAAGGACACGGCCATCGTCCTGGCGCGCTACGGCCACGGCATCGCCGTGCGCGATTGTCGTACCGGCATCGGCCAGAAGTACATGTACGAACTGGCCAAATGGGCCAACATCCCGGTCTTCTCCATGCAGGACGATGTAGATCACCCGTGCCAGACGATGGCCGACATCATGACCATACGCGAGAAGTTCGGCACCAACCTGCGCGGCCGGAAATTCGTCATCTCGTGGACCTACGCGCCGCAGTACGTGCGGCCCCTCTCGGTGCCGCAGGGCCTGATCATGCTGATGCCGCGCTTCGGCCTGGACGTGACCCTGGCCCATCCCAAGGGCTTCGAGATGATGCCGCACACGCTCGAGGCCGCGCGGCGACACGCCGAAGAGGCCGGCGTCAAGTTCGAGATCGTAGACGATATGGATGAGGCCGTGAAGGATGCCGATATCGTCTACGCCAAGAGCTGGGGGCCGATCATGGTCACCGAAGACGAGGCCGAGGTCAAAAAGATGGTGGATGAACACAAGGACTGGTGCCTGGACGAGCGGCGCATGGCCCTGGCGAAGAAGCACGCCATCTACATGCATTGCATGCCGATTGACCGCGGCTACGAAGCCACCGATGCGGTCATTGACGGCCCGCAATCGGTGATCTACGATGAGGCCGAGAACCGGCTGCACATCCAGAAGGCGCTCATGGTGTTGACGATGGCGCCGCGGGCGTAACGGGTCAGAGGTGGCCATGCTCCACGATATCGTCATCCGCAACGGCACGTTGATTACGCCCGCCGGCCCGATCCACGCCGACCTGGGCATTAGCGGTGAGGTCATCTCAGCCATCGGCCAGGATCTGGCGGGCCGCCAGAGCATCGACGCGACGGCCAAGCTGGTCATCCCCGGCGGCGTGGATCCGCACGTCCATCTGCAGATGCCGGCCGGGCCCGTCGTTTCCAGCGACGACTGGGAGACGGGGACGATCGCCGCGGCGTGCGGCGGCACGACGACGGTGATTGATTTCGTGGAGCCGGAGCCCGCGCCTGCCGTAGAGACGTTGCATGCAACGTCTCTACTACGCGAGGCCCTCGCCGCCCGCCGCGCGGAGGCCGAAGGCCGCGCCGTGATTGATTACGGCCTGCACATGACCCTCGTGAACGCCGCCCCCGCCACCCTGGCCGAGATCCCGGCGGTGGTGGCCGCGGGTTGTCCCTCGTTCAAGGTCTACACGACCTACAGCATGAAGCTGACGGACGAGGCGCTGGTGACGGCCATGGACGCGGTGGGCCGGGCCGGCGGCCTGGTGATGGTCCACGCGGAGAACGACGCGGGCATCGCCTACCTGCGGCAGAAGCTGCTGGCGGCAGGCCATGTCGAGCCGCGCTACCATCCGATCTCGCGGCCGCCGGCCATGGAGGTGGAGGCCATCGAGCGGGCGCTGGCGCTGGCCGACGCGGCCGGGTGCCCCGCCTACATCGTCCACATCTCCACCGGCCGCGGGGCCGCGGCCGTGGCGGCCGCGCGGGGACGCGGCCAGGTCGCGTTCGGCGAGACCTGCCCCCAATACCTGCTCCTCACCGATGCCGAGTTCGACCGGCCGGGCTTCGAAGGTGCGAAGTTCATCTGCTCGCCGCCTCTGCGCAAAGCGGAGGACAACGCCGCGCTCTGGGAGCTCCTCGGCCGGGGCGACCTCCAGACGGTGGGCACCGACCATTGCCCGTTCTTCTATCACGGCCAGAAGGACCTGGGCGCCCCTACCGACTGGCCGCCGTTCACGCGCATCCCGGGGGGGATGCCGGGGATCGAGGCCCGGCTGGCGCTCCTCTATACCTTCGGCGTCCGGGCCGGCCGGATGACGGTCGAGCGATGGGTGGAGGTCTGTTGCACCGCGCCGGCGCGCATCTTCGGCCTGGCGGGGCGCAAAGGCGCGCTGACCGTCGGCGCGGACGCGGATGTGGTGATCTTCGACCCGGAGCGAGAGGGCGTTTTGACTCACGCACGCGCAACGCATCTTCAAGGCGCGTCGCACGTCCATCACCTGCACGAGAACTGCGATTACACCCCTTACGAAGGCTTCCATGTCCGCGGCTGGCCCGCGCTGACGATGTTGCGCGGCAAGGTGATCGTGCGCGATGGCGAGTTCGTGGGCGGTGCGGCCGGGGGGCGATTCCTCGAGCGGAAGATCGGATAGATCCGGAGGCTACTCATGACCGGCACATTGATCCTTCCCGACTGGCTCATTGACATCCCCGGCGAGCCGCCGAAGCAGGGATGGGGCGTGCGCGTGGTCGGCGACCGGGTGGCGGCCGTCGCGCCGCACAACGAGCTGCGCCGGCTGTTCCCCGCCGACGAGATCTGGGATGCGAGCGGACAGGTGCTGTCGCCCGGCTTCGTGGATGCGCACACCCACCTCTACGGCGTGTTGGCCCACGGCATCCCGCTGACAGCACCCTCAGCCTCAACTTTAGCCTCGACCTCAGGCTGGTCCTTCCTCTCCGATTTCTGGTGGCCGCTGGTGGAAGATCGGCTCGACCACGAGATGATCTGCGCGGCCACCGACCTGAACCTGGTGCAGATGCTGCGCGGGGGCATCACCGCGTTCTACGATTGCACCGAAGCGCCGAACGCCCTCCCCGGCTGTCTGGCGGCCCAGGCCGGGGTGGTGGCCGCGCGCGGCATCCGCGGCACCCTCTCCTTCGAGGCCACCGAGCGGGTGAGCCGGGAGAACGGCCAGTTGGGGCTTCAGGAAAACCTGAAGTTCATCCGACAGGTCAGGGGTCAGCGATCAACGGTCAACGATCAGCTTCCAATCCCCCATCCCCAACCCCCAACCCCCAACCTGATCTCCGGCCTGATGTGCTTTCACACCACCTTCACCTGCTCGGCCGAATTCATCCGGCAGGCGTTCGCGATGGCCGCGGCCGAGGGGGTGCCGGTGCACATGCACGCGGCCGAAAGCCGCTTCGAGCCGGAATACACGTTGCAGCGCTTCGGAATGCGCACCTTCGAGTACTACGAGCAGCTCGGCGTGACCGGGCCGAACATGCTGGCCTCGCAGTGCGTGCAGATCACCCCGGCCGAGATCGAGATCATCGCCCGCCGCGGGGTGCGCGTGACGCACATGCCGCTCTCCAACTGCGAGGTCGGCGGCGGCATCGCACCCGTGCCCGACCTGGTGGCGGCCGGCGTGACGGTCGGCCTGGGGAGCGACGGCTACATCACCGACATGTTCGAGATCATGCGCGGCGCGTTCCTGATCCACAAGGCGCATCGCCAGGACACGGCCACGATGCCGGCGCATCTGGTGTGGCGGCTGGCCACCGAGGGCGGCGCGCAGGCGCTCGGCCTGGAGCGGGTGGGCCGGCTGGCGCCCGGCTGGCAGGCCGACCTTCAACTCATCGACGCGGCCTTGCCGACCCCCCTCACGGCCGATAATCTGTACGAGCAGCTCCTGCTCTATCGCAACCGGAACCACGTGACCGCGGTGATGGTGGCCGGCCAGGTGCGGGTGCGCGATGGCCAGGTGCCCGGCGTGGATGAAGCGGCCCTGCGCGCGCGCGTGCATCGGGCGGCCGAACGACTGTGGCGGAGGGGCTAGTGGCGACGCGCGATCCCCAGACCGAATGGTTGCGCGTGCAGATCTATCGGCGCATGACCGGCGCGCAAAAGATCGAGATCGCCGCGCAGATGTACGAGGATGCGATCGAGCTCGTGCGGGCCTCCATCCGCCACCGCAAGCCCGACATCTCGGCCGATGATCTCGAGTTCGAAGTGCGCTGTCGAGTGCTGGGCCGCGAGCTGGCAGAGCTTTCGGAAGAAGCCAGGAGATCTTATGTCAAGCCTCGAGCGTGACGCGCTCTTTCGCGTGTTCGATGCCCTCGAAGCGCTGGAAATTCCCTACATGGTCGTCGGCTCCTTTGCTTCGACCTTCTGGGGGCGGCCGCGCACCACGCACGACGCCGACCTGGTCGTCGAGATTCCGCAGGACAAGGCCGCAGAGTTAGCCCACAGGCTGGCGCCCGACTTCTACGCCCCGGACTTCGTCGTCGAAGAGGCGATCCGCAAGCGGGATCAGTTCAACGCCATCTATCTTGCCAGCGCCTTCAAAGTGGACTTCTGGTTGCTCAAAGATGCGCCCTATGACCGGGAGCGCTTCCATCGCCGGCTGTTGGGCATGCTGTTCCAACGGGAGGTCTGGATCAGCAGCCCAGAAGATGTCATTTTGAGCAAGCTCCAATGGCATCTGATATCGGGCTCTGAACGCCAGCTCCAGGATGCCCTTGAAGTGTACGAAGTCCAGGAGCCGTATCTGGAACAGGAGTATCTGGATCGGTGGGCGCGCGCGTTGGGAATGACGGAACTGCTCGACCGAATTCGCCAACGCGCAGCGCGGCCGCCGGAAGCGTCCCGGTGAGGGTGTGATCCATGTCGAAGATTCACGATCTGCGTTCATATCTGGAAGTGCTGGAGGCCGCCGGCCAGCTGGTGCGCATCCGCCGGCCGGTGAGCCTGGAGCACGAGCTGGCCGACGTGGCCGCGGCGCTGGAGCGCCAGGCCGGCCCGGCCCCCCTCTTCGAGGCGGTGATCGGCTCTCCCTGGCCGATCTTCTCCTCGGCCGTGGCGAACCAGCAGCGCGCGGCGCTCGCCCTGGGATGCGAGAAGTCCCAGGTGGTCGAAGTGATNCGCCGCGCGCTCGATCCGGCCCAGGGCATCCCGCCGGTGCGCACCGCATCGGCCGCCTGGCAGGCCCACGTGGTCACCGGCGACGCGGTGGACGTGCGCACATTGCCGATCCCGATCCACGCGGCCGGCGACGGCGGGCCGTTCATCACCGGCGGCGTGACCGTGAGCAAAGATCCGCTCGGCGGACGCGGCAATCTGTCGTACAACCGGATGCAGGTGAAGGGGCCGCGGGAACTGGGCTTCGACGTGAACGAGTGGCGGCACGTGCGCCAGTTCATGGACGTCCAGGAGGCGCGGGGCGAGCCGCTCCCCATCGCGGTCGCCATCGGCCTCGATCCGGCGATCTCGATCGCGGCCGGCGCGCGCTACGACGGCGATGAGCTGTACATCGCGGGCGCGATCCGCGGGGAAGGGGTGCCCGTATGCCGCGGCGTCACCGTGCCCATTGACATCCCGGCCGAGGCCGAGATCGTCATCGAGGGATATCTGCCGCCGCACGTGCGCCGCGGCGAAGGCCCGCTGGCCGAGTTCCACGGCTACTATGGCCGCATCTGGGAAAGCCCGGTCTTCGAGGTCACGGCGATCTGCTGGCGCGACGATCCGATCTTCCAAACGATCATCCCCGGCTGGAACGAGCACGTCTACATCGGCAACGTCCTGCCGCGCGAGCCGCTCTTGCTCAACTTCGCCCGCCACGTGAGCAAAAACGTGACCGGCCTCCACATCGCGCCCTACGGCAGCGGCTTCCTGGCCATCGTGGCGCTGAACAAGCAGAACCCCGGCGAGCCGAAGAACGTGGCGATGGCCGTCTTCACCGCGCACGTGAACGTCAAGTGGTGCATCGTGGTGGACGCCGACGTGGACATCTACGACCCGGCCGATGTGATGTGGGCGCTGACGACGCGGGTGGATTGGAGCAAAGATATCTTCCTGGTGCCCGGCGCCCAGGGCCACGAGATGGACCCCACGGCCGACACGCGCGGGGTGCACACCAAGCTCGGCGTGGATGCCACGGCCGACAAGGGGCGCCGCGAGCCAGCCGCGCGCGTGCGGTATGGGGAGGTGGATTTGAGCAGGTATTTGGCGTGAAACGTGAAACGTAAAACGTGAAACGTCAAACGTCAAATAAATGACGCACGACGTATGACGTTTGACGCACGACGTTTGACGCATGACGCAACGGAGTTGCCATGGCCAATCTCTCTACTGAGCTTTTCGGGGTCACGATGCCATCGCCGTTCGTGCTGGCGTCGGGGCCGCTGTCCTACGACGCGACCGGCCTGTGGGAGGCGTATCGGGCGGGCGCGGGCGGGGTGACGACCAAGACGCTGCGGCTGGAGCGGGCGATCAACCCGACGCCGCACATGGTCGTGCCGCGCTCCTCCAATCTGCGCGCCACCCTCTTCAACACCGAGAAGTGGGCCGACCTGCCCTGGGAGCAGTGGGTGGAGCGAGAGCTGCCGGCGCTGCGCGGGCATCCCGGCCTGCTCATCGCCAGCATCGGCCATACGCCGGCCGAAGGAGAAGTCATCGCCGGCCCGGTGGCCGCCACGGGCGTGGTGGACGCCATCGAGTGCGTGGCGTACACAAAGGACACCATCGTCGAGCTGGTACGGGCCGTCCGCCGCCACACCGACCTGCCGATCCTCGCCAAGCTGACCTTCAACTGGGGCGACGCGCTTTACCCCGCGGCCGAAGGCGCGCTGGCGGCCGGCGCGAACGGCTTCACCGCGATTGACTCCATCGGCCCGACGTTGCAGATTGACATCGAGACCGGCCGGCCAACGATCGGCGGTGTGGGGAACAAGGCGTGGATGTCGGGCGCGGCAATCCGGCCGGTGGCGCAGGCGGTCGTGGCGGAGCTGGCGACGCGCTTCCCCGGCATCCCGATCGTCGGCACCGGCGGCATCATCCAGGCCGAAGACGCGGTGGAGATGACGATGGTCGGCGCGAGCGCGCTCGGCGTGTGCACCGCGCCGCTCCTGCGCGGCCTCGAATGGTTCGAGCGCACCCACAAGGCGCTCGCCGCCTGGCTCGACGGCCACGGCTATGGTCGCCTGGCCGATCTGCGCGGGATGGCGTTGCCCTACCTGCACAAGGTGGAAGACACCGCACCGCTCACCTTCGAGTTCGAGCCGCTCAAGTGCACCAAGTGCGACCTGTGCGTGGTGCTCTGTCCCTACGATGCCCGGCTGATGGAGGGCGACAAGCCCAAGTCGGCCGACCTGAAGCAGATCCTGCTCGAAGACCGCTGCCGCTACTGCGGCCTCTGCGTCGAAGTGTGCAAGCCCGGCGCGCTGACGTATGGAAACTGGCCGCGGTGAGGGGTGACCCCAATGGATGACTCACTCATCGCCTTCGCCCGTTCTCTGATCCGCTGCCCCAGCCGATACGGCGAGGAAGAAGCGGTCGTATCGCTGATCCTGGAGGAGATGGCCGGACTGGGTTACGACCGCGTCTGGCGCGATGCAAACGGCAGCGCGGTCGGCGTGATCGAGACCGGCCGGCCGGGGCCGACGATCCTGCTCGACGGCCACTGCGACACGGTGGGCGTGGCGCCCGGCGTGGCGTGGACGCACGACCCGTTCGGCGGCGAAGTGGACGCCGGCTTCCTCTACGGCCGCGGCGCGGCCGACATGAAGGGAGCGCTGGCCGCCATGATCTACGCGGCCGCGCATGTGGAGCGGTCGCGGCTGGCCGGTCGGGTGGCCGTGAGCGCCACGGTGATGGAAGAGAACCTGGAGGGCGCGGCGCTCCAGGCCGTGATGACCGCGCTCCGGCCCGATTACGTCGTCATCGGCGAGGCGACCGACCTGAACCTCAACCGCGGGGGCCGCGGCCGGGCCGAGATCCACCTGGAGACGATCGGCCGGCCCGCGCATTCCTCCACCCCCCACCTGGGCCGCAACGCCGTGCTCGACATGTTGCGCGTCATCGCCGCGGTCGAACGCCTGCCGCTGGCGAGCGATCCGCTCCTCGGCCCGGCGATCATGGCGCTCACCGACATCATCTCCGACCCGTATCCGGCCTACTCCGTCATCCCCAGCCGTTGCCGCGTCACCTACGACCGCCGGCTGCTGGTGGGCGAGACCGAGCAAGAGGTGTTGGAGGCCATCACCGGACTGCCGGAACTGGCCGGGGTGGATCTGCGCGTCACGATCGCCCAGGGCGAACATACGACGTACACCGGCGCGCGGCTGTGCGGCGCCAAGTTCCTGCCGGCCTGGGCCTTCGACCGGGNGCATCCGTTCGTCCAGACGGCGCTGGCGGGCCTGCGCCGCGCCGGCCTCAACCCATCCGTGGGCGCCTATCGCTTCTGCACCAACGCGGCGTACAGCGCGGGCGTGGCCGGCGTGCCGACGGTCGGCTTCGGCCCGGGCCGCGAGGAGGACGCGCACGTGGTGGACGAGCGGATCGCCATCGCGGACGTGCTGGCGGCCGAACGCGGCTATCGCGGCATCATCGAGGCGGTGTTGGGATGAGCATCCTCATCGCAAACGGCACGGTGCTCACCCTGGCGGACGATGCCCCGGCCGTCTTCGACCCCGGCTACGTGCTGATCCGGGACGACCGCATCGCGGCGGTGGGGCCGGCCGCGGCCCCCGACGAGATGGTGGCGGCCGCCGACCAGATCATAGATGCCACCCACATGGCCGTTATGCCCGGCATGGTCAACGCGCACACCCACCTCTTCCAGACCTTCCTCCGCGGCCTGGCCGACGACAAGACGCTGTTGCCGTGGCTGCGGACCGCGATCTGGCCGGTGGGCGCGGCCATGACCGCGGAGGAAGCCTATCTCGCCGGGCTGCTGGGGCTGGTGGAGAACATCCGCTCCGGCGCCACGGCGGTCATTGACAACCAGTATCTGCACTCCGACGACCGCACCGACGACGCCTTCTGCCGGGCGGCGCGCGATGTCGGCTGTCGCTTCACCATCGCTCGCGGCTGGGCCGATCACGACTACCATCCGGTCTTCCAGGAGACGCCGGAACAGATCCTCGCCGCGATGACTGCGCTCCACGACCGGTGGCACGGCGCGGCCGACGGCCGGATCCGCGTCGCGTTCGGCCCGCTCATCCCGTGGGGCTGCAGCGCGGAGATGCTTCAGCGCACGGCGGCGCTCGCCCGCGAGTGGGGCGTGCCCATCCACATGCACACCGCCGAGACGCGCGAAGAAGTGGAAATGAGCCTGAAGGCCACCGGCCTGCGCCACGTCCACTGGCTCGACCGGCTGGGCCTCCTGGGCCCCGACATGCAGTTGGTGCACGCCGTCTGGCTGGACGACTCGGAGATCGCGCGGGTGGCCGAGACGGGCACGATGGTCATCCATTGCCCGGTGAGCAACATGTACCTGGCGTCGGGCATCGCGCCGGTGACGAAGCTGCTGCGCGCGGGCGTGCCCGTGGCGCTGGCGACCGACGGCCCCGGCTCGAACAACAGCCAGGACATGCTGGAGACGCTCAAGTTCGCGGCGTGTTTGCAGAAGGTGGGCACGCTCGACGCCACCGCGCTGTTGCCGGAGGATGTGTTGCGCATGGCGTGCGTGCACGGCGCGCGGGCCCACTTTCACCTCTCTCCGCCCCCCATTTCTCCTCAATTTGGGGGGTCAGGGGGGCGGCCAGGGACCGGCGGATCAGGTCGCCTGGTTCCCGGCGCCAAGGCCGACGTCGTCCTGGTGGACCTCAACTCCCCGCGCATGCAGCCGGTGTGGCGCGCGGCCTCGGCGCTGGTCTACAACGCCAACGGCGGCGACGTGGACACGGTGATCGTGGACGGTCGGGTATTGATGCGGGGCAAGCGCGTGACCTGCCTGGACGAGGCCGCGCTGCTCGACGAATGCCGGCGCGCCGCCAGGGCATTGCTCAAGCGCGCCGGCATAGATCTCTAAGGAGTGATGCCCATGTACATCATCAAACGCTTCGAAGATCGCGTTGTCGCCGTCACCGGCGGCGCGAAGGGCATCGGCAAGGGCTGTTGCCTGCGCTTTGCCGAAGAAGGCGCCAGGGTGGCCGTCATGGATATCGCCCTGCAAGACGCTGCGCAGGTGGCCGCTGAGTGCGAGAAGTTGAGCGGCCAACCGTCGCTGGCGCTGCATTGCAACGTGGCCGACCCGGCCAGCGTGGACGCGGCGTTCAAGGCCGTGGTGGATGCCTGGGGCAGCCTGGACGTGGTGGTGGCCGCGGCCGGCATCTATTCGGGCCAGCCGTTGATCGAGGTGCCGTTGGAGGCATGGCAGAAAGTCATAGACGTGGACCTGACGGGCGTCTTCCTGACCAACAAGGCCGCGGCCCGCATCATGATGACGCAACACTGCGGCGCGGCCATCATCAATATCTCCTCCATGGCCGGCAAGACCTCGTGGCCGGCCAGCGCGCAATACAGCGCGGCCAAGGCCGGGGTCATCGGCCTGACCCGTAGCGTGGCCATGGAGCTGGCGCCCTACTCGATCACCGTGAACGCGGTGTGTCCCGGCAACACCATGACCGACATGGTGGTGGGCGTGGCGGAGACCATCGCCCGTCGGGAAGGGTTGACGGCACAGGAGTGGCTCGCCCGCCGCGCCCAGGAGTGCCCCATGAAGCGCATGGCCACGGTGGAAGAGATCGCCGGCGTGGTCGCCTTCCTGGCCTCGCCCGACGCGGCCTACATCACCGGCCAGGCGATCGAGGTGGACGGCGGGATGGTGATGACATGATGGAACTTACCGGTTACCTTGACTTTTGGTTCCGCGACCTGCCCATCGTGGAACGCATCCAACATTTCCAGCGCCTGGGCATCCGCCGGCTNGACGTGTGGCTCTGGCGCGAGCGGCCCATGGCCGAGATCTACGCCGAGTGCAAACGCCGCGGCATGATCATCAACTCGACCTTCGACGGCGAATGCGGCAACCTGGTGGACGCCACCGACCACGACCGGGTGCTGCGCGCCTGGAACGAAACCCTGGAGACGGCGGTCCGCTACGAGATCCCCCACCTGTTCATCTTTTCCAACCAGGTGGAGGTGACGCCGAAGGGGGAGTGGGTGCAGCGNCTCAACCGGGACTACACCCCNGGCGAGATGTACGCCAACCTGCTGGACGGCGTCGAAAAGGTGATGAAACTGGTCAAGCAGACGAAGGTGCAGCTCTGGTTCGAGGCGCTGAACACCTTCCACATCCACGGCGGTGTGTTCGTCTGCACGCACGACCTGGCCGCCGACGTGGTGCGCCGCTTCGACGACCCGCAGCTCCGCCTGTCGTTCGACTGCTACCACCAGCAGCGCACGGCCGGCAACCTGATCTGGGGCATGGAGCAGTACTACGGCCTCTACCCGACCTTCCACATCGGCGACTGCCCCACGCGGCAAGAGCCGGGCACGGGCGAGATCAACTTCACGAACATCTCGAAGAAGCTGGATGAACTGGGCTACGATGGCTTGATCGGCATGGAGTGCTATCCCAGCACGACCGAGGAAGAGGCGCTCGCGCGGATTCGGGAGTATTTTCCGCGAGCGGGGTAAATTGGTAAAAACGGTAGATTGGTAGATTGGTAAGTTGGTAAGTTGGCGGGTTGGTAAGTTGATGGACCATATCCCAATCTACCATGTCCCAATCTACCATGTCCCAATCTACCAATCTACCAACCACGAGGAGCACATGCACAAAACACGACGACTTAACCGCATCCTGGCGCGCGACGGCAAGACGCTCATCGTGGCCATGGATCACGCCGCAATCCAGGGCCCGAAGGGGTTGGAGCGGCCCGGCGAGGTGATCCGACAGGTGATCGCGGGCGGCGCGGACGCGATCCTGACCACCTACGGCATCGCCCGCACCTTCGGCAAGGAGCTGGCGCCGGTCGGCCTGATCCTGCGCACCGACGGCGGCCAGAGCACCATCGGCCCGGACATCACCGAGAGCGCGGGCCTGTACACCGTGGAGGATGCGCTGCGTCTGGGCGCCGATGGCGTGGTCGCCAACGCCGGGCCGGGGCATCGGAATGAAGTCCGGCACATGGAATGGCTGGCGGAGCTGGCCTCAAACTGCGACGAATGGGGCGTGGTGTTGGTGGCCGAGATGGTGCCCGGCGGCTTCGACAGCGGGCCGGAGTTCCGCACGCTCGCCAACCATCAGCTTGCCGCGCGCTTCGGCTCGGAATACGGCGCCGACCTGCTGAAGACGCCCTATTGCGACGGCTTCGAGGCGGTGGTGAACGCGTGCTACACCCCCATCGTGGTGCCCGGCGGCAGCAAGATGACCGAGGAGCAGCTCCTGACGATGGTCTACAACGCCGTCCAGGCCGGTGCGGTCGGCTGCGCGGTCGGCCGCAACATCTGGGGCGCGCCCGATCCGGCGAAGATGTGCGCGGCGCTGGCGGCCATCATCCACGGCGGCGCGACGGTGGCGGATGCGATGAAGCTGTTGTAGTCGAATAGTCGGATGGTCGAATAGTCGAATAGTCGAATAGTCGAATAGTCGAATGGTCGGATGGTCGGATGGTCTTTTAGTTCGTACAGTTATCTGGCGCTCGACATCCTCCCCGACTACCCGACCACCCGACTGCCCGCCTACCCGACTACCCGACCACCCGACTGCCCGACTACTCGACTACCCGACTACTCGACTACCT
>JGI24188J35168_1001599_pt1 | contig 13027 bp, 15 predicted proteins | sample YNPBryantNP2012_FD_35168 | JGI IMG/M metagenome (IMG submission 35168) | reverse complement strand
TGATTGACCCGTTGCAGTCTCTGGAGTCCAGCAGCTCATGGTTATGGAGCAATATCGGCGGGCATGGCTACGCCGATACCTCTGCACTGTTGCCGGACGGCACCTCGGTGATTACGGCGGGCTTCGGCGGAATCGTGGCACTGTACACCCGCGACGAGTCGGGCGCCTATACCGGGCGCATCCTCACACAGGGGGCGTCACACTGGGGCGAGTTCCACAACGTGGCGCAGCTGGTAGTGCCTCAGATGGAAAACTTGCAGCCCGTGTGGATAACCGCCACGCGCTCCGAGCGTTCGGAAACCGGTCAGACCTCCATGGTGATTGCTGTCGGGGCCGTCACCGGTGAGGTGCTGTGGCAGTACGACACGCAAAGAGGAAGCCATGTAGACCTGCGCGGCTGCGCCGTGATGGGACCCAGTGGGTATGTCTATTACATGACGCCCGATGGCATCCTGCACATTCTCAAGCCCGCTCCCGCACCGCAGATCGATGGGCTGGTGGCGATACCGGGCTATGTGGGACCGATGAACACTGGTAGTGGCGACGGGCTGTACACGGCAGCGATACCGCTCACGCTGGAGTTCCGTCAGCCGGGGACACAAAACGTGTTGTTCCGCAAGACGGTAGCGCTGTCGGTACCGCAGCTGGATGGAGGCATCGCCTCCTTCAAGCTGAATAACATCCCTGCCGGGACGTACGACATTGCCGCCAAAGAGTACATCCAGTTCTTCCCGTGGGACGGCGGCAGGACGTTCAAGTTCACGCGCACCTTGCGTGCGCTGGCGACGGATGTGGTCGTTCCCGCGAACGGCACGGGCAGCGTCACGGTTTCACTCACCATGCTGGCAGGCGACGCGGACAACGACAACGAAGTCACGCTGTTCGACTTCGGCTTGCTGGTGCAGGCGTTCGGCACGGTTCGCGGGGACAGCGGCTGGAACCAAGCGGTGGACTTCGACGGCGATGAGGAGGTCACGCTGTTCGACTTCGGCATTCTGGTGCGGAACTTCGGCTTAGTAGGGGAGGAATAGTCCCTTATCTCTACCCCCTCTCCCGCCGTGCGGGAGAGGGGGTTTTTGCTTAAAGCCTTCGCTGCAGCGACTGTTGCTCTAGCGCGGACAGTCGCTCGTCCAGCCGTTCTATTTTCTCGCGCAGGGCGGATAGGGAATTGTCGGAGGACAGCACAAACTGCGTGCTCGTCTCGCGCAGCTGTTGGAACTGCTGGCGAAGGGCTTCTATCTCCTTTCGCAATGCCTCCGTGCCCTGCGTTTGCGCCTGCAACTTCATCCGCTCAATCTTGACCTTGTGCGAATAATGACTGACTATCCACAGCACTGGCACCACGAACGCCAGCAACCCGATGCCGCCGAGAAACACCCCAAATCCCATCGCAACCATGTCCCAGCCGCTCATCGTTACTCTCCTTATAGCTGTCGCCGAACCTGAACGGATTCGATGGCATTGACTCTATCTTCCAGACTGTCCAGACGACGTTCCATTCGCTGAAGAGCATCTTCGAAGCTGAGTGCATATTGCGTGCTGGTTTCCCGCACCTGCGCCAGCTCCTGCCGAAGCTGCTCGAAGGCTTTCTCGCTCTTTTCCTGACGCAGTCGTTCGTGTTCCAGCCGGTAGCGCGTCCACAGAGCGAACATCGGGCCGCCAAATATCAGCACCACCGCGACCAGACCTATCAGGTCTCCCATAGCACTCTCACCTCAATAACTGTTGCGATTGCTGTTGCTCCAGCTGCGCAACGCGGTTTTCCAGATCCTCCAGCCTGCGCTCGATGCGCTGCAGGGTTTGATCCAGCGCGAGGTCGTACTGGGTCGTGGTTTCGCGCAGGTTCTCCACCATCTTGCGCAGTTCAGCGGTGGAGGTGGTATCCCGCGAAGCCAGGATCTTCGCCCGCTCAATCTGGTACCGTGTCAGCAGGGCAACGATAGGAATAGACAGCGCAAGTATGGGTATAGCCAGTGCCAGTATCTCTACCATATTTATCTCACCTTTTCCAGTGCCTTCTTCAGGTGGATACTTCCAGTGTACAGCGCTTTACCGATAATCGCCCCCTCCACTCCTGTCTCCTTCAGGGCAAGCAGGTCTTCCAGGGTGGAGACACCGCCGGAAGCGATAATCGGCACGCCCGCTTCGCGCACCAGGGTCGCCATTAACTCCAGATTCGGTCCCTGCAGAGTTCCATCGCGCGAAATATCGGTGACAATCACGCGCCTGGCGCCGCGCTGCACCATCTCGCGAATCAACTCCAGGGCATCTATCTCGGTCTGTTCCTGCCAGCCGTGCACCGCCACCTTGCCGTCTCTAACGTCTACTCCCAGCGCGATGCGCTCGCCCCAGTCCGCGAACATCCGCTGTGCAAACTCCGGGGCGATGATGGCGATACTGCCCAGCACCACACGTTCTGCTCCTGCCTCGAACGCCTTCCGCACCGCTTGTTCGTATCGCAAGCCTCCACCGAACTGCACAGGGATGCGCACAGCGTCCACAATGCGGTCGAGAATATGTAGCTGTCGCGGTGTACCGTCTCGTGCGCCGTCCAGGTCTACCACGTGTAGCCAGTGTGCGCCTTCCTCCTGCCAGCGCAACGCGGTCTCCACCGGGTCGTCGCTGTAGACGGTTTCGGCGTCGAAACGTCCCTGTAGCAGGCGCACACACCGCCCTCCGCGAAGGTCTATGGCTGGGTAGAGTTCCATTTTGTACTATTTGACCCTTCCCGGTTCTTAAAGTTTCTTGGAAAGAAATCAATTTTTATCATGCTCATATTATCATATTGGAATGCGGAATGCAAAATATTTGAGCCGCCTCTTGACGTCCACCATGGCATGAGCCTATTGCTCTGCGAAGTTGCGCAGAATGCGCAAGCCCACCGCGCTGCTTTTCTCCGGGTGGAACTGCACCGCACGCACGTTTTGCCACTGTACCGCACAGCAGAAAGGCAGACCGTAGTCCGACAGCGCAACGACGCATGATTCATCCGCGGGAGTGGGGAAGTAGGAATGCACGAAATAAACATGCGCCCCCTCTGCAACGCCCTCAAACAGAGTGTCCTGCCGAACGAACCGCAGGGCATTCCAGCCAATATGCGGCACTTTTAACCGCTTGCCCTGCTCGTCAGTGAGCCCTTCTGGAAAGCGAACCACCCTGCCACGCAGCACGCCCAGCCCCGGTTCCTCCCGCTCTTTCCAGCTCTCTTCGCTCACCTCAAACAGCAGCTGCAGCCCCAGACAGATACCCAAAAACGGCTTGCCCGTTGCGATGAAGTCGCGAATGGCGGCATCCAGTGCCGCGCGACGCAGGTTCTCCATCGCCGCGCCAAACGCCCCGACGCCCGGCAGGATCACCTTATCCGCCCGAAACACCGTCTCGGCGTCCGACGCGATTTGCGCATCGTAGCCCAGCTTTTGCAGGGCTTTCTGCACGCTGCGCAGGTTACCCATGCCGTAGTCGACGATGGCAATCACCGCTACAGCACTCCTTTCGTGCTGGGCACGCCTGTCTCGCGCGAGCGGTAGCGAACGGCGTCCGCCAGTGCGCGTCCCAGAGCCTTGAAGGTGGCTTCTGCGATATGGTGAGCGTTTTCTCCTGCCAGCTGGCGCACATGCAGGTTCATCGGCACGTGNAACGCCACCGCGCGGAGGAACTCCGGCACCAGCTCGGCGGGCATCTGCCCCAGCATGACTGGCGGTAACTGCAGGTCGCAGTGCAGATACGCCCGCCCTGACAGGTCTACCGCCGCCATCACCAGCGCGTCGTCCATCGGCACGATGGCGTGCCCGTAGCGCTCGATACCGCGCTTATCGCCCAGCGCGCGCTGTAACGCCGTGCCCAGGCAGATGCCCACATCCTCCACCGTGTGGTGGGCGTCTACCTGCAGGTCGCCACGCGCCTGAATGACCACGTCGAACAGGGCGTGGCGCACCACGTGCGTCAGCATGTGGTTGAAAAAGCCGATGCCTGTCTCCACCTCGGCTTTACCTGTGCCGTCCAGATGCAGGCTCACATGCACGCTGGTTTCGGCGGTTTCGCGGTCTACCTGGGCGATGCGTTCTTCCATGCTCATCGTGTATCCTCTCCTGATGTTAATCGTGCAGCCTTCGTTTCACGGCGAGGAGGTGCGCTTCCAAGCCTTCCACCGCCGCCAGAGTCTCGATAGCGTCTGCCACCTGCTGCAGGGCTTCGCGGGTGAAGTATACCACGCTGGTCTTCTTCACAAAATCGTCCACGTTCAGCGGCGATGCGTAGCGGGCAGTACCGCTGGTGGGCAGGGTGTGGCTGGGACCTGCGACGTAATCGCCCAGCGACTGGGGCGAATATGCGCCCATCATCACCGCGCCGGCACAGCGAATGAGAGGCAGGTAGCGCCACGGCTCAGCGACCATCAGCGCCAGGTGCTCTGGAGCGCACAGATTCGCGAGCTCTACCGCTTCCTCCATATCCCGCGTCAGGACGATACCCCCGTTTTGCGCAAGGGTCTGTCGAAGGATATCCTGCCGGGGTAATCCCGCAACCGTTTTTTCGATCTCCTCTTGCACTGCCTGAGCCAGTGAGCGCGAGGGGGTTATCAGGAAGGCGGCGGTATGGATATCGTGCTCGGCTTGCGTCAGCATATCGATCGCCACGTAACGCGGGTCGGCGGTATCATCGGCAAGGATGCACACCTCGCTAGGACCCGCCAGCATGTCGATGCCCACCATGCCGTACACCAGTTTCTTGGCGACGGTGACGTAGATGTTGCCCGGTCCCACAATCTTGTCCACTGCAGGAATAGACTGCGTGCCGTAAGCCATCGCCGCCACTGCCTGCGCACCGCCCACTTTGAAAATACGGCTCACGCCCGATTGCTGTGCCGCCATCAGCACCAGTGGATGGACGGTGCCATCTTTGCGGGGCGGGGTGCATAGGATAATCTCTTCCACCCCAGCCACCTGCGCGGGGATCGCGCACATCAGCACCGAGCTGGGATACACCGCCAGGCCGCCGGGCACATACACGCCCACCCGCCGCAGCGGGGTGACCATCTGTCCGACCAGCCCGCCGCGCTCGTCCGCCTCAAACCACGAGGTGCGTTTCTGGTGCTCGTGGAATCGGCGGATTCGCTCTGCCGCGAGTTGCAACGCTTCCGCTACAGGTGTAGAGACCTCTGCCTGTGCGCGATGGAGTTCCTCGGAGGTGACCTCCAGATGCGTGAGCTGCACTCCGTCGAAGCGAGCGGTGTACTCGCGCAGGGCATCGTCGCCGCGGGATGCCACCTCGTTCAGGATGGCGCGCACGCGCGACTCTATCTCGGCGTCCTCCAGAGTCAGCGAACGCCGCAGGATGGTTCGCACTTCTTCGCGAGATGCGCTATCGGTTGAAATCACGCGCATGGGGCATNCTCCGTTTTTGTGTTGGCGAAAAAGCAGGGGGCGTGACCCGCCCCCGCCCGTGTCCACACGAGTATTGTACGCTTTTTGCAGGCAACTCGTCAACCGGTTGACGGCTACCCCACTACCACAGGCATACCGCGTTCCTGCGACAGATATGCCGCCTCGCACATTGCCACTGCCTGGCGTCCATCCCAGCCGGTGAAGAGTGGTGGCTTATCGTGCAATACCCAATCCACGAACGAGCGCAATTCGCGGACGTAGGGGTCGCCATATTCTTGCTGTGCCTCTTCGACCGAGACCACCGTCTCCTTCTCGCCAAACCGTGCCCAGCGCAGGTTGCCACCGAAGCCGCCATGTGCAATCGCGCCGCCTTCACAGATGATGTGGACACGATACTCGCCAACCGCCGCCGACAGGCTGGCTTCTAGGTCGCCGATGCCGCCGTCCTGAAAGTCGATGATAAGATAGGCGACATCCTCGTACTCCATTTTGCCCAGCAGGTTGAACATGCGGGCGTAGACTTGCCTCGGTTCGCCCATCACCGTGCGCATGTAGTCCAGCTCATGCACGTTAGTCTCCAGCAGCATTCCCCCAGCTAGCTCGCGCTTGACGCGCCAGCCGGAGTGGAACACGGTAGCGTATCCTGCCCGCGTGACCGCNATGGCTTTCGGTTTGCCTATCTCACCAGAGGCAATGATGTCCAGCGATTTCTGGAACAGCGGGAACAGGCGCAGCACCTGCCCNACCATCAACTTCACACCTGCCTCTTGAGCGGCACGGTTCATGCGGTCACACCGCTCCACCGAAATCTCCATCGGCTTCTCCAGAAAGATATGCTTGCCCGCCTGTGCGGCTGCCAGCGTCGGTTCCANGTGNAGTCCGCACGGTGTACCGATGACGACCGCGTCCAGAGCCTCTTTCTGCAGCATCTGTTCATAGTCGGTGTAAAACACGGCGTTCAGGGCGTCCGCCGCGCCCTTGCGTTCGGGGTTGGTGTCAGCAGCTGCCACCACCACGGCATCCTCGAACTGCTGTAAGAGCTTTGCCAGATGCTCTGCCATACCCCCGATACCGATGACACCGAAGCGCAGTTTCTCCATTTTGCCTGCGTGTGCTTTGACGCACACAACCTCCTTTCCACTGTGGACTGATAAAAAGTTCGAGGTATACCAGCAAGGTTCCTACAGGTGGACGGTGGGAAGGAATCGCTGGTGGCATTGCGAAAACTGAAACAAAACCATGCTGTGAGGGCGCGATGCCTGTTGCCATCATTCACGATTATCTGAACCAGCTCGGCGGGGCAGAGAAGGTTTTGAACGTTTTCCTGCGCTTGACCCCCGATGCAACGGTGTACACCTCCGTCGTGCATTCTGGTGTGCGTACGGCGTGTGTGCCTCCGCAAGTACCTGTTCAGAGCAGTTTCCTGCAGAGATTACCGTTTGCGGTGGAACGCACCCGTTTGTATCTGCCTCTACTGCCGATGGCTTTTGAGCGGATGAACCTTCACGGGCATGGGCTCATCGTGAGCATCTCCAGTGCGTTCGCGAAGGGAGTGCGCCCGCCCTCCGAAGTGCCGCATCTGTGTTACTGCCAGACACCGATGCGCTTTGCATGGAATCTGGACGGTTATCTGCGTTATGAGCCGGTATCTCCGGTGACCCGCGCGGCGGTGCGGCTGCTGATGGCACGGTTTCGCCGCTGGGATAGCCACACCTCCGGGCGGGTGACCCAGTTCATTTCCATCTCGCGCACGGTGCAGGAGCGTGTTTGGCGGTTCTATGGTCGCCCGTCGCGCATTATCTATCCGCCGGTGAATACCGTGCTGTACCATCCTGTTTCGACGCAGGAGAAAGGGGACTACTTCCTGGTACTGAGCCGTTTGCTACCCTACAAGCGCATCGACGTTGCGATAGAGGCGTGTAATCGTTTGCGCGTGCCTCTGGTGGTGGCGGGGGAGGGGAGGGACGAACCTCGCCTGCGCCAGATGGCGGGACCAACGGTGCGGTTCACCGGCAGGGTGCCGGACGACGAGGCGCGGCGATTACTGGCTCGCGCCCGCGCGTTGATACTGGTTGCGGAAGAGGATTTCGGCTTGACCCCTGTGGAAGCGATGGCTTCGGGCACGCCGGTGATTGCCTATCGCAGCGGTGGAGCCACCGAATCGGTGATAGAAGGCGAAACCGGCATGTTTTTCGACCGGCAGGAGCCCGACTCGCTGGCGGAAGCCCTTCTGGGATACTGTCCTCAGGACTACGACCCCACCCGGTGCGTCGAGCAGGCGAAGCGCTTCGATACGGTGCACTTTCTGACCGCATGGAAGCAGCTGCTACAGGAGTATGGCTACCAGACGCGGGCGGAGGCAGCTTAACGTGCCTGCAGGAACCTGCTACCCGGCTCGGTAATCGGCTCGCCGCGCAGGCAAAGGGGACACTCTTCGGGTTGCCATGCTTCCACCACCAGCTGCAGCAGCGATTCGGTGCGCACGCCCAGGTCTACCTGTCCACCTGTGCGGTCTACCAGAATACCCACACCCACCAGCTGCACGCGGTATGGCTCCAGCATCTGCAGCACCTCGCGCACCGACCCGCCGGTAGTCAGGATGTCATCCACCACCAGTACGTGTTCCCCTTCGCGCAGGGTGAATCCACGTCGCAGCACACGCTTGTCGCCCTCGCGCTCGGCGTAGATGGCGCGCGTGCCCAGCTGTCTGGCGACCTCATACGCGATAATGACCCCGCCGGTCGTGGGACCTACCACAACGTCCAAGCGGTCGTCACGGAAGCGTTTCGCCAGCTCGCCGCACAGCTGCTGCACATAATGGGGATACTGCAACACCTGGAACTTCTCGAAATAGGTGTCGCTGTGTTTGCCCGAACTCAGCCGAAAGTGCCCGTGCAACACCGCGCCGCAGTCGCGAAAGATTTGTAAGATTTGTTCTTGAGAGAGAGCCATACTCACAATGCCTCTTTCAACCACCATGTAGCCGCACCCTTGAGGGCGAGCCAGGCATGGCGCGGGCTACAGATGTTCGCGATGCAGTCACAGCCCATGATTTCAATCGTGGGCGGGCGTCTTTTGATTCGTTGCGGGCGGGTTGGTTTCCTCTTCTATCTTGCGACGGACGGTGTTGCAGAAGCGTTGCAGGCGTTTTTGGTCAAATTCGTCGGTGGCGAGCGAGAGCGCTTTGGTCAGGAAGGCATACGCTTCGCGATAGTCCTTTCGAGCGCGGAGGATTGCCATGCCCATCTCTTCGTACAACTCGAAAGATTTGGGGTTGTTACGGATACCTTCTTCTAACAGTTGTCGGGCATGTTCGTAGCGGTGCAGGCGACCGGAGAGCATAAAGCCCGCTACCTGATACGCCTGCACGAAGTGCGGGTCCAGCCAGGTAATCATGCGCAGCATCGGCAGCAGGTCAGTGTCCTGTGCCCAGTCCCCATGCTGTTCGATATATTCATGGTGGTACTGGTCGACTTTAATCCAAAGCAGGTTGGCGAAGACAATGCGGAACTGCCCTGCCATCGCCATCACCGTGCGCAGGGCGGCATTGTCGACGGAAGCCTGCTCCATCCTCGGCGCATTCGCCGAGAGCAGTCCCTCCGACCACACGCATGCGACAGCCAGAGCGGCGATGAGCGCGGGCAGACGTTTCATGCGTTGACCCTCCTGCGAATCAGCAGATAACTGCCTGCAGCCGCCCCGAGTACGACCATACCGCCCAGCTGGGCAAGGATGTTGTGTCGCATCTCTGCGCTTTCCCAGTGGTGTGGCTCATGGTGATGACTATGACCACCTTCTTCATGAGCGGCAGCGACGGACGCCAGCAGGAATATCGTTAATACAACGGGAATCAGCCTCATGCTACACCTCCCGCCGCCCGAAGTTCCAAATCGACAGCGCCACGCATGTTGCCGCATAGCAGATGCCATAAATCGCCACCAGCAGCAGGTAGTTCGCCGGCACACTCAGGTCGTGAACCAGTGCATCCTTGAAGCGGAACGCCTCCATGTTCGGCAGCACCGCGCTAATGGCGGTGATTGCCCATTTCGCAAAGCCGGTGTTGCGCTCCGCCAGGTGGTGCAGGTAGCCCATCTTCAGGCTGCCGAGCAAATACAGGAATAGCGTCAGCGTTGCGGTCATGGCAGGGGTGAAAAAGGTGGAAAGCAGCATCGCCAGTGCCCCCACCAGTGCGACTTCCAAATAGGTAAAGGCAATAGCAACTATCGCCAGTTCGGATACGGTGCGCAGGTGTACCCACAATAGAATGAGCAGAGTGAGTGCCATCAGGCTCATGCCCGCGTATACCGCCGCCAGCGCGCCGGTGTATCGGGCAAAAAGATAGAGCCCTCGCGGGATGGGTCGGGCGAGCAGGGGGTAGACGAGGCGTTGCTCTACATCGTGGAACAACGCGCCGCTGATGAGAAAGACTACGCTGAGCGAACCGGCAAGCAGGATCATGACCATGCCGGTGTCCTTCACGATTTTCACCTGCACGCCCAGATCGAAGAAGGACACCGTTCCCGCGACGGCAATCACCACCAACGACAGCAGTACCATCACATGCAGGATTTGCCGTCGTACGGCTTCCAGAAAACTTAGTTTGACAAGGGCGAGAAACGCTCTAAGCATTCTATCCCTCCTATGCCGCCTTCTCGACGGGAGGTGTGGCAGGCGCGTTCTGCACGATACGCAAAGCCTCTTCTAGAGTCTCACGCTGCTGATTCAGACTGACCAGCCGCGCGTTCGCCCTCTGAAGCACCTCCACCGCCGCGTACAACCGCTCGCCATCGGTGACGGCAACCAGCTGCTCACCATCGCGCCGGACGCTGGTGCAGGTCTGCCGCAGCGACCTTTCGGCATCCGGGCTGGCGTTTTCGGCGGCGATAACATAACGGTCCGTCTGCTGGGTCAGCTCCTGCGGGGTACCGAAGGCGAGCAGATGCCCCCGATGGATAATCGCTACGCGGTCGCAAATCAGTTCCACCTCACCAAGATGGTGCGAGCTGAGGAAAATGGTCTTGCCGTGCTCTTTCAGTGCCTGCAAGACGTTGCGCATCTCCACCCGCGACACGGGGTCGAGCCCGGAGGCTGGTTCGTCCAGAATGAGCAGCTGCGGGTCACCGACCAGTGCCTGCGCTAGAGCCACTCGCTGGGTCATTCCCTTAGACAGTTTACCGATGGGACGATGCGCGAAGGTGTCGGCGCGAGCCAGCTCCAGAGCCACTTCCACCCGATGTTTTGCCTCCCGTGCGGGCACACCCGCCAGCGCAGCATGGGCGGACAGCAGTTCGCGAGGGGTGAGATAGCGGGGGAAGTAGGGTTGTTCGGGCATGTAGCCCACCTTTTGCCGGGCACGAGGCTGCTCGCAGGGAATATCGTACAGCCACGCCTGCCCGCGTGTTGGAGCGATGAAGTGAAGCAACATCTTGATGGTGGTGGTTTTGCCTGCGCCGTTTGCCCCGATAAAGCCTACCGTCTCTCCGTCTGCAATACGAAGATTCAGGTCGTGAACGGCGGTATGCGTCTGTTTGCGTAAGGTGTATACTTTGGTCAGCCCTTCGGTGCGGATAGCCCACTGCGCCTGCATATCGGTGCTCCTGGTGCTGAGATTCCTGTATCGTTATCGGCAGGAGAACAGGGTTTGTGGAGGGGCAAGAATATAGCAGTGTTGACAGTAAGAAAGACAACAATTCAAGCCAATGATACTTCCAGAAGGCTTAGCCATACATTCTGTCGAAGAAGGTGTTGCCCATGGGAGATTCGCGCAAGCATCTGAACGGGAACGAACGGGTATCTCATCTGTTCCAGCTGCTACCGACCGCCTTGCAGGCAATCCACAGCGCGTCGCAGGTGCATCAGGTCACGGAGCGTGCGTGTGCCGCTATCGGTGAGGGATTGGGGGCGCAGACGGTGTTCGTGCTGTGGTATTCGGAGAGCGAGCGTGCGTTTGTGGGGATGCCCTCCGGATACGACATCGATGACGCTGCTCTGTCCCAAATCCATCTGCCTGCCGGCATGTGTGCAGCAAGCGATACCGCTTTTGTGCATGGCAGACCCTATATCAGTGACCGGACGGACGAAGAGGAACTGTTGACGGGTGCCCTGCGCCGCCAGCTGCGTCTGACGCGCCTGTTAACACTGCCCATCCGCGACGAGAAGCACGTTCGCGGTGTGCTGCATGTGGTGAATAAACCGGGCAAGCCATATGATGACGTCGACGTGGCGTTCGCCATGAGCATCGCGCACGCCTGTGGGGCCGCGCTGTCGCTGTTGCACTACCGCCACTATATCGACCGGATGGCGATTACCGATGGGCTAACCGGGCTGTTCAACCGCTATCACGCCGAGTCTCTGCTGGAGGAGAACATCCATCGCGCCATGCAGAACAAATCGCTGTTGAGTGTGGCGGTGGTGTATCTGGACCACCTGAAGTACATCAATGATGTGTACGGTTACCGTGCGGGCGACAAGGCGTTGCTATCGGTAGCGCAGGCTCTGCAGAAGAGTGTCAGCACCCGTGCGGTTCTGGCGCGGTACGCCGGGGACGAGTTTGTGGCGATACTGCCTGGGGTCAGCCTGTATGAGGCACAGGCGCAGATGCAGGCAGTGCGCGACCTGGTGGCGGCGGAGTGCTGGGAGCCTGTCGGTGGCTTGAGTGTGAGCATCGGCGTGGTGAGCTACCCCGAAAGCGCGGTGCCTGCTGACCATCTGCTGTCTGCGGCGGAAGATGCGGCAATGGCCGCAAAGCGTCACGGACGCAATCAGGTAGTGCTGGTAACGCCGCGCAGTGCCGCGTAGCCTCTTCACCGCAATCCCCCTCTCGACGCAGCGAGAGGGGGAGTTCACTTCATTTCGTCTGGCTGTCCGTTCAGTGTTTCCGCCACCGCCCGCACGACATCGTCCATCGCTACCGTGCGTTGCTCTTTGGTCAGCATATCCCGCAGGGTAACCACCCCTTGCGCCAGTTCGTCCTCGCCAATCATCAGGGTCACGCGGCTGCCCAGGCGGTCTGCCAGCTTCATCTGTGCCTTCAGGCTGCGCCGCTGGTAGTCGGTCTCGGCGGAGATGCCCGCCTCTCGCAGCTGCTGTAACAGTTTCAGGGCAGGTAGCACCGCCTCTTCCCCCAGCGCAGCCACAAACACGGCTACCGTCTGGCGTTTCGCTTCCGCCAACCCCAGCTGTTTCAGCACGATAATCGCCCGCTCGATGCCCAGCGCAAAGCCGATGCCAGGCGTGGGGGGACCTCCAATCTCTTCCACCAGTCCATCGTAGCGCCCGCCGCCGCCCAGCGCGTTCTGTGCGCCCAGTGCATCGCTGACAATCTCGAAGGCGGTCTTGGTGTAGTAATCGAAGCCGCGCACCAGATGCTTGTCCACCACGTAGGGAATGCCCAGCGCGTCGAGATAGCTCCTCAGCGCGTCGAAGTGGGCGCGGCAATCCTCACACAGGCTCTCCACGATGTCGGGCGCGTCATGAAGGAGGGTGCGGCAGGTCTCGCGCTTGCAATCCAGCATCCGCAGGGGGTTCACCTCGTAACGGTTCTGGCACGCCTCACACAGCTGGTTCACGAAGGGACGGGCGAACTCGCGCAGCCGCTCGCGGTAGACGGGGCGGCAGACAGGACAGCCCACCGAGTTCAGCACCAG
>JGI24188J35168_1001598_pt1 | contig 13031 bp, 8 predicted proteins | sample YNPBryantNP2012_FD_35168 | JGI IMG/M metagenome (IMG submission 35168) | reverse complement strand
ACCACCCAGGGCGCGTGCCTTCCCGCGTTGTTATACCCGTTGATCTTCTGGCGCAGAGCGGCCTTGCCGTTCTTGCCGTGGACCGGCCCTAAATCGCCACCGGCGCAAGCAATGAGCCTGCGCAGTACTGCCTCGTCCACGATCCCCTCCACCGCAGCGGAAATGGTTACCAGGCTCGGCATCGTCACTCGTCTCCGAACAGGGTAAGTTGCACGGCTTGTTCCGGTTTGGTTTTCGGGATCACGGCTTCGGCCAGCGAGAGTCCACCCTCGAGCAGGTGGCGAATGTCCTCGTAGGAGGCTGCCGTCTTCACCTCGGTACCCTCCGTCCCGGGAACGAGCAACAGCACTTCGTCGAGACCGATGCCCTCATCCCGCAACAGATCCGGCGAGTGGGTACTGAGAAAGATCTGGCGCCCCGTGCTGCGTTGCACGCGGGCCAGCATCTGGGGCAGGACGCGCACGATCTCGGGATGCAGAGAAAGTTCCGGCTCTTCGAGGAGCAAGGGGCCGTCCTTCTCCAGGGCAACCCACAGAAGGCCCATCAGCCGCAGGGTCCCATCGGAGAATTGTTCTTCGGTTTGCCAGGCGCCCTTCGGGCGCCAGTGCTCGTACCTGCCCCGCAGGTGGGGCGTGCCACGGGAATCGCGCCAAAGCTCGATCTCTTTGAGCTGAGGAACCGCGACACGGAGGGCCTCCTGGATTTGGCGAAGCCGTGCCTTCTGCGTTTTCTCCTGCGTTTTGGCCACCTGCTCCAGGAAATCGCCGCCGAACGGATCGTTGCGACGGCCCACGGAACGGTCCGGCTCGCGTATGAGCTGGGGCACGATGTGCAGATAGCGGATGGAAGCGAAAAAGGTCGCGATCTCCCGAAACTCCCGGTTGACGTTCACTTGCTCGAGAAACGTTTGCGTCAAGCGCACCGGGTCGGCGCGGTCGTCGTCGTTCGGGCGATCGAGGAGTATCTGGTCCTGTCGCAAGACGATTTCCTTTTTCAACAAGGGGCGGCGCTGGTTGTCCTGGTTGAAGGCCACTTCATAGACCCATCTTTTACTACCGTGCCCATCCTCGAGCTCGACACGGAGCGCGATGTCCGGGTAACGCCGGGCAGCAAGGCAGCGGATGGCACTCACGCCACCGCGACGAGCCACCGCCTCCTGGAAACCACCTCCCGAGGAGGCGAGATCGCGCAAGAAACGAAACGCATCCAAGAAGTTCGATTTTCCCGAAGCGTTCGGCCCCACAAGAAACAGGCGCTCGGGAATCTCGACCTCGACGGAGACAAAGTTCTTCCAATTCTTGAGCACAAGTTTGCGGAATTTCATCGGTTGTCTCCATTCGGCGGCGATTCCTCCCGCACCTGCATCGGTTGGGCTACCNCATCCACCGGGAGGNAATAGTGGTCCACCTTGGTGACCTCGCGCCACCGCAAACCAGCCGGGTCCTTGATGGGATTGAGCAGCCTGGGTGTGGTGGCACAATCCGTAACGATGTAGAGCCAGTAGCAGTCGCGGCGGTCTTCCGCCACCCGGTGCTCGTTGGGGGTGAGAACGATGGTGCCTTTCGATCCTGCCAAGCCCTTCACCTCGATGAGGCGAAGCTCGCCGGAGGAAGGGTCCAAGCTGGTAAGGTCGTAGCCCAGGTTTTTCTCGTGAACGTCCTGCACCTGTCGGCCCTGGCATCGCTCGTATTCCACCACCACGCGCATGGCCGTGGCTTCGGTTTCCGGGTTGGGGGTGAGCCCCTCCACCCCGACCCGGTCCCGCTCCGGGTGGGGGAGGACTAGCACGCTCGCGATGCGCTCCACTGCCTGGAGCGACATGGCGCGTTGCTGCTGGAGCTCCTGGCGGCGCCGGTTCAGCCTCTCGAGAAGCTCTGCATGCCGCGCCTCTGCCTGGGCCAGCCGCCCCGCGGCGCCCTGCTCGCCTCGGTTCACGGCTTCCTGCGCCTCGCCGATTTCGTCGTCGGCTCGCTGGAGAAGCTCTTTGAGGGAAAGCTCTACGTGGTGCGCGATACGCTCGATTTCCGCCAGGCGCTCCTCGCAGGTTTCTTGCAGAAACGGGCTGAGGGCGTGCTCGTAAAGCCAGGCGGATGGCTCGGGACAGTTCGCCACAGGGGGAAGCGCTGCCGGCGCCGGCCCTGGGACGAAGTTCCCGAGCACGCTGGGCTCCACGAGGCGGATCGTGCCACCATCCACCAATTCCACCGCGAAGAGACGCTCGTGAATTACCTCCCCGAGCCCGTCCACCACCCTCGCGCGGTAAAAATCGATGCGCGCCGGCTGTTCGTGCTGTAGGGAGTAGAAGGTGGCCCCTCGACGAAACGCCTGCAGCGCCTGTTCGTAAGTGTGGCGCCGGATCGCCTCGAAGAGAGGGTGGCCCGGCGTGACCCACTCCAAGTTGTGTTTTTCAGCGGTTTCCCGGTCGGTAGAGCAGCGGGGGTAGCGTGCCGCCAGCGCGGGAAGCTTCCAGCTGGGATCGCGCTCGAATCGTCGCAGCGCCTCTGGGGTTTTCCCAGGCTCGAAGGTGTAGGGGAGGTGGGGCACCTTCTTCAAGTCCAGGGGCACGTAGTGTGCGGCCTCTCGCAAGAACCGGAAAATGGTCTCCGGGACCACCCGCCGTTCTTGGGCTTTGGCTCGCCGCTCGATGAGAAGCTCGAGGTTGAGCTTTTTCGAGGCGAGCCCTTCCAGGGCGTTCTGGCAGATCCGCTGGAACTCCTTCACGTCCACGTTTTGCAGCAACCGCTCTTCGAGGTCTTCCTCACCTAGCCGGCCCGCATAGTACTCGCGAAGCACCCGCTCCACATGGGACGCTGGCAACACCTCGCCAACCACGTTGAAAACCGCGTCGTCATCCAAGGCATCGCGGATTTCCTTGAGCTTGTCGAGAAGCCGGCCGAGCACCCGCCCTTCTACAGTGTTCGAGGCCACGAAGTTGAAGATCAGGCAGTCTTTCCGCTGGCCGTAACGATGGATGCGACCCATCCGCTGCTCCAGGCGGTTCGGGTTCCAAGGGATGTCGTAGTTGAAAAGCACGTTGCACACCTGGAGGTTGATGCCTTCCCCTGCGGCCTCGGTAGCCACGAGAATTTGGATGGCGCCTTCCCGGAACTGCTGCTCGGCGTAGAGCCGGGTTCCGGGCTCGTCCCGGGATCCAGGTTTCATCCCGCCATGGATGAAGCCAACACGGAAGCCCCAGGACTTTAGCCGATCCACCAGGTAATCCAGGGTGTCCTTGAACTCGGTGAAGATCAGAAGGCGCTTGTCCGGCTGGTCGAAAAAGCCATGCTGCTGGAGCAGCTCCCTGAGCTTGGCCAGCTTGGCCTCGCACTCGGCTTTCTCAACCTCCCGAGCTTCTGCTGCCAACTGCTTGAGCTCCTGAATCTCCTCCTCGAGCTGCTCGAGGGATGCGGCGAGGGTGAAATCCCCGAGTTGCGCCTCCACCTTGTCCCGNTCTGCATCCTCCATTTCCTCCATCTCTTCCAGGTCGGGAATTTCCGGCGGGGGCTGCTGCACCCCCTGGCGCAACTTTTTCTTGGCTTCCTCCAGCCTCTGGATGCGGTTTTCCAAAGAACGACGCATGGCGTAGGTGCTGGAGGCCATGCGCCGCTGGTACAGGGACATGAGAAAGCCCACCACCCGAGCCCGGGGGTCGTCTCCCCGACTCGCGGCAACAGCGCTTTGCCGCTTCACGTAGCGAGTCACGTTCCGGTAGAGCTCGAATTCCCTGCCGTCCATCTGGAAGACGACAGTGTGGGGGATTCGCTTGGTGAAGATCTTCCTTGCCGCCCAGGTGCCGTCCGGGAGCCGCTCGGGAAAGTACACCATTGCTTCTTTGGTGCGCCGCAAATAAAACGGCGCGCGGCGCCGTTCCATGGCCTCGCGAATCGAGCGCACGTCCGCGAAGGCGTCCTGGTCGAGAAGCTGGAGAAAGAGGGTGAAGTTCTCCGGGTCTCCCTTGTGCGGCGTCGCGGTGAGCAGCAGCATGTGGTCGGTGGTGTCGCGCAGCAGCTCGCCCAGCTTGTAGCGCAGGCTCTTGTGGCTCTCGTCCGCCGCCGACATGCGGTGCGCTTCGTCCACGATCACCAAGTCCCAGTGCACCTGCCTCAAGCCGGGGAGGATGTCTTGCCGCTTGGCAAGATCCAACGAGGTGATGATCCGCTTTTGCTCCAGCCACTGGTTCACCCCGAACTGCTCCCGAAGGCTGCTGCCTTTCAGGACAACGAACTTCGCGTCGAACTTTTCCTTTAGCTCGCGTTGCCACTGGAAAGTAAGGTTGGCTGGGCACACAACGAGGATCCGCTCTACCAAGCCGCGCAGCTCGAGCTCGCGGATCAAGAGCCCCGCCATGATCGTTTTTCCCGCTCCAGCATCGTCCGCCAGCAAAAACCGAACCCGCGGAAGCTTGAGAAGGTAGTCGTATACCGCCTCTAGCTGGTGAGGCAGCGGATCCACGCGGGAAATAGAAAGGCCGAAGTACGGATCGAACTCGTAGGCGATCCCCAGGGCGTAAGCTTGCAGGCCGAGGCGGAGCAGGCAGCCGTCGCCATCATAGGTCTGCCGCTCTTCGTAGACCCTCAGGCTGGCAAGAGACTCTCGCGTGAGCAAAACTCTTTTGAACTGCTGGGAGCGAAGGCCACTGAGCCCTACTTCCCAAGTAGCGTCGCTGATAAGCCGTGCACTCTCCACGCGCATCGGCTCCTTGAAGAGCGGGCCTATGAGGATCTGCCCGGGACAGAGCGTCAGCTGATCGCCTGCACCGGCCTTTTCTTGCGTCATCCGCGTAGCCTCCCGCTGCTGCGTTNCCACGGTCTATACACCGTGATGAATTCTACCGTGCCGGGCAAGAGGCACTGGGGGCAAGGCTTTGGCGAGGGCTCTTCGGGGGTGGGCGGCGGCGCGGTTGGCGGNGCTGGGGGCGAGGTAGGAGTTGGCTCCGCAGGAGGGATTCGAACCCCCAACCCTCCGGTTAACAGCCGGACGCTCTACCGTTGAGCTACTGCGGAGCGCTGCGTGCTCGCCACCTCTCCCCGCCGCGAGGCGAAGGGCTGCTGGGATCGGCGCCAGCCGCGTCGCCTTTGTACCGCACCCGAGCTTGCTTGTCAAGGCAAACTTGCGCGGGGTCAAAGAAACCCTCGGGGAGAAGGGTTAGCCTAGCGATCGTGGTGCGGCAGCCTGCGCTCGACCCGCGTACCCCGGTGGCCACGTTCCTGGCGGCGGTGCCCCAGGCGGCCAGGGTTTTCCTGGACCTGCGCATGGGGTGCGTGGGCTGCCCCCTTTCCGGGATAGACACGCTGGAGGTGGCNGCCGCCACCTACGGCCTCCCCTGGGAGGCGTTCGCCGCTCGGCTGGCCGCGGTCATGGCCGCAGGTCCCGCTGGGCGAGGGCGGAAGCGAGCCCCAGGCNCTCCAACGCCTCGGTGAACGCCTCGGGCAACGGGGCCTCGAAGGCAAGCCCTCCCAGCGCTGGAGGGAGCTCCAGTCGAAAGGCGTGGAGCAGCAGGTGGGGTGGGGAGAGCAGGCTCCGCAGCTCACGGTCCCGGACCCCGTGGTGCCGGGGCCCCCCGTAAAGGTCGTCCCCCACGATGGGGTGACCAGCCGCTGCCAGGTGCACCCGGAGCTGGTGGGTACGCCCGGTGAGCGGCGCAAGCTTAACCAAGCTCACCGGCCCCTGGGCCGCCAGGCGGCGGTAGAGGGTGGTGGCCCGCTTGCCCGCCGGGTCGGGACGCATCTTGCGCCGATCCCGCCGGTCCGGCCCCAACGGCACATCGAAGCACCCCTGGGCGGGGCGCACCTTGCCCCAGACCAACGCCAGGTACACCCGGTGCACCTGGCCCCGGGCAAAAGCCGCAGCGAGCTGCCGGTGCACCTCACGGCTGCGGGCGAGGAGCACCACGCCGCTGGTGGCTACGTCCAAGCGGTGCACGAGGAAAAGCGGCCCGGCCAGCTGCTCCCGCTCCCGCTGGGAAAGGCAGGCCAAAAGGCGCGCCACCGCCGCGGCTCCCCCGCCCCGCCCGGTGGCCAGGCTCACCCCCGGGGGCTTGTTCACCGCCGCGAGCTCCCGGCCGCAGAACAACAGCCCGGTCACCGGGCGATGGTGCCACACCTTGCAACTTTTTTCACAGCAGCTTCACGGACCCGCGACACGCTCTTGCGGGCTATAATGGCCTCGTGTCCACCGGGACACGGAAGGAGGGGAGCATGAGAGGCAAGTGGTTCGGGTTGCAAGTTTGGCTTCTGGCCTTGGCGCTGGGTCTCGCCAGCATCGGGGCGTTCGCGCAAACCGACGTGACCCTGGCGAGGATCACAGGGTCCGTGAAGGATGCCGGAGGGCAGCCGTTGCCGGGGGCGGTGGTGGAAGCCAAGAACACCGAAACCGGCTTGGTGGTGCGGGCGGTGAGCGACGCCAACGGCTTTTACCGTTTGCTCAACCTGCCCACCGGCAACTACGTGGTGACCGCCAGCATGCCCGGGTTCGCCACGCTGGAGCAAAACGTGCGGTTGGTGCTGGGTTCGGCGCCCACCGTGGATTTCACCTTGCCCATGGCCCAGACCGCGGAGGTGGTGACCGTCACCGCCGAGGTGCCGCTGGTGGAGGTCACCAACAGCACCGTGGGCACCACGGTGCTCAACGAGCAGATCAAGAGCCTGCCGCTTGCCGGGCGGGATTTCACCTCGCTGGTGTTCCTCACCCCCGAATCCCGCAGGGAACGCCAGCGGGGGTACATCTCGCTTTCCGGCCAGCGGGGGATCAACACCAACGTGACCGTGGACGGCGTGGACTACAACAACGCGTTCTTCGGGGGGCAGTACGGTACCGCCGAGGGCCGGGCTCCGCTGTCCATCTCCCAGGAGTCCATCAAGGAGTTTTCGGTGATCACCAACGGCGCCTCCGCGGAGCTGGGGCGCTCCGGGGGCGGGTTCGTGAACGTCATCACCAAGAGCGGCGCCAACGAGCTCCACGGCTCCGCGTTCTACTTACTGGCAGCCCCAGGACCTGGCCAGCGATCCCCCGGTGGGCCAGAAGCTGGACCAGGAAAAGAAGCAGTTTGGCGGCTCCATCGGCGGCGCCTTCATCAAGGACAAGCTGTTTTACTTCGCCTCTTACGACCAGCAGGACCAGAGCCTCACGATCCCCATCGATCCCCGGGTGCTGGACCAGGACATCTTCGCCAAGTACCCGGTGCTGGCGAGCCCCAGCCAGTACGTGCAAACCCGGGACGGGAGGGTGGTGTTCGGCCGCTTCGATTTCTTCGCGAGCCCTCAGCACCGCTTCATGGCCCGGGTGAACTACGGCGATTACGAGGGGTTGAACGGCACCTCCACCAGCCCCACTCGAGCCGAGTCGTACAACGGCATCGAGGGGATGTTCTCCCGCTCCTACGTGGCCACCTACTCCGGTACCTGGAGTGACAACCTCCTCAACGACTTCAGCTACCAGTACGTGCTGGAGGACACCCCCAGGGAGGACAAGGGGCTAGGGTTGCCGGACATCCAGGTGCGGGGGATCGGCAACTACGGGGAGGTGAGCTTCTTGCCCATCACTTCCCTGGCGGACCGCACCACGATCTTCGACACGCTCACCTACATGTGGCAAAACCACGTGTTCAAGGGCGGGGTGGAGTACAACGACACCTCCATTGACCAGATCTTCAAGGGGAACTGGCGCGGGGTGTTCATCTTCAACAACAAGGCGGATTTCCTCGCGGGGAAGTGGTCCGAGTACCGGCAGTTCGGTGGCCTCAACGGGCTTACCGCGGACCAGGCGGGCCGCTCGAACTTCGGCCAGAAGGAGTACGCGGCGTTCCTCCAGGACCAGTGGTTCCTCTCCCCCCAGCTCACGCTCTCGGTGGGGCTGCGCTGGGAGCGGCTGGACAACCCGGATTTCCCGATCCTCAACCTCCGGGAAAAGAACCCCGATGGCACCTACAAGCTCAACGGCAAGATCCCGGACGAGAAAAACCAGTGGTCCCCGCGGCTCGGGGTTTCCTGGGCCCCGCTCCCCAAGACCGCGGTGCGTTTTTCCGCCGGCCGCTTCTGGAGCCGCACCCCGGCGCTGCTCTGGGCACAAACCAACACCTCCAACGGCTTGAAGGGCACCCAGTACCTGGTCTTCGCCCAGCGGGACTCCCGGGGCAACGTCACCGGCCCCCCCACCGACCCCCTGGCGGCGACCTGCGGCTGGGGTAGCAGCTGGACCCCCAACAGCTTGGCGTGCATTGACTTTTCCAACGTTCCCATCCCCCGGGGGGTGGGGGTGTTCACCGTGGACCCCAACTTCCGCAACCCCTACACCGACCGGGTGACGCTGGAGTTCGAGCGAGAGCTGGCCGCCAACACCGCCGCTTCGCTTGCCGTGACCTACGCCGAGTCCAAGCAGCTGGAGCGNCTCACCGACGTGAACCTGCAGTACGACGGCACCACCTCCGCCAACGGNTTGCCCCACTACTCCCGCACCCGTCCCAACCCCGCCTACGGCCGGGTCACCGTGTACACCTCCGACGCCCGCTCCAAGTACTGGGGCATCTCGCTGCTGCTGCAGCGGCGCTTCGTGGAGCGGTTTTTCGGCATGCTCTCGGTCACCTGGTCTGAGGACAAGGACAACGATTCCAACGAGCGCAACTTCGCCGGGCTGTTCGCCGAGGACAAGAACAACCTGGACCTGAACTGGGGTTGGTCCGATCGCGACCAGCGCTGGAAGATCGCGGCCAACGGCACCTGGAACACCCCCTGGTGGGGGATCACGTTCTCCGGGCTGTTCCGCTTCGCCACCGGCCAGCCGTACACTGCCTTCGCTGGGGCGGACCTGAACGGCGACAGCGACTCGGGGACCGACCGCCCCAGCCCCAACGGCAAGCACATGCCGCGCAACAGCTTCCGCCAGCCCGACAGCTGGTCGCTGGACCTGCGCTTGCAAAAGGCGTTCGACATCAAGGGGGTGAAGCTTTCCGCGATCGCCGAGTGCTTCAACTGCACCGACCGGGAAGACTGGANCGTNACCAACACCATCTGGGGGACCGGGGACACCCCGCGACCCACCTTCGGGAGAAAGTCCTACACCGGAACCCCCAGGACCATCCAGCTCGCAATACGCCTGGACTTCTAAGCGATTTGCCTGCGGCTTGCGCGGGGGGCTTCGGCCCCCCGCTTTTTTGTCGTTGCCCCGCCGTGTAAAGTGGACCCGTGGACCAGCTGGTCCTGGTGGTGTTCCTGGCGGTGTACCTGGGCATGCTCTTAGGGGAGATCCCTCCCCTGGCCTTGGACCGCACCGGGGTGGCGATCCTCGGGGCCATTACGCTGGTGGCCAGCGAGCGCATCACGCCCCCCATGGCCTGGGAAGCCGTGGATGTCTCCACGCTGGCGCTTTTGGCGGGGCTCATGGTGGTCTCGGCGCAGCTGCGGCTTTCCGGCTTCTACACCGCCGTGGCTCGCAAGCTGGCCGCAGCACCCCTCGCCCCGCCCGCCGCCCTGGCGGCGGTGCTGCTGGCCGCGGCAGGGCTTTCCGCGGTGCTGGTGAACGACATCGTGTGCCTGGCCATGGCACCGATCCTCGTGGAGGGGTGCGCNCGTCGCGGGTGGGACCCGGTGCCGTTTCTCCTGGGGCTTGCCGCCGCGGCCAACATCGGCTCCGCCGCCACGCTCATCGGCAACCCGCAAAACATGCTCATCGCCCAAAAGCTCGCGCTTTCCTTCGCGGGCTACTTTTTCCGGGCCTTGCCGGTGGTGGTGGCAAGCCTCGGGGTGCTTTGGGCGGTGCTGGTGTGGCAGCAGCGCGGCCTCTGGTACCGTCACACGCCGATCCCGCAAGTTTCGGCACCGGAGCTTTCCCGCTACCAGGCAGCCAAGGGGGTTTTGGTGATGGGGGTGCTCTTGGTGGTTTTCTTCCTGGGCCACTGGCCCCGGGACGTGGCGGCGCTGGCTGCCGCAGGGGTGCTGCTCACCTCTCGGCGCATGGCCTCCCGGGACATGCTGGGCTTGGTGGACTGGCAGCTTTTGGCGCTTTTCATCGGGCTTTTCGTGGTGAACCANGCGTTNCTCGAGACCGGCTGGATGGGGGTGTTCTTGGGCAAGCTCGCCAGCTGGGGGGTGGCGCTGGACCACCCGGCGGTGCTGTTCTGGGCTTCGGCGCTTTTTTCTAACCTGGTTTCCAACGTGCCGGCGGTGATGCTGCTGCTGCCCTCGGCGAGCCATCCGGCTTCCGGCCCGATCCTCGCCCTTTCCTCCACGCTGGCCGGCAACCTGCTGGTGGTGGGGAGCATCGCCAACATCATCGTGGTGGAGCAAGCGGCGCGTTTGGGCGTGGAGATCACCGCGAAGACCCATGCCCGCGTGGGCGTGGTTGTGACGCTGGTCACCTTGGCCCTGGCCTTTGCTTGGGTTTCATTGCTTTGGTAAGCCCTCGCCCTCTTGACAACGGGAAAAACCGGTCTACTTTGTGCACCGTGGAGCGCGCGGACATCTCGGAGAAACCTCCAAGTCCTTTCCGGCACGCTACCCGGCGGCCTAGGGCTGTCGCGGCCCNCGAAGGAGAAGCCTCCTAACCCGTGGAAAGCGAAGCCCCCGACCCGCTCGTACCCCTCGCTCTCGCTCCCCTGGCGGGCGCGGCAAGCCCCGGGGAGCCATCGGCTTTTTCGGAGGAACCATGAACCAACCGGCCACCTGGAGCCCTGCTGCGCAAGCTCTGTCGCTGCGGCAACGCATCGCGGCGCTTTTCGGGCAGGAGTACGACGAAACGCTTTGGGCCGACTGGCGCTGGCAGATGCGCCACCGCTTGCAGCGGCTCGAGCAGTTCGAGCAGCTTCTTGAGCTTTCCCCAAAAGAGCGCACCGGCTTGGCCAGGGCGGGCCAGCGCTTCGCGGTGGCGGTCACCCCCCACTTCGCAGCGCTTATGGACCCCCGGGATCCCAGCTGCCCGTTCCGCCGGCAGGTCATCCCCCGGGAGGAGGAGCTGGTAACCGCCCCCGGCGACATGTTGGACCCCTGCGGGGAGGAAACCCACGAGGTGGTGCCGGGGCTGGTCCACCGCTACCCGGACCGGGTGCTGCTGCTGGCCACCGACGTGTGCGCCGCCTACTGTCGCTACTGCACCCGCTCCCGCCTGGTTTCCCAGGGGGACCTGGAGGCCCTGCCGCTGCGGCTTGCGCCGATCCTCGAGTACCTGCGGCAACACACCGAGGTGCGAGACGTGCTGATTTCCGGTGGCGACCCCTTGCTTTTCTCCGATGAAAAGCTCGACGCGCTGCTGGCAGCGATCCGCAGCATCCCCCACGTGGAGTTCCTGCGCCTCGGCACCCGGGTGGTGGGTTTTCTTCCCCAGCGCATCACCCCGAGCCTGGCAGCCATCCTCCGCAAGCACCGGGTTTGGCTTTCCCTGCACTTTTCCCACCCCAAGGAGCTGGTGCCCGAGGTGGCTGCCGCGTGCGACACGCTCGCCGATGCCGGCATCCCTCTGGGAAGCCAAACCGTGCTCCTGGCCGGCGTGAACGACGATGCCGCCACGCTGCGGGAGCTCTTCGTGGGCCTTCTGCGGCTGCGGGTGCGCCCTTACTACCTGTACCAGTGCGACCCGGTGGTGGGCACCTCGCACCTGCGCACCCCCATCGCCAAGGGGCTGGAGCTCATGGGGCAGCTGCGGGGTTTTATCACCGGCTACGCGGTGCCCACCTACGTGGTGGATGCCCCGGGGGGCGGCGGCAAGATCCCCCTCCAGCCCGAGACCATCGTCGCCCACCAGGGGGACACCTGGGTCTTGCGCAACTGGGCGGGGAAGCTGGTCACCTACCGCGACCCGAGCTAGCATGGGCAAGCGCACCCTGGGGTTCGTCTTCGACTGCCAGGAGGACTACCTGGCCCAGGGGTTCACCCAGGAGCAGGTGGCGGAGTTCGACCCGCGGGAAACCGTGGAGGCCATCGCCGCGGGGCTTGCGGCCTGTGGCTGGGAGGTGACGCTGGTGGGCAACGGCCGCGCCTTGGCTCGGGCCCTGGCCAGCGGAAAACGCTACGATCTGGTGTTCAACATCGCGGAAGGCGTAGCAGGGTTTTCCCGGGAAGCGCAGGTGCCGGCGCTTTGCGAGCTTTTCCAGCAAAAGTACACGTTTTCCGACCCCCTCGCCTGCGCCTTGACGCTGCACAAGGCCAAAGCCAAGCAGGTGATTGCCGCAGCGGGGCTGCCCACCGCGAGGTTTTTCCTGGTCTCGGGGCCAGAGGACCTGGAGCACCCTGCGTTTCCCGGGCCCTACTTCGCCAAGCCGGTGGCGGAAGGGTCCTCCAAGGGGATCAGCAGCGCGTGCTTGGCGCCCGACCTCCCTGCCCTGGCCGCCGCCTGCCACGAGCTCCTGGCGCGCTTTGCCCAGCCGGTGCTGGTGGAAGAGTTGCTTCCCGGAAGGGAGGTCACCGTGGGGGTGGTGGGGAACGGAGCTGCCGCCCAGGTGGTGGGGGTGATGGAGGTGGTTTTCGGCGAAAACGCGGAAGCCCCGGCCTACACCGCCCTCAACAAGAAGGAGTACCTGGAGCGGGTGCGCTACCGGCTCTTGGAGCAGGAGCCGTTGGCGCTGCAGGCGCGGGGGCTGGCCCTGGCTTGCTACCGGGAGCTAGGGTTGCGGGATGCGGCGCGGCTCGATTTTCGCGCCGACGCNGCGGGGCAGCTGCAGTTCTTGGAGGCCAACCCGCTCCCCGGCTTGGACCCGGTGCGCTCGGATTTGCCGATCATGGCGCGCCTTGCCGGCTGGTCCTACCCAGCGCTTTTGCAGGCGATCCTGGAGGCGGCGTGGAGCCGACCGTAGTGGTGGCGCACAACGCGGTGGCACCGGGGGCGGACCCTTCCACCCAGGACGTGGAGAGCCAAGCGCAGCTGGTGCTTGCCGCTCTGGAAGAGCTCGGGGTTGCCTGTTGCCGGCAAGCGGTGCGCGATCCCGCCACCGCGGCGCTTCCCGGGGGCGTGGTGTTCAACCTCGTGGAGGCAGCGCCCGGGGACCCGGAGCCGCCGCTGCGCTTCGTGGAGCGCCTGGAAGCGGCGGGTATCCGCTTTACCGGCTC
>JGI24188J35168_1001595_pt1 | contig 13046 bp, 8 predicted proteins | sample YNPBryantNP2012_FD_35168 | JGI IMG/M metagenome (IMG submission 35168) | reverse complement strand
GTTAGGTGCCACCCTTGCAGGGAAGGGGGCTGGGGGGTCAGGTGCCGTCGCCATCATGAACACCGCCTTGGCGGTTCGGCTTTCGGGCACGCCCAGGAACGCGGCCAGGTCGGCGATGGTGGTCGTGTGCGGCGTGGCGACCTTCTCCAGGGGCCGGGGCGCTTCGGCCGGGGGCGGGTTCTTGCGGAACGCGGCCACCTGGCGGTTGGCCGTATAGCCGCACGCATCGCACAGCGCCAGCGTATCTTCGCCGATGGAAGTCAGATACATGAATTCGTGCGCCAGCTTGCCGCCCATCATGCCGGTATCCGACTTCACGGCCACGACCGGCAGTCCGCAGCGGCCGAAGATGCGGAAGTACGCGTCGTAGTGCGCCTGGTATTGCCGTTCCAGTCCGGCGAAGTCTGCGTCCAGGCTGTAGGAATCGAGCATGGTGAACTCGCGCACGCGGATCAGCCCGGCGCGCGGCCGCGGATCATCGCGCCACTTCGTCTGGATGTGATAGATCAACGCCGGGAGCTGCCGATAGGAGCGCACCAGCCCGCGCGCCAGGTCGGCCACCACCTCCTCGTGGGTCATCGCCAGCACCATGTCGTGGCCGGCCTTGTCCTTGAAGCGGCCCATTTCCGAGCCGATCTGATACCAGCGGCCGGTCTCCTGCCACAGGTCGGCCGGGTGCACGACCGGCATGGTGACTTCCTGGCCGCCGATGGCGTTCATCTCTGCGCGCATGATGGCTTCGATCTTGCTCAGCGCGCGGCGGGCAAGCGGCAGGTAGGAATAGATCCCCGCTCCGAGCTGGCGGATGAATCCCCCGCGCACCAGCAATTGATGGCTGGCCACCTCGGCATCGCCGGGCGCCTCCCGCAGAGTCTGGACGAACAACCGCGACATCCGCATAACTCACTCCCCCTGATCTCTCCTAACGCCTGACGTTTCACGTTTTACGTTTTACGTTTCACGTTTTACGTTTTACGTTTCACGTCTCACGTCCGCCGCCTCATAATCCTCCGGCGTATCCAGATCGGCCAACGTCGAAGGCGTGGCGACGACCACNAAGCNGGTGCGGTCGCGGTGAGCGGCCAACACATCGCGNAGCGTGGTGCGNCAAGCGCGAATCTCGGGCCAGAGCCAGGCCGGCAACAGGATCGGGTGGCCGGCGCGCATCCGATAGCTGGGGATCACGATCGCGTCCCAGCCGGCTTCCCGGCCCGCGGCCAACACCGCCTGCACCGTCGCCGCCTCCATCTGCGGCTGGTCGCCCAGGCAGAGCAGCGCGGCCGCCCGATCGTCGCCCAGGCTTGCCAGTCCGATCTGGATCGAAGAGAGCATCTCGGCCGAGGCATAGGCGGGGTTGACAACGAAACGCGCGGCCGTGTTCGCCAGCGCGGCCCGCACCTCATCGGCCCGATGGCCGACGACGACGACGATCTCGCGCAGGCCGGCCGCCTCCAGCGTGGCCACCACCTGGCCGATGACGGTGCGGCCGGCCCAGGGCAGGGTCAGCTTGAAGCGTCCCATCCGCCGCGAAAGGCCGGCGGCCAACACGAGCGCTGCAATCGGTGGGTCGTCTTTCATCATTGTGCGATTATAGCACGGAAAAGCCGCGCAGCTCAAATGCTTGGAAGTTGGGCTGGTGTCGTGGTACACTGCGGGAGGAAGACGCGCACGTATCTCTTGTGCCAGGCATCTTCTCAAAAAGCGGGAGCGACGGGGGGGCGTCCTAGCCCGCGTGGCGTAGCCAGGGCGGGCAGACCCCCTTTGAGCAGGCTCATAGGCGGTCTGCGACCGCCGTCTTTCGCTCGCAGGGGGTCTGTGATGCCCGTTTGGCTGCCTGAGACGATGTGCTCAGGCCGACGACGCCGGTCGCAGACAGGCTAAAAGCAGAGGCAAAATATCATGTATATTACAGAATACCATGCCGATCGCGACGCGGGCCGGTCGGCGGCCATCCGCGCCGTGATCTTCGATTTCGGCGGCGTGATCGTGCGCACCGAGGACCAGGCCGGCCGGCTGCGCGCCGCGGCGCGGTTGGGCGTCTCGCCCCAGGAACTGTACGCCGCGGTATTCGATTCGGCCGTGGCCGCGCAGGCCACGCTGGGACAGGCGTCGGCCGGGGCCGTGTGGGATCATGTGGCCCGGACGTTCGGGCTGGACGCTGCCGAGCTGGCCCGGCTCCAGGACGATTTCTGGGCGGGCGACCGCCTGGACGAGCGCCTGGTGGCGTTCATCCGCAGCCTGCGGCCGGCCCTCAAGACCGGCATCTTGAGCAACGCCTGGCCCGACGGCCGCCGCATCATCGCCGAAAAGTTCGGCCTGGCGCACGTCGTGGACGACATCGTCATCTCGGCCGAGGTCGGGGTGGCCAAGCCCGACGCGCGCATCTTTCAGCTTGCCGCGGCGCGGCTGGGCGTCGAGCCGGGCCAGGTCATCTTCGTGGACGACTTCAGCCGCAACCTCGAAGGCGCCCGCGCGGCCGGCATGCACGCCGTGCACTTCAAGAGCACCGATCAGATGATCGCCGAGGTGCGGGCGTTGATCGGAGGATGAGAAGATGCCCGAGCAAATCCAGCGTTCGGATCTGAGCGTTTGCATGCTCAGCGTGCACACCTGCCCGTGGCCACCCTCGGCGGCAAGGACACGGGCGGCATGAACGTCTATGTGCGCGACCTGACGGTCGAGCTGGGCCGCCGCGGGGTCACGGTGGACGTCTTCACCCGCTCGCAGGACGACCATGTGCCGCGCATCTCGCACGAGCTGGGGCCGACCGCGCAGGTGATCCACGTGCCGGCCGGGCCCGAGCGGCCGGTGAGCCAGCAGGTGATCTACGAGCACCTGCCGGATTTCGTCGCCTGGGTGGCGCAGTTTGCCCGTGAGAACGGCCGCCGGTACGACGTGATCCATAGCCACTACTGGCTCTCCGGCCTGGCCGGCCAGCGCCTGCAAGCGGCCTGGGGCGATCACGTGCCCATGATCCAGATGTTCCACACCCTGGGGCACATGAAGAACAGGGTCGCCCGTGCGCCGCACGAGTTCGCGCCGGCCTTGCGCATCGAGAGCGAGCACGCGCTCATGCGCCATGCCGATCGGATCGTCGCCGGCAGCCCGCTGGACCGGGAGCAGATGGTCCTCCTCTACGGCGCCGCCCCCGACAAGATCGAAGTGATCCCGCCCGGCGTGGACCTCATGCGCTTTTACCCGCGCTCGCAGCTCGCAGCGCGACAGCGGCTCGAGCTGGATCTGGAGCGCCGGCTGATCCTCTTCGTCGGCCGCATCGAGCCGCTGAAGGGAATTGACACGTTGCTCGAGGCGATTGCGCTGATGGATCGGGACGAAAGCTGCGACCTGGGCTGCGAATGCCTCTCGGTGGCGATCATCGGCGGGGATGCGACGGTGCCCGTGGAGGAGATGACGGCCGAGATGCGCCGGCTCATCGAGCTGCGCGACGCACTGGGCATCAGCAAGCTGGTGACCTTCCTGGGNAAACAAGGGCAAGATACCCTGCCCGACTACTATTGCGCGGCCGACGTGCTGGTAATGCCGTCGCACTACGAGTCGTTCGGCATGGTCGCGTTGGAGGCCATGGCGTGCGGCACGCCGGTGGTGGCNAGCCGGGTGGGCGGCCTGGTGTACACCGTGCAGGACGGCGTGACCGGCCTCCTGGTGCCCGAACGCGACCCGGCCGCCCTGGCCGACGCGTTGCGGCGCATCCTCAAACAAGACGACCTGCGCTGGCGGTTGCAAGCCAACGCCGTCCGGCTGGCCCAGCAGTTCGGCTGGCCGCTCATCGCCGACCGCATCCTGGACCTCTACGATCGCGTGCGGGCCGGCCGCATTGCCGCGCCGGCCTGAGCCGGCTCAGCGCGCAACGTAGGGGATTGTCTGCGGCCCTTCGGGCAGGATGCAGATGCGCGCCTGGCGGCCGTATCGCTTCAGCAGCTCATCTACCGTGTCCTCGATGCGGTGGCATGGCCGCAACAGCGCCGCGGTGATCTGCTCGTCGGTCAGATTGTGGCTGTAGACGTATACCTCGGCCTTGAGCTGGATCTGCGCCTGGATCTGCGCCTGCCACTGATCCTGTTCCAGGAAGCCGGGCGTCTGGATGCGCTCGAGCAGTTGTTGCGGGCTGGCGGCCTCGCGCAGGAGCCTGCCGTAGAGCCCGTGATCGGGGATGCCGTCCCAGCAGCTCGCCGCGCTGATGATCGCGCCGCCCGGCCGCACCACCTGGCCGGCCGCGCTCATCCCCTTGACCGCCTGGTACAGGTTCAGGTCGAGCGGATATCCGGAGTTCGTGGTGATGACGATGTCGAACGGATACGGCACGGCCACCATGGCCGTGCGCCGCACGAAGTCGCATCCGGCCGCGTGCGCGGCGCGCAGGTCGCCGGCAAAGACGCCGGTGATCTGCTTCTCCCGGTTCAACGTCACGTTGACCAGAAAGAGCCGGCCCGCCTGCTGCGCCACTTCCTGGATCTCCTCCCAGATCGGGTTGCCGACGGTGACGCCCCAGGTGGCGGCCGGATCCGCGATCATGCCGGCGTCGTGATTGCCCAGCACCGTGCGCAATCCGGCCATCCCCGGCATGATGGCCTTGCCGCCGCCCGAAAAGCCGGCGAAGAAGTGCGGCTCGATGAAGCCGGTGAGCACCTTCAGGTCGCACGCCATCAGCGCCGCGTTCAGCCAGATCTCGTGTCCGCGGCGGGTGCGGCCCACGTGCACCTGGGTGGCCGGATCGAACGCGTTGTTCTGGACGATGGGGTAGCGCGCCGCGATCTCATCGCCGAGCATCGTGCGCAGCTCGGCCCCGGTGTTGGGGCGATGCGTCCCCAGCGCGTTGAAGAGGGTGACCTCCACCCCGGGCACGCGGGATAGCTCGTCCAGGACGGCCGGCAGGATCAGGTGGTTGGGGGTGGGCCGGGTGATGTCGCTGAAGACCACGCCGACCCGTTCGCCGGGCCGGACGAGTTCGCGCAACGGCGGGGTGCCGATCGGCGCGGCCAGCGCCTCGCGGAGCGCCGCGGCCGGATCCGCCAGGCCGGGCACGAAGGCGGACTCGACGACGGTGATGTCGAGGTCGTCGGGCAGTTCCAGCAACAGGCCGGTTTTGTCGTAGGCAAGTTTGAGGCGCATGTGAGCTACCATCCAAAGATCATTTGCGCTGGCTATGGTATAATAACNTTATGATACCCTGATCGTCACGCTGGGTCAAGCACGCGGCAAGGAGGCTGTGATGTGGAGTCCGAAAACCTTTCCGGTGGGCGTAACACGGGCGCGCCGCGCCGTGGTCGGTGCGCACGGCCGACTCGGCGATGCGCCGCTGGCCGCGGCTGGCCGAGCGCTGGCGCTACGAAGCGGGCGCGGTGCTGTTGACCGGAGTTCGTGAGGACCGGACATGAGCAGCGACCTCTCGATGGCGGTTTCGCGCGCGGGTCGCCGCGGGCCGACTATCGGCGTGATCATGGACAACATATTCGGCGAATCGCGCTCCAGCCTGTGGCCGGGGATCGCCGACACGGTGCGCGCACACGGCGGCCGCCTGTTGTGCTTTGCCGGCGGCTATCTTCACGATCCGGACGATTTCAGCCGCCGCGGCAACTTCATCTATGACCTGATTGACAGCGGCCGGCTGGACGGCCTGATCGTCTGGTCCTCGTCGCTGGCCAGCTACGTGGGCCTCGCTGCGCTGCGCCGCTTCTGCGATCGCTATCGGCCCATTCCGATGGTGAGCATCGGCGTGACGCTGGAGGGCATCCCCGGCATCCTCCTCGACAGTTATGACGGCATGAAGCAAGTCATGCGTCACCTGATCACCGTCCACGGCCGGCGCCGGCTCGCCTTCGTGCGGGGGCCGGAAGGACATCGCGACGCGGATGAGCGTTACCGCGCCTATCTGGATGCCTTGCAGGAATTCGGCCTGCCGCTGCTTCCCGAGCTCATCTCCCCCTGCTACAAGTGGTACGAGCCGGGCGGCCGGGCCGCGGTGGAACTGTTCCTGGACGAGCGTCGGGCGAGCTTCGACGCGGTGGTATGCGTCAACGATCAGGTGGCCGTCGACGCGATGGACACGCTGCGCGCGCACGGCCTGCGCGTGCCCGAGGACGTGTCGGTGACCGGCTTCGACAATACGCCGTTGGGCCGGCTGGTCACTCCGCCGTTGACCTCGGTGCCCTGGCGCATGTACGAACGGGGTCGCCAGGCGGTCAACCTGCTGATGGCCTTGATGGCCGGCGAGCCGGCGCCGGCGCAGGTGCTGTTGCCCACCCGGCTGGTGGTGCGCCAGTCGTGCGGCTGCCCGGACCCGGCCGTGGTCCTGGCCGCGGGCGAGCTGTCGCGGCCGGTCGTCGAAGACGTGGCCTTTTCCGCGCCGGCCGTGCGCAGCCAATGCCTGGCGGCGTTGAGCGCGCAACTGGACGGCACGGAGCGCGCGGAGCAGTTCCTGGACGCGTTTCTCGCCGACCTCTCCGGTGAGGCGGTTGGCGGATTTCTGCCCGCTCTGGAGGCGATCTTGCGCCAGGAGGTGGCGGCCGGCAGCGACGTGATTGCCTGGCAAGGGGCTATCTCCGTCCTGCGTCGGCAGCTCCTGCCCTATCTGGTTGCACAGCCCGCGTTGCTCGTGCGCGGGGAAGACCTCTGGCACCAGGCCCGCGTGATGATCGGCGACTATGCTTTTCGCATGCGCGGCTATCGCGAATGGCTGGCGCAGAACCGGGCGCAACGCCTGCAGCGCATCTCGCATTGCCTGGCGACGAGCGGCCGGTTGTCCGACCTGATGGATGTGCTGGCCGAGGAATTGCCCGGCCTGGGCATCGGCCGCTGTTACCTGGCCCTTTACGATGACCCGTCCGCGCCCGGCGAGTGGTGCCGCTTGTTGCTGGCCTATGACGAACACGGCCGCGTCGACCTGGGCCCTGAAGGCCGGCTTGTCCGCGCGCGCGATCTGGCCATGGGCGAGCTCCTTCCGCCCGATCAACGCGAGAGCCTGTTGCTCCTGCCGCTCGTCTTCCAGGAGGACCGGCTTGGCCTGGTGATGTTCGATCAGAAGGTGCCGGGCGATTTCTACGCGGTGCTCCAGGAGGCGATCGGCGTGGCGCTCAAGTCCGTCATGCTGTCGGAGCAGAGCGCCCGGCTCTATCGCCAGGCCGTGGCCGCGCAGGAAGCCGCGCAGGAGGGCCGCCGGCTGGCCGAGGAAGCCGACCGCTTGAAGAGCCGCTTCCTCTCGATGGTGAGCCACGAACTCCGCACGCCGCTGATCCTCCTGGTGGGCCTGAGCGAAATGCTGCTGCGCGAACGGACCGGCGATCGCCGGCCGCCGCTGCCCGAACCCTATCGGCAGGACCTGGCGCGCATCCATGTCAGCGCACAGCAACTGGATGGCCTGGTGCGCGATGTGCTCGACCTGGCGCGCAGCCAGACCGGCCAGCTCCGGCTGATCAAGGCGCCCCTCGACATGAGCCAGATCTTACGGCCGGTCGCCTTGATCGGCGAGCAGATGGCGCGCGCCAAGGGGCTGGAATGGCAGGCGATCATCCCCGATGCGCTGCCGACCGTGTACGGCGACGCGTCGCGGCTGCGGCAGGTGACCCTCAACCTGGTGACCAACGCCGTTAAGTTCACGGAAGCCGGCCGGATCGTCCTGATGGCCGAAACGGACGGCGCCAGCGTGACCGTTTCGGTGAGCGATACCGGCCCGGGCGTGCCCCTGGACGAACAGGAAGCGATCTTCGACGAGTTCCGCCAGTCGGAGCGCACCGCCGCGCGCGGCTACGGCGGCCTCGGCATCGGGCTGGCGATCTGCCGCGAGCTGGTGGAGCTGCACGGCGGACAGATCGGCGTGCACTCCTCCGGCGAAGAGGAAGGGGGGTCTACTTTCTATTTCACCTTGCCGGTGTGGCGCCAGGAAAAGGAAGCCGCTCGCCGACCGGCCTCGCAGACGGTCGTCCTGTTGACGGCCGGGTCGGCCGACGGCCACCATCTGGTGGAATCGTTGCGCCGGGACGGCTTCCAGGCCACTTCGTTGTGCCTGGACGGCCATCCCAACTGGCTCGACGCGTTGTTAGCGCTGGCGCCGGGGGCCGTCTTGCTCGATTGCGAACCGGCTTCGGCGCGCGGCTGGCAGGTGATCGAGGCGTTGCGCGGCCATCCGGCCTTACACGATGTGCCCGTGTTCTTCTATGCCCTGCCGCGGCCCGACGCAGGCGCGATGCTGGCATTGGGCCATCTGACCAAGCCGGTGGAGGCGAGCGCGTTGCGAGAGGCCTTGGAGCGTTACGGCCTGACGCCGGCCGTCGGCAGCGGCAGCCGGAGCATCCTGGTCGTGGACGATGATCCGCACATCCTGGACTTGCACGCCCGGCTGGTGGCCGAGGCGTTGCCCGATTGTCGGGTGTTGCGGGCCGCGAACGGTCGCATCGCTCTGGAGCTCATGCGTTCCGAACGGCCGTCTCTGGTCTTGCTCGACCTGATGATGCCGGAGCTGGACGGGATGGCCGTGTTGGCCGCGATGCAGGAGGACGAGCGGCTGCGCGGAATCCCGGTCATCGTCGTCACGGCCCAGACATTGACGCAGCGAGAGATGGAGCAGCTCAACCGCGGGGTGGCGGCCGTCCTGCAGAAAGGGCTCTTCACGGCCGAAGAGACGCTGGCGCACATCGAGGCGGCCCTGACGCGCAGCAAGCGCCTGGGCAGCGAAGCGCAGCGCACCACGCGCAAAGCCATGGCCTACATCCACGAGCATTATGCCGAGCCGATCTCGCGCGAGGATGTGGCCGCGCATATCGGCGTCAGCGCGCGGCACCTGACGCGCTGTTTCCACCAGGAAATGGGCGTATCGCCCATCACCTACCTCAGCCGCTACCGGATCGAGCGGGCCAAACGGCTGCTCGAAGCCGGAGACAGGACCATCACCGAGGTGGCCATCGCCACCGGCTTCGCGAGCAGCAGCTATTTCGCGGACGCGTTCCGCCGCGAAACGGGCATGTCGCCGCGCGAGTACCAACGCCGCGCACTTGCTCCAAAATCTTGATTTAATGTCCCAAAGGCGAAAGACACGCGGGGCGGGATTAAGATATCATAATCGTGTCCCGCCGTTGATAGTAACTCGACAATGTTAGATTACCAATTGTCGAGGTAAGATCATCGAATTCGCGCGCCTGGCACTCCCGAAAGCGCCGGGCGCGTGGACGACCAGGCCGTGCTGGCCGCGCCACGACTTGAGGCCCGTGTGCCCGGAGATGCGCCGCATGTCCCAGACGATCATGATCGCCGCCCATGATCCCGATATCACCTATCTGCTTCAGCGCTATGCTGAAGAAAGCGGGTTCGACACGGTCAGCGCGTGTCAGGGCAAGGAGATTATCGAGCTGGCGCATCATGTGCGGCCGGCCCTGATCATCCTGGACGTAGATCTGCCCGGCATTTCGGGCCGCAAGATGCTCGCCGGCCTGCGCGCCGAGCCCGCCACGCGCGACATCCCGGTCGTATTGTACGTGGGCCAGGACGAACCGGTCGAAGCGCTGGAGGACGGCGCGGCCGGTTACCTGCCCAAGGCCGTGATGTACGACGACTTTGTCGCCATGCTGGAGCACGCCGGCGTGCACAATCCATCCATGACAGGAATCGTGTGATGCCCGAACAAACCACCGATCGCCCCAAGCTTCTGGAAGTAGAGGGTCTGAAGAAATACTTTCCCATCCGTCGCGGCTTTCTCTTCTCCCGCCAGGTGGGCAACGTCAGGGCGGTTGACGATGTCAGCTTCTTCATCCGCGAAGGCGAGACGCTGGGCCTGGTGGGCGAGAGCGGCTGCGGCAAGACCACCATCGGCCGGCTGATCTTGCGGGCCTATGAGCCGACCGCCGGCCACATCTGGTTCAACGACCGCACGTTGGGCCGCGTGGATGTGACGACGATGGACGAGGGCCAGCTTCGGCAGTTGCGCAAGAACATGCAGCTCATCTTCCAGGACCCCTATTCCTCTCTCAACCCGCGCATGACCCTGCTGGAGATCGTCGGCGAGCCGCTCTACAACCACGGCATCGCGAAGGGCGCAGAGCTGAAAGAGCGTGTGGCCGAGCTGCTCAAGGTGGTGGGCTTGCGGCCCGAGTATATGACGCGCTATCCGCATGCGTTCAGCGGCGGCCAGCGCCAGCGGATCGGCGTGGCGCGGGCGCTCGCGTTGCACCCGCAGCTCGTCGTCTGCGACGAGCCGGTGTCGGCGCTGGACGTCTCGGTGCAGGCGCAGATCCTCAACCTGCTCCAGTCGTTGCAGGCGCAATTCGGGCTCACTTACCTGTTCATCTCGCACGACCTGAGCGTGGTCGAGCACATCAGCGATCGGGTGGCGGTGATGTACGTGGGCAAGCTGGTGGAGAGCGCCGCCACAAACGAGCTGTTCCTCACCCCGCGGCACCCGTACACCGAGGCGCTTCTCTCGTCGGTGCCCAAGCCCGATCCGCGCCTGCGCACCGAAGCGGTGCCGTTGCAGGGCGAAGTGGCCGACCCGGCGCACCCGCCCTCCGGCTGCTACTTCCATCCGCGTTGTCGCTACTGCATAGATCGGTGCAAGACCGAGGCGCCGGTCCTGCGCGAGATCTCGCCGGATCACTTCGTCAGTTGTCATCGGGCCGAAGAACTCAAGTTGATCGGCGTCATGGGATTGTAACGCGCGTTCGGCCCGCGGCCCGGCGTTGGCCAGGGCGTCGGGCCCGCGCAAAGATCATGGCGCAAAGGAGGAAGAAGCGGAACAGGACGCACAACAAGGGCAGTTTGGCAATTCACAGCAAATGTATCTGTATGTTTTCCAAGGAGGCAAGACCCATGAAGAAGCTCATCAATCGTCGTGAGTTCCTCCGCCTGTCGGCGCTGACGGCCGTGGGAGCGGCTGCTGCCGCGTGCGGCGGCCAGGCCACGCCTGCGCCCAAGGCGGAACCGACCAAGGCCCCGGCCGCCCAGCCGACCAAGGCGCCGGAGCCGACGAAAGCGCCNGAGCCGACCAAGGCGCCGGCCGCGCCGGCGGCCACCAAGGCCCCCGAGCCGACCAAGGCGCCGGCNGCGCCNGTCAGCCAGTACAAGGAAGCCCCGATGCTGGCCGAGCTGGTGAAGGCCGGCAAGCTGCCGCCGGTGGACCAGCGCCTGCCCAAGAAGCCGTGCGTCCTGCCGACGCAGGAGAGCGGCGGCAAGTACGGCGGCACGATGCGTCGCGCGTTTAACGGCGTCTCCGATCGCTGGGGCCCGACCAAGTTCGTGGACCGCTTCTGGGTGTGGTTCGACAAGAGCCTCAATCTGCAGCCGCGCATCGTCGAGTCGTGGCAGGTCAGCCCGGACGCCAAGACGTGGACCCTGAAGCTGCGGGAAGGCATGAAGTGGTCGGACGGCGTCGAGTATACCGCCGATGACACGCTGTGGTGGTATCAGTACGAGCTGCAGAACAAGAAGCTGAATGCCTCGATCCCGGCCCAGTGGCGCAGCTCGAAGACCAAGAACATCGTCAAGCTGGAAGCGCCCGACAAATACACGCTCAAGTTCACCTACGACGATCCCAAGCCGCTCTTCCTCTACGGCGTTACCCGCTCGGTCACAGGCCCCAACACCCCGGCCCATTACATGAAGAAGGTGCACGAGGATACGACCGACAACAAGCAGGCCCTCGCCGACGAGGTCAAGAAGCGCGGCTTCGATAGCTGGGAGCGCTACTACCTGGACTTCGCCCAGTACTGGTATGCCAATCCCGAGCGACCCTTCTTGGGCGGCTGGCTGGCCAAGGGCGCGCTCTCCAAAGAGCTGTTCGTCATGGAGCGCAACCCCTACTTCTGGGCCGTGGACAAGGACGGCAACCAGTTGCCGTACATAGATAAGATCACGCACCGCCTGTTCGAGAACGCGGAGGTGCTCAACCTGTGGGTGACCAACGGCGAAATAGACTTCCAGAACCGCCACATGACCATCGCCAACTACACCCTGTACAAGCAGGCGGAGCAGAAAGGCGATTACAAGGTGTTCCTGGGCGTCAACGCCAACCACGTGGCCATCCAGCTCAACCTGACGACCAAGAACAAGCTGTTGCGCGAGTTCTTCAACGAGCGCAAGGTGCGCATTGCGATCTCATCGGCGATCAACCGGGAGGAGATCAACCAGTTGGTCTTCAACGGCATGCTCAAGCCGCGACAATACAGCCCGCTGCCGATGTCGCCCAACTATTACGAGAAGCTGTCCAACGCGTACATCAAGTACGACCCGGACCTGGCGAACAAGCTGCTGGACGAGGCCGGCTACACCCAGAAGGGGCCCGANGGCATCCGGCTGCACAAGGACGGCAAGACGCCGATCTCCTTCATCATCGAAGGCACCGACCAGACCGGCACCCCGACCGAGGACGCGGCCCTGCTGGTGAGCAAGTACCTGGCCAAGGTCGGCATCAAGGCCACCTATAAGTACGCCGAGCGGTCTCTCTACACCCAGCACTATCAGTCGAACGAAATCGAAGCGGCCTGGTGGGGCGGCGACCGCACGGTGGTTCCGCTGGCGCCGGGCGCGCCCATCTTCCTGGCCACCATGATCGACCGGCCGTGGGCGCCGGCCTGGGGCCTCTACTACGGCGATCCCTCCAACCCGAACGCCGAGGAGCCGCCGAAGGATCACTGGATCCGCCAGATCTGGAAGATCTGGGATGAAGAGGTCTCGGTCGAGCCGGATCCGAAGAAGCAGAACGCCGCGTTCCAGAAGATCCTGGACATCTGGGCCGAGGAATTGCCCATGATCGGCATCCTGGGCGAGCAGCCCGCGCCGGTCATCGTCAAGAACGGCTTCAAGGGCTACCTGCCCGGCATGCCGATCGACGACACGACCGCCGACGAGCATCTGCTCCATACGGAGACCTATTTCTGGGANGATCCCGCCAAGCATACCAGCTAAACGGGAGCCGGGCCGGAACCGGGCGTCGGGNCATCCTGNGCGGCGAGGCCGTCCGGGATGTCCCGGCAGATACAGCATGGATCAGGCAGTAGATCATAGAATCAGTAGATCACAGATTCAAGCTCAGAGGGGATCTGTGA
>JGI24188J35168_1001590_pt1 | contig 13082 bp, 10 predicted proteins | sample YNPBryantNP2012_FD_35168 | JGI IMG/M metagenome (IMG submission 35168) | reverse complement strand
CCCGCCCCTGGAAGAGACGCTCCTGGGACTGGCCAGGCCCAGGCCGGTCCTAGCGGGCTTCGCCCCGGCGGGCGAACTTGGACAGACCCGCGAGTTTCAATCCATGGACGATCTTCGGTCCGCCGAAGATCGGCTCGTCCTGGCAGAGACCCTCTGCGCTTTCTTTTCCAACGGGCTTGGCCTGCCACCGGACCGCATCAAGGAGATCTGCATCCAGGAAGGACATGGGGACCGCCTGGACACGGTGCGGTGGTCCCAGGTGCTGTGCACCCTTTGGGCTCGCCGAATCGGGGCGGGCGCAAGCGATTTTCTTCCTCTCCTGCCTGGGCAGGTTCGCAGGTTNTTGGAAGCGGCGTTTGAGCCGAGACGCGAACCCGACAGCGTTCGGCGGCTTCGCCCTGAAGCTCTCGGAGAGATCCTGTCCTGGTGCGACCAGAGGCTGGCAGACACCCAGGAGCCGGCCAGGTCCCTGGCACGAAATTGGATCGACCAAGCGGTGGCAAAGCTCGTCGAAGAACTCGGCGGACTTTCCCAAGAAGCGCCCATTGACGGAAGGTTCCTTACCTGCCTTTGCGTCAAAACCGTACCGTGAGGGCAAAAGAACTTCGGATTTTGGGTCTCAACCTTGGGCGTGACGGCCGGCACGGTTTCACGCGCTCCCTTGCGTTTGCCCGCCCTTGTGTTTTATAAGGTTTGGAGACTTGCCAGACCTGTCGGCCTCTTTCCTGTGCGAGCCCTTAGAGTCTGCGCACAGAAGCGGCCGGATTCCTACGCACGCCACGATCGGAAAGGACTTCAACGCTTCATGGACCACTCCAACCCGTCTCCCCTCGAAGCGGTTCGAATCCGCCCTGTGACAAACCTTCTTTTCGCGCTCTTCCTCGCGGCAGGCATGACTCTTGCCGCCTTCGGCTGCGGCGGAGACTCCGCCAGCAGCCAGGGCCCCAAGACTTGGACCGTCAAGGTCACCGGCGATGCGGACCATCGATCGATCCAAGCCTGCATCGACGAGGCCGCAAGCGGCGACACCTGTCTGGTCTATCCCGGCACCTACAAAGGCGCCGTGCGGTTCANGGGCAAGGCGATCAAGGTCGTCTCCCAGGACGGGCCCCGAGAAACCATTCTGGATCCGGGAGACGTCGACCAGGACGGGCTGGGAGACGGTACAGTCGTTCAATTCGTCGACAACGAAAAACCTGGAGCGATTCTGGACGGGTTCACGGTGACCGGCGGACACGCTCAGGATCACGGCGGCGGAATCTACATAGAAGGCGCATCGCCCACCATACGCAACTGCATCTTGGTCGCAAACACCGCCGAAGGCGACGGGGGAGGTCTCTATTGCGTGGGGTCCACGGCTCGGCCTCTGGTGTTCAACACGGTCTTCTACGGAAACGCGGCCTCAGGGCAGGGGGGCGCTGTTTGCACGCTCTTTGCGTCCTTGGACCTCGTAAATTGCCTCTTCTTCGACAACAACGCTCTTCGAGGCGGCGCTGTAAGCGCCCGGGAGCAGAGCTCGGTGAACCTCCAAAGTTCGACCGTTGCGTACAATGACGCCACCGAGCGCGGCGGCGGAATCTATCTGCGCGACGCCACGGCCACTGTGACGAACGGGATCATCTGGGGCAACGTGGCTCCGTCAGGGCCCCAAGCCTATCTTGAACAGAGCGCAGCCCCTAAGACCACGCGCTTTTACGCCCGTTATACCGACCTCGAAGGGGGCCGCGCCGCCGTCGTGGGGGGCGGTCTGGACTGCGACGCGGTCCCCACGGCCGACCTTTGCATGGGCGCCGAAGAACTCCTCCAAGCCCCGCCTCTTTTCGTCCCCCTGGACGTGGACCTGCCTGCTCCGGAGCGGGATCCCACCCTCGCCTACTACCTGAGCGAGCCCGCAACGGGACGCCCTGACCAAACCGCGCTCGGCCGAAGCCCGTGCGTCGACAGGGGGGACCCTGATCTTCTCGTCTCCGAACTCGGAATCGAAGGCCGCACGACCCGCACCGATCTGGGACCCGACGCGGAGCCGGCCGACTTGGGTTACCATTACGAGGGAACCGAGTAGCCGAACCCCTTGCCCGCTTTCGCGGCTGACAATCCCCCATTTTCCCCTTCCCGAATTCGATGGAAGCTGCCGTTGGAAAGCCTTCGTTGACCCTTTTTTCGTCTTTCTGGTACCATGCGGGCGCGGCTGCCGGACAAAAGGCGCCGGCGGAGACTCGCAACGGAACACACAGGCTTCAGGCTGCGCGGGATCCGCGCACGATTGTTTCGCCTGCCCAGAAAGGAGGACGCCTTGGCCGCGCTCAGCCTCCACGAAATGAAAATTCTCGAGGACATTCCTGCCGAGGAACTCAAGCCCATCGAGCGGCTTTGCCAGGAGGTCTTCTATCCCCAGGACACCGAACTCGCCTTCGACGGCGAGGACGCCCGGTTCGTGTTTTTCATCCGCCAGGGGAGCACCGAACTCGTGGCCAGACATCCCGAAACAGGCCAGAAGGTCGTCATCGCGCGCAAGGGCAGTGGTGAAACCATGGGGTTTTCCTCCCTCATCGAACCCTATCACCTCTCCTTCACCATTCGGTGTCTCGAAGACTGTCACCTCTATCGAGTCCCGAGGGCCCAATTGCTCCAGACGCTTAAACGAAACCCCCTTCTCTTCGAGAAGCTCAGACATCGCATCGCCAAGCACGTGTTTCCGAGTCTCGAGAAAGCGCTCGACACCCTGCAGCGCGCGGAAGACCGGGGAGGGTGGTACCCCCAGCAGGACGATTTCAAACCTTCCGGGCCCAAGGAGGGAGAGATCCTCTGATCCGACCCGGCCTCGGGGAGCCGGGCCGCGCAGCGGCCATCGAACACGAGTGCGACTCCTTCCGACAAAAGGGGCAAGAGCAGAACCGGAGTGCTTCTCCGGGGAGACGCGGGGATTTGGATTCGGGCGGAACCAGCGCGGAAGGCACGAAACACAAAAGGAGCCGCAATGGGAGCGTACCTGAGAAAGCAGGCCGAGTTCGTCGTGGTGGGATCCGGGCCAGGCGGCGCCACGGTCGCCCGGGAACTGGCGCGGGCAGGACGAAAGGTCCTCCTCCTGGAGAGGGGGAAGGATCATCGGGGCAAGTGGTACTACGGCACCCACCTCGGGTGCATGATCTATTGCGACCGCATGGGCCTGCTCACGACCGATGAGGGCCTGCAGGTCGTCAGAGCCCTCATGACGGGTGGTTCCACCAATCTCTTTTGCGGCTGCGCATCCCCCCCGCCCCAATGGCTGAAGAAAAGGTACCGCCTGAACCTCGACGCCTTTGCGGACGAGACCATCCGGGAAATCGGGATCGCTCCCCTGCCGCGACCTCTGTGGGGCACGGCGACGCAAAGGGTGCAGGAGGCGGCCGGTGAACTCGGCTACACCTGGGAGCCGCAGCTCAAGTTCATCGACGCCAGCAAAGGCGAGCCTTTCGACTGCGGAGCCCGCTGCATGCTGGGCTGCCGGTGCGGAGCCAAGTGGACNGCCAACGTTTACGTGGACGAGGCGGTCCGCCTGGGCTGCGAACTCGTAACCGACGCCACGGTGCAGGAAGTTTTCGTCCAGAACGGCCGGGCCGCGGGCGTTCGAGCCACCCTGGCCGGAGGAAGCCAGGTCCTGCAGGTCGAGGCCCAGACGGTCATCCTGGCCGCCGGGGGCATCGGGACTCCCGTGATCCTCCAGCACTCGGGCATCCCGGAGGCGGGCCGCGGAATCGCCATGGACACCACCGCGATCGTGTACGGCGTGGCCCGGGACGTGGGCATGTACCTCGATCCGCCCATGGCCGTCTCCTGGTGCGATGACGACAACGGATACATGCTGAGCACCCTCCTCGACCCCTGGATGCTCTATCCTCTCGTGCTCACCTTGAAGGGCCCCCTCTATCCCCTGCGAGCCCTGCGGTACCGAAGAACCCTCGGCATCATGATCAAGCTCAAGGATGAGATCTCGGGCGGCATCACCATGGAGGGCAGGATTTCCAAACCCATGACCGAGCAGGACCAGTGGCGGCTCAACCATGCCTCCAACTTGAGCCGAAAGATCCTGATCAAAGCCGGATGCTCTCCGGAATCCATCTTCGTCGGTCCTCTCAGGGGCACGCATCCGAGCGCAACGGTCCGCGTGGGCGAGCTTCTCAACTCGGATCTGCAAACCGAGATCGCAAATCTCTACGTGTGCGACGCCAGTTGCTTTCCCGAAGCTCTCGACAGGCCGACGGTGCTGACCATCATCAGCCTGGGCAAGCGTCTGGCCCAGCACCTTCTCGACCAGGACAAGCCCAAGACGCGGGAAAAAGTCAGACGGGTCCGGAAGGCGCGGACTTCCAAGGAGGCTGCCCCCGGACCGGAAGGAAACCCCGGGGCCCAGGCATCTTGAGGGAGCGCCCACGCCCCAGGCGGGAAGCAGGCTTCAGGGATCCGCCGCAGCCGGGGCGAGTCGGAACCCTGCCAGGAAAGCCTGCTCGGCAGAGTCCAAGGCCTGGCTAGGGTCGGATGGAAGATTCTTCTCGGTCAAGGCAACTTCTCGCCCTCGCCTGTGCAAGGGAAAGAGGGGAAGCGGTTTTCTCGCCCNGTTTCCCGGGCCTCTGGCAAAGGGGACGGATTCTGTCTTTCGAGAGGCTCTCCCATGACCAGAGGTAGGGCGGCCTCCAGGCTTTTGAGCACACCCTACATTTGGGCGGGGACGACCTACTTCGCCGAGGGGCTGCCGTTCTCCCTCGTGCGGCAGGTCTCGCCGGTCTACTTCAAGGACCTCGGAGCCTCCCTGCCGGCCATCGGCCTGACCTCTCTTTACGGACTGAGCTGGTCTCTCAAGTTTCTTTGGGCCCCGTTTCTTGACCAGTACGGCACCAAGCGCAAGTGGCTTCTTCTGTTTCAGGCCCTGCTCGCGGCGGTCCTTGTTGGGTGCGCGGCTCTTGCGGCAGGGCCTTACGCCCTCGCCGCGGGCGCTGTCGCTTTCCTTGGCGTCGCCCTGCTTTCGGCCACCCACGACATCGCGGTGGACGGCTACTACCTCGAAGCCTTGGACGCGCAAGGCCAGGCTCGGTTCGTGGGGTACCGGGTCATGGCGTACCGGCTGGCCATGATCGCTGGCGCCGGCGGCGTTGTCGCCCTGTCCCAGTACAAGGGGTGGCCCGTGGCCTTCGCCACGGGGGCCGCAGTGCTCGGCCTGCTCGCCCTCTACCACGCCCGTTTCCTGCCCGATCCTGAGGGCGAGCCGCGTCCGGGCAAGGCCGACCGGGCCGGACCGGTGCGGGGCATCGCGGCGGCGGCCGCCTTTCTTGCCGGAGCCGCAACGCTTGTGCTGTGGGCTTGGCAATTCCCCTCGTCGAAGCAAATCCTCAGGGACCTCCTCGACAAGGTCGCCGGTCTGGGCAGGCTGCTGCCCCTTTCAGGATGGATCGGCACGGGCCTGTTTGTCCTCCTTCTTGCCCTGCTGGCGGTCCGGAGAAAACTCCCGAAGACGCCCTCGGCCCCTCGCTCCTTCTACGCGGCCTCTTTCCTCAGCTTTCTCGACCAGGAACGGATCGGACTGGCCCTCGCCTTCATCGTTCTCTACCGCACCGGCGAATCCCTGCTCGGCGCCATGGCTGCGCCGTTCCTGCTCGATCTCGGGATCGATAAGGCCCAGTACGGGCTGGTTGCCGGAACCCTGGGGATTTCCTGCTCGATTTTGGGGGCGCTGGCGGGCGGCGCGGGGATCGCGCGCGCCGGGTTGGCCAAGGCGATCTGGCCTTTTACGCTCGCCCAGAACCTGACAAATCTCCTCTACATGGCTCTGGCTGTCCATTACCGGGACCTTTTGCCCGGCGTTGGGCACGCCCCCGGCCAGGCCTCGCTTGCGCTCGTCGCGGCTGTGCACGGATTCGACCAGTTCGCCGGCGGCCTGGGCACCGCGGTGTTTTCCTACTACCTCATGCGCTGCTGCAAGCCCGCTTTCAAGGCGTCTCACTTCGCCATTGTCTCGGGTCTGATGACCGTGGGCGGAGCCTTCTTCGGGGCTTCGAGCGGCTTTCTCGCCTCGTGGCTCGGGTACGGCGNCTTCTTCGGCGCNAGCTTCCTCGCCTCCCTGCCCGGCATGTGCCTGATACCCTTCCTTCCCTTTGTGGNAAGCTTCGGTCCCTCGGGGCAAGGGCCCCCCTCGACTCCGGCCAAATAGGCCTCAAGAAATCCTCGGGAAAATCCGATTGCCACATACGGGCAGGGAGATGCTGCCCTGCCCGGAAGACGCCCAAAGGCGGAGCAAAGGGAGTCGCGCGTGGCCGCACCGAGAGTCAAGAAGAAGCTCGGAGAGCTTCTCATCGAAAGCGGGCTCATCACCCCGGAGGCCTTTTACCAAGCCCTGGAAGCCCAGAAGGGCAGCAAGAAGCGGCTTGGGGAGCTGCTCGTGGAGAAAGGGCTCGTCACGGAACGGGACATCGCCGCGGCTCTGTCCACCCAGCTCGGCATTCCCTGCGTGGACTTGAAACTCGCCCCCATCGAGCAGGAAGCGACTCGGCTCATCCCCGAGTCCCTAGCCCGGAAGCATCTCGTCATGCCGCTGAGCCTGGACGGGAGCGATCTGCACATCGCGATGGCCGATCCGTTCAACCTGGAAGCTTTCCAGGACGCTCAGTTCATCTCGGGCTACAGGCTCCGGGCGTACGTCGCCACCCGGAGCGACATCCTGTGGGCCATCAATCACCATTACAACCTCAAGGCGTCCATCGAGTCGATCATCGAAGACATCGACGCCAAGAGCACCGTGGAGATCCTGGCCGACTCGGTCGAGGAGTCCGCCGATCTCGAGGACATCCGGAAGCAGAGCCAGGCCGCTCCGGTCATCCGGATCGTCAACGACCTCATCGCCCAGGCCGTGGAGCGCAGGGCCTCGGACATCCACCTCGAGCCCAAAGCCACGACTTTCACTGTGCGGATCCGGGTCGACGGCGTTCTGCGGGTTCTGCAGGAACTGCCCAAGTGGCTCCAGGGCACGGTCACCTCCCGGATCAAGATCATGGCCAAGATGGACATCGCCGAAAGGCGCGTGCCCCAGGACGGACGGGTCACGGTGCGGGTGGACAACCGAAAGCTTGACCTGCGGGTCTCGACCCTGCCGGCGAATTACGGCGAAAAGATCGTCATCCGGATCCTGGACTCGGGCGCCTCGGTCATCACCGTGGACAAGCTCGGCATGGACGAGAAATGCCTCTCGGCCTTCATCTCCCTGATCACCAAGCCCCAGGGGATTATCCTCGTCACCGGCCCCACAGGAAGCGGCAAATCCACCACCTTGTACGCGGCCCTCTCGTACATCAACTCGATCGAGCGGAACATCACCACGATCGAGGACCCCATCGAGTACGAGCTGCCCGGCATCAACCAAGTCGGCGTCAACGACAAAGCAGGCCGGACCTTCGCCAGCGTGCTCCGGTCCGTCCTGCGGCAGGACCCGGACGTGATCATGGTTGGAGAAATGCGGGATCTCGAAACCGCCACCATTGCCATGCAGGCGTCCCTTACGGGCCACCTCGTGCTGAGCACGATCCACACGAACAACACCGTGGCCACCATCACGAGGCTCCGCAACCTCGGCATCCCCTCATATCTGATCGCCTCGACGATCATCGGGATCATCGCCCAGCGGCTGGTACGCGTGATCTGCCCGTTCTGCAAGACGAGCGACAAGCCCACAGAGGAGAAGCTCCGGCGGATCGGCCTGAGCGATCGAGAGTTGCAGAACGCGACTTTCTATCGGGGCAAGGGCTGCGCCGAGTGCGGCGGCACGGGCTACCGGGGCCGGGTCGGCATCTACGAAATGCTGGTCCTCAGCCAACGGATCAAGGAGTACATCGCCTCAGAGGCCACGGAAGCCACTCTGAGACAGCTCGCCCTGGCCGAGGGGATGGTCACCCTCACCTCTGCGGGCATGGAAAAGGTCCTGTCGGGCATTACGAGCGTGGACGGCGTCATGCACGTCAACCAGACCGAGGAAGGGTTCGGGTCGACTTGCCTGGGATGCGGGTGCTCTCTTTCGACCGAGTTCGTGGCCTGCCCCCAGTGCGGCAAACGGCTTATCGAGACCTGCCCGGTCTGCGCCAAGATCGTGGATCCTCGCTGGAGCTATTGTCCCTATTGCGCCGAGACGCTCCACCGCCCGGCATCCCAGCACAAGGACCGCAAGATGCGGTATCTATCGGTTGAAAAGGAGCGGGCCCTCTGAGACGGGCGGGCCGTAAGGGGGACATACCAGCGGCGGCCCCAGACAAAAGAAGGAGGAGAAAGACATGGAGACGGAGGTTCTGAAGCCGGGATCAGGCAACCCGGGAGACCCTGACATGGGCGAGGAGTTCCTGCGCGCCCTCAAGTCCTATTCGAAGCTCTTGGAAAAGTACCACAGGCTCTCGGATCTTCTCCGGAGAACCACCGAGTACCGGGAGATGGTGCCCCCTGAGGTCTTCGAAAACGTTCACGAGGACTATCGGAAACGAAAGGCCGAAATCGAGGAGAGCCTCGAAAGAGCCAAAGGCGAATTCAGCCAGGCTCTGAAGGCGACCTTGGCCGAGAAGAAGGAACTCCAGGAGAAGGCCCGCAAGGGCAGCCACCGTCTGAAGGAGCTCAAGTTTCGAAGGATCCTGGGCGAGTATTCGGAAGAGGAAATCGAAGAGGAATGCCGCCAGCTCCGCAAGGAACTTGGCCAGTACGCCGAGCGCCTGAACTGGCTCGAGGAGGTCCTGGATCTCTATGCCCACACCGTAGCCAGGACCGATCTCGAGGCCCTTGAGGAACCGCAGCCTTCCTGGAGAGAGGCCGCTGGCGAGAAGGCTCCTGAACCTGCTCCTGCCCCGGAGCCGCCGGAGGCGTCGGTCCCGACAGAGGCGCAGAGTCAGGACGAGGCCAAGCCAGAGGAGAGCGCGCCCCCGGAGACCGCGCCGGCCGATGCCGAAGCCCGCGTTCTCGGCCAACTCGCCCATTCCTCTTACGTCCATGGATACCTCGTGCCCATGGATGGGAGCCGCAAAGGCCAACGGTTCCCCCTGCTCGCCGGAACCATCACCCTCGGGAGCGGCCCGGGCACGGACATCGTGCTCCCTGAGCCCGGGGTGGCCAAGTCCCACGCCCGCATCGTCTACCAGGACCGCCGCTACATGCTGGAGAACCTGGACATGCTGGGACGCACGTACGTCAACGGCATTCAGTGCAAGGCCAGCGAGCTGCGGGAAGGGGACGTCATCCGGCTGGGCGAAGTGAAAATGCGCGTGGTCTTCTCCGGCGAATGATCCGGACAAGGAGAAAGCCGTGGCAGGGAAAAACGGATCGGCAGCGGCCACATGGGGAAAGGCCTCCGGCGCGGGAGGCTTCGTCGACATCCTCGAGCTCTGCGCAGGGGTGCACGACAAGGCGGCCAAGATCTACCGCAAGCTCGCCAAGGCGAGCGAAAAACTCGATCTGATCGCCTTTTGGGCGGAAATGGCCGACGACGTCGAGAAGCTTTGCGCCGGGTGGGAGCGGATTCACCTNCGGGCTGAACANGGCAGGATCCTGGACCCTCTCGCTCAGCCCCACGCGGTCCGCAAGAGCCTTGAAGAGATCGACCAAGAAATGGACAACCTGGAAGCCGCGCTCCACGGAATCCAGGACCTCCAAGAGGCCTTCCAACTGGCTTACAGCCTGGAATTCTACCTGCTTTCGCCCACGGTCGAGATCCTGCGAAGCTCCCTGGCCGACGTCTCCCAGAAGGATCTCCAAAGCACCAACCCGGCCGGCCACGTCCGGCGGTTCCTGTCCGGCTTTTCCCGGCACATGCCCCCGTCGGTCTTCCNTGTGGCGCTCACCCGCTCCCTGCAGCGCATGGTTCGGCACAACCGCTTCCTGAGCGAACAGAACACCACGGATCCGCTGACCGGTCTTTTCAACCGAAACGGATTCCGGCAGGCCATCCTGCCCACGGCCATGGCCGCCCATCGAAACGATTTTACCGTCGGAATCATGATGATCAGCGTGGATAATCTCCAAGAGCTCTATGCNTCGCTCGGCTGCGAGGAAGGGGACCAGGCCGTGAAAGACCTGGCCGAACTCCTGCGGGAGTCGGTGCGCCTCTCGGACGTCCTCGGCCGGCACAGCTTCTCGGTCTTCTATGTCTTTTTCCCGAAGGTAAGGCAGCAGTTCCTGCATACCATGGCCTCCAGAATCATCCAAAACATCGAAATTCGGGCGCCCTGGGTGCCCCGTGCCACTTTGAGTATCGGCGCTTCGTATGCCCCCCTGAAAGGAGACGCAGAACAAGCCTTGGAGCGGCTTTTCGAAAAAGCCTCAGACTGCCTTCATCGGGCCCGTCTTTCGCGAACCAACCGGGTCGTGATCGAGTAGCCCCCTCTCCGGTCCTTGTCCCGCACGCCCGAAAAGAGGCTTCTCGATCCCTTGCCTTCGGCTCCCGGCCTCTGAAATAATGCTCCTGCCATCGGGAGACCGGGACGGCCCGGCTCGAAAGCCTTCCCTGCCTGAGAAAGAAGACATGTATTACGCAGAGCCAATCTACCGGCCACCTTCCGAAGCCGCGAGTCTCCTCGTCCAGGCGACCGTGGGGTGCTCGAGCGCAGCCCAAGGACACTGCTACTTCTGCGGGTCCTGGCTCCTCGACCGCACCGTTCCGGAAAAGAGGTTCCGCGTTCGGCCCGTCCGCGAGATCGTAGCCGACCTGGAGGAGGCTGCNCGTACCCTGGGCAAGCGGGTGAAGCGGATCTTCTTCCTCGATTCCAATGCCTTGGCCATGGGCACACGGGCCTTGATACAAATCACCGAGAAAGCTTACGCCCTTTTTCCAAGGCTCGAGAGAGTGAGCGTGTACGCCTGCGCTTCGGACATCCTGCGCAAGAGCCCCGAGGACCTTCAGAGGATCCGGCAGGCCGGACTCAAACTCCTTTACTTGGGCCTGGAAAGCGGCAGCGACCGCGTCCTGGGCCTCCACAACAAGGGCGTGACAGCCCAGGAAGCCCTCGCTGCCGGCACTCGGGCCATGGAGGCGGGGTTCGACCTTTCGGTCACGGTGATCCTCGGACTGGGCGGCCGTGCATGGAGCCGGGAGCACGCTGTGGAGACGGGCCGGGTCATCAGCCAGATGGCGCCCACCTACCTCGGAGCTCTCACCCTCATGGTGGTGCCGGGCACGCCTGTTGAAGAGTGGATTTCCCAGGGCCTTTTCGAGCCCCTCTCCCAAGACGAGATCCTGGACGAGCTCGAAATCCTGCTCGAGCATATCGACGTAAGCCGCAAGGTGGTCTTCCGGACCAACCACGCTTCCAACTACCTGCCCCTGGGCGGCGACCTGCCCCAGGACAAGACACGGCTGCTTGCCTTGATCCGCCGGGCCAAGGAACGGAAGGTCCCGCTGAGACCGGAGTTCCTGAGGGGGCTTTGAAAAGGGAGGAGGCCATGGCCAGCTATCGTCCTGTCGAGGAGCAAGACGAGTTCACCCACACGCCGACGGCCGAGCCCAATTACAACGAGAGCATGTATTTCAACTTCTTCAACCACGAGGAGCCCTCCGGGGGGTTCGTGCGGATCGGCAACCGGCCCAACGAGGGGCACGCGGAAGTGACGTTCCTCTATTACCTGCCTGAACGGGGCGTGCTTTTTTTCTTCCAGCGTCCTGAGATCCGGAACAATCAGGCCTTCGAAGCGGCCAGCATGCGGTTTCAGGTCGTCCGGCCCTTCCGGGAACTCGCCGTGACCTACCAGGGCCTGGCTTTCCACCTCGACAACCCTCTGGCTCTGGAGAATCCCAAGAAGGCCTTGTCCCAGGCCCAGGCGGTGAACGTGGGCCTGGACCTGTCGGTAGAGGGCCTGAGCCCGATTTACGGCGGCGTAAGTGAAGAGGATTCCCTGGGCGGGGAGGAGATTTCCTTTGCCAAGGCCCACTACGAACAGCACATCCGGTCGACCGGTGCACTCGTCGTGGAAGGAAGGCGCATCGCGATCGACGCCTTGGGCCTGCGGGATCATTCCTGGGGCCCCCGCTACTGGCAGGCCCCCAAGTGTTATCGCTGGCTCACCATGCAATTCGGACCGGACCTTGCGCTCATGCTCACGATCTTCGCCACGCCGAGCGGCAGGACCACGCAAAGCGGCTTTCTCACCCGTTCCGGTACGAACACCCTCGTCCGGGAAGTCTCGGTGGAGACGACCTACGGGCCCGCAGGGCCTTACCAGCAGGAAATCAGGGCCCAGTTCACAACCGAGAAGGACGAGAGATTCTCGGTCCGGGGAGAGGTTCTCGGACTCGTGCCGCTGCGGAACCGCAGGCAGAACCAGGTCACCCGAATCTGCGAGGGCTTCACCCGGTACGAATTCGAAGGCAGGACGGGCTACGGCATCTCGGAGTATCTGGATCAGGAAACTTGAGGCGGAGGAGGCNCCGGCGCAGTCGGGACGCAGGCCCCCGTGCGAGNGGAGAGAGGGATTTCGATGGATTGGGCGCAAACCCTGGCGGAGCGGATCCGGGAATGGGAAGAGGCCGATTCGGTCGAAATCCGTGACCTCGAACGCGTCACGACGGGCGCTTCCCGCCAGACCTGGCTCTTCACGGCCGTGATCCGCAAGGCGGGCTCCACCCGGGAGCAGCCCATGGTGCTCCGAAAAGATCCAAAAGTGGGGTTGAGTTATTCCAGCCGGGCCGAGGAATTTGCGGTTCTGCGCAAAGCCTTCGAACACGGCATCCCGGTTCCCCGTCCTTTGTACCAGAGCGACACGGCCCTGGACACCCCTTTTTTCATCATGGAGAGGGTCTTCGGCGAGACCTATCCCAAACGGCTGCTCAATGACGAGCGATACGCGGCCACGAGAGACCGTTGGGCCTACGACCTCGGTAGGATCCTGGCGCGGATCCACCGGATCCCGCTCACCGAGGATCTGGCTTTTCTNANGCGCGCCTCCGTGCTGGAACAGATCGAGCGCAACGAGAGCATCTGGCGTGCCACGAAGCTCAACGACTCGCCCGTTCTGGAATTCGCTTTCCGTTATCTCAAGACCCACATTCCGCCCAACCCTCCCACCTGCTTCCTCCATGCAGACTTCCGCATGGG
>JGI24188J35168_1001583_pt1 | contig 13097 bp, 10 predicted proteins | sample YNPBryantNP2012_FD_35168 | JGI IMG/M metagenome (IMG submission 35168) | reverse complement strand
CAGACCCCCCAGGGCTGGACGAGTGAATGGCTGACTCCACCACCGGCCCCGGCCCGGCCCCGGCCCACCGTGGATGAAGGCCGGCTGGCCGCCTTGCGCCGCTTCCCCCGCCAGCGGCTTACCCTGCAAGCCGACCTGTTCATCATGCCTGGCGGCATTCAGGAGAAAGACGATCCCCGGCCCTATCTGGCCTACAACCTGCTGGTAGTGGAGGCCCAGTCGGGCTTAGTCCTGGGAACAGAGCTCCTGACTCCCAAACCAACCCTGGATGCCATGTGGGAGCAGGTCCCCACCCGGTTCACGAACATCCTGGCCCGCCTGGGGCAACTGCCCGGCCAGGTCGCCGTCCGCACCGAGCGAATCCGGGACCTATTGGAACCGGCGACGGCCGGCCTGGGCATCCCGGTCAAGGTATCCCGCCATCTGCCGGCCCTGGACGAGGCCCGGGCTTTCCTGGAAGCCCGGTTCGGTTAAACGAACCTCCCGCAGGTTTATAACCTGCGGGAGGTTTGCATTACTACGGTGTCAGCACCAACACCCCTTCCTTATTCGCCTCCACGGCCGCCCGCTCGTACAACATCGGGTGGTAGTCCACCGCCAGCCACAAGGGGATAAAGTCGGCATAGTGCGGGCTACCAGGGTGACCGGACTGTCCGGTAGTATGCACGGATACGCACCTGTGCCAATCGCTCAGGTCAATGATCTGCCGATAGGAGGGCACGGTACGCTGGCGGTACTGGCTATCGTAGCCGGTGTTGTTCACGGTGAACCCATCGCCGCCGTTGGGGAACGGCCCCTTGTTGAGGATGAGGTCCAGCGGCTTTACCCCGCCCAACTGGTGCGCGAAGGTGGCCGTGTGCAGTTTGCCCCACTGCCAGCCTCGCTCGTCGCCCCCCAGACGCTCCCGCAAGAAGGCCACCGCTTCGTCCAGGCTGCGTAAGGCGAGGTCAGCCCAGGTCTCCTTACCCGTTGTGGTCACGTCATCGAACCAGGGCGAGTCAGGCGTCTCCCTCAGCCCCACCAACATGCGGACCCCGGCGCGGCCAGAGTACGAATCGGCCAGGTCACCCAGCTCATCGCCAAAGGTATTGCGCACCAGGCGGTTCAACCAGACCTCGTAGACGGCCGCTGGCACGCTGTCCGTCGTGAGGCGATAGTCCCAGCCGTGCAGGGCATCCATCGCCCGGCGCTGGTCATCCGTCTGAGGTGGCAGTTTGAGCAGGGCTGGCACCAGCACGCGCGCTGGCACGGAAGTCACGTCGGCGTGGAGGGCGCGGAAATCGTCGGCCGAGAGCCGGTCTTTACCCTCCAACGCCTCCACGATGCGCGTGGCCCGGTAGCCCGGGTCCCACTCGGCGGAGATAAAGTACGGATATTCATCGCCGATGACACGATTGTTCGCCGTGGCGATATAGCCCTGAGCCGGGTTGTAGGCCCGGGGCAGTTCGTCAAACGGGATGTAACCGGTCCACTCGTACTCGCCGGTCCAGCCGGGCACCGGCACCAGTCCCTGGCCTTTGGCCCGCATGGGGACGAGCGAGGGCATCTGATAGCCGATGTTCCCGTCCACGTCGGCATAGACAAAGTTCTGCGACGGCACCGTCCAGTAGGCCAGGGCGGCGCGGAACTCTTCCCAATTGCTGGCCTGGTCGAGCAGCAGCACGCTTTGCGAGATCGTGCCGGGTTCCAGGGCGGTCCAGCGCAAGGCCAGGGGCTGTCGGCCTTGGGCCTGAGCGAGCACGTCGTTGATGATGGGACCGTGACGGGTGATGAGCACCTCGATGGTCCTGGTCTCGCCGCCCTTGATCCGGATGACCTCCTGGACAACCCGCACGTCCTCCCATTGCCCCTGGTACTCCACCTGGCGCGGGTTGGCCGGGTTGACCTTCTCCAGATAGAGGTCCTGCACGTCCGGCCCCACGTTGGTGACACCCCAGGCGATGCGGCGGTTGTGGCCGATGACCACGCCGGGCACGCCGGGAAACGCCGCCCCGATCACGTCGAACCGGCCGCCCACCAGGTGCACCTCCCACCAGATGGAGGGCATCTGAATGCCCAGATGAGGGTCGTTAGCCAATAATGGCTGACCGGTGGTCGTTTTGGTTCCGGCCACCACCCAGTTGTTGGAGCCGATCCCCGGCGCGTCCAGACCCAGCCAGGCACGCATCTGCCGGGTCTGGGCCAGCAATTCCCCGGCCCCGGTATCGCGGTAGCTGACGCCTGGCGGCACGATCACTGGCGCATCTTTGGCATACGGCGGCGTCAGTTCCCGCGCCCTTTCCTCCCCCAGCCGCTCGATGAGGGCGGCGCGGAGCAACTCGCTGCTGTAGTTGCCGCTCAGGCTGTAGGCCATCACCTTGCCCCAGACCAGACTGTCGGCCGGGGTCCACGGTTCCGGCGTGTAGCCCAGGATAGTGAACTCGACCGGCAGGTTGTCCCGGTGCGTCTCGATGAAAGCATTGACGCCCCGGGCATAGGCTTCCAACGCCGTCTGGGTCTCCGGGTCCTGGCTCAGGCGGGCGGCCTCCATCTCCGCCACGCGCCGCAACCCCAGGGTGCGCATGAACTCGTCGGTACTCAGCCCCGGCTGGCCCACCACCTCTGCCAGCCGGCCAGACCCGATACGGCGGTTGAGATCCATCTGGAAGAGCCGATCCTGGGCGCACACGTAACCCTGAGCAAAGAACAGATCGGTTTCGTTCTGGGCGTAGATGTGGGGCACGCCCCACCGGTCGCGGATCACCTCCACGCGGCCTGTGAGGCCGGCCACCTGGAGCGCTCCGTCTATCTGAGGCAGCGGGCGCAGGAGCAGATAATAATAACCACCCCCGCCCACGGCCGCCACCAGGCACAGGCTCACCACGAGCACGACAACGATGATGATCCCCAAGGCTTTCATAATCCGACGCATGACCCCCTCCTCTGTGGTAGCTTTGGCGATTTCAAGCCGACCAATCGGCAAAGCCAGTATAACGGATAGCGTTTGCGTTGTCAATCTCCCCCGGTTCTGGCCCCGGCGTCCTTGACAAGGCTGTTCGGTGTCTGCTATAATATCTTGAGCAAGGGGGTTCTCTCTGGTAGCCAACTTTTAAGCAGGAGTCAGGCATGTCCGCTGCTGGGGTAACGACCTACCGCGAGCGCGGGTTCTGGGGCGGTCCCAAAGGCCGCTACCGCAAGACCACCCTGCTGGCGTATTTGTTCCTGCTGCCATCGGTTTTGATCCTGGTGGTCTTTCACTTCATTGGCATGTTCTATGGTTTCTGGATCAGCCTGCACCAGTGGGGGCTGCTCCCGGAAGCGTTCATCTGGTTCGAGAACTATGGCCGGGCCCTGGCCTCCGATTCGGCCCTCTGGCAAGCCCTCACCGTGACGTTCTACTACACCCTGCTCGTGATCCCCATCCAGTTGCCGCTGGCCCTGGTCATGGCCTATCTTCTTTTCCAACCCATCAGGGGCCGCGACGCATTCCGGGTACTCTATTTCCTGCCCTACATCACCTCCACCGTGGCTGGCGCGGCCGTCTGGGAATGGATCCTGGACCCCTATAACGGCATCCTCAACTTTGCTCTGGACAAGATCGGCATCAAGGCCCTGGACACCATCATGTGGCTGCGCGAGCCGCGCGGCCTGGTGGAGATCCTTCTGAATACCCAGATCGCCGAGAACCCGGCCCTGTTGGAGGCGATCCCTGGTGGCTGGGGGCGGTTGCTGGGGTATATCCTGGCTGGTCCCAGTCTGGCCCTGTTGGGAGTGGTACTGGCCTCCTCCTGGCACTATCTGGGATTCGACATCGTGATCTTTTTGGCTGGCCTGGGCAACATTCCCACCGAGCTTTATGAGGCCGCGCGCATAGACGGCGCTGACGAATGGCAGGCTTTCCGCCACATCACCATCCCGTTGCTCTCACCCACCACGTTTTTCCTGGTGATCACCACCACCATCGGCGTGCTGCAAACGTTTAACACCATCTATGTCATGACCAACGGCAACCCGCTGGGCCGTACCCGCACGGTGACGATGTTGGTCTTCCAGAACTTTTTCGATTTCACGCGCCTGGGCTACGGCTCGGCGCTGGCGTTCATCCTGTTCTTCATCATCCTGGGGATCACGATCTTGCAGTTCCGCCTAGGTGGACGCAGGGTGCATTACTGAACGTAAAACGTCAGGATGCAAGGCCCATGACGAATGACGTTTGAGGCCTGACCCCGGAGTAAGCGATGCAAGCAGTTGCCGAACGAAAGGCAGGACATCGCAGCCTGTTGATTGCCGTGACAGGGGGGATCGAGATCGCGGCGGCGCTGGTGGCTCTCGTGGCGCTCCTGGTGCAACTGGCCGGTGCTATCATGCAGCCGGGTTTTCCAGGGGGGGTGCCCCTGCTGATCCAGCTTGCCCTGGTGGTCATGTTGCTCGTTGCTGGCCTGGGGTTATGGCTGGGCCGGTGGTATATCTTTGTCCTCTGGGCTTCCACGCTTTTCTGGCTTCTGGTAGGAGGCAGCCTCGGCGCGGGACTTCAGACCCTGGCGCTGGAGCAGCTACCCGGTTATCGGGAGGCCGAATCCAGCGGCTGGGTGGGTCTGATCCTCATGGCGGCCGGCGTGGTGGCCGGGCTATTTTACTGGCGGCGTGTGAAACGCCATACCACCCGTTGGTTCAGTGCCACTGCGCTGAAGGCCGTAGACCCGGCCGTCTACTTTCTGTTGATCGGCGGCATCCTGATCACGCTGTTCCCCTTCTACTGGATGGTCCTGACCTCGCTGAAACCCTACAAGGAAGCCAGTCGGTTCAGCCTGCAACCCACGTTCTATCCGGGGCAAAAATATGTGGAAGAAGCCTGGAACAGTGCCCCGTTCCCGGAAAACCTGGGCCCCCTCGCTGAGACGCTGGATCAGCGCGTGTTTCAATTATGGCGCCAGGGGTGGGAGGAAGCCCAGGCGCAATTCGCCCTGGCGCAAACGGCCCCCTGGACGGTCGAGCCAGGCAATCCCGAATGGATGGCCCGTGATTACTACGGAGACGCCCTGGCCAGGGTCCTGCACGGTTTTCTGCCCAACTATGAGGAGGCCTGGAATAGTTTCCCCTTCGCGCTATATTTTCGCAACTCGGTCTTTGTCGCCCTCTGCATCGTGGGCGGGGTCCTGGTCACCGCAGCGTTGGCCGGCTATGCTTTCGCGCGCATGGAGTTCTTGGGCCGGGATGTGATCTTTATCCTGTTCCTGTCTACCATGATGATCCCCTTTGAGGTCATCATGATCCCCAACTATGTGATCGTCAACAACCTGGGTTGGTACAATGACTGGCCGGCCCTGATCGTGCCGTTCATCGTCAACGTGTTCAGCGTTTTTCTGTTTCGCCAGTTCTTCATGACCATCCCCAAGGACCTGCACGACGCGGCCCTCATTGATGGCTGCGGACACATCCGCTTTCTGACCCAGATCATCTTACCGCTGAGCAAGCCGGCCGTGATCACCGTGCTGCTGCTGAACTTCCTGTGGAGCTGGAATAGCCTGCTCTGGCCCATCCTGGTCACCAAGGATGACGAGCACCGTCCGATCCAGGCCGGGCTATCGGTGTTCAAGACCGAGGCCGGCACCGAGATCAACCTGCTCATGGCCGGGGCCATGTTGACCATCCTCCCGATCATCGTCCTATATTTGATCGCCCAACGGTACTTTATCGAGGGGATCGCCACGTCCGGTTTGAAGGGGTGAGCAGATTGCAGCAAGAGGAAGGGGGTGATAATCGGTCCAGACAAGCTTGTATCTGATGGATGGTTCGCATGTATTGACCAGGATCAAAGATATTTTCAGATTTAGAAGGAGAGAGGAACCGTGAACAAAAAGCTAATGTTTGTTCTAGTAACCGCCCTGGTGACCTTGGGTATGCTGGCAGCACAGTGCCCGCCGCCGGCCACACCCACGACGGCCCCCACCAAGGCTGTCCAGCCAACCAAGGCTCCAGAACCAACCAAGGCTCCAGAACCAACGAAGGAGGCGCCCAAGCCTGGCAAAATCTCCATTCGCTTCTGGCATACCCAGACCAAGGCTAACAAGGCCCTGATCGAGGAGATGTGCGCCGAGTTCACCAAGGAGACCGGCATCATCATCCTCCCGGAGTACGTGGATGGCTACACCAAGCTCTATCAGAAGATCATGGCCGCCATCCAGGCCGGCAACCCGCCGGACATGGCCGTGGCCTATGAGAGCATGGTGGCCGAGTACATGAAGGCCGGGGCTGTGGTGGAACTGGACCCGTACATCAACGACCCGGAGATCGGCCTGACCAGGGCCGACTTTGAGGACATCTGGCCCGGCTATATCGAGACCAACAAGTTCCCCGAGTTCGGCGGCAAGATGCTGAGCTTTCCCTTCACCAAGTCCATGCTGGTGATGTACTATAACCTGGACATGCTCAAGGCCGCCGGGTACGACGGCCCGCCCAAGACCTGGGACAAGTTCAAGGAGATGTGCATCAAGGTCACCAAGGGCGATGTCATCGGCTACGAGATCAGCGTGGACGCCTCCACCATTGACGGCTGGATCTATAGCCGGGGCGGCGTGCTGCTCAAGGACGACCTGAGCGGCGTGCGCTTTAACGAGCAGCCGGGCATTGATGCCTTCCAGCTTATCAAAGACCTGGTGGATGCCGGGGCAGCGCGCCAGGTGGCCAAGCGATATGGCGACCAGCAGACCTTTGGGGCTCAGAAATGCGCCTTTACCATAGGCTCCACCACCGGCCGGCCGTACTACGAGAAGGAAGTGGGTGGCCCAACCAAGGACAAGGGCGCGGACTTTGAGTGGGGCATCGCCATCATCCCGCAGCTCACGGAGACTCAGAAGCCGGTGACTGTGATGTACGGGGCCAACATCACCGTCTTCAAGAGCACGGAGGAGAAGCAGCGGGCCTGCTGGCAGTTCATCAAGTGGTTCACCCAGAAGGAGCAGACGGCCCGCTGGGCGATCGGCTCCGGCTATATGCCCGTCCGCAAGTCCGCCGCCGAGACCGATGTGGTCAAGAAGCAGTTCGAGGCCAGCCCGCAGTACAAGCAGGCCTTCGAGATCCTGCCCTACAGTGTGCCAGAGCCTAACATCCGTGGCTGGCAGGACACCCGCACCTTCCTGGAAGACGCCCTGACGGCCGTCATCACCGGCCAGAAGGACCCCAAGACGGCCCTGGATGACGCGGCCAAGCTGGCGAACGAGGCCATCCAGAGCAAGAAGTAGGAACCAGCTTCTGACGAGAAAACGGGTCCCTACTCCGCCGGGCATAACACGAGGGTAAGCCATCTGGCTTACCCTCATTTGCTTGATCCGTAACTGCTCACCCTGCTCACGGATTCTGACAGGATTGACAAGATTGACAGGATTTTTCACTCTTTGCCGTGCTCCTCGGCGGTCTGTGACCGCCGAGNNCGGAGCGGCGGGTCACAGACCCGCTTTGAGCAACTTTTTCCATGTACTGAGACTGACAGGATTGTTCACTCTTCCGGTCCACCCAGTCCGGCCTGGGCCGGGGGCCGGAGGCTTTGGGCGCACGCCACAAGGAGTAGCGGCTTTAGCCGGTCGTGACCACAAGATATGGCCCGCCTGAAGGCTCGACTAAGTCCAACATTGTAAGGAGGCGTCCAATGGTTCGACCACGACTGCGCGATCTGGGCCTGACGGTGGGGGAACTGCCCCCCGGTCCGCATAATGCCATCACCGACGTGACCGGCGTGCGCGTGGGGCACACGACGCTGATCGCCGGGGAAGGTCCCCTGCACCCCGGCCAGGGTCCGGTCCGCACCGGCGTGACGGTCGTCCTGCCCCACGGCGGAAACCTCTTTCGGGAGAAAGTACATGCTGCTGTGCACACCATCAACGGCTTCGGCAAGGTCTATGGGTTTGAGGAGGTGCGCGAGCTGGGGGTGATCGAGTCTCCCATCGCCCTGACCAACACCCTCAACGTGGGCCTGGTGGCCGATGCGCTGGTGCAGTACGCCACCCGCCAGAGTTCAGAGATCGGCATCCAAACCGGCAGCGTGAACGTGGTGGTGGGCGAGACCAACGACGGCTATCTGAACGACTTGCAAGGGCGGCACGTCCGCGCGGAGCACGTCTGGGCGGCGATTGAGCAGGCCACGGCTGGGCCGGTGGCAGAAGGCGCGGTCGGCGCGGGCACCGGCACGAGTTGTTATGGCTGGAAAGGGGGCATCGGCACAGCCAGCCGGGTGACACCGGCCGCAGCCGGCGGCTTTACCGTGGGCGCGCTGGTGCAGTCGAACTTTGGCCGGCCGCGCGACCTGCTGGTCTGCGGCGTGCCGGTGGGCCGGCACATCCAGCCGCCCGGCGCTCCAGAATCACCGACGGATAGCGGGTCCGTCATGGTGGTATTGGCGACGGATGCCCCGTTGACGCCCCGCCAGTTACACCGCCTGGGCGCGCGCGCCGCCGCCGGCCTGGCCCGCACCGGCAGCCATTACGGTCACAGCAGCGGGGATTTCGTAATCGCCTTCAGCACTGCCCGGCGCATCGCGCACCGGCCAACGGCGCTCCTGACGACGCAAACGGTGTTGGCCGACGAGGGCCGGGCAATGAACTGGCTCTTCCCGGCCGTGGTGGAGAGCGTGGAAGAGGCGGTCCTCAACTCCCTCTTTCGCGCCGAGACCGTCGTGGGGCGCGACGGCCACACGCGGCTGGGCCTGCCGGTAACAGAAGTGGTAGCGTTGCTACGGCCTTGACAACCCCAGCCTTTCGTGGTAAAATACAAGTACCCCAGGGGGGTATATGACCGTGACCGAGGAGTGTATCAGATGGAACAATGGCTTATGTTGGTCCTGCCGATTTTGGTGGTCTTTTTGTTGTGGAGGCTCCGCGGTGGCGGTTGACAGGCAACTGCTGTTGAGCCCGTGGGGATCAATAAAGAACAAAAGGGAGTAGAAAACATGAACGAAAACCTCATCCATGTGACCGATGCCACGTTCGAGGAAGCAGTCTTGCAGGCGGATCGGCCGGTGTTGGTTGACTTTTGGGCGCCCTGGTGTGGCCCATGCCGGCTCATCGGGCCGGTGGTGGAGGAGTTGGCCGATGAGTATGCCGGTCAGATACTCTTTGCCAAACTGAACACGGACGAAAACAGGGAGACACCCATGAAATATGGGATCCGGGGCATTCCCACCCTGATCTTTTTCTCCGCTGGTCAGGAAGTGGACCGGGTCGTGGGGGCCGTGCCCAAGCCGGCCCTGGTCGAGAGGATAGAGGGTGTGCTCAGCCAGTAGCCCACTATCAGCAACCAGAAGGCAGGCAGCATGGCCCGGCTGAAGCGATTCCTGCGCCAGAACATCATCTTTCTGGGGGCGTTGGCGCTCCTGGCAGGCGGATTTCTGCTCTTGAAGCAGGATTCCTCGGTGGGTACTCTAGCCGAGCTGGATGCGGTTTTGCACGATGGCCGGCCCGCTGTGCTGGAGCTGTTCTCCAACACCTGAATGTCTTGCCTGGTAGCGCGGCCCATCGTGGATGGGCTGGAGCGAGACCTGGGAGACACGGCCAGGGTGATCCGCCTGGATGTGTTCACGCCGGTGGGGCAGCAGATGGCGGCCCGGTATAGAGTGCGTGGCGTGCCGACCTTCGTGGTGCTGGACGGTCAGGGCAACGTGGTCCAGATCAGCAGCGGCATCCCGGATGCGGGAGCGATCAAAGCGGCCGTGGCGGGACTGAGGAGGTGATTAGATGCCGATCTATGAGTATCGTTGTGGAGAGTGCGGAAATCAATTCGAGGTATTCGTGCGCTCGGTCAATAATCTGCGCCAGGTCAGGTGCCCCAAGTGTGGGGGCCAACAGACCGAGCGGTCCCTGTCGGTGTTCAGCACCGGGGGAACCCTGGCCGGGGGGAACAAGACCGGCACTGCGGTCTCGACCACCAGCGCGGGCACGTGCCGGCCCAGTGGCTGAGGCATCTAAAGGGAACCGGTCGGTTCTCCGGTGGAGTAAGAGGGCGACCCCCGGCAGGGGAGTCGCCCTCTCTTTTACGCCTGATGTGAGATGCGGGGGGACGCCCGGCCACCAGGCGCGACCTCGGTCGCTAATTCACACCAGGCGTTTTTGTGGCGGGGTTTGGCGAAGGAAACCCCACTCGCCCAACTCCGGGAGGTCTTAATCCTCTGCCCGACTGATCAGGGGCAGATAGAGACGATACGGCGGCGATCCCCCGCTGAGGAGCAGTTGGTAGGCATAAGCCGGGCCGCCCATGGCCGGGTCGGTGGCCTTGACCCGCGCATAGTAGGTGCCGCTCGCGGTGAAGGGATACACCAGCGGGTTGGTATCCGTCACCAGGGGCGTGGTGCCGTTGGTGTCATAGAGCGACAGGGTGGTGGTCAGCCCGGGAGTGGCACTGAGGGTGAGGGTCACCGGCGCACTCACCTGGAACTTGACCCAGTCCACGTCGCCGGCCGGGTCAATGGTGTGGGTCTGCGGCGTGTTGTTCAGGATAGGTTTGGCCAGGGAGTCTGAATCGTCGTTCTCGTAGCCGTCGCCAAGATAGTCCTGGATCACCATGACCTGGAGGCCGCTGGAGGCGGAAACGTAGAACCGATTATAAGAGGAGCTGAAGGCGATCCAGCGATCCGCCTGCGGAGTAGAAACAGGCAGGCAGATCTCGGTGAACGAATCGGCGCTGATGAAAGAGGTGATCCCAGTATTCTTCTTGATCACGGCCAGACGGCGAAAGTTGGGGTTCAGACTCAGACCCTGGGGTTTGTCACCCAGGGTTACGGAACCTTTGAGCAGGTTGCGATGATCCACCGCCACCACCTTGCCGCTACCCTCGTTGGCCACATAGAGGCGGTCCCGCGCCGGGTCCAGGATGATGTCGGTGGGCTGGCTGTAGTGGGTGAAGAACTGGGCCACCTCCCTGCCCAGGGCCAGGTCCACGACGGATAGATAAGCCCCCCCATAGGCAATAGAGTCGTGGCAGGCGACATAGGCCACCGCCCTGTCTGCACTCAAGGCCACTGCATAGGGGGCTTTGCCCACCGAGAACTTGCGAAAGGTCGGGTTCATGGTAGAAGTCAGGCTGATCTCGGTGACATAGCTCTTGCTGGTGTCAGCGGGGTCATAGTTGGCCACATAGAGCCGATCCGCGCCATCGGCGTCTGGTACCAGGTAAATATGCCTGGGGGTCTCCAGGTAACCGACGGAAGAGATGTAGGCCAGCAGGGACAGGTCGGTCCCGTTCAAGATCGAGACTGACTTGTAGCCGGAGGCACTGTTGGCCACATACACGCGTTGAACGCTGGTATTTACGGCCACGGCGGAAGGCCCGAAAACGATGCTGGTACTCGAAGTGGCCTCCTGGGTGTTCGTCGCCAGGTTCACGCGCGAGACGGTGCCGGCCACGTTATTCGCCACATAAGCCTTGCCATGAGGGTCATCCACGGCAATACCCTGGGGGGTGATCCCAACGGTGATGTTGGTCGTTGTCGTTTGGGGGCAGGGGAGTGGCGAAGGTTCGTCCGGCGGGGTGGTCATAACCGCTTCCTCATCTGGGGGATAAGTCGCGGGCGGGACCGAGGCCGCTGAGGTCGCCGTGTCCTGGATCACCGAGACGGTGTTGGAGCCCTGGTTGGTCACATAGACCCGGTTGCGGGTCTGGTCCACGGTGATAAAGGCGTCCGGGTTATTCCCCACCTGGATGGTTGTAATATAGTTGTATGGTGGGGAGCCTTTGTACACCAGGACATGGCCGGGTGTGCCCCGGCGGGAGACAAAGAGGTGATCGGTGTTGGGGTTATAGGCCACGCCCATCACGCCATGGCCGTCTGTCCAGAACCCGCCGACCTCGATGGTTTGTTTCAAGACGTTGCGGTCGTCCACCACGGTCACGTACCCGGCGCGGGTCTTGCTGGTGGTGGTGTCGCCCACGTTTGCCACGTAGATGTAGCCATTGGTGGGGTTCACGGCGATGCCCACCGGGTTCATATAGTGGGCAAAGAAACGGGCAATGAGTACACGATTGGCCGTGTCAATCACGTCCACCGAGCTGGAACTGACGCAGGTCACGTAAGCCACCCTGCCGTCCGGGCTTAAGGCGATCTTGGTGGGGTTGTTGGCCAGGTTAAGGATGTCCCCGGTCTTGGTCTGACTGGCCGTGTTCACCGCGTAGACGCGTGCCTTGTTGAAATCCGTGGCAAAGGCGTGGTTCAGGCTGGCGTTAAAGGCCACGTCCATTTGCGGCGCGCCCACATAGACACCGGCCACCAGCCCCATCGTGTTGCCGTCCACGATGGAGAAATGGGGTATGTTCGCGCCGTTGTTGCAGGCATATACTTGCTGATTGGCCGGGTTCACGGCCAGCCCCATCGGGGTGACGACGACGCCAGAGGTAGGGCTATACTTGTCTACCGTCAGGGTCGCGCCATTGATGCGCGTGAGATGGTTCCCGGCCATAGCGGAGACGTAGATATAATTATGGACCTCGTCCACGACGACGCCGGTGGGCACGCTTCCCACGTTCGGGATCGTGGCTAACAGGGTGGGCGCGGCGAGGGGGGCCGCCAGGGCGGTCACTCTGAGTTGACCCATGGGGATCAGGGTCAGGATGGCGATGATGAACATCGCGAGAGCGTTTCGACGCAGTTGCATTCTGTTCCTCCTTCGTTTTACGTATGGTACGTGCTGGGCCTGGTGATCCTTCACGCCCCGGTTATTGAGGGGCCAGGGGATTATACTGGCTTTGAGGAGCTTAGTCAAGGATAGTAGCTTGACATCCATGCGTAATTTAAACGCAAGAGGACACTGATCCACTCCCCACTTTGTGTCCCTTCGCCGCTACGCTGTGCGGGGAGATGCCTCATAGGGGGTTTTTGCGGCGGCTTCGCCGCCGCAAAAACCCCAGAAAGGCTTTCTCCTTGTTCCCTCTCTAACAGGAGCTATGCACGGCTGTCGGTGGTAGGGGTAACACGATGTGATCAAAGTCACAGCCGGGCGGCCGGACATGGGCTATGATCAGGCTGGGTGGCTACACCCGGCCGCCATATCACCCCGGCGGGTCACAGACCCGCCACGAGCAAGGGGCTATTTTGTGCTCGCGCGGGGTGTGCCACCCCGCGCCGCGTTGGCGGCGGG
>JGI24188J35168_1001577_pt1 | contig 13140 bp, 10 predicted proteins | sample YNPBryantNP2012_FD_35168 | JGI IMG/M metagenome (IMG submission 35168) | reverse complement strand
CGCGCGGCTCCCGGCAAGTGGAGGGCAGGCTCTGTTCTCCAACCTGCCCCCCTGCTGCCGGCCCGGGCGTGTGCGGGCATACGGACCTGCCGGAGTGGCAGGCCGAAGAGGTCTTCCCTCCGGAGGGCAATCTGGCCGCGGGGGGGCGGGCCCTGTTCCCGGAGGTGGCAGGGAGCGGAGCGTTCCCGGCTTTGCGCCGGTCAGCAGCGACGCGCTGGAGGAGCGGAAGGCCGCGCCNCACCGCCGGGTTCATTACCCTTGCAGCGCTACTGAGCGCCCATTCCGAACTGCGGAAGCCAGCCCCGGTTCGCCTCGAACATCTCGTCCACCATCTGCCGGATCTCCGCCAGGCTCAGNACCGCCGATGTCAGCGGGTCGTAGCAGACGGCGTGGAACACCTTCCGGCGGTCGCCCTCGAGGGCTCCCTGCACCGCCAGCTCCTCGCACTGGGCGCTGATGCTGTTCAGCAGAGCCAGCTGCGGGGGAAGCGGCCCCACTTTCATCGGGTTCAANCCGCGCCGCGACGCCAGCACGGGGACCTCCACGCAGCACCCGGGGGGAAGGTTGTCGATGAGCGCGTTGTTCAGCACGTTGCCGTTGAACTCGAACATCTCCCCGTCGCCGATGACCGCGTTGAAGATGCTCGCGGCGTACTCGTGCCCCCGCTCAAGGCGCACCGGGGCCTCCAGCTGTTCGCGTATGTGATCGCGCCAGGTGTCCGCCACCTTCTGGTATTCGTNCAGGATGTAGGCGTAGTGCCCCGGGTTCCACCCCGTTCCGTGCGTGCAGTACTTCTCGATGAGGTCCGGACGCTTGCGGAACCAGGCGTTGTATTCCGAGTTGTGCCCGCTGGATTCGGTCACATAGTAGTCCAGGTGCAGGAACATCTCGTTGCGCACCTGCTCCTCGTTGTAGATCTCCGGACGGGTCTCGACCGCCTCGCGGATCAGGGGATAGGCGTCCTTCCCGTTCCAGCGGAAATCCAGATACCAGGCCTGGTGATTGATGCCCGCGCACAGGTAAGTGATCTCCTCGTAAGGCGCGCCGATCCAGCGGGCCAGCATCATGGCCGTGCCCTGCACGCTGTGGCAGAGCCCGGTCAGCTTCACCCGGGTCTCGCCGAGCATCGCGCGGCACAGCATGGCCATCGGATTGGTGTAGTTCAGGAGCAGCGCGTCCGGACAAAGCTCCTCGATGTCGCGGCAGATGTCCAGCATCACCGGGATGGTGCGCAGCGCCCGGAAGATGCCGGACGGACCGCGGGTGTCGCCCACGTTGATGTCCACGCCATACTTCTTGGGGATCTCGATGTCGCTGCGGAAGACGTCCACCCCGCCCTGCAGGATGGTGCAGACCACTCCGTCCGCGCCGTCCAGAGCCTCGCGGCGGTCCAGCGTCGAGATGACCTTCGCCGGGTAGTTTCCCGCTTCGATGATCCGGTTGACGGCNGTGGTGATGAACTCCAGCCGTTCCNGGTCGATGTCCATCAGCGCCAGCGTGGCGTCCGAGAGCGCCGGGAACGTCAGGATGTCCCGCACCAGCCCCCGGGTGAATCCGAAGCTTCCCGCACCGATGAAAGCGATCTTTCTGGAAATGGCTTTGTCCTCCGTCGTCTGTAGATGTGGGCAACGCGCGGGGCAGGTTCCGGCGCTCCCTGGCAGCCCTTTGACTCCCGGCCCCTCATCTCCTCCGGAGATTGCCCTTCCCTCGGCATCGCATCGCTCTCCGCTTGGAGGGTTGCCCTTCAGGGCGGGCGCCGGGAGCCCGAAAATTGCTCTGAGATGGCCACTGCCGACCGGTCCTCGCCTTCCGGCCCGTCCCGTCGCAGGCGCTTCGATGCCGCAGGNGCTCCCCGGCGCCCGATCATACCTCCGCCCTCGCCGCTGCGGGGGGCGCACGCCTCGCCGCGGTTGACGGCCGCTCTCGCCGCCCTGACGGTTGCGGCCCTTGCGTCCCCCTTCCTCGCGCATCTCTATGTCAGCCGGTCCTTGCGCGACCTGCACGCCCCCGCTCGCGGGACGAACCTGGTACTCAACTCAGGGTTCGAGGCCTCGGACGGAGGCGGGGGGGCGGCCTACTGGTTCGCGGAGGGCGGCGGNACGGTCACGCGGGATGCCTCCCGGAAGCACACCGGCGCCTTCGCGCTCCGGCTCTCTTCGGAGGACGGCGCGACGGTGACCGCCGGAGCGGCCCTCGCCCTCGTTCCCCTCTCGGACCGCGTCCAAATCGAGGCGCAGGCCTGCGCGCGGGGGCTTCGGGGCCGGGCCTTCGTCCGTCTGGTGTTCTTTGCTGCGGACGGCAGCGGACCGCTCGCCGAGCCGGAGACGTCCTGGCTGAGCGGCACATCGGACTGGCGGCCGCTGAGAGCGTCCGCCCGCGTGCCCGCCGGAGCGGGCAGCGCCATTCTGGAGGTGGTCCTCGANGGCCGCGGGACCGTCTGGTTCGACAACGTCCGCGCTCTCTCGGAGGAAGCCTGGGACCCCGGAGGTCCGGCGGCAGCGGCGCGGCCCGGGCCGTTCCGCAACGGCTCCTTCGAGGACGTAATCGGCGGGGGGGTGCCGCGCTTCTGGGTTCTGGCGGAGGAGGCCGGTCTGGATGCCTCCGTCCGGCGGACGGGGGAGTGCTCCCTGCGGGCCGCTCCTCGCACGGAGCAGGATTCCGCCGTGCTCGCCCGNCAGGACTACCACCCTCCGGAGCGTGCCGGGAGCCGGACGGCGGCTCAGGTGCATGTCTGTTCACCGCGAGGGGCGGATGCCCGCCTGGTCATCTCCTGCTTCGACCGGGCCGGGCGGCTGATGGCCGTTCACGCGGATGAGGGCAGAGTGCGGGGCGGGGAGTGGCAGCGGCTGTTCGTGGACTTCGCGGTCCCGGAAGGATGCGGTCGGCTCCGCATGACCCTGAGCGCGGCCGGAGGGGAGTGCTGGTTCGATGATGCCGCCGTCCGCTGACCCGTCTNTGCGCTCTGTGCCACCGGCCGGCCGGGCGTGCTAGAATGATTGCAGGCTGTCGCTCTTTGCGCCCCCGGCGCGCCTGCCGGGGCAAAGAAAGTTCGGCGGCCGGCGAGCGCTTCGTTCCTCGGTTCCGCCTGGAGCAGAGCGGGGCCTGCGGGAGGTATCCGAGTTTTGAGAAGGAAAAGACCGGGAAGCGATGTCCCGGACGCCTCCGTCTCCGGGCGGGCGGCCGAAGACATCAACAGCCCGGGGATGAAAGAGATCGCGGCGCGGGTGGGGGTCTCCAAGACCACCGTCCACCGCGCCCTGACCGGCAGCGGGCGGGTGAGCCCCAAGACCCGCGCCCGGATCCTGGCCATCGCCGCAGAGCTGGACTACACCCCCAACACGCTGGCCCGCTCCCTTCGCCGCCAGAGGACGGGGACCCTNGGGGTGGTGACGAACGGNGTCTCCAACTCCTTCTACGCAACACTGCTGGCAGCGATCGAAGAGGCTGCGGGCAGTCAGGGNTACAATCTGCTGCTGTGCTGCTCGGGGGGCAACGCCGAGCTGGAGACGGAGCATCTCGGCCTGCTCCGGGAGAAGCGTGTGGACGGGCTGCTCGTGGCGCCCTCCAGCAGCTCCGCGAATGCCGCCCAGTTCGAGAGGCTCCGCCGGGGCGGTTTCCCGTTCGTCTTTCTGGACAGGTTCGTCCCTTCCGTCTCCGCGGACGCCGTGATGACGGATCACCGTCTGGCNGGGCAGCTGATCGGAGACCATCTGATCGCGGCCGGACGCCGCCGCATCGGGCTGATCGTGCCGCTGGACGAGTCCTTCATGTCCACCTCCATCCGCGAGCGCATCGAGGGGGTCTGCGACATTGCGAAGCAGTTCGGGGCCGACGTAGTGCGGATCGGCCGGGAGCGCTACTGGGAGCCGCTCGAGGACTACGGGTTTCTCTGCGTGTCCGAGTTCCTAGACTCCGGCGGAACGGTTGACGCCCTCGTGGGCATGAACGACCATGTGGCCATCGGGGCCCTGTTCGCCTGCCGCACGCGGGGAGTGCGCGTGCCCGAGGATATCGCGGTGACGGGCTACGACGATCTGGATGTCTCCAGCTTCGTCACNCCGCGGCTGACCACCATCCGCCAGCCCACGCGCCAGATCGCCTGGGAGGCGGTCAAGCTCCTCATGTCGCGCATCGGGGGAGGACGGGCGGACGAGGCGGTCACGGTGCGGCTGAGGCCCATCCTGATGGAGCGCGAGTCCACGCCCGCCGTGCGCCGCCCGGTGCAGCTGTTGCCTCCGGAGGACGCCTGAAGCCCGCCGGNCCCCGGGTTCCCTCCGCCCATCAAGCGTATCCCTTTGCGGCTATAATCCCCGCCGGAGGGGGAACGCCGCGCATCGCACGGGCCGGGATCGGGTCCGTATGCTCACAGGGGGNCACNGNGAACGTCATGACTGCCGCCAGGATAGACATCGAGCAGATCGGTCAGCTGATCTCCATCGCCGAGCGTTACGGNCTGGAAGAGCTGACGGTCAGCGAGGGTTCTCTCTCGGTCACCATCCGGGGNTTCGCTCCNCCTCCCGCCGCCCCGGATCAGGCCGCACCGGCGGTTTCTGCCGCTGCCCCTCCGGTCCGGGAGCCCCGCCCCGCGAAGCCCCGGCCCGCGACGGAGGCGCCCGTCCGCAAGCGAGGCGTTCCGCTGCCCGCGCCGATGACCGGCGTCTTCTACCGCGCACCGTCGCCGGACGCTCCGCCGTTCGTGGATGTGGGGGATGTCGTGACGGCCGGGCAGACTATCGGCCTCATCGAGGCCATGAAAGTGTTCAGTGAGGTTCCCGCCGAGGTGGCGGGGCGTATCGTTGAGATCGTCGCCGAGAGCGGCAAACTGGTGCAGGCCGACGAGCCGCTGATGTTCGTCGAGCCGGTCGAGGATCTGGAGAGCTAATCAGTTGGTTCAGACAGACGCTCCCGTCGGGGTGGGGATCATCGGCTTCGGGACCGTGGGGCAGGGCGCCTACACCATCCTGCGGGACAACGCGCCCACCATCGCGCGTCAGGTCGGGGTGCCGGTGCAGACGCGGATGGTGGCGGACATCCGGGCTGCGGAGCTGGGCGGCCGGGTTGGGCCGGGGGTGGAGCTGGTCACGGATGCCCGGCGGGTCCTCGAGTCCCCCGACGTTCAAATCGTCTGCGAGCTCATCGGCGGGGTGGGGGCTGCGGCGGAGATCGTTCGGGAGGCTCTCTCGGCGGGCAAGCACGTGGTCACTGCGAACAAGGAGCTTCTGGCCCGGCAGGGACCGGAGCTCCTGCGCCTGGCCGAAGAGAACGGGTGCGACTTCTATTTCGAGGCGAGCGTCGGCGGCGGGATTCCCATCATCTCTCCTCTGAGGGTGGGTCTGGCGGGCAACCGCGTGGAGCGCATCCTGGGGATCGTCAACGGGACGACCAACTACATCCTGACGGCGATGGCCGCGGGCGGGGGCGACCTTCCTTCGGTCTTGAAGGAGGCCCAGGAGCTGGGATACGCCGAGGCCGATCCCACGAACGATGTGGAGGGTTTCGACGCGCGCTACAAACTCACCATCCTGGCGTCGCTGGGATTCCACGCGAGAATCCGGGTGGAGCAGATCCTGTGCGAGGGAATCACGGGGGTGGTGCCCCAGGATATCGAATACGCCCGCGAACTGGGCTACGGCGTCAAGCTCCTGGCCATCGCCCGGCGCGTTGACGGGCGCATCGAGGCGCGCGTGCATCCCACCCTGGTTCCATTCAGCCATCCTATCGCGTCTGTCGCAGGGGTCAACAATGCCATCTACGTGACGGGCAACGCGGTGGGAGACACCATGTTCTTCGGGCCGGGGGCGGGCGGGCTTGCGGCCGGCAGCGCGGTGGTGGGAGACATCATCGAGGTCGCGCGCAACATCCGGGCGGGAGCGTGCGGGCGGTTGCGGTGCCCGGAGTTCCGGGACCTGCCTGTGGTGCCGCCTGACGACATCACGGCGCGCTACTACGTCCGGATGCGTGTCACGGATGCGCCGGGAGTGCTGGCGGCGATCGCTTCGGAGTTCGGTGCGGAGGGAGTCTCCATTGCGGCGGTCATCCAGAAGGACTCCCACGAAGGGGTGGCGGAGATCATCTTCCTCACCCACGAAGTGCGCGAGAAGAGCTTCCGGGACGCGCTGGAGCGGATCGGGCAGCTGTCCGTTGTGGAGAAGGTTTGCGCGTTCCTCCGGGTGGAGGAATGATTCAGGAGGCGGTGATGAAAGCGCTGGCGGACCGTGCGGCAGATCGGGTGGGCATCATCAGGAAATACCGGGACTGGCTGCCGGTCTCGGACTCCACCCCGATTGTCACGCTGCTGGAGGGCGATACCCCTCTCATCCCTGTGCCCGCGCTCGCCAAGGCCATCGATCCGAAGCTGACGGTCTACGTGAAGTACGAAGGGCTCAACCCCACGGGCTCCTTCAAGGATCGCGGGATGACCATGGCCATCTCCAAGGCGGTGGAGGCGGGGGCCAGGGCCGTCATCTGCGCGTCTACGGGCAACACGGCGGCGTCCGCGGCGGCCTATTCGGCCCGCGCCGGCATCCAGTGCGCCGTGCTGCTGCCGAAGGGCGAGGTGGCGCTCGGCAAGGTGAGCCAGTCGCTGATGCACGGGGCGAAGGTGATCGCCATCGACGGCAACTTCGACGACGCCCTGCGTCTGGTGCGGGAGATCACGCAGGAGTATCCCATTGAGCTCGTGAACTCCCTGAATCCCTTCCGCATCGAGGGGCAGAAGAGCGGCGCCTTCGAGATCTGCGACGTTCTGGGAGGGCCGCCGGACTACCACTGCATCCCCGTGGGCAACGCGGGGAACATTACCGCTTACTGGAAGGGCTACCGTGAGTATCACGCGGCAGGCGTCATCAGCCGTCTTCCGAAGATGCTCGGCTACCAGGCGGCCGGCGCCGCGCCCATCGTCCACGGGCATCCCGTCGAGAGGCCGGAGACCATCGCCACCGCCATCCGCATCGGGAATCCGGCAAGCTGGAAGCAGGCCGAGGCTGCGCGTGACGAGTCCGGAGGGCTGATCGACATGGTCACCGATGAGGAGATCGTGGAGGCCTACCGGATGCTGGCCTCGCTGGAAGGGATCTTCTGCGAGCCTGCNTCGGCCGCCAGCGTGGCGGGGTTGCGCAAGACGGCCGCGTCGGGGTATTTCCGGGAGCCCGCCACCTGCGTCTGCATTCTGACCGGGCACGGGTTGAAGGACCCCAACCGTGCGGTGGCCGTCGCTCCTCCGCTCATCGAGCTTCCCGTGGACAAAGACGCCATCCTGAAGACGCTCGGGGTGGCCTGATCGCCCGCCGGGCGGCCGGAGCCGGCTGTTCCCGTCCTGCACGCGTGGCGGATCCGGAGTCTCAGGCCCTCTGCGACCGTTCGTGTGCTGGCAGCACTCCCTCCAGTCCTCCGGCCGCGGATGCCCGTGCCGCTCCCGGTCCTTGCCGCCCTGCCCGGCGGGCTCCCCCGGGCAGGAAACTGCCCGCCAAAACGGATAGAATACCATGGCCGCGGCGGCAGGCCGCCGGCGCGGGTGTAGCTGGAAGATTTCTACGGAGGCAGATAATGGCGACGAAAGTGACTCTCCCCCTGCTGGGCCAGACCATGGAGGAAGGGACCATCATCAGGTGGTTCAAGAAGGAGGGCGAGCGAGTCGAGAAGGAAGAGCCGCTCCTCGAAGTGATGACGGACAAGGCCAACATGGAGGTGGAGTCACCGGACTCGGGTGTTCTGCTGAAGATCGTCGCGAAAGAGGATGAGACGGTCCCGGTCAAGGGTCTGATCGCCATCCTGGGAGAGCCGGGCGAGGACATCTCCGCGCTGCTGGAAGAGGCCGGCGCGCCGGCGGAAGCTGCGGCTCCCGCGGAATCCGCAGAGCAGAAAGATTCAGCGCAGCCTGCTCCCGCGGCCGCTCCCGCACCCGCCCCCGCAAGGGATGCCGCTCCCGCCGGCGGGAGGGTGGCTGCCAGCCCCCGGGCCCGGCGGCTGGCGGAGGAGCATGGTATCGACCTGGCGCAGCTTGCTCCGGGATCCGGCCCCGGCGGGAGGATCATCGAAAAAGATGTGCTGCGGGCCATCGAGAGCGGAGCCGCAGCAGCTCCCGCCGCGCCGGCCGCAACGCCCCTGGCTGCGAAGGTGGCGGAGGAGAAGGGCGTGGATCTGGCCTCCGTCAGCGGCTCCGGCCCGGGCGGCAAGATCCGCAGGGAGGATGTCGAAGCCGCCGCGGCGCCTGCCGCAGTCCCGCTTGCCCCGCGCGTGCCGCTGGGAGGTGTCATCCCGTTCGCCGGGCTTCGCAAGGCCGTCGCCGACAACCTGGAGAAGAGCGCCCGTTCCGTCATCCCGGTCACGCTCACGATGGGCGTCGATATGACCGAAGCCTCCCGGATGCGCGAGCAGCTCAGGCCGCTCTACGAGAAGAAGCACGGTGTGAAGCTCAGCTTCACCGACATTGTCATCAAGGCGGTTGCCCGCGCCATCGAGGACTATCCCATCATGAACTCCTCCCTGGAGGGGGATCAGATCCGCATCCACGACGGGGTGCATGTGTGCGTTGCGGTGGCGGTGCCGGACGGCCTGCTGGCTCCGGTGGTGCGGGATGCAAACCTGAAGCCTCTCTGGGCGATCAGCGCCGAGGTCCGCGACCTGGCCGAGCGCGGCCGTTCCGGGCGGCTGGGCCCGTCGGAGCTGAGCGGCGGCACGTTCACGGTGACGAACCTGGGCGCTTACGGTGTGGAGCATTTCAACGCCATCATTAACCCTCCGCAGTGCGCCATCCTTGCCGTGTGCGCCATCCAGAAGAGACCGGTGGTCACGCAGGACGACCGGATCGAGGTGCGGCCGGTGATGAACCTCTGCCTGACGTTCGATCACCGCATCGTGGACGGCGCTCCGGCGGCCGAGTTCCTGGCCCACGTGAAGGAGCTGCTGGAGAACCCGTATCTGTTCCTGGGCTGAGTACGGCGCCCGCACCGGGGGGTTCAGGCCCCGCCGGCCGCGCCGCGGATGGGCCCGTTGCGGCGAACGGGTGAGGGCCAGGGAGAGGATGAGTACGCGATGTTGAACGTAGCCATCGTCGGCGCGGGGGGGATGGGCCGGCGCCACGCCGCTTCTTTCCGCGAAACGGGCGAAGCCCGGCTAGCCGCCGTCATCGACCCGGACAGGGAAGCCGCGGCCGCCCTTGCGGGAGAGCAGGCGCGGGTCTTCGCAACACTCGAGGAAGCTCTCGGCGAGTGTGATGTGGACGCTGTGGATGTCTGCGCTCCCACGCCCTTCCACGCCGCCCTGGCCGTGCAGGCGCTGAAGGCCGGCAAGCATCTGCTGCTGGAGAAACCGATGGCGCGCACTCTGGAGGAGTGCGACGCGATCATCGAGGCGGCCAGGGGGAGCGGGAGGACCGCAATGGTGGCCCACGTTCTCCGCTTTTTCCCGGAGTTCGTTCGCGGCAAGGAGGCGGTGGACGCGGGTCTCGTGGGGGAGCCCGCGGTGGTCCGCACGTCCCGCGGCGGCGGGATGCCGCGCGGACAGGATTCCTGGTACAGGGACATTGCTCAGAGCGGCGGGGTGGTGCTGGACCTCATCATCCACGACTTCGACTGGCTCCGATGGGTGCTTGGACCAGCGGAGCGGGTGTATGCCCGGGGGCTCGCGCATTCGGGGCGGGACGGGCAGGACTACGCCCTGGTCACGATCCGCTTCAGGAGCGGCGCAATCGCTCACGTCGAGGGCACCTGGATGCGTCCGGCCGGTTTCGAGACGCGTTACGAGATCGCCGGGACGCAGGGGCTGCTCGACTTCTCCAGCCGCGACAGCGCCACCCTGCGTGTCTTGCGGTTCGCGGCGGCGGGGACGCGCCCTGCGGTCGAGGTGCCGGAAAGCCCGCTCGCCGAGAGCCCCTACACCGCCCAGATCCGCCACTTCCTCCACTGTGTCCGCACCGGGGAGCCGCCGAAGGTATCCCTCGAGGATGCCCGGGCCGCGGTGGAGATCGCGCTGGGGGCGCTGGAGTCCATGAGGACCGGGGAACCGGTCGCGCTTCGATACCAGGAGAGCTGACATGTCCGCAGTCAAGATCGGAATGGCCAGTTTCGCCCACATGCACGCGGGAAGCTATGCGTCCAGCCTGCGCAGTCTGCCCGATGCCGTGATCGAGTGCATCTGGGACACGGACGAAGAGCGGGGAAGGCAGATGGCGGAGCAGTTCGGCTCGCGGTATGTGGCCGATCTGGACGAGTTCCTGGCGGCGGACATCGCGGGGGTGGTCGTCTGCTCGGAGAACGCGGGGCATAGGGAGCTTGCCGAGCGGGCCGCCCGGGCCGGAAAGCATATCCTTTGCGAGAAGCCCATCGCCACCACTCTTGATGACGCCCGGGCGATGATCGATGCGGCCGCCTCCGCGGGCGTCCACCTGGCTACGGCTTTTCCCTGCAGATTCAGCCCGGCGATGTGGCAGCTGCGGGAGCGTGTCCGGGCCGGCGAACTCGGAGACATCCTGGCCATAGCGGGGACCAATCGCGGCACCATGCCCGGCGGGTGGTTCATCGAGCTGGACAAGAGCGGAGGAGGGGCGGTCATCGACCACACGGTGCATGTGGTGGACCTGATGCGCTGGATGACCGGTTCCGAAGTCAGGCAGGTTTACGCTGAGATCTCCAACCGCATGTACGGTCTGGACTTCGACGACTGCAGCGTGCTGACGATGGAGTTCGACAACGGCGTGTTCGCGACTCTGGACACGAGCTGGTCCCGTCCGAAGAGCTACCCGACGTGGGGCGATGTCACGATGGAGGTGGTGGGCACTCAGGGCACGGCCAGCCTGGATATGTTCAATCAGAAGATCGTCGGATACAGCGATGCCCTGATGCGCGCCACCTATCATCCATGGGGCTCCAACATCGACACAGGGCTCGTCAGCGCGTTTCTGGATGCCTGCCGCGGAAGCTTCCCGGAGCGGCTTGCGACGGGCCACGACGGGCTGAAGGCGCTGGAGGTCGCGCTGGCGGCCTACGAGTCCGCGCGGACCGGCCGGACGGTGATCCTGGACTGAGGGACGGCGCCTTACAGCGGGCCGGAGAGTGTACAATACTTTCCGGACGCCTGCGCCCGGGCGCCGGAGGGCCGCCCGGGGGATCTGTCTGGCGCATACGCACGCAGGCGGAAGGACCGGAATGAGGATGGACAACGAGTTCGACTGGATCCGGCGCATCAGCCGGGAGATGGAAAAGTGGGCCGACGAGTCGGTGCGGAGCATGTTCGCCGAGCGGATGCCCGGCGACGGGCTCTGGGTGCCGCGCGTTGACATATACGAGACAGAGGACGCCGTGGTGGTGAAGATCTGCGCGGCGGGGGTGGAAGCGTCGGATCTCTCGCTGACTCTCTCGGCGGACGGACGCTATCTGCACATTCAGGGCGTGCGCTCGGACGATCACGAGGCCCGTTCCCGGGCCGTCCGCTATCACCAGCTCGAGATCTACACCGGCCCGTTCGAGCGCACGGTGGCTCTTCCCCACGTGGGCGGCCTGGACCGCGAGCGGGTTTCCGCCGTGGCGCGGGACGGCTTTTTCGTGGTGACCCTGCCCAAGCTTGCCGTGGACCCGGCCGGACCCCGCTCCGTGCCCATCTCATCCGAATAGAGGTCTGAATGGAGAACAGGGAGAACGAAGAGGCCTCAGNCGGAGACTTTCAGATCATCGACCGCCGCAAAACGGCCACCGAACAGAGCGAGCAGGCGGGCGACGGGCGTCAGGAGCAGGGCATCGCCATCCCGGACATCCTGCCGCTGCTGCCGCTCATTGAGACCGTGGCCTTCCCGCACGTCATCGTCCCTCTGAGCATCGGGCGCGAAAGTTCCATCAAGCTGGTGGACGATGCCGTCATCAAGGGGGAGAAGGTGCTGGGGCTTGCCCTCTCCCGCAATCCGGAGCAGGAGCAGCCGGACATCGCCAACGTCCACCCCATCGGGGTCGCCGCGGTCATCCATACCATGATGCGCCTGCCGGACGGGCAGCGGATGATCGTCCAGGGCCTGAAGCGTATCCGCATCCTGGAAGCCGTCCAGACGTCGCCGTATCTGCGCGTGCGGGTGGAGAAGCTGGCGGACGAGATCGACTATCAGCCAGAAGACGAGCTGGAGATCGAAGCGCTCAAGCGCAATCTGACCCGCCTGTTCTCCCGCCTGGTGGCGGCTTCCGACAACCTGCCGGACGAACTGCAGGCCATCACCCGTATTCCGCAGGCAGGGGTGCTTGCGGACACGATGGCGGCTCACCTGCCCGTCCCGCCGCTGGAGCGTCAGCAGATCCTGGAGACGCTGGGGCTGCGGGCCCGGATGCGTCTGATCCTGAAGATCCTCACGCGCGAGCTGGAGGTCGTCGAGATCGGGAACAAGATCGCAAGCGACGTCCACACCGAGCTCGGGAAGTCTCAGCGGGAATATTATCTGCGCGAACAGCTCAAGGCCATCCAGAGAGAGCTGGGCCAGGAGGGGGACCGCGACGAGATCGAGGAGCTTCGCCAGGCCATCGAGGCGGCCGGGATGCCCGAGGAGGCGCGGACTCAGGCGGAGCGCGAGCTGGAGCGCCTCACCCGCATGTCCGCCGGCCATCCCGAATACGGCGTCACCCGCAACTACCTGGACTGGCTGGTGAAGCTGCCGTGGAACCGGGCCACGGAAGACAATCTCGACATTCCCACGGTCCGCAGGATCCTGGACGAGGATCATTACGGGCTGGAAAAGGTCAAGGACAGGATCCTGGAGTATCTCTCCGTCCGCAAGTTCAAGACGGAAGGGACTGTGCGCCAGCCCATCCTCTGTCTGGTGGGCCCGCCGGGTGTGGGGAAGACCTCGCTGGGGATGTCCATCGCTCGCGCTCTGGGAAAGAAGTTCGTGCGCATCTCGCTGGGCGGTATGCACGATGAGGCGGAGATCCGGGGGCACCGCCGCACCTACATCGGGGCGTTGCCNGGGCAGATCATTCAGGGCATCCGGCGGGCCGACACNAACAACCCCGTGTTCATGCTGGACGAGATCGACAAGGTGGGCCGGGACTTCCGGGGCGACCCNTCGTCCGCTCTGCTGGAGGTGCTGGACCCGGAGCAGAACTCCACGTTCCGCGACCATTTTCTGGAGGTCACCTTCGACCTGTCCAGAGTGCTGTTCATCAC
>JGI24188J35168_1001576_pt1 | contig 13145 bp, 14 predicted proteins | sample YNPBryantNP2012_FD_35168 | JGI IMG/M metagenome (IMG submission 35168) | reverse complement strand
TTACCTGAGCATGCAAACGGAGGGCGCAGCGCAGTAAGTGCTTCCCTACCCCGCCGATACTCTGATTCGCAGGGTGCGCGCACTGCATGAGCAGATTCGCTCGGAGGTGCGCGCTCAGCTCCTGCAGTATTCCGCCGACTGGCTGGCACAAGCCACCGAAAGCGCGGATGGCGATACGCAGTTTCGCATCGACGTGCAGGTCGAGAAGTTGCTGCTGCAGTTCTGCCAGCAGTGGGCACAGGAAATTCCCTTCATGCTCGTGGCGGAAGGCATCTCGGAAAATGGGTGGCTGCCTCTGCCGCACGGAACAGACATCGATGAAGCGCAATTCATTCTGGTGGTCGACCCCATCGACGGCACGCGCCTAATTATGTATGACAAACACAGTGCCTGGTGCCTGACAGGCATCGCCCCGAACCGCGGCCGCCAAACCACACTCGCCGATATCGAAATCGCCGTGCAAACGGAGCTGCCTACCACGCGACAGTATCTGGTTGACAGTCTTTGGGCGGTTCGTGGGGAGGGCGCCTTCGCTGAACGACAGAATCTGTTGGACGGAAGCACCACATCATTCCGCCCGAAACCATCTGCCGCCAGGGACTTGCGTTACAGCTTTGCCAGCTTTGCTAACTTCTTTCCTGACGGCAAGGCGTGGCTCGCCGCCCTCGAGGAGGAACTCTATCGCCGATTGGGGAGTACAGACGTGAGAGGCAATCCGCTGGTGTTCACCGACTATCATCTCAGCACCGGCGGACAGATTTACGAACTGACCGTCGGACACGACCGCTTCATCGCCGACCTGCGTCCTGTCGCTTTTCAGCGGCTGGGATACACAGTAACGCCACTGTGCGCCCACCCGTACGACATCTGCACCGAACTGATTGCCCGCGAAGCAGGAGCCATCATCACCGATGAGTACGGACGGCAGCTGCGAACACCTCTGGATATCCGCGAACCTGTCGCATGGGTCGGCTATGCTAACCCAGCCCTGCGGGACCTGATTGAACCCGTACTGCTCAGGCTGCTGCACGGAGAGACGGAACGATGAGTCACATTCGCAAAGCGATAATCACTGCTGCGGGACGGGGAACCCGCCAGTTTCCCGCCACGCGCACTCTGCAGAAAGAGATGCTGCCCCTTGTGGACCGTGACGGTATCACCAAACCCGCGCTGCAGCTGCTGGTGGAGGAAGCCGTAAACGCGGGTATCGAACAGGTCGGCATCGTGGTGAACCCCGAGTCGGAAGCAGGCATTCGTGCCTACTTTGGCGCGCTCACCGAGCAGGAGGGGCAATGGCAAAACGACAAGCAGCTGCTCTATGAACAGGCAGCTCACTTGCAACAGCTGGGCGAACGCATTGTGACCATCGTGCAGCAGGAGCCGCTGGGATTGGGACACGCCGTCTACCTGACGAAATCGTTCGTTGGCGGGGAGCCTTTCGTGATGTACCTGGGTGACCACGTGCTGCTCTCTCACACGGCAAAGAACTGCACCCAGCAGGTGCTGGAGGTCTATGCCCATACTGGCGGCACCCTGTCCGCCGTTCGCCGCACGCCCGAGGAGCGCGTACATCTCTACGGAACGCTGTCGGGAGAACCCATACCAGATATTCCAGACGTCATCCGTGTCAGCGCCATGATAGAGAAACCATCTCCGGAGCAGGCACGTGCATCTCTCCGAATGCCCACCCTACCCGATGGTGTATACTACTGCTTCTTCGGGATCAACCTCTTCACCGCGGAAATCTTCGAGTGTCTGGAGCGCACTATCGTCGAGGGACGCACGATGAAAGGTGAGTTCCAGCTTACCACCGCTCAGCAGATGCTGGTGGAAAAGGGCGCGTACTTTGCCTGCGAGATACAGGGCGAAGCGTTGGACATCGGCATACCGCAGGGCTATTTAGAGGCACAGGTTGCGCTGGGACTGGCAGGCACTTACAGTGAGCAACTGCAGCAATGGATGCGTGAACGCGGGGGATGCAGCGGGTGAAACCGAGGATCCTGCTCTCGTGGTCGTCGGGCAAGGATAGTGCGTGGGCGCTACATGTGTTGCGCCAGAGCAACGAGTGGGACATCGTAGGACTGGTTACCACGGTCAATACCGCCTTTGGCAGAGTATCCATGCACGGCGTGCGTGAAGACCTGCTCGAACAGCAGGCTCAAGCCGCAGGATTACCCCTGTGGAAAGTGCCCATCCCATACCCATGCCCCAACGAGGTTTATGAGTCCGCCATGCGCGACCTCATCCGACGTGCGAAGGACGATGGGATCACGCACTTCGCCTTCGGCGACATCTTCCTGCAGGACGTCCGCGACTACCGCGAGAGACAGCTGGCGGGAACGGGCATTACCCCTGTCTTCCCGCTGTGGGGCACGGATACCCGAATGTTAGCGCAGCAGATGATAGCGGGTGGTCTGCGAGCGGTGTTGACTTGCGTAGATTCCCGACAGATACCCGCCTCCCTTNTTGCACACGAGTTTGACGTAACGTTGCTCCAACAACTTCCCCCCTCGGCGGACCCGTGCGGCGAGAACGGCGAATATCATNCCTTCTGCTACGCGGGACCCATGTTCTCGCATCCCATCGGCATACGCAGCGGTGAAGTGGTGGAACGAGATGGTTTCATCTATGCGGATGTTCTCTTCCACAGTTAGCCTGTTGGCGGTATAATGAAGGCAGAAACAGGGTCACAAAAGGCGCACAAATGGCGACGAACGTACAGCCTGAACAGGAGCACATGGTCGACGTAAATGCACGTACCGTCCAGATACAGATGGTGGTACAGGCTATCGTACGGCGGTTTCGGCCGATAAGGGTCATTCTTTTTGGCTCTTACGCGTACGGAAGTCCCGACGAGGATAGCGATGTAGACCTGATGGTGATTACGAACACGGAAACCTCCCCTCTGCATGTAGCCGCTAGCATCGCGGCTGCGATCCCGCACCCGCTTCCAATAGACATCATCGTCAAGACGCCTGCTGACTTAGAAAGCGCACTACAACAAGGAAATGTTTTCGAGACAGAAGTCGTTGAGCGAGGCATCGTGGTATATGAAGCAGAGAACAGCGGAATGGATTGAAAAAGCGGAAGGCGACTGGGCCATCTCGGAACGCGAGAGGCACGCGCCTGAACCAGTGTGGGATGGGATATGCTTCCACGCTCAACAGTGTGCCGAAAAGTATCTCAAAGCCTTTTTGGAGGAACACGGCATAGCCTTAGGCAAAACACACGACCTCTTCTACCTCGTGGACCTAGCAGGTGACAGATTGTTGCCGCTCCACCAGATGCGTGATGACCTGGCTCGCTTGAGCGTGTTTGGCATCGCTGCACGGTATCCGGGTGTAAGAGCAGATGAGCAGGCAGCAGACGAAGCAATGCAAATCGCGGCAAAGGTTCGCGCTTTTATACGCACTGAACTGGGTCTCCTGCAGTAGGAATACACTACATCCGCTCCGGCGCACTTACTCCCAGCAATCCCAGCACGTTCCTCAGCACGATGCGCGTTGCATCCACCAGCACCAGGCGTGCGCGGGTTACTGACTCCGCTTCCCCCACCACACGACAGGTGTCATAGAACTTGTGGAAAGCATCGGCAACCTCCATACTGTAGCGCGTCAACCGATGGGGAGCGCGCTCGGTAGCCGCCTTCAGTACCTCCTCGGGGAACTCGTCCAGCTTCTTCATCAACGCGATTTCGTTCTCGTGCTGCAGGGGAGACAGGTCTGTTTCTGAAGCCGACGGAACCACCCACCCCTGCTCTGCTGCCACGCGCAACATGCTGCAGATTCGAGCATGCGCATACTGCACGTAGTACACCGGGTTCTCGCTGCTCTCTTTCTTCGCCAGCTCCAGATCGAAGTCCAGTGGACTATCATGCGAGCGCATCAGGAAGAAGAAGCGCGCCGCATCCTTACCCACCTCGTCCAGCACGTCGCGCAGAGTGACCACGTTGCCCGCCCGCTTGGACATGCGCACCAGGTCTCCACCTTTGAACAGGCGCACAATCTGGTAGATGAGCACCTCGAAGTTCTCGGCAGGATAACCCAGCGCAGCAACCGCCGCCTTCGTGCGGGCGATGTAACCATGATGGTCAGGACCCCAGATGTCTATCAGGTAATCAAAACCACGTTCGAACTTGTTTTTGTGATAGGCGGCATCGGCGGCGATATAGGTGGGTTGCCCATTGTTGCGCACCAGCACGCGGTCCTTATCATCGCCGAATGCAGTAGAGCGCAGCCAGATTGCCCCGTCGTGTTCGTAGGCATAGCCACGCTCTTTTAGCTCGCGGATGGCCGATTCCACCTGTCCGCTGGTGTGCAGGCTGTTCTCGCTGAACCATACATCGAAAACCACTCCGAAGTCCGCCAGNTCCTGCTGTTGCTGGCGTTTCATCGCCTCTTCGGCGTAGGCGCGAAAGCGGTCGAGTACCGTTTCCTCGTCACCTTCTGCCAGATGTGCTCCTTCCTTCTCCAGCAGTTCCCGCGCGATGTCTATGAGATACTCGCCCGCATAGCCGTCTTCAGGCAGTTCGATATCCTCCCCAAGCAGCTGTCGATAACGCACCACCAGCGACCGGGCAAAATGTTGCATCTGCAACGAGTTGGTCGCATCGTTCACGTAGAACTCACGGGTGACCTGATAGCCCACCGCTTCGAGCAGGTTCGAAAGCACGTCGCCAATCGCCCCTCCGCGCCCGTGCGCGACGGTAATGGGCCCGTTTGGGTTCGCGCTGACGAACTCCACGTTCACCCTCTTGCCCTGCCCGATGTTCCATCTACCGTACGCCTCACCCTGCTGCTGGATTTCACGCAGCACGTCGTGCAGCCAGTGGGGATGTAACGTGAAGTTGATGAAACCATTACCCGCCACTTCCACCTTAGACACCAGACGGTCTTCAGGCAGGTGTTTGACAATGATTTCGGCGATGTCACGGGGCGGACGTTTGAGCTCGCGCGTGAGCAACATCGCCACATTGGTGGCGAAGTCGCCAAACTCCTTCACACGAGGCGGTTCTACCGATACCTCGGGCATCTGTGTTATCGGCAGGTCACCCGCCTCTTTCGCGCGCTGCAAAGCCTGCTCTATCAGTGCAACCACTCGTTCCTTTGCCACGATGCGATGCTCCTTTCCGCTTGTTTTTCCCTCCCCCGCGGGGAGGGGAAGAATCGGTTCCCGCTTCCCCACAGGGGAAGGAGAGAAAGGGGAGGGTCTTGCTAAGCCGGCGTTAACTCCATCCCGTAGGCGTACTCATCCACCGTGCGCACGGCGAAATCGTCCCCGCGGTGCAGTGCCTCCAGTGCTTTTAGCAGAGCGCGGGCGGTATCCAGCGAGGTCAGGCATGGGATGCCCTGGTCGACGCTGGCACGGCGGATAATCAAGCCTTCGCGCTCAATCTGGCGATCACGGGTCAGCGTGTTGATGAGAAGGTCTATCTTGCGCCCGCGTATCAGGTCTAACAGATTGGGCGAGCCGCCTTCGCTGATTTTATATACTGGCGTTGCTTCCAGTCCGTGCTCCTGCAAAAAGCGTGCCGTACCCCGTGTGGCGTACACACGGAAGCCCAGCGCGATAAACTCCTCCACGATAGGCAGCGCCTCCCGCTTATCGGGGTCAGCGATGGTGACCAGCAGGTTGCCCTTTGGCGGGCACTGGATGCCTGACGCCACCATCGCTTTGTACAGCGCGCGCGAGTAGTCGGTATCCACGCCCATCACTTCACCGGTGGACTTCATCTCCGGTCCCAGGATGGGGTCTACCTGTGTCAGCTTGAGGAACGAGAACACTGGTGCTTTGACGGCAATGAGCGGCGTCGGCTTTGCCAGTCCCGACTCGTAGCCCAGCTCTCGCAGGGTTTCGCCCATCGNAGTACGTGTCGCCAGCTGCACCATCGGGATATTGGTGACCTTGGACAGGTAGGGCACGGTGCGGCTGGCACGTGGGTTTGCTTCCAGCACGTACGCCGTTTCGTTTTCCACCACAAACTGGATGTTCATGATGCCATGTACGTCCAGCGCACGCGCCAGAGCAATCGCTGTGTCCACAATCTGCTGTTGCACATGGCGCGACAGGGTTTGTGGAGGATATACCGCCATGCTATCGCCAGAGTGCACGCCCGCCCGCTCGATATGCTCCATGATTCCGGGCACGAGGCAGTCCATGCCATCTGCAATGACGTCCACCTCCGCCTCCTTGCCCATAATATACTTGTCCACCAGAATGGGCGCTTTGGGAGAAACGTCCACCGCGTAGCGCATGTAGTCACGCAGCTCTGTCTCGCTGTAAACAATCTCCATCGCGCGCCCGCCCAGCACGAAGGAAGGACGCACCAGAACGGGATAGCCTATCTCATCCGCCACCTGTATCGCCTGTTCTACCGACACCACAGCGCGTCCGGGCGGCTTGGGAATGCCCAGCTGGCGCAGAATGCGCTCGAACTTGTCGCGGTCTTCGGCGATATCGATGGACTCTGCCGAGGTTCCAAATATCTTGATACCCGCCCGATGCAGTGGTAGAGCCAGATTGATTGCCGTCTGCCCACCGAACTGCACGATGACCCCGTCCGCCTGCTCGCGCTCAATGACGTTCAGCACGTCTTCCAGCGTCAGGGGCTCGAAGTACAGGCAGTCTGAGGTGTCGAAGTCGGTGGAGACGGTCTCGGGATTGTTATTGATAACAACTGCACGGTAGCCTGCTTCCTGTAACGCCCATACGCAGTGCACCGTGCAGTAATCGAACTCGATACCCTGTCCTATTCGAATCGGTCCTGACCCGATGACGACAACCGTGCCTTTGGTGGTATGGTTCATGCGCTTCCTCCGTGCATGTTCACTGTATTATAACGGAAAGAAGGCGCGAATGTCAAAGCAGAGACTACACGCTCTTGCCCATCGCCTGCGCGATGGCGCGCACCTCCACCATCAGCTGCCGGAAGTTCTCGAAGGTCAGCGATTGCGCACCGTCTTTCAATGCCTGTTCAGGATGGGGATGCACCTCGATAATCAGCCCATCCGCCCCTGCTGCAATCGCCGCGCGGCTCATTGCCGTGACCAGTTGCCACTTGCCCGTGCCCTGACTGGGGTCCACAATCACCGGCAGGTGCGACTCCTGCTTGACCACTGCCACCGCCGACAGGTCTAATGTATTCCGGGTCGCGGTTTCGAAAGTGCGGATACCTCGCTCACACAGCACCACGTTCTCGTTGCCGCCTTTCATGATGTATTCCGCCGCCATCAGCCACTCGTCAATTCGCGCCCACATGCCTCGCTTCAGCAGCACGGGGTGGCGCGTCTTACCCACCTCGCGCAGCAGGTCGTAGTTCTGCATGTTTCGAGTGCCGATTTGCAGCATGTCCGCATACCGGCACACCAGTTCCACATTGCGCGGGTCCATCACTTCGGTAACCACCGGCAAGCCGGTCTCCTTGCGCGCCTCCGCGAGTATCTTCAGCCCTTCCACGCCCAGCCCCTGGAACGAGTAGGGCGATGTGCTGGGTTTGTACGCACCGCCGCGCAGCATGTGCGCCCCTGCCTCCTTCACCGCGCGAGCGGTAGAAAGCGTTTGCTCCGGCGTCTCCACCGTGCAGGGCCCCGCCATGATGCACACTTGTTGTCCACCGATGGACACCTTATCTGCAACCTGCACCACCGTGCCTTCCGGTCGATACGCCTTCGCCGCCAGCTTGTACGGGGCAAGGATGGTAATCACCCGCTCCACGAAGGGGAAAGCCTCAAACTGCTCTACCAGATTCGGCTTTTCCTCTTCGGGCACACCCACCGCGCCGATAACCGTTTTCTCCACCCCGTAGATAGGATGCGCGTGGTAGCCTCCCTGCTCCAGCTTGGAAGTAATCAAGGCTATTTGTTCCGGGGTAGCGCTCTTATCCAGAACGATAATCATGCTTGCAGAACCTCCTCCAATGCACAGATAAAGCGTTCGTTCTCTTCGGGCTTGCCCGTAGTGATGCGCAGGTACGTGGGCAAGCCGAAAATGTGTCCTGTGCGTACAATGACCCCTTTGCGCAGCAGCTGGTCAAAGATGGGTTTGCTGTCACGCTGCACATCCACCATCACGCAGTTCGCCTCACTGCGCACATAGCGCAAGCCCAGCCGCTCGAAGTGCTGATAGAAATACTCCAGCCCTTGACGGTTCAGCTCCACCGCCCTGCGAAGGTGTTCCTGATCGTGCAACGCCGCCAGCGCGGCGGCCTGTGCCACGCTATTGACGTTAAACGGCTCGCGCACGCGGTTCATAGCGTCGATAATCTCCGGTCGGGCAATCGCATAGCCCACGCGCAATCCCGCCAGCGCGTACGCCTTTGAGAAGGTACGCAGCACAATGACGTTGTGCCCATCGCGAACATAGCGCAGGGTGTCCGGATAATCCGCACGCGAGACGTACTCCTGATACGCTTGGTCCCACACCACCACCACATGCTCCGGCAGGGCGTTCATGAACGCCTCCACCTCTTCGGCGGTCACGATGGTACCCGTCGGATTGTTCGGGTTGGCGATGAAGATGAGCTTGGTGCGGTCGTTCACGCGCTCCAGAATCGCCGGCAGGTCGAAACGATGCTCTCGCAGGGGCACAAGGTGCAAAGGCGCGTTGTTGAGCTGCGCCGCCGCTTCATATCGCACAAACGAAGGGTGACCTGTAATTACCTCGTCACCGGGCATCAGGAAGGTCAAGCCGATATAGTGTATCAATTCGTCTGAGCCGTTGCCGAACAGTAGGCATTCCGGCGGCACCTGTAAATGCTTCGCCACCGCCTGACGCAGTTCAAAACAGCTGCCATCGGGATAGAGGTTGACCGACTGCATCGCCTGCACCGCCGCCTCAATCGCGCGCGGCGAGGGACCCAGCGGGTTTTCGTTGGACGCCAGTTTGACCACATCTGTCAACCCCAGCTCGCGCTTAACCTCCTCGATGGGCTTGCCGGGGCTATAAGGCTCCAGCTGCAAAACATTCGGGCGTATTAAAGGTGTACTCATCGCACGGCTCCTCTTCTAACAGCGTTTGTGTGCTCTTCGAGAAGTACCATACAAAGGCAAACACAGGCAGGACACCGCACCCGGCAGCGCCCTGCCCGATTTTCCGTGANNCACACGGTTTTGACTANCCGGGGGTGCCTTCCACGTCGCCGACACGCACCTCGACAGCAGCGCGCTCCTCCACACGGTCGATGCGCCCGTCGCGAATCCACACGATGCGGTCGGAAACGTCCACCATCTTGAGGTCGTGCGTTGCGGAGATGATGGTCACTCCCTGCTCTTTGTTCAACTGGCGCAGCAGCTCGATAATCTCCTTACCTGTGCGCAGGTCCAGGTTACCTGTTGGCTCGTCCGCCAGAATGATTTGCGGGTTGTTCGCCAGCGCACGGGCAATCGCNACACGCTGCTGCTGACCACCGGAAAGCTCGCTGGGTTTGTGGTGCAGACGCTCGCCCAGCCCCACCAGCTTCAGCAGTTCGATACCCCGGTCAATGGCTTCATCGGTGGACAGACCACCGAAAATCATCGGCAGCATCACGTTNTCCAGNGCGGTCATCACCGGAATGAGGTTAAACGTCTGGAAGATGTAGCCGATGGTGCGGCAGCGCAGGAACGCCAGTTCCTGAGCATCCAGCTGCGCCATGTCCACGTCGTTGATGAACACCGAACCGCTGGTTGGCTTATCCAGCCCACCAATCATGTTGAACAGCGTGGACTTGCCGGAGCCGGAAGGTCCCATGATAGAGAGATACTCTCCGCGCACGATGTCCAGCGTGACACCGTTCAGCGCACGCACCACCTGCGTGCCCATCATGTACTCTTTCACCACGTCTTTGCACCGTACGATGTACTCCGTGCCGGTGGCTGTGGTCTGATTCGTTTGTGGCTGGACTGCCATAGATGCACCCCCTTCATTAGACTTCCACGCGCAGTGCGGCAGCTGCAGGCATTCGCGCCGCCACCTGTGCCGGGACAATGGTGGCAATCACTGAAAGCAGTGTGCCGATGACTATGGAGAGGAGGAGATACAGAAACACCTCCCCCGGAGAGATCCAGCCGAACACCTTGAAGCCTTCGCTGAACAGCTTGATAAGCACCACCGCAAAAACCCCCAGAAACCATCCGATAACCGAGGCGATGAGACCCACCAGAGCCGACTCGATAAAGAACAGCTCCACGATGAAGATATCGTACGCTCCCAGACACTTCATCGTGCCGATCTCCTTATATCGCTCGGTTACGGACATTAACATCGCGTTGGTGATGCCCACCAGACAGACCAGCAGGCTCATAATGACCAGCCAGGTCATGCGGTACTTTTCGGCGGGGTCGGTAACCGCCCCCGAGTTGCGTTGAATCATCATCGCTGTCAACACGGAGACGAGGAATGCAATGCCCAGCACAGTGCCGGCTGCGGTAATCACCGAGCGCCAGAAGCGGATACGCACGCTTTGCATACTGATGTGGAACGCCACCCGAAACGGCAGCTGCAAGCGTTCTACCTGACGTCCGTCTTTCCTCATGCCTTCTTTTTTCCTCCCCGTTTGAACGCCACCAGTCTGCGGTCTGCTAACATCTTCAAAAACATGCTCACCGATGCTTCTACCTCGCGACGGCTCATACGTGTGCGCTTGCACATCTGTTGCACGATGGACTCCACTGTATGTTCGCCGTCACACAGCTCCCACACCGCAGCTCCCACCTCGTCCAGCTGGATATGACGCACCGGTGGCAGCCGAAATGCCAGTATCGCCCAACGTATCAGCAGACTACGTTGCTCGACCGGCACCTTCAACAATAGCTCCCCTTCCTCCGTACGCTCCCACTCCAGTAGCGGATTGCGCACCGGAATGGCAGTTAACGCCTCCTGCCGGGATAACACCGGCTTCGGCTTCACCGCCGGAATGAATTTGCCGACAAATTCGCGCAGTCTCATTTGACCTGCTATTCGCCCACTGCTTGCCCGTCGTCATGCTGAGCGCACAGAGATTCTTCGCTCCGCTCAGAATGACAATGAATCCGCCGCCAACATTCAATGNCACTGCACGCTTGCGACAATCTGTTCCAGCAGCTCCTGCGTGCCCCGTTCCACACGCACCGAGTAAATACGGTTGCTCGGCTCGCAGTGCCAGACGACGCCGCGTATCTCCTCCGGTCGGCGCAGCACTATCCGCTCGACCTTCCGGCGCAGCCACATTGTCGGCGAACGGCGAAGCCCTGTCAGGTGCACTGCGGGGTGTCTTTCCACTTCGCCCAGCATGTGCTGCGCCCGGATGCGCTTCCACTCCGTTGCCTGCAGGGCCCACTCTTCCAGCGTCCAGCGTTTCAAGGTTACATCCGCCAGTCCCCATCGCTCCACGCTAACTTCCGTGTAGCGGTTGCGGAACTGCAGCATCAGGTAGCCTGACATCACCTGCGACTTCACCAGCGCAAACCGCTCAGGCAATCGCATCGCTAATCCCAACAGCGCCCATGTCCACCAGCCGTCTTCGGAGTGGTCCTGCAGGGTGTCCAGCAACTGGTTTGCGACATTGACCACTGCATCGTCCTTGTCGCCGCTCACCTGCGCAATCACCACCCGGCGGCAGTGGGGACACTGCCGGATGAACCCTCGCACTTTTCGGTCGGCGCGGTAGTTAAACTCCAGCGCGCCTTGCCAGTCTTCGGATGGCTTGATGCGTCCGGTAAAGGGAACTTTGCGCTTCTTTGCCTGACGCTCTACCATGTTCAGGTAGTCATCCAGCCGCTTGCGAACATCCACAGCCTTTTTCGCCTGCGCCCAGCGCACCTCTGCAACCAGAGTGCCCGGCGAATCGATGCGCAAATACCCTTCCTTCGCATCGCCTTGAAATCCGGTTACGCTCCAATCAGGAGGCACCCGCAGGCTGACCCCTTGCCACCCCACTATCTGCTCCGGCGCCAGCCCGTGTTTCACGCTATGCTCAGTCCTCGTCCTTACGACTGCTGTTCGGTGGTTTTCTCGGTCTTCGCCGGTGCGGGATGTGCCGGTTCATCATCCAGCACTTCGGAGGTGGCTTTCTTGAACTCGCGCAGGCTCTCGCCCACCGAGCGTGCCAGCTCCGGCAGTCGGCGTGCCCCGAACAGCACGACGATGATGACGATAATCGGTAACGCTTCCTGCCAGCCGAAATACATCTGAATTACCTCACTCATCGAAACTCCTCCANAGCACTTCTGTGCCCCACCTCTATTCTATCACAATCAGTAGGGCAAATACGATACCGACTTCCCGATGATAGCCAGCGCGATAGCCGCCATACCGATAAGCCCCATGCCGCAGGAGAACCCCGCCAGCAGCACCGGCGCCCACATGCGCCACTGTTCCTTGCCGAAGCGGCGGGCGAAGTAGCGATGCCCTAATATCGTGCCCAACAGCATCGGTATGGTGTTGTGCGGCAGTGCGCCGATGCCGCCGACGAAGCCGTAATAGAACAGCAAAGGCAGTTTGAACAAGGAGAACAGCCCGAACAGCGCGAGCCCGCCTGCGAAACCACCGATGATGTAGTCTGTGCGCAATGCCCGCAGCAGCCACTGTCCAGTATCGCTCCCCTTCAGGTTAATCTGCTGCCAGAGTGCCTCCATTTGCGCGTGGAGAGGCCAGAACTTTTGCGCATACGGATACTGCGCGGAGGGTATCTGGCTGGTATGCCAGAAGAACGCCCAGAACAGGAAGCTTGCCAGAAGCACCACTGGCAGCATGAACGCCTCGGCGTAAAGGATGCTGGTGAAGCGGGTACCTGTCAGTTCCACCTCGCGGAACCGCTGCGCCGCCCAGCCGTGGTCTGCCAGAGGCATCGGTGCATACCAGATGTCCACCCTGTCGTAGCCGGTCTTCAGGATAGTGGCTTGGCGCAGGTAGGGGAAGCTCACCCCCTGCCCCGTCAACGCAATCATACGTGCCGAGATGTAGGAGTTAATTGGCGTCCACACCAGCCCGAAGAAGATGAATATCCACAGCGGGAAGCCCGGCACCAGCTGGTGGGCGATGGCAATCACGCCAATCGTGGCGAGCAGCCACGCACCGACGGCGATGTACACCGTGCTCGCTTTGTCGCCGCGCCCGGCAGGTATCTGCGAAAAACTGCCGCGATTGGCAATTAACTGCTTGCGCAAAAACAGCACCCGCACCACGGCGAC
>JGI24188J35168_1001574_pt1 | contig 13147 bp, 14 predicted proteins | sample YNPBryantNP2012_FD_35168 | JGI IMG/M metagenome (IMG submission 35168) | reverse complement strand
TCACCATCTCCATCACCTGGGGTGCCCCCCCGCTGAAAGCGAGCAGAGGCTGGAGGAAGTGGAGGACGTCCATGTCGGTGGGACGGACGCTGCGGGTGGGGCCGATGACCGGACTCTCGTGCGCCAGATACAGGCAGATGAAGCGGGTTATCCCGCCCTCCACCATCTCCTCGATGACCACCTCGGCGTCGGCCACGCCGCTCTGGGGGCGGGCGGCGGGGTCGTTCTCCACNTTCACCGCCAGCACCCGCCTCCTAAGAAGGCCTTGGTCCTCCACCACTTCTCCGTCCAGAGGGTTGACCGCTTCAGTACAGACATCCTCAGCGGTGGCGGTCTCCACGGCCACCAAGGCACCCATGCCCCCACCCCCGCGCGTGGATGGACGGCACCCCGGCGCCACCAGGACGGCCGCGATGACCAGGATCAGAGCCAGCGTCACCGGAACGCGGCGCCAGGCCGTGTCGCCCCCGGCCTCACTCGTTCCGCCTCGTGAACCTTCCCTATCCCCGCTCATCCTCTCCTGTGCCTACCTCCCCGCTCTGCCGACCGCACCGTCTCGTGGGCCGCTGCTCCGCGCGAGTCCCCCTTTCGCTCTACTATTGACGGATCGGAGTCTGCCGCCGGATCCCTCTCTCCCTCTACCTAATTTTCTTTGCCTCCGCCCGGGCTCCCTTCCCGGACCCCTCGCAGGCGGAGGAGGCGGGCAGCGTTGCCCCCTAGCACCTCCCGGGCCGCCTCCTCCTCCAGGCCCGCTCCTTCAAAATCCTTAAGGGCGCGGCGGTATCCCACCAGGGGGAAATCGGTGCCGAAGAGGAGGCGGTGCGGGCCCGCCAGCCGCGCCGCGAACGCGTATATCTCCGGGCGGTAGAGGAAGGGGGAGGCGGCGCTGTCGTAGTGGACCCGGCGGCAGGCCTCGGCCACCTCCGGCATGAGCTCGTAGAACAGCAGCCCCCCGCCCCAGTGGGAGAGTATCCAGTCCACCTCAGGGAAGGCCTTCACCAGCGGATAGACCGCCCGGGGGGTTATGCCCCCCTTGCCCACGTACACATGGCCCACCGGCTCGTTGACGTGCAGCATGAGCGGCACGTCGGCTTCCCGCGCCAGATCAACCAGGGGGCGGAGGAGGTCGCTGTCACCGGGGTGGAACCCCTGCGGTTCGGGGTGCAGCTCGCCGATGCCGCGCATGCCCCTTTCCAGGCAGCGCCCGGCCTCCCGCAGGGCCGCAGCCCCCCAGGCGGGATTGACGCAGCAGAACCCCACGAAGCGGTCGGGCCACCTCTCGATGCACTCGAGGATGTATTCGTTGCTCTCCCGCGCCGGGTCGGGATCGCGCCAGGGGAAGGAGCAGAGGACGGCCCGGTCCACCCCGGCCTCGTCCATGGCCTCGAGCGTGTCCCCGGCCCCGGCCATGCGCGCTTTTCCCTCCACGTAGACCAGCCGGAAAACGGGGTCGCGGCGTCCCCAGGCCTCCGGATCCTCGCGCACCCCTTCGGGAAAGACATGGGTATGGGCATCGATAATCACGGCCAAGACATTAACACATGAGGGAGACTGTTTTCGCCCCGGGAGAAAAAACTACCGAGTTGCGGTTTCATCAAATTGTCTGAAGCGGGATGCGGTTTGCGTGTTCATGATCACTATCCCAGAAGAAGACTCGCGGCCATCGGAACCGGCGCGGCCGTGAGGAATCGCGGCGCCTCTCCCGCGAGAGGGGCCGGGCCGGTCATGCTGATGGGGTTTTATGGGGTGTTAGAATGAACCCATGGAAGTGGCGATCTTCTTCGTCCTGGTTCTCCTGACCCTGGCCCTGCTGGCCTACGGCACCTACCTGTTGGTGCGCATCGCGGGCGTCTGGAGGAAACTGCGCCTCCTCAACGCCCAGCGTGGCTACGAGATCCTGCTGTCCGCGGCCCTCCCCCAGGCCAGCGTGGAGGAGCTGCTGGAGCTCATCCCCGAGGGATATTCCCGCAGGCACCTGGCCGGAGCCCTGGAGAGGATGACCAGCGTCGCCGAGGGCGAATCGCTGAGGAAGCTGCTGGAGCTGCGGGAGCGCCTGGGCCTGCCGGCCAGCGGACGGGGTCCTTCGGAGGGCGGGCGAAGGGCCAAGCGACGGGGGAGCTGAGGCATGCCCGAGCTCCCCGAGGTGGAGACCCTGCGCCGCGACCTGTCCGTCCTGGTCGTCGGGGAGAGGATTAGGCGCTGCGAGGTGCGCCTTCCCCGGTTGGTGTCCTGCCCCGGATGTGACGCTTTCTGCTCCCGCCTGCGGGGCTCGGTCATCCAGGGGGTGCGTCGGAGGGGGAAGTACCTCATCCTCACCCTCGACAATGGATGGGAGTGGGTGGTGCACCTGGGGATGACCGGGTCCCTGCTGGTGGCGGAAGAGGGCAGCCCGGAGCCGCCCCACACCCATCTGGTCGTTCACCTGTCCCCGCCCCGGTTGATCCGCTACGCGGACCCGCGCACCTTCGGGGAGACCGCGGTGGTGCCGGCGGGGGACTATTCGGCGCTCAAGGGGCTGGCGCAGATGGGGCCGGAGCCGCTGGAACGTTCCTTCACCCCGCGGAAGCTCGCCCGGGCCCTGGATACCCCCACCCGCATCAAACCGGCCTTAATGGACCAGCGGCGCATCGCCGGGATCGGCAACATCTACGCCGACGAGATCCTCTTCCGGGCGGGCATAGAGCCCCTCCGGCCGGCAAACTCCTTAAGCGAAGAGGAACTACGGCGGCTGCACTCCTCCATCCGTGATGTGCTGAGAGAGGCCATCAGCAAGCGAGGCTCATCGACCAGCGACTACGTTGACGCCTCTGGACGCCCCGGCTCCTTCCAGGATCACCACAAGGTCTACCGCAGGGAGGGCATGCCCTGTCCCTCCTGCGGGGAGACCATCCGCCGGACGGTCTTGGGGGGCCGCTCCACCCACTGGTGTCCCCGCTGCCAGCGCTGACCTTTTGGGGTCATGGCGCCTGTTTCAGGCATTCCAGGATGCCGTCGGCGATGGCGCGGGCAACCGAATGACGGTTCGCATCGGCGAAGGACTGGTTGTTCTCTATGGTGAATGTAGGGATCGTGCTCCAGACGTCGTAAGAGNAGAGGGGGCCGTAGTTCCCCGTTCCGGTCGCTCCCCTGTCTTCCACCCTCAGCGAACCGCTCAACGGCCCTTCCAGCCGATTCAGGCTGACCAACATGGCCTGGTGGAAGACGCGGGCCATCCTCTCGCTCTCCGCCTGAACTCGGGGGTCTATCACCGCTTTCCTTCCCGTCTGCGAATTAGCCTTCCAATTGTGGTCGGCGTCGCCTCCCGGATAGAANGTGGTCGGGACGCCTATTCCCGGGTCGGTGTGGATGTGGAGCACGAGGGCCGCGCCCGACTGGTAGCGATGACCGCCCTCTGCTTCAAATCAACGGGCTCATAAACCGAGCTTTTAGTCATCACTATCTTAACTCCCTCTTCTTCCAACATCTCCTTTGCCATGTTCGCGATATCGAAGACTATCCGGATCTCGGGCTCGTTGGCCCAGTCCTGGGTATTGAGGCCGGTCTCCTCATCGATGCGGGGTGGGGTGTCCGCATGTCCGGGGTCCAGGCAGACCACCCTCTCACTCCCGGGAGTCCTGCCGGACGTGGTTATCCTGACGCGATCTCCCCTCTTCACCCTGCTGCCCGCTTCCGGCGACTGGGATACCACCGTACCAACCTGACCTTCTGTGTCCTTGATATCGTCGATATCACAGATGAGGCCCGCTTCCCTGATCCTGGCGGCAGCAAGGCCCGCCTCCTCTCCGATGACCGATGGGACGACTACCCATCCCTCATCCGCGAATTCATCGGGCTTCCCGCTGCCCAGCCCCTCAGACAAATCTGGTCCTTTTTCCCGAAAGGGTCCTTCTTCACATGCGAACCCCCCCAAGAAACCCAGAGTGAAGGACAGCAGGAACACCAGGGCGGCGGTCGCTGCGAAAGCTTTTCGGCCTTTCATGGCCCCCTCCCCTCAGCGCGAGCTGAGTGCATTGTATTGCTGCTGGAAAGACGGGAAGAGCGCATTATACGAGTTCTTGGGGGAAACCCCCTGGTTGAAGGCAGCGACATAGTCCCCGCCCGCGAGAAAAGTGTTGACCCCGTCTATCAGTGCGTTTACCCGGGCCACGCAGTAATCCACCAATTGCACGAACTGCGGCGTTATGGATGAAAACTGCTGGGGAGTGTTCATGCTCAGCGCTCTGGACCTCAGATTCCCCAGAGAGTCGAGCATGCCGGAGCACCTCGACAGGGTGCTGCTGAAATCTCTCGATGATGCGGAGAGCTTGGAGNTTATCTCCGAGGCCGTGTTCCTTATCTGTTCTTCCAGCCCCACCAACTCTGCTATCATGCCGTCCATCTGCTTCGTATAGCTCGCNGTGTCTTCCTTGCCGCCTTCATCTGGTTCTGTTTCGGCCTCCACGACCACATCCAGGAGCACCACCGTACCCTTCTTCACCTTTTCCCCGGCAGCGGGGTTTTGGTCGATGACCGTGTCCGGATCATATCGGCTCGAGGTGACCTCTCTCCTCTCGGCGGAAAGCCCTGATTTCTCCAATTTCCGGCGGGCCTGCTCCCAGCTCATCCCATCGAGATCAGGCACGGATACGCGGGAGGAGGAAAGGGCCAGAACCAGGGCCAGCGCCCCTCCCCCCAAAACCAGCAACACCAGGGCCGCTACAGCCGCCGCCTTCCAGGGAAAGGCCCGGGTGGAAGGGGCGGGGGCGAGGGGCACGGAAGCGGGCAAGGGTGGGCCGGGAGGTTGCGGCATAACGAATCCCTGGGCAGAGTACTGGGTGCCTGGAGCAGATGATACCAGGGTCTCGGGAGAGGGAGAGGCGATCACAGTGGGAGGGGAAACCGAGGAGGTCTGGAAAGCCGCGGAAACCCGGCCGGCGCGCAGGTCCGCCGCCATCTGCCGAGCATGCTGGTAGCGAGCCGCGGGGTCCTTGGCGCAGGCCAGCTCAACCACCCCGCCAACCCAGGGGGGAGATCGGAGCGCAGGGAGGGAAGGGGTGGTAGGGGCTGGTGCACCACCCGGTACATGATGGAGGTGATGGATTCGGCCTGGAAGGCGCGCCTGCCGGTGAGCAGCTCGAAGAGGATGACCCCGCAGCTGAAGATGTCGGAGCGCTCGTCCACCTTCTCCCCCCGGACCTGCTCCGGGCTCATGTAGCCGGGGGTGCCGATGACCGTGCCCACGTGGGTGACGGTGGAGGTGGTGGCCAGGCGGGCGATGCCGAAGTCGGTGACCTTGAGGCGGCCGTCCGGCAGGACGAAGATGTTCTCCGGCTTGACGTCGCGGTGGACCACCCCCTGGGAGTGGGCGTAGGCCAGGGCCTCGGCCAGCTGGGTGACCAGGGAGGCGGCGGAGGGGAAGGGGAGGGCCCCCCGGGCGATCACCTTGTCCAGGGTCTCTCCCTCAAGATACTCCATGGAGATGAAGTAGCGGTCCTCCATCTCCCCGAAGTCGTAGACGGTGACGATGTTGGGGTGGGAGAGGCGCCCGGCCGCCTGGGCCTCCCGGGTGAAGCGGGCCACCGCTTCCTTTCTCTCCTCCTCGCCCAGGCCCGGCTGGATGGTGAGGAACTTCAAGGCCACCTGGCGCCCCAGCACGGTGTCCTCGGCCAGCCAGACCTCCCCCATGGCCCCGCGGCCCAAGACCCTTATCAGTTTATAGGCCCTGCCGGAAGAACCAGCATTGACCAACTGGGTCATTTCCATTCCCTCCGGAAAAACGGCTCATCTTTCCGATGTGATAGCCAAGGCTCCCCGCGTCTTCACTGCCCATCAGCTTCTCTCAGGCATCCATCGGTCAGGACCACCACTGCATCATAACCCTTAAGATCTCCGGCAAGACCTTCTCTAACCTTTTTCTCAACCTCGCCAGGATCTCGGAAGGGGATGTCAGTTATCAGGAGTTCCGTGATTCTATCCTTGTCACAATATATTGTTGGATATTCGTGCCGATTTGCTGGTTCGCTTGTCTTTATCTCTCCGTATCCTGTTCTTTCCAGGATCTCCTTGACCCTTTCCCTGTAATTCGCATCACTGCTTCTAATCATGACCTTGCAGTTTTTCCTGAGTAAATCTTCCTCTGAGATGGTCCCGCCGCCTCCTTGCTGGTCGGTAACCGCCACTTCTGCGGCTTTCCCGCCGCCTCCCTTCATCAACGCAGCGGTCAACCAACCCAAGGAGATGCCCGCCAGAAAGAGGAACACGAGTACAGCCACCGCCCATCTCATGCTGATCCTGCCCTCTCTCCCCACGGAGGGAGATCCGGAAGTGGCCACTTGCTTGTAGGCGGTGACCCCAGCGGAAGATCGGCGATTGGACAAAGCACGTTGATGGACCGCTTGGCCCGACAATCTCCCTTCCAGGCGGGGCATCCGCCATAAAAGCGCGGTTGCGTTATCGCTGGTACCCTTGGCCTCTGCCAGGTCGACCAGTTTATCGCAGGCCTCCTGGAGATCGAGGGAGCCGCTTATATGTGAGAGCATCTCCCGGGGCTCCAGCACACCGTGCAGCCCATCCGTGCATAAGAGGATCGTGTCGCCTGGCTTCAGCGGAACCGTGATCAGGTCGATGTCCACCATATTCTCCACCCCGATGGCGCGGGTGATCACGTTGCGTTTTGCGTGCGATGCGGCCTGCTGGCTGGTGATCACACCATTCCGAACCATCTCCCCCACCAGCGAATGGTCCTCGGTCAGCTGGGTTATTCCCCCCTCACGGATCAGATAGGCTCGAGAGTCACCCACATGGGCCAAGCTCAAACGGCCCTCCTCCGCCAGGAAAGCCGTGAGGGTGGTGCCCATCCCCCTGAGCTTGTCGTTCCGCACCGCCAAGTCATAGACGGATGAATTGACCACGGAGAACAACTTGTAGAGGAGATCCTCGGTGCGGAGAGAGNGGTCTTTCTCGTACTCTACACGAGATGAGTTGAACTCCTCATTGAGGACCCTCAAGGCCGTGCTGCTGGCAACCTCGCCGGCTTGATGCCCCCCCATCCCATCAGCCACCGCTCCCAGGCATAGGTACCTCTGCCTTCTCGCCCTGAAGGCGTAGTCCCTTAATAGTGCGTCGTCCTCGTTGAGCTCCCGCGGTCCTCTAGAACTGCGCAGCCCTGCCCTAGCCCTATCCTCCAGTGGAACTGGTCCGTCCATCCTGATTATCGCTCGCTCTACCGCTTCTCAGGTATATTCTATCATCCGCACGTATTTCCTTTTCGGGCAAGACCTCACAAGAGATAGCGATGAGAGCTCCCGATGCGTTGATCCATAAATAGCTCGTTGCTTCAAGCGGTAGAGTGCGTCGATGCTTTTTGAGCCGGTGGCCTCAGCGGTGGTCGGGGCACTTGTCGAAGAAAGACCGGTCCTTCCCGGTCCGCTTCACGATCCAGTCCACCTGGGCCTCGGGGATATAGGCGGTGCCACAGACGCTGCACCTGACCATGGGGAAATCCCGCCCCCAGATGCGGCGCACCCCGTCCTTCTCCTTGAGGGTGATGGCCCCGGTGGGGCAGGCGTAGGCGCAGGCGCCGCAGCCGATGCATGCCTCGGAGGGCTTGTGGTAGGGGGTGGCGGGCTTCTTGTCCGCTCCCCGGTTGACCATGGCGATGGCATGCGCGCCGACCACTTCCGCGCAAACGTTGGTGCACAGGGCGCAGGCGATGCACTTGTAGCGCTCCCTCTCGCCCTCGTCCTTGCGGAAGCGGGCCTCGGTCACCCCTTCGCCAGCTGCCATCTCCCTGATGACCTCGGAGTCGGGGACGCGGGCCATCAGCAGCTCCAGCACGCCCCGGCGGATCTTGTGCACCAGCTCGGTATCCGTCCTCACCTCCAGCCCCTCCCGCACTGGGAAGTTGCAGGAAGTGACCAGCCGCATCCTGCCCCGCTGGTAGGCCTCCACCACGCAGACGCGGCAGGAGCCGCCGCTGCTGGTGACCTCGGGGTTATAGCACAGCGAAGGGATGTGGATGCCGTTCCTGCGCGCCACCTCCAGGACGGGCTCNTCNCGCANCGCCTCGAACTCCCTGCCGTCGATGATCACGCTTATCTTCTTCATCTTAAGAGACCCTCACCGCGTCGAAGGTGCAGGCGTCCCTGCACACGCCGCACTTGATGCACTTGGATGTGTCGATGACGTGGGGCTTCTTGCGTTCCCCGCTGATGCACTCCTGCGGGCAGTTCTTGGCGCACAGGCGGCACCCGGTGCAGGCCTCCGGGTCGATGGAGTAGGTGATGAGCGCCTTGCACACCCCGGCGGGGCACCTCTTCTCCCGGATATGCGCCTCGTACTCATCCCGGAAATAGCGGATGGTGGAGAGGACCGGGTTGGCGGCGGAGGTGCCCAGGCCGCACAGGGCTCCCCAGGTCAGCAGGTCACAGAGCTCCTCCAGCATGGCCAGGTGCTCCTCGGTGCCGCGGCCCCCGGTGATGTCGTCGAGCAGGTCCAGCATGCGGGGCAGGCCGTCCCGACAGGGGGTGCACTTGCCGCAGGACTCGTCCACCAGGAAGTTGGTGAAGTACCTGGCCACGTCGACCATGCAGGTGTCCTCGTCCATGACGATGATGCCGCCCGAGCCCATCATCGAGCCGGCCTCGGTGAGGCTGTCGAAATCGATGGGCAAGTCGGCCAGGCGCTCGGGGATGCAGCCNCCGGAGGGACCACCCGTCTGCACCGCCTTGAACCTCTTTCCGCCCAGGATGCCGCCCCCGATCTTCTCCACCAGGTCGCGGATGGAGATGCCCATGGGCACCTCCACCAGGCCGGTGTTGTTGACCTTGCCCACCAGGGAAAAGACCTTGGTGCCCTTGGAGCCCTCGGTGCCCATGCTGGCGTACCACTCCGCGCCCTTGAGGATGATCTCGGGGACGTTGGCCCAGGTCTCNACGTTGTTGAGGACAGTGGGGCGGTTGTAGAGACCCCTCTCCACCGAGCGGATGTACTTGGCCCGCGGCTCCCCCACGTTGCCTTCCACCGAGCGCATCAGGGCGGAGGATTCCCCGCAGACGAAGGCGCCCCCGCCGCGGCTGATCTTGATATCGAAGTCGAACCCGCTCCCCAGGATGTCCCGCCCCAGCAAACCCTTCTCCCGCGCCGCCTCCAGGGCAGTGGTGAGGTTGCGGACGGCCAGGGGGTATTCGTCGCGCACGTAGATGTATCCCTGATGCGCCCCCACCGCCAGGGCCCCGATGATCATTCCCTCGATGACCGCGTGGGGGTCTCCCTCCATGATGGAGCGGTCCATGAAGGCGCCGGGGTCGCCCTCGTCGCCGTTGCACATCACGTAGCGGACGTCGCTCTCCACCGCCGCGCANGANCGCCATTTGGTCCCNGCGGGGAAGCCGCCGCCGCCGCGGCCGCGCAGCCCAGAGCGCTCCACCTCGGAGATGATCTCCTCCGGCTCCATGCCCAGCGCCTTGGCCAGCCCGGCGTAGCCGCCGGCCAGGATGTAGTCGTCGATGCTCGCCGGGTCGATGTTCCCTATGTTCCTGAGGGCGATGCGCTGCTGGTGCTGATAGAAGGGTATCTCGCTGTAGCGGGCGATGACCTCATCGGTCACCTTGTCCCGGTAGACCAGCCGCTCCACCACGCGGCCGCCCTTGACGGTCTCCTCCACTATCTCGGGCACGTCTTCGGGAGTGACCTTGAGGTAGAGGATGTCCTGGGGCTTCAGCGCCACCAGCGGCCCGTTCTCGCAGTAACCGTGGCAACCGGTGGTCTTCATCCCCAGGTTCACTCCCACCCGCAGGCCCTGCTCCTCGATGACCTTGGCGAAGGCCTCGGCCACCAGCCGGGACCCGTTGGCCTGGCAGCCGGTGCCGAAACAGACCAGCACGGCGGGGAGGTCTTCCTTGACCTTGGAAGCGAGCTCCTTCCGGTAGGCCTCCAGCCGCTCGACGGAGTTTATGGCTCCCATTTCCTCAACCCTCTGTCTGCTTCCTGACCACGTCCATTACCTTGGAGGCCCGGGTCTGGCCGTGATAGACCTCGTCCACCAGGGTCACCGGGGCCATGGCGCAAGCGCCCACGCAGTTGACGCACTCCAGGGTGTACTCGCCGTCCTCCGTGGTCCCGTTGCGCTTCACCCCCAGCTCCCGCTCCAGGGTCTCCAATATCTGAGGGGCCCCCTTGAGGTGGCAGGCGGTGCCGGTGCAGACCTTGATGACGTGCTTACCCCGCGGGGTCAACGACAGGGCCTTGTAGAAGGTGCCCATGGCGTAGATCCTGCTCTCAGGGACGCCGGTGACCTCGCTCAAGCGCCGGATGCCCTCCTCGGGGACGTAGTGGAACTCGCGCTGGAAATCCTGCAGGATGGCCAGCAACGACTCCTCCGACCTCTCGTAGCGGTCGATGATGCCGTCGAACTTGCTCACGTCGGTCATCTGCTCATCCCTCTTCGCTGAGCTTTACCAGTTTCTGGTATTCGGCGGTGGTGCGCTCCTGGATGCCCTGGATGTCCTCCGGGGTGAGGTGCCGGAAACGTCCCTGGCCCTCGATGTAGTCCTTGACCGGGAGGATGGGATCCGGCCGGTGGGTCAGGCGGTATTTCCCGTACTCGCACTCGTACAAGGGGAAGATGCAGGTGTTCACGGCCAGCCGCCCGTACTTGATGGCCTCCTCCGAGGGGATGCGCCAGCCGGTGGGGCACACCGAGAGGATGTGCAAATAGGCCGGCCCCTCGATGGCCGCGGCCTTCTCCACCTTCTCCATGAGGTCGAAGGGGAAGCTGGGGCAGGCGGTGGCCACGTAGGGTATGTTGTGGGCGATGGCGATCTTGGCCATGTCCTTCTTCTGGGTCCTCTGGCCCTTGGAGAGCTTGCCGGCAGGGCTGGTGGTGGTGCTGGCCCCCCAGGGGGTGGAGCTGGAACGCTGGATGCCCGTGTTCATGTAGGCCTCGTTGTCCAGGCAAACATAGATGAAGTCGTGCCCCCGCTCCAGGGCCCCGGAGAGCTGGCCCATGCCGATGTCCGCGGTGGCACCGTCCCCCCCCATGGCCAAGAAGTTGATCTTCTTGGGGGGCAGCTTCCCCTTGCGCATCATCGCCTTCATGCCCGACTCGCAACCGGTGATCACCGCCGAGGCGTTCTCGAAGGCCACGTGGATCCAGGGCACCTCCCAGGCGGTGGTGGGCAGAGGTGAGGAGATGATCTCCATGCACCCCGTGGCCATGGCCACGATGGTGTCCCGCCCCAGAGCCTTGAGCACCAGGCGGACGGCCAGGGCCTCCGCGCATCCCTGGCAAGCGCGGTGGCCCTGGGCGAAGAACTCGCCCTTCTCCACCAGCCTGGCCGCGTAGACCGAAAGGTTCTCCATTTCCCGCTCCTTATCCGCGCAGGCCGTAGAGGGTGAAACCGGCGGTCTCTCCCCTCTCCGCCTTGGCCCTGCCCTCGAGGATGATGGCCTTGAAGTCCTCCACGGAGACGTCGCGTCCCGCCAGTCCGGCCACGTAATTGACGATGGCCGGCGCCTCCGCCCTCCTGTAGAGGGCCGAGCGCAGCTCCAGGGCCACTGGCCCCCCGGGGCCGCCGAAGCTGATGGCACGGTCCAGGACGATGAGCGCCTTCATCCCCTCAACCGCCCGATAGAGGTCCTCGAAGGGGAAGGGGCGCCACAGCCGGATCCTGACGACCCCCACCTTTTCTCCCTCCTCCCGCAGCTCGTCCACCGCCGCCATGGCCGTCTCCCCCAGCGACCCCATGGTCACGATGGCATACTCGGCGTCCTCGGTGCGGTAGGTCTCGATGGGGCGGTAGGCCCGGCCGGTTAAGGCGGCCCACTCCTCCCAGGCCCTGAGGCAGGTGGCGTAGGAACTGACCAGGGCATGCTCCCGGGCCATCTGGGCCTCCGTGTATATCTCGGGCATGCCGAAGCAGCCCATGGACAGAGGGATATCGGGGTGCAGGGGTTTCTCCATATGGTACTCGGGGAGGTAGCGCTTCACCAGTCCGTCGTCCTCGAACTGGATGGGCTCGATCATGTGGGTCATGATGAACCCGTCCAGGTTGATGGCCACAGGCAGCCGCACCGCGGGGTCCTCGCCCACCCGGAAGGCCCAGAAGACGTGGTCGTAGGACTCCTGCCCGTTCTCCACGAACACGTGGATCCAGCCGCCGTCGCGCACCATCATGGTGTCGGTGTGGTCGTTCCAGATGGACAGGGGGGCGGAGAGGGAGCGGTTGGCCAAGGCCATGACCACGGGCAGCCGCATGGCCGAGGCGATGAAGAATATCTCGGCCATGAGAGCCAGCCCCTGGGAGCTGGTGGAGGTGAAGGTGCGGGCGCCCACAGCGGCCGCGCCGCAGCACACGCTCATGGCCGAATGCTCGCTCTCCACCGGGACGAACTCCGCGTCCAGATGCCCGTCGGCCACCATCTCCGAGAGATGCTCCACGATGTGGGTCTGAGGGGTGATGGGGTAGGCGCTGATCACGTCGCAGTCCGCCTGTCCCACCGCCTCCGCGATGGCCAGCGATACCTCGATGCCCTTGCGCTGCTTTTCCATCTCAGTGTTCCTCTTCCGCCATGGAGATGCAGCCCGCCGGGCATTCCCGGGCGCAGATGCCGCATCCCTTGCAGTAGTCCAGGTCTGCCTGGAAATGCCCTTCCTCCGAGCGGCCTATGGCCGCGTCCGGGCAGAAGATCCAGCAGACCCCGCAGCGGATGCATCCCTGCGGGTCCACCACCGGCCGCAGGGAACGCCAGGTACCGGTCTTGTATTCGCGGGAGTTGCCGGTCTCGCTGACCGCCGCCCCTATCTCCAGCTCCTGCCACTTGATCTCGTCCATCGGTTTGGCCACGGCCGCCTACTCCTTTATGACCAGTTCACTCCAGGCCCGCTCCAGGGCTTTCATGTTCTTCTCCCCCAGCTTGGGGCCGAAGCGGTCCAGCATGGGCCCCCGCATGTCCTCCACGCTAAGGACCCCGGTGGCCCTGACCACCGCCCCCAGCATGGTGGTGTTGACGATAACCCTACCCAGCTCCTCCCGGGCGATGCGGTCGGCGTCCACGATCCCCACCCGGCAGGTGAAATGGCAGGAGTCCATGATCTCCTCGTAGGTCTTCTTGGTGTTGATGATGAGTAAACCCCCGTCCTTGAGCCCCTCCACCGGGTTTATCAGGG
>JGI24188J35168_1001568_pt1 | contig 13170 bp, 10 predicted proteins | sample YNPBryantNP2012_FD_35168 | JGI IMG/M metagenome (IMG submission 35168) | reverse complement strand
TCGGATCTCTTTGCGGAGGCGGGGGGAGTCCAAGAAGCACACGTGGTGGGTCCAGGGCGTGCCGACCAGCACTTTGAGGCCGAAGCGGTGCGCCTGGTCCANAAGCCATTCCGGNGGGACCGTGAAGGTCCGAACGCAGTTGATGCCNGCGTCGGCCATGAGAGCGAAGTCCTTCTCCACAACGTCCTGTTCCGGGAAGGATGCCCCATGGGAACCAACGGAGAAGGGGCCGTACGTGACGCCCTTGACGAAAAATTTCGTGTTTCCCTCGAAGAAGAACTTCCCGCGGACAGTGATCGATGTGATCGATGCGCCTGCGGGGGATGCTTCGGGAGCAGCCCTGCGGGCCTGAGCCCGGCCTTTCACGAATCGATCCTCCCTTGCTCTCAAGCTTTTCATCGTGGATGTCCCTCGATGGAAGGCGCATCCGCCTCACCGAGGGATGGTGGCAGACAAGCCGGATGAATTAAATTAAAATAGCGCAAATCACCCGGAATCACAATTTGTCGCCAGGCTGGAGCGGCTCCTCGCCGGACATGCTTCGCCGTGTCCGCTCCATCCTGGCCGCTCTTCTCTCCCACTAGGGTTCCTNTCGCTTGATNCTTCGGTCTGTTCCGGTTTAGGAATATGCTCTCTCGTATGGGTGACCCTGCCGGGTTTCCGGGCAAGTTCGTGGACGCCTTTTTGTTGATGCCCTGGCTGGATGGGACGCGCTCTGTCGCATCCGTCTTTTGGGCCTGCCCGCGGCGGCATTCGCGCTGGTGGCGAGGACGGCATGCACGTTTCCAAGGATCCAGGCAGAGGGGCCGGTTTTCCCCACTNGACAGGGACCTTGGTGCCTTGCTTTTGCCCCTTGCCGCGGCTAAAAACTTTGCCGTGGGGGAATCGTGGAGCCCGCAGGTTTCCCCACGCGGGTTCTGCAAGGCCTTTTTCTGGGATGGAGGAGGNTTGCGGATGATCCGAAAGTTTTCGGCTCTTGCCTTGCTTCTGTTGTTGGCGGCCTCTTGCGGTGCTGTGTTGGAGCAGAAAAGACCGGAGCAGCCGCGCGAACACAAGCTCGCTTTGGTNTTGGGCGGGGGAGGGGCCAGGGGATTTGCGCACGTGGGGGTGATCCGGGAGCTGGAGGCGGAAAAAATTCCCATCCATCTTATCGTGGGCGTAAGCGTCGGAAGCCTGGTCGGCGCTCTTTACGCGGACAGCGCAGATTCCTTCGACCTCGAGTGGAAGGCCTTTCAGATTGAGAAAAAAGATATTTTCGACCTGAGCCTTTTCAATATCCAGCGGAGTTTGGCCAAGGGGGAGGCCCTGCGCGAGTATCTGAACCGGCACTTGCGGAGCCGCAACATCGAGGACCTCAAGATTCCGCTGGCGATTGTGGCTGTGGACTTGAAGACCGGCACGCGCGTGGTGTTTACCCAGGGCCCTTTGATCGAGGCAGTCCGGGCGAGCGCGGCTCTCCCGGGGGTGTTCGAGCCGGTTCCTTGGGGAGANAAGCTTCTNGTGGACGGGGGCGTGCTCGGGAACCTGCCGCCCGAGGTGGCGGAAGACCTGGGCGCGGACGTGATCGTCGGGGTGAACATCGCAAAAGGAAGAAGCGAATTCAAGGCAGAGCCCCCCGGGCCTCTTGCCGTGATCCTGGAATCGATCGGGATCATGGGAGACGAACTCATCCGGCTGAATCGGTCGCGATTCGACGTGCTCATCGAGCCCGAGGTGGGCTCCGTGGGTATCATGGACTTCGACCATAAGAGGGAGCTGATGGAGGCGGGCAGGCAGGCGGCCCGTAAGGAGATTCCGAAGATTCGGGCGGCCATGGGGCTCTAAACCCGTTGCGGGAATGGCGGGGGCACGGGCTGGAAGGGAGGCGAGGCATCCGATGCGGATCACGGACGAGGTCTATCAGGTGGGCGGTGGCGACTACACGACTCCGGAGGACGCCGCGATCTATCTCGTCCGGTTCGGAGAAACTGCGGCCCTCGTGGACTCAGGCTGCGGGAACTCTGTGGGGAGGGTGCTGAGGAACATCCGGTCGTGCGGGGTGGATCCGGAAAGAGTGGAACTGCTCCTGCTTACGCACTGCCATTATGATCACGCCGGCGGCGCCTCTGCTTTGAGAGACAGAACGGGTTGCCGCATCGTTGCGCACAGCGAAGACGCGCGGTATCTCGAGGAAGGCGACAGCAAAGTCACGGCCGCGCTCTGGTACGGGACGAAGATGAAGCCCTTTCGGGTGGACCTCAAGCTGACTCGGCCCAGGGAACGGATCTGCCTGGGCGATCGCTTTGTCGAGGCCATCCACGTGCCAGGCCACTCGCCGGGATCGGTTGTCTACTTTGTAGAATCGCANGGGTCCAGGGTCCTGTTCGCTCAGGACGTGCACGGCCCGCTGCATCCGGACCTGNTTTCCGACCGGGCCCGTTACCAGGAGTCCCTGGCCCTCCTCCTTTCGCTGGACGCGGACATCCTGTGTGAGGGCCATTTCGGCGTCTTCTTCGGCAGGAGCGAGGCGGCGGCCTTCATCCGCTCGTTCCTCGAAAGATGACTCCGAAAGATGACTCAGCGGAAGTGGTTCCACCCTTGGGGCGTAAGAGGAGTCCTGCGGCCGTCCGGATGCACGATCCAAGTTCCCTCCTCCTTCGGTAGGGTCTCTCCGATGATCGTGAGGGCAACACCGCACGCGTCGGCGATTTGTCGCAGGGTTTCATCCGTTTCCGGCCCGGCCCGGGCGGTGAAGATCAACTCGTAATCCTCGCCTCCCGAAAGGGCTAGGATCTCCGGGCTCTCACCGAGGCGCTCGGCGGCCAGGAGGACTTCTCGGCAGATCGGAATCCGCTCCGTGTGGACGACGGCGCCCACCCGGCTGGCGTCGCACAAGTGAAGGAGGTCGGCCGCGAGGCCGTCGCTCACGTCGATCATGGCCGTGGCGATGCCGGATCGCGCGATCTGCTGCCCTTCCCGCACCCTGGGAGAAGGCAGGCGATGGGCACGGACCAGTTCCGGGAAAAGCGTTTCTGCGGCCTCCCCGAAACGCTCGATGGCCCGAAGCCCGGCTGCGGATGCGCCCAAGGATCCGGTCACGCATATCCGGTCGCCCGGCCGGGCCCCCGATCGGGTCAGGATCTGATTGGGGGCGACCTCGCCGAGGAGAGTGAGATCCAAGACCACGCCGTCGGCTGTGGAGGCCAGGTTGCCGCCGACGACTTTCGCGGAGAACTCCCCGAACTGGTCGCGCATTCCCCGGAAAAGATCGTCGAAGTCCGACAAGGGAAAATCCGGGGGGAGGGACAGGGAAACCAAAGCGAACGTTGGCGCGCCGCCCATGGACGCGATGTCGCTCAGGTTCACGGCTGCGGCCCGCCTGCCCAGATCGTAGGCGGACATTCTGTCCCTGCGGAAGTGGGTTCCTTCGACCTGGGTGTCGCAGGTGACGAGCAGAATCTTCCCTTGGGTGGGTTGGAGCGCAGCCGTGTCGTCCCCGATCCCCACGAGAACCCGAGGATCCGGCTCGTCGCCCAGGAGGGTCCGGGCTCGCTCGATCAAAGCGAATTCTCCCAGTTTGCGGATCGGTGCGGTCCCGCCGCTCATGCTCGCGGGGCCTCCTGCTCGGCGGAAAGGTTTTTCTCTCGTTCCGACCCGTGCGCGGCCGCCCGGCAGCGGAAACGCCGGACCTCTTCGGGTTCCATGGGTTGCCATCTCTGCCTTTTCAAACGATTCTGGACCGACTCTGCATCGAGGACGAGGCTGGTCACGTGCCGGCCTTGGTGACTGAAGACGTGTACTCTATTTCTGGGCCCCAACACCACGATGGTTCGCCGGTACACGTCGCTGAGGACCTTTTCCTCCGAGGCTGCTAAGGCGTCCTCAAGGGCCTTGGAAGTGGGCCTTCGCTCCCTCGGGCGGTCCTCGGCGTGGGAAGTCCGGCGTGCGGCCTGGCGGCCCAGATGCTCGAGAGNCCTGGCCGTCCTCTGCAGGATTTCCTGCGCGCGAAGACAGGTATCGTGCGGCAGGGACTTCCTTGAATTCGAGCTTTTCGGCGCCAGAGAAGCAATCCGCTGCCTGGCTTCCAGAATCGCGCCGAAGATCCTTCGGTGTGTTGCAGAACCGCCCGAGAGACTGTCCAGAACCAGCGACCCGTCCGCGAACCGCGCCAGGACGTTTAGATCCAGCCTGGCGGAACCGTCCGCCCGCCGGGATTCTACGGCCTGCAATGTCATGGCGACCCGCTCGGTTTTCGCCNGCGCCGAGCCGGGCGGGACAAGGTCCAGAAAACCGAAAACGATCTGGCCGAGAATGTCGTACGTCTTGGATTGACGCCCGAAGACGTCGAGCTGGCGCCGCTTGAGGAGCTCGGGGTCCAGAAAGGCGGTCAAAAAATCCCTGCCTTGGGGACTGTAAAGGCGATCCACGTCCGGTCGGCGGAGCTCGAGAAGGACCTGAGGGAGTTCTTCCCACCGGGGAAGGCCGGTCGGCGCGTACCCCGCGAAAACGCAGGAGGGCTTGGGAGGAACTGCGTGCCCGCAGTGCGGGCTCTCGCACCGGTAACAATAAACCCGGCCGTACTGGTAAGCCTCGGCCCGGGCCACGGTCTCGCGCACAGCCGCGCGGATTTGATGTTCGACCGGCGGCTCGGCTTCGGCCCTCCAGACCGGTCCCGGATGGACCGTCACCTTGATCTCCAGAGGAAACGGGTTTTCCGGGATGAGACGGGGACCGAACAGGTCCAAAAGAGCGTTTCTTGCAGCTTCCGCGATATGGCTGGCCAGATCGCAGGCTGGAGCCGTCCGAGGGAAAGCAGAAGGCCCGCGGCCTTTCCGGCGGTTTCTCTTGCGAAAGGCGACCCGTCCGCCGGTCTTGTTCCCGGATTCTCTGTCCATGTCCGGACTCCGCGCGGATGGTTTCCGCGATCCGGCATCGGGAGAACTCATGGCAGGTCTTTTAGAATTGTAGCGAACTCCGGAGCCCCGAGCAATGAAGAGACCCGGGGAATTGTCCGGGGATGCACTTTGCTCGTCGCGAGAGAAAAAGAAGATGGGCTCTGTTTTCATAAGGGGGAAGCTGATTCAATGAGTGCGACAGAATATAGCTAAGAGCCGCGGTGCTTGAGGAGCACGGGAGAAAAGTCGACCCTGNGCAGGGTGGGAGGATCTCTGGGTTGGTGAGGTGGCTTGCCAAGGGCAGGGCTGGATGGAAAAAGGACAACCTCAAAATTTTTCTTGACATATAATCATATTCCATTCAGAATTTAGGATGTCCTTCATAANAGGTGGTTTTTCTTTCTCTTTCTGTTTCCCCCAACGCCACTCGGTTGCCCCAAAAGGAGGTGATGCGTGCACAAGAAACCAGCAAGGCAGCGATCGGAAGAAACGTTTCAATCCCTCATGCATAAGGAGGCGAAGACGATGCACNCCAGACTTCTCACGGCTTTCCTGGTTGTCTCGGCCCTTCTGGCGGGAGCGGGAATTGCTGGAGCCGTGGACGTGAACTGGAAGATCGTCCAGTCCGCCGCGGTGGCCGGCCACACGCCGGGTGTCGACAAACTCATTGGAACGTTGGATGATGCGACGACCGATACATGCAATTTCAGCAATGCGGGAGGATGCGCCACCGGGCCCATGCCTTCAGTAGGTACTTACAGTTATTCCTTTCTGGATTACCAGTTGACCCATAGTTGCGGCCTCGGAACGGGCGGACCGTGCACCTGCTCGACGGGCGGACCCTGTACGAGCGACGGCGACTGCTCCGGTGGGGGGTGCGGCGGCTCGGGTGACTGTTGCAAGGGGATTGTCCAGTGCGAACCCTGCGAGGACGGAGCCCTTTCTTATTTCGGCGCGGCCGGAAGTCACGGCGTCATGGATACCTGCCAGGCCTACACGAGCGGAAATTACCAGATCAAGAAATTCGATGTGGCGACCAGTGAAACCGTACCGGGTGAAGGGGGCGACGGATGCATCCAGTTGGTCCAGCCTGGCGGCCCTTATGTGGGCACCGGATGCGGACTTGGCCCGGTCAGCGGCTCGATCGACGTGGTGGTGTATGCGGGGGGCTGCCCCAGCGCTATCAGTTTTACCATTCGTAACGTTGCCTTCAACGGAAATGTTGTAGATTATGGAACAGCCACGGGCGTCTCCTGCAATTTGAACGGCCTACGCACGTACTCAGGAGACAACTGGACCGGGCTGAAAACGGCTGCCCAGACGACCTGCGGTTCGAGCGGATACCTCGAGCTCATGTGCGGGACGACCACGTTGCCCGCGAGTCCGCTTCCTTGTTTCGAAGGCGCCCAGGTTCAGTTCGTGACCGTGGCATGCACCAGCGATCCTGACCGCGCGAGCTGTCCCCCGAACGGCTGCCAGTAAAAGGTTCGTCCACTGAGAGATGCGTGGAGCCGAGCTTGCCGGGGGAGGTCTCCGGCTGCCCGGCTCCTTTNTTGCACCTGAAAGAGACGGCCTTTCCCCTATTGCCTTCAAGGAAATCTTCCTCCGANGCAGCGCTTCTTTTTCTTCTTCGCACCCCCGTCTCCAAAGCAAGCCATGCCCTGAATTTCNTTCGCCCTTCGGGCCGACCCGAACGGGTGCTCCTTNCTCCCTCCTTTGCCGGACCGCNGCGCAATTGCCGCTCCTTGAAAAAGAGAGGACTTCTTCTCTATGCTGGAATCGGGAATTCCTCGAGACAGCCAGCCGCAGGGAGGATGCCCCATGAATCGCCAGGAGGCCGAAAAGAAGGCTCTTGCGCTGAGAGAGCTCATCCGCAAGCACGAATATCTCTACTACGTGCTCGACGCCCCGGAGATCTCGGACGAGGAGTACGACCGGCTCTTTAAGGAACTCAGGGAGATCGAAGAGAGGTTTCCGGACCTCGTGACGCCGGATTCGCCCACCCAGAGGGTCGGCGGCGTCCCCTTGGACCGGTTTCCGGAAGTCGTGCATGCGGCGCCCATGCTCAGCCTGGACTCGGATTCCGAGGAAGCGGCCTTGAGGCGTTTCGACGAAAGGCTGCGGAAGGCCCTGGGCAAGGCTTCCGTTGCATACGTGGTTGAGCCCAAGATGGATGGGGCTTCGGTCGAACTGGTGTACGAAAAGGGAATTCTGGTCCGCGCCTCCACCCGGGGAGACGGAATCCGGGGCGAGGGCGTCACGGAGAACGTGCGCACGATCCCAACGGTTCCCCTCCGGCTGAGAGAAGAAGAGCGGAAGGCGCCCCCCTTCCTTTCTGTCCGGGGGGAAGTGCTCATGCACGTGGACGCCTTCCACGAGTTGAACCGGAAACTCTCCGAAGCCGGGGAGAAGCCCTTCGCCAATCCCCGAAACGCCGCCGCAGGCTCTCTGCGGCAGCTCGACCCCCGGATCACGGCCTCCCGGCCCTTGGACGTGTTTTTTTACGACATCCTGGCCGGAGGGACCGACGACATCAAGACCCAGTGGGAGGTTCTGGCCGCGCTGCGAGCCTGGGGGTTGAGGGTGAACGATCTTTGCCGGAGAGTTCAGTCGGTGCACGAGGCCCTGGAGTATCACAGATCCCTGACCGCTCGGCGACGAACTTCCGTACGAGATCGACGGTGTGGTGGTGAAGCTCGACGACCTGGCTCAGCGGGCGATCGTGGGTTCCACATCGCACCATCCCCGGTGGGCCTTTGCGCTCAAATTCGCGCCCCGCAAGCAGGTCACGCGCGTCCTCGCCATCGAACCCAGCGTGGGCAGGACCGGCGTGGTCACGCCGATCGCCCTGCTCAGGCCGGTGGAGATCGGGGGCGTGACCGTCAGCCGGGCGAGCCTCCACAACCGCGAGGAGGTGGCCAGGAAGGACATCCGGGCTGGCGACCGGGTCCGGGTACAGCGCGCCGGTGACGTCATCCCCCAGATCGTCGAGCGCGTCCCTGAGGGCGACGAGAGTCAGAGGGGTCCTGTGTTTCGGATGCCCGAAAGGTGCCCGTCCTGCGGCGCCAAACTCGAGGAGCGAGGCCCCTTCACGGTTTGCCCGAACGGTTTCGCTTGCCCCGCCCAGCTCGTGGGCCGGATCGAGCACTTCGGGTCCCGGGACGCTCTGGACATCGAGGGGCTGGGCGAGGAGACGGCCAAGCTTTTGGTTTCTAAGGGCCTCGTCAAACGTCTTCCTGACCTCTTCGACCTCAAACAAGAACAACTGGAACCTCTTGAGAGGTTCGCAGAAAAGTCCGCAAGAAATCTGGTCGAAGCCATCCGAAAGGCCAGGCGAGTGGAGCTTCACCGATTCTTGTATGCTCTGGGCATCCCGGAGGTCGGTCTCTCCGTGGCTCGGGACCTGGCAAGGCATTTCGGATCGTTCGCCGCTCTGTCGGAAGCAAGCCCGGAGGAGCTGCAGCAGGTAAAGGGAATCGGCCCGAGAATGTCGGCTCAGATCCATGCCTTCTTTCAGGATCCGGGGAATCGTCAGGTGCTCAAGGATCTTCTGTCTGGCCGAGTGGAGATCGTCGAGCCGGCCGCAGGGGGCAAAAAGCCCCTGGAGGGGCTGAAGTTCGTTTTTACGGGCGGCCTCCAGGCCATGACCAGGCGGGAAGCCAAGGAAACGGTTGAAGCCCACGGGGGCAGGGCGCTGTCGTCTGTGAGCAAGGAGACGGACTACCTGGTGGCCGGAGAGGACCCGGGCTCCAAGTTGGATCAGGCGCGCAAACTCGGGGTCAGGGTGCTGGGCGAGAAGGAATTTCTCGAACTCTTGCGCTCCAAAGGCGTGCTGGGAGAAGGCTCGACGCGGCCTTGAGCCCGGATGGCGGGATTTGGGTCGGCTCGAGGCGAAAGTCGAGTTGCAGCTCAGACCGAAAAGACGGAAGCGAAGCCGAGGGGCTCTGACAGGAGAAGGCCGGACATGGAGAACGTCGAGATTGCCCGGATTCTCGATGAACTCGGTGACGTGCTCGAAATTCAGGGAGAGAACCCTTTCCGCGTGCGTGCGTACCGGAACGCGGCCCGTACGATCCGGGGCCACGGAACGCCTTTTCGCAAGCTGGTGGAGGAAGGGGCTGATCTCACCGGTCTGCCAGGCATCGGCAAAGAGATGGCTGCGCACATCCGGGAGCTTGTCGAGACCGGAAAACTCGGTCGACATGAAGAGGCGCTGCGGTCGATCCCTCCGGAACTGTTGGAGTTTATCCGGATCCCCGGCCTCGGCCCCAAAAGGGCCAAGCAGCTCTGGGAGGAACTCGGCATCACCACGGTGAGTGCTCTCCAGGAGGCATGCGAGCAAGGCAGGTTGAGCCGGCTCAAAGGGTTTGGCGAGAAGATCCAGAAGAACATTCTCGAAGGTATCGAGTCCTACCGCAGCCAGCAAGGCCGGTTCAAGCTTTCGGACGCGGACCAGTACGTGCTTCCCTTGAAGGCCTATATGGAGAAGGCGCCGGGGGTCGAGAGGATCGAGGTCGCAGGCAGCTACAGGCGCCGCAAGGAGACTGTGGGAGATATCGATATTCTGGCCGTGGCGCGGGAAGCCGGGCCGGTCATGGAACACTTCGTCGCTTATCCCGGGGTCGCCAAGGTACAATCCGCAGGCGATACCCGCGGTACGGTCTTTCTCGGTTCCGGCCTGCAGGTGGACCTCAGGATCCTACCGAGAGAGAGTTTCGGGGCGGCCCTGGCCTATTTCACGGGATCGAAGGAGCACAACATCCGGATTCGCAGGCTTGCCATCGACCGGGGGCTGCGCGTGTCTGAATACGGCGTCTTCCGGGTGGGTAAGGGTGCGAAGACGGCCGGAGGCCGGGGACAGAAGGGAGGCAAAGACGAAGCGGATCTCGGGCCCTCCTTGGGTCGGTTCGTTGCAGGCCGGGAAGAGAGCGAGGTATACAAAGCCGTGGGCCTGCCCTGGATCCCGCCGGAACTGAGGGAAGACCGGGGGGAGATCGAAGCGGCCCAGCAGAACGCCTTGCCGCATCTCATCGAACTCCGGGATCTCCGGGGAGACCTCCAGATGCACTCCACTTGGTCGGACGGCCAGAACACGATCGAGGAAATGGCCGTGGCGTGCAAGGCCCGCAACTACGAGTACTTGGCCATCACGGACCACAGCAAGGCCGTCTCCGTGGCCGGCGGCCTGGACGCCGAGCGGTTGCGGAAGCAGTGGAAGGAAATCGAAAAGGTGGCCGAGCGCCACGAAGGGATTCGGATCCTCAAGGGCATGGAGATCGATATCCTCTCCGACGGCTCGCTCGACCTCGAGGATGCGCTTCTGGAGAAACTCGACATCGTCCTGGTCGCGGTCCATTCCAAGTTCAACCTTCCGCCGGCCCAACAGACCGAGAGAATCCTCAAGGCGCTCCAGCATCCCCGGGTTCAAATCTTCGGCCATCCCACCGGGAGAATTCTCAATCGCAGGGGGCCCATCGCGTTCGATATGGACGAGGTTCTGTCGTGCGCGGCCGAGCTGGGCGTGGCCATGGAACTCAACGCCCACCCGGACCGGCTGGATCTCATGGATCTTCACCTCATGGAAGCGAGAAGAAGGGGCGTCAAGGTTGTGATCAACACGGACGCCCATCGCGTTGAAGACCTCGACCTCATCCGGTATGGGGTCGAGCAGGCCAGGAGGGGCTGGCTCGGCAGGGAACATGTGCTGAACACGCTCCCCTTGGGCGAATTCTTGAAGGCTCTGCGCCGGTAGCATTTCGAGCGAAAGGATTTCTCCGAGCGAAAGGAACGAGCAGAGAAAGGAGACGGCCCATGGATCCCGAAGTCTTGGAAAAGCTCGTCGTCCGGAACGAGAGCAAGATCGTTTTCTTCATTTTCGACGGTCTCGGCGGACTGGCCATGCCCGGCAAGGGCGGGACCGAGCTTCAGGTTGCCCGCAAGCCGAACCTGGACCGACTGGCCCGGGATTCGNTTTGCGGTCTCTTGGANCCGATCCATCCCGGGATCAGTCCGGGCAGCGGGCCGGCTCACTTCGCTCTTTTCGGATACGATCCGGTCCGCTGCAACATCGGCAGGGGGGTGCTTTCGGCCGCGGGCGTGGAGTTCGACTTGACCGACCGCGACCTGGCNGCCCGGGCGAACTTCTGCACCNTGGATGGCAAGGGCAATATCTCCGACCGCAGGGCGGGCCGAATCCCGACCGAGGAGGCGGCTCGGCTGTGCGAAAAGGTCAAGAAGAACGTCCGCGTGCCGGCCGGATGCGAACTGTTTCTCATGCCGGAAAAGGAATACAGGGCGGTTTTCGTGCTGCGGGCAGACGGCCTGAGCGAGGCGATTGCGGATACCGATCCGCAGCGAACCGGAGCGCCTCCTCTGGACCCTGAGCCCACGGCCCCTGAGGGGAAGCGGACCGCCGCGCGGTTGAAGAAGATCTTGGATCAGGTTCGCGTGATCCTTTCGGNCGAACCGCGGGCCAACATGATGCTGCTCAGGGGGTTTGCCAAGTACAGGCGGTATCCCTCCTTGGAAGAACGCTTCGGGCTGCGATCGTTGGCCATTGCGAATTACCCGATGTATCGTGGAATCGCGCGCTTGCTGGGAATGGATCTTCATCCCGTCACGCCGGACGTTCCCTCCCAGGTCGAGGCGCTCGAGCGACGGTTTGGGGAGTACGACTTTTTCTTTGTTCACGTCAAGTACGCCGACTCCCGGGGCGAGGACGGAGACTTCGACGGAAAAGTCCGGGTGTTCGAAGAGGTGGATCCCNTGATTGCCCGCGTTCGGGCCCTGAAACCCGACGTGCTGGTTGTGACCGGCGACCACTCCACGCCGTCTCTTCTNAAGAGTCACAGTTGGCATCCGGTTCCGGTGATGCTCCANGCCGCTTCCGCGCGGGTGGACCGCGTGGAGGCCTTTGACGAATTGAGCTGTATCGGCGGAGGACTCGGCCGCCAGCCCGCGGTGAACCTCATGGGCCTTGCCTTGGCTCATGCGGGCAGACTCGTCAAGTTCGGGGCATAAGGGTCCTCGGCGGCGAAGAGCCTATCGATGGGGTGCAGCCCTTGCGGCCCATTCCCATCGATGCGATGCCGCCTGTCCTCCCGGGCCCCTGGGAAGTCGGGAGCGGTTGGCTTTGTTGCGCATTCCGCATCCAATCGGAGCGGTGCTCCCAGCGATGCGCCGCCTGCTTGCCTAAGGGTGCGCAGGGGGCGGGTGGGACCGGCTTGATCCTCCCATTTCAACCTGATCGAAACGGCGTCCGTTCCGAGCGGAGCGCAACCTCATCCTAGAAAGGTCCAGACCTTGAGAGCATCCACACGGGCCATGCTCAAGAAGCACGGCTGGCGCATCGACCGGTTCCTCCACAACTACNTCTACTTCGTCTTCTACTATCCTTACGTGAAGACGGTCCATGTCTGCCTGCAGATCATCAAGAGAATGACCTGGTTCAGGCCCCTCGGAGCCGCGGGCCGTGCGATTTTCGACCGTTACCACTCGAAAGTGCTGTCGGCCGAAGACACGAGGAAGATCTTCACCCTGAACGAGGATGTCCGCATGGTCTCGGAAGAGAACAGGCGCGCCATCCCCTACAGATACGCCACCAAAATCATCTTTGAGGAGCCGCAATTCCTTGNNGTGATGGACTGCCCTTGCAAAAGGGCCACAGGGAGCTGCGAACCGCTCCAGTCCTGCATCGCCGTCGGCAGAGACCTGGCCACGTTCTGGCTGGATCACTGCGGCAAGTACCACCCGAGGAAAATCACGCAGGCCGAGGCCCTGGAGATCATCCGGTCCTTCCGGAAGAGGGGCCACGTGACCCAGGCGTTCTTCAAAGTGGCCACGGGCGGCTCCACCGGGGTCATCTGCAACTGCTGCCCGGACTGCTGCGTGAGCCTCCAGGCGACGAGGATCACGAAAAGGATAGACCCGGCCTTGTCCATGACGGCCCCGTCTGGCTATTCGGTATCCTTCGACCCGGAGAAGTGCACGCACTGCAACGCGTGCGTGGAGATTTGCCCGATCCAGGCTGTATCCTTCGCGGGGGAGGATCGTCATTACGACCGGGAGGCGTGCCTGGGCTGCGAGCTGTGCGTGGAGCGTTGCGCGGCGGGGGCGATCCGGCTTTACGTCGATCCCGAGAAGCCCTGCCCGCTGGACCTGGACCGACTGAGGCAGGAGGCTCCCGGCTGAGGGGACAAAGAGGAGTCTGCCGGTGTTGCAAAGGGAACAAGACGGGATTGCCTATGTTTCGGCTGGGTGGCCTCTGGATTCCGGCAAGCCCACTCTGCCATGTGGG
>JGI24188J35168_1001550_pt1 | contig 13242 bp, 9 predicted proteins | sample YNPBryantNP2012_FD_35168 | JGI IMG/M metagenome (IMG submission 35168) | reverse complement strand
ACAGCAGGCCTGCCTTTCGGAAGCTGAAGACCGCGTCGGCCGAGACGACCAGATGGTCTACGATCTTCACATCTACCGTCTCCGCCGCGAGCACGAGTGCGCGAGTCAGGACCTTGTCCTGTTCGGTCGGATCGACTTGACCGTTTGGATGGTTATGGGCCAGCACAAGAGCCGCTGCACCGCGCCGCAACGCGGACTCCATGACCCGGCGGGGATACACGGCCGCCCGGTTGATTGTCCCTTCTTCGAGTCGCTCGATGCCGTCGCGCAGCAGGCGGTGGCCGGAGTCCAAGTAAGCGACCTCGAAGACCTCGTTGCGCAGGGCCCCGATCCGCGTGCGCCAGATTATCTCAAGCTGCCTTGGGTCGACGCCCGAATCCGTCTCTTCCGCACGCTGCTGAAGGTAAAGCGTTGCGGCAGCACGGATGATCCGCAGCGCCACCGGTGCCACGGAGCCGATCCCCTTCACTTGGCGGAGTTCATCGAGAGGGGCGTCCAAGATAGCNCGCAGGTTCCCGAACCGCTCGATTAGAGCCTTCGCTGGCCGCTTCACGTCGGAGCGGGGAATCGCCAGGGTGAGGAGGAGCTCGACGACCTCATGATCTGCGAAGCCGTCCAGGCCGGCCTTTATGAAGCGTTCACGAAGTCGCTTCCTGTGTCCGAGATAGTGAAGTTCGGGCTGGCTCATCAGGATCACTTTTTCCGCCGCTGCTTTCCTTTTGCCGGTTGCCCGCCCACGTTCTTGTTCGCCTCCAGCCACGCGTCGACATCCTCTCTACGGAACCGCCAGTGGTTTCCGACCTTAGAGGCCGGTATCGTTCCGGTGTTCGCCATCCGATAGACCGTCTCGTTGCTCAAGCGCAGAGCCTATAGGAAACTTCATCCACGAAACGCACCTCCGAGCGAAGTATCCCAAGGGCGCGAGCGGCTGTCAAATTTTTTTCGCGAGGGTCAGGCATGGGGTTGAAACTCTTGCGGCGCGGAGTTCAGGGTAGACGGATGCCTGTCCCGACAAGGGGTTTTCTTGCGGTGCGATTGCCTCCTCGGCCCGTGCCGTCGAGGCGGCCTTGGAGGCGCATGAGGACAGGACGGCACGAGGCCCGCGCCACGAACGCCGACCGCCGAGGGCTACGGAGGGGAGCGAGCAGGCCGGGGCGCCTGTGAGCGAATCGTGCGGCTCCGGTCGGTAGGCTCGTCGGTGGAATCGCCGGTGTAGAAGATGGGCTCATCGTCGGGGCCCCCCAGCTTTGACACTAAAACGGCACTTGCGCACATCCGCAAAAAATCGGGCGGAGAGAAATCAGGTGGTTACGAAACCCAAAAGGGCGAATTTCCCAAAACTCTGTAGTACGTAGAAAATTCGCTGAGTGCGCATTCATTACAAGCCGCCAACGGGGCAAAACCTACCTCAGCGTGCAGATCTGCGAGTCGTGGCGGGACCCAGCCCAGGGCGGAAAGCCCCGCACGCGCATCGTCGCCTATGTCGGGCAACTGGACCGGTTCCGGCCCCAGGATGTCGATAGCATCATCCAGGGGCTCCTTCGGGTATTCGGCCGCCCCAGCGCGAAAGACACCGAGGTTGTGGAAGGCAAGGACTTCGGTCACATCTACGCTTTGGAAGAAATCTGGAAGAAAGTGGGCCTCTGCGAGATCCTTTCCAGGCACGCGGCCCAAAGCGGGCACGAATTCGACTTGGCCGGGCACGTAAAGCTTATGGTGTTTAACCGCCTGTGCGATCCCTGCTCCAAGCTCTCCCTTCTGGAATGGGCCCAGGGAGTCCATGTGCCGGGCCTGGACACGAGCAAGCTCGAATATCACCATCTGCTTCGGGCCATGGACTGGCTTCTGGAGCTTACCTCTGAGGGCCTTACGGTCACGGCGGACGAAGAGGCCAGAAGGTTCGAAAACAGGATAGACGGCAAGCTCATCGTGGAGACCTCCTGTGGCCAGCTCGGCGCTGAGGAGCTCATCTTGCGCTACAAGGAGCTTGCCAATATTGAGCAAGCCTTCCGGACGCTGAAATCCTCTCTTAAGATCCGGCCGGTCTACCCCTGGACTCAAAGAAGGATCCGGGCCCATGTGTTCCTGTGTCTCCTGGCCCTTCAGGTTCACCGGTTCATGCGCACGAAGCTTGCTCGAAGCGCTCTTTCGGTTGAGCGCTCCCTGGAAAGACTCAAGACCGTAAAGGCCGGAACGCTCCGGGTACAGGCTCAGCAGGTGCCGTATCTGACTGCTCTTACCGAAACCCATAAGGAGCTTTACGAACAACTCGAGTTACCCTTCCCCAAGGTGAAGGACCTCTCCCAGGGGGCTTTGTAGTACGAAAATTCCCCGTCCCGTTGGGCTAACTTCCTGATCTGCCGATTTTTTGCTCTTAAGCACTGTCAAAGTTCGGGGGCTCGAGGCAGTTGGACACAGCAATCAACGCTTGGAAGAAGAGGTCATGCGCAGAGGGTGTCATCCGTCCGTTGTGGACGAGTCGGGGCAGCCCGACCCAGTGCGGAGGGTCGATTTCACGGATACGTCGGTCTTTAAGAGCTTCTTGCAGGGATTGCTGCACGCAACATCACAAGTGCTCTCTTTAGGTGAGCTTCATGCATCATACGAACCGCTCGTCTCGCTCGGCCGTGAGATCCAGCAACATCGACAATCTGTTTGTCTCTCCTGGCGGCCGTCTGACGATCGTAGAGACGAGGCTCTGGCGCAATGCAGGCTACGGTCCGCGGGTGATGCGGATAAACGTTCGCCGCCAGCTAATTGGTTTTGGGAAGCTAGGCGTAGAACCTGATCCAGGAGAAAAAGCTTGGGTACAAGTACGGTTTGCGGAGAGAGGCGTCCCTGGACATATGGAAACGGGGGTCGTGAGCCGATGTCGGTTCTTTGCGAAGTGTGGGGCACCATTTGGAGTATGGGAGCCCGTAGCGCGAACCGATGTTTTGCGAAAAAGAAAAGGGGCAGGCAGAGCGGCCTAGCCCCTTCATTTCCTTGGTCGGGGCGAGAGGATTTGAACCTCCGACCACCTGAACCCCATTCAGGTGCGCTACCAGGCTGCGCTACGCCCCGGTACGGCGGGAAAACCAAAGGCGCCGGCAGCGCCGGACGCCCTTTTTCTTCCTCGTTTCTCTAATATCACGCGCCCTCGGAGGTGTCAAACCCCTTGTGTCACGCCCCTGTGTCAGGCGTGTCCCGCTTGTGTCCCGCGAGTCTCTGCCGCCTCGAAACACGTCAATCCGACCTCTTTTCCCAGCGCCTGGAATCTTACCTCAGGAGATGGGAAGACTGTGGGCTCGCGTTGGTCCTCCCACAGCGGCCCATGGCTCACCTGAAATCTTTCCTCAGGAGACGGGGAGACTGTGGGTGTCCGCCGCTGCGGCCTCGGAAAAGAGGCGGTCGGGAAAGAGCGCCTTTCTCTCGGCGAGAGGGGCTTCGGCCGATGAGGCGCAGAGGGTCCCAGCGGGTGGCGTTGCGCGGAAAGGCGGACGAGACGGCGCGGGATCGATCCCGTGAGGCATCCTGGGGGTTGGCCGGTCGTGCTGGCTGACAAAGCCCGCAGGAGGCGGACAAGCTTTTTTGAAATCCGGCCTGACCAGAGGCAGAATGACGCAGGGAGAGCAGGGGGCGAAAGGGCGGCCAGGGGGGGAGGCAAGGGAATCCGGGGAGGATCTCATGGAAGGCGGAAATACGAAGGCCGGTCTCGAGGATCCTCCCGAGGGGTTCCGATGGTTCAAGTCCGGCAGGACTTTCGGATGGGTGAAGGAGCGCTCTGGATTTTCCTTCGAGCTGCTTCGCCTTGGGGGGGCCGCAAAAATTTCCCGTGCCGACTCTCTTTGGCAAGATTCCAAGGTGTCGCAGGCTAAGGACGCCGCGCCAAGAGGCAGGGGAGAACTTCTCAAGGTGCCTCTGGACCGGACCGGCAGCGAGTACGCGCTGGTCAGGCACTACCGCCGGGGCGGCTTGCTTGGTCGCTTCCTTGGCGACCGGTATTGGGGTGCGGGGCGGTTTTTCGAGGAAGCGAGGATCACCGAGAGAGCGCGCGCTCTGGGCGTTGCGACGCCCGAGGTTCTTGGGGTACGGGCCGAAAAGGTCGGATGCGGCTGGTACCGCGGGGATTTGGCGACCCGCCAGATCTCGGGCAGCCGGGACCTGGCTGACTACCTGGCCGCCTGGCGCGAGAGAGGCATTGGGCCTGCCGNNCCGCTGCGAGGCACGATCGTGCGCAACCTCGCAGANCTCCTTCGCAGGATGCACGACGCCGGGATCGTCCACGGGGACCTGAACGTGAAGAACCTTCTCCTGAGAGTCGAGCCTGAGGGCGGGCAGGCCATACAGGCCTTTGTCGTGGACCTGGACAAGGCCAGGATGCTGCCTTCGGTTTCGGCGCGCCTGCGAGCTGAAAACATTCTGAGGCTGTACCGGTCCCTGGAAAAGCAGGGCTTTGCGGGATCGCTTGTCGGCTGGCGCGACAGGATGGGATTTCTTCGGGCTTACGCGCTCGGCCGCAGGTCCATGCTGAGGGAGCTTGCGGGATTCCTGAGGCGGGGCGCGCTGGGTCTCAGGTTCCACAGGNTGGGTTGGGGGCTCGCCAGGCTGACTCGCTCCCTCCGGGCAGGAACGAAATGACTCTCGGCAGGGTGCTGCTCATCCGTCTCGGCGCTCTGGGGGACACGATCGTGGCTTCTTCGGTTGCCTCGCTTCTCAAGCGGGACCATCCGGGCGCTCGGATCGATTTTCTCGTTTCGGCCGGCCTGGAGAGGCTCGGGTGCCTCATGCCGGACGTGGACCGCGTTCAGGGGCTTCGCTGGCGGAGGCTGCCGGCCCTTTGGAACGTTTGGGCACGGGCCGGCCTCGCACGGTTGGGCGGGGAACCGTACGATCTCGTCTACCTCATGGAGACCGACCCGAGGTTCCTGCCTTTTCTGAGGATCGCGCGAGGCGCCCGCAAGGTCGCCCTCGGCCGGGACGAACCCGCAGACTCCGATCCAGCAGGCGTGCCTGCGGCCGTGCGCTACCAGCGATTGCTTAAGGAGCGAAACTGGGCGCGGCCCGGCTGGTGTTATCCGAGGCTCGAGCCCGAGGAGCGCGCCGAGGATCGTTCCCGCTCTCTCCTCGGCGAACTCGGCCTTTCCGGGGATTGCCTGATCATGGGCCTGCACCCGGGCAACAGCTTCCGGGCGCGCAAGACCTTCCGGAGGTGGACCCGCAGAGCCGATTTGAGAAGCTGGCCCGAGGAGCGGTGGGTGGAACTGGCCTCTGAGATCCACCGTCTCCGTCCGGATGCGCAGTTCGTGCTTTTTGGCTCGGACCAGGACCGGCCGGTGAACGAGCGCGTGAAAAGACAATTGAAAGAGTCGTTCCCGGCCCTGCCCGTGGCGAGCTCCGCGGGCCGGACCCGAGATCTCGCGGTCGCGGCTTCTCTTCTGAGGCGGATGGCGGTCTTCGTGGCCACGGACACAGGCCCGCTCCACATGGCCGCGGCGCTCGGAGTGCCGGTCGTGGGCCTTTACGGGCCGACCCGGTTCGCGGAGACTGGACCGTTCGCGCAGTCGCCGGCNGNGGTCGTTCGCAAGNCGCTTTCCTGCCAGCCCTGCTACGGGTCGGACCGGCAGCGGACCTGCTCAAGAAACCTCTGCATGGAAAGAATCGAGGCTTCTGATGTCGTGGAGGCCCTGGATCGGATGAAGGTTCTGTGAGAAGGCTCACGCGACTGAGTCGAGGGAGCGAAATCGACGAGGAGAGAAAACGCATGGACCCGCTTGGATGGAAGCTCAGGCAGAAGGCCAGGATGAATCTCCTTTTCGCGCAGAATTGCGCTCATGCCACGCTTCTGAGCCTTGAGGACGGGCTGGGCTGGAGGGATCCCGCGGTCCTCAGGGCAGCCACGAATTTCGAGGGAGGGGTCGTGGGCTGCGGCGAGACTTGCGGCATCGCGACCGGAGGCGTCCTGGGGATCGGCGCGATTCTGGCAGCGAGGGGATGCCGTGGAGAGGGGAGTCTGGAAGATTCGATCCAGCGGGTGAGCGCGGAATATCTCGCCTGGTTCGAGCAGCGGATGGGCACTTGCCTCTGCCGGGAGAGAACCGGAGTCGATTTCGCAAAGCTGCGGGGCCTTGCGCGATATTTGCTGCCCGGGGACAAACTGTTAAAATGCTTGGGTTCGATCGGCGAAGCCGTGGAGTTTCTGTGCCGCCTCCTTTTGAAAGAGACCGCGGGAGGGGGCGCTGGACCGGGCCCGGCGGCTCAGGACGGCGGGGCCGTGGAAGAACCTCACTGCTCCTTTACGGTTCTTCGATCGGTCCAACCCGCAGAAGTCGACAGCCATCCTTCCCTGGCTTGGGCTGCCTCGGGTCTGGCCGGAGGAGTCGCTCTGGGCGGGTCGGTGTGCGGGGCTCTGCTCGGCGGCATTCTCGGCACGGGCCTCGCCTTTGGCTACGACCCGAGAACCCTGGGGAAGGTGGGCATTACAGGAGCTTTCGTCCGGGGGCACTGGCATCTCGTGAGGCCGCCCCGAGGAGAACTGCCCCAGGAGGCATTCGCGAGGTCCCGCAGGCTCGCCGATGGATTTCGAGAGAGGTTCGGAAGCCTCCGCTGCCGGGACATCGCGGGCAGCTCCTTCGGCTCTTTTGAGGAGCTGCGCCGCTTTCTTGCGGAGTCAGACAAGTGCAGGTCCGTGATCGCCTGGTGCCAGGAGCAGGGCCGGAGGCTCGTGACAGAAGGACGAACCCCGTCATGAAGATGAGGCACGGCCTCCTTCGGATGCTTCCCTATGCCCGGCCTTACTGGAAGGTCATCCTGGCCGTGTTCCTGAGCATGATGCTCTACTCGGTCGGGGTGAACGGGCGAGCCTATCTCATCAAGCCTTTCCTCGAGGAGGTCATCATTCCGGCCGAGGGGTTGAGGTCGATCCAGGGCNTGAAACCGNCCGACATCGACGAACTCCGGAAAAGCTATTCCCCGGAACAAGAAAAGCGGGACCGGGAGCGNCTGACCGGAGTGCTCCGCAAGCGCCTCCTCGTTCTGATTGCGGTCGCTTTGGCCGTCGTGGCTTTGATTCCCCTCGCGAATTTCGTCAAGGAGTATGCGTCCTTTTACGTCGTCCACCGGATGCTGCGTGATCTCCAGTGCGACCTGTGCGACCGGTTTCTCGCCATGCCCCTTTCCTACCACAACCGCGCCCGCAAGGGGGAAATCCTCTCGCGTCTGAACAGCGACGTATCCAAGGCCAGTCAGAGCTTCAAGCTCGTCTTTGGCGATCTCGCCCAGGAGCCCCTGACTCTGCTGGTGGGCGTGGGCGCGATGTTCTACCTGAGCTGGCAGCTCACCCTCATGATCGCTCTCGCTCTGCCGCCTCTCGTACTTCTCGTCGTGCGGTTCGGCCGCAAGATCCGCAAGAAGAGCCGCCTGCGGCAGGAGAAGGTGGGCGCCCAGGTGGGCTCGATGATCCAGATGTTCTCAGGCATCAAGGTGGTCAAGGCTTTCCGCACCGAGGAGGCGGAGAGCCGGCGGTTCCGCTCCCTGAGCCAAAGCCTTTTCCAGAGAGAAATGAAGGTCGCCAGGACTCATTCCCTGAGCCGAAGCGTGACCGAGCTTTTCAACAACCTTACGTACATCGTGTTCATGGGCGTGGGCGTGTACGCCATCCTGAACGAAATGATGGGACTCACGCTGCCGGTGCTCGTGGCCTTCCTCGGGCTTGCCACCACCCTCTACCGGCCCATCAAGAACCTCTCCAAGGCTTACAACGAGGTCTCGGACGCCATGGGCGGCCTGGAAAGGGTCTGCGAGGTCCTGGACCTCGAGCCCGATATCCAAGACCGGCCCGACGCGCGCACCCTCCATGAGATCCGGGAAGGGATCCGCTTCGAAAACGTGAGCTTCTCTTACGACGGGAACCAGCTCGTCCTCAAGAACATCGATCTGACGATCCGCAAGGGCGAAACCGTGGCTCTGGTCGGCCGGACCGGCGTGGGCAAGACCACGCTCACGGATCTCATCCCCCGTTTCTACGACCCCACCGAGGGCCGGGTCCTGATCGACGGAGTGGATCTGCGGGACTACAGCCGGGATTCGCTGCTCGGGCACATTGCCGTAGTTACCCAGGAGCCGTTCCTGTTCGACACGACGATCGAGGAAAACATCCGGTACGGCAGGCCGGACGCCACCGACGAGGAGGTCCGGGAGGCCGCGCGGGCCGCTTACATCCACGACGCGATCATGGCTTTGCCCGAGGGATACAAGACGCGGGTGGGCGATCGGGGAGCCCGCCTGTCCGGAGGAGAGCGGCAGCGCGTGACCGTGGCCCGGGCCATTCTGAAGAACCCGTCCATTTTGATTCTCGACGAGGCCACCTCCTCTCTGGACGCGGAGTCGGAGAAATGGGTCAAGCTCGCCGTCTCGAATCTCATGAAGGGCCGGACCACGGTGGTGATCGCCCACAGACTCTCGACCATCCAGAACGCCGACCGGATCGTGGTCCTCGAGGACGGCCGCGTGTCCATGATGGGCAGCCACGAGGAACTCCTTCGGCAGGGCGGTCTCTATCGGGAGCTGTGCGAGCTGCAGTTGCGGCCCGGGGATCTCTCGCCGGCGGCCCGGGAAAGGGCGGAAGGGGAAAGATGAAAGCATAGATCCCCTGATTCCCCCGCGGAGACGAGCTCGATGCCCAAAGAGTCTTTGCCAGGACCGGCCGCGGATCCAGAGCCTCTCCGGTCCGCGCGTGCGGCTCTCGTTCATGACTGGCTTACGGGGATGCGCGGCGGGGAGAAAGTCCTCGAGGTCCTGTGCGAACTCTTGCCGCAGGCGGACGTCTTCACCCTGTTTCAAGTCAAGGGATCCGTAAAGCCGGCCTTGGAAGACCGAGTCGCCGGCATCTCCTTTCTCGGACGTCTGCCGGCCTTGGGTCGCTACTACCGATATCTCCTCCCCTTGTTTCCTCTTGCCGTGGAGGGTCTGCGGCTCGACGGGTACGATCCGATCGTGAGCGTGAGCCATTGCGTTGCCAAGGGCGTTGTGCCGCCTCCGGCGAGCCGCCACGTTTGCTACTGCCTGACGCCCATGCGCTACTGCTGGGACCTGTTTCCCCTGTACTTTGGTTCGGAACGGCCCGGACGGGCCGCCTTCCGGCCCTTTTCAAGCCTTGTCGCCCATTACCTCAGGCTCTGGGATCTGGCCGCTTCGAGCCGGGTGAAGCAATTCATCGCGGTCTCCAATTTCGTGGCCGCCCGTATCCGCACCTATTACGGAAGAAGGGCGGCCGTGATCTATCCTCCTGTGGATTTAAAACGGTTTCAGCCCGCCTCCGGTGGAGCCAAGGACTTCTATCTTGTCGTCGCTCCGGACGCGCCCAACAAGAGAATCGACTTGGTTCTGGAAGCGTTCCGTCGCCTCGATCGTCCGGTCAAGATCGTGGGGGGCCGACNAGGACCTCGGCGGGACGGCCGCTCCGAGGGACCGGGGGCGAGGAACGTCGAGTGGCTGGGCTGGGTGTCCGAGCAAAGGCTTGCCGATCTCTATGCTCATTGCAGGGCCCTTGTGTCGGCGGGCCTGGAGGATTTCGGAATGGCCCCTGTCGAGGCTCAGGCGTGCGGCAGGCCGGTCATCGCGTACGGGGCCGGAGGCGCCCTGGAATCGGTTCGAGGAATCCAGGCCCGGGACGTTCCGAGAACGGACCGCGGAGAGTGGCTGCGCCGGGGCTACACGGCCGTTCTCTTTGACCGCCCGACCGGCCAGGCTCTTGCCGATGCCGTGGAATGCTTCGAGAAAGTGGAGGATCGCTTCCCCGTAGAAGTTCTAAGAGAGTGGGCCGGCCGGTTCGATCGGACGGTCTTCGAGGAAAAATGGCGGCGCCTCCTTTCCGGGCTTTGCGGGGGATGCCGGGCCGGAATTTGAAAAGACCCCGGGGCTCTCTTATACTCGGCCGGCCCCGGGTGACCGTTTCAGGACAGAAAGGAAAACCTCCCATGGGCATTTTGGTGACCGGAGGAGCCGGGTTCATCGGTTCTCATCTTGTCGAGCGACTGCTGGAGCTCGGCCACCCGTGCGTCTGCCTGGACAATTTCGACCCCTTCTACCCGGAGCAGATCAAACGGCGNAATCTGGCGGCTTGCGCCGGCCATCCGAACTTCCGCCTTGTGGAGGGAGACCTCCGGGANCCGGAGGCGTACCAGCGCGTGGCGNGAACCATGGAAATCTCCGCGATCGTGCACCTGGCCGCGCGGGCCGGGGTGAGGCCTTCCCTTGAGCAGCCCCTGCTTTACAGCGAAGTGAATCTCATCGGCACGATGCGTCTGCTGGAGTTCGCCCGGGAAAAGGGAATCCGCAAGTTCGTTTTCGCCTCTTCTTCTTCGGTGTACGGGAACAACGAGAAAGTACCCTTCCACGAAGACGACCGCGTGGACTGGCCCATCTCGCCGTACGCGGCGACAAAAAAGGCGGGCGAGCTTCTGTGCCACACCCACGCCCATCTTTACGGCATGGACATCACGTGCTTGAGATTCTTCACCGTCTACGGGCCCCGCCAGAGGCCGGAGATGGCCATTCACAAGTTCACCCGCCGGATCGACCGGGGCGAGCCCATCCCGCTGTATGGAGACGGTCTTTCCGAGAGGGATTACACGTACATCTCGGACATCATTCAGGGAGTGGTGGGCGCCATCGAAAACGTCTCGGGCTATGAGATCGTCAACCTTGGCGAGTCGCGGACCGTCAGGCTGAGGGAGCTGATCGAAAGGATCGAGGCCGCCCTGGGAAAGAAAGCCCGCATCGAGCGACTGCCCGAGCAGCCCGGAGACGTCCGGAGGACCTACGCTGACGTGAGCCGGGCCCGCCAGAGATACGGGTACAATCCGCAGGTGTCCATCGAGGAGGGCATTCCCCGGTTCGTCGAATGGTACAGGCGGGAAGCCCGAGACTTCCCGGTCTGACCGTGTTCCGGGGCCGCGGGGTTCATAAGGGCTCGAGCGTGGCTGCGGGTCCTTCTGACCGACAGAGCGGCTCGGCCGGCGAAAGGAAGCTCGTCCATGGAACAAAGAGAGAACCGGGCGCGCATGCTCGACGTCATCCTGGCGCACAAGCGGGCCGAAGTGGAGAGGGCCCGTCGCGAGCGCCCCCTCCGTCACTTGGAGGCGACGGCCCGGGCTGCGGCTCGGCCGAGATCCCTGATCGGCGCTTTGGTCGGGCCAGAGGGGCCGGCCCATCGGATCATCGCCGAGATCAAGAGGGCCTCGCCCTCCCGCGGCGCGATCCGCGCTGACCTCGATCCGGCCGAATTCGCCCGTCAGTACGAGCGCGGGGGCGCTTCGGCTGTCTCGGTTCTCACGGATGAGCGGTTTTTCGGCGGTTCCCTTGCGGATCTCGAAGCGGTCAAGGCCGCGACGGGCCTGCCGGTTCTTCGAAAGGACTTCCTCGTGGATCCCTACCAGATCCTCGAGGCCAGGTCCTACGGCGCGGACGCGGTTCTGCTCATTGCCCGGGCCCTGAGCCAGCGGGAGCTTGAAAGGCTTTTGCTCGAGGTCCGCGGACTCGGGATGGAAGCCCTGGTGGAGATCCACGAGGAATCGGACTTGGAAAAGGCCCTTGCCGCCGGTTGCCGCCTTGTGGGCATCAACAACCGGGATCTGCAGACCTTTCGGGTGGACCTGGCCGTGACGGAGCGACTCGTCCGGCAGATCCCTTCTCAGATTGTCGTGGTGAGCTGCTCGGGCATCGGCCGCCGGGAAGAGATCCTTCGTCTGGAACAGGCGGGCGTGCGGGCGTTTCTGATCGGAGAATCCCTTGTGGCGGCGGAAGACCCCGAGGCCAAGCTGAGGGAGCTTGTGGCGTGACCCGGGTCAAGATCTGCGGAATCACCCGGCCGGAGGATGCCGACAGGGCATGCGCTTCAGGCGCGGACGCGCTCGGGTTCGTCTTTCACCCTCAAAGCCCGCGGGCCATCGACCCTGAGCGAGCCCGGGAGATGGTGGCCCGGCTGCCTCCTTTCGTGGTCTCGGTGGGCGTTTTTGTGGATCGGCCTCTCCAGGAGGTTCTGGCCATTGCGGAAAGATGCCGCCTGAACGCCGTTCAGCTCCACGGCCGCGAGGACCCCGATTACTGCAGCCGGATTCCTCTGAAGGTGATCAAGGCTTTCCGGATCGCGGGCGAGCGGCTTCCCGAGGAAATCTCCCGGTACGAGGTGGACGCGATCCTGCTGGACACGTACCGGCCGGGCGTGCCCGGCGGCACGGGCGAGACCTTCTGCTGGGACCTGGCTCGACAGGCGAAGAGGTTCGGCAGGGTCATCCTGGCCGGAGGTCTCACCTGCGACAACGTCGCTCAGGCCATCGCGCAGGTGGATCCTTATGCGGTGGACGTCTCCTCCGGGGTGGAACGGGAACCGGGCCGGAAGGATCCGGTTCTGCTTGCTGAGTTTCTTCGAAGGGCAAAGGGATCCTGCCGCCGAACGGACTGCCCATGAAGGTCGAGCGACAAAACTGGCCGGCTCCCCCGGACGATCGAGGCTGCCAGCGGCAGCGGGCCAGGACCATCCTGCCGGCGGCGTGGGCCTGTCTGGTCTTGTTCTTCCTTCAGCTTCCGATTGTTGCCGCCGAAGAGTCGTCTCCCGCGCTGCAACTCGAATGCGAAGGGCTCACGTTCGACGCCCGTGCTTCCACGGCGCGCGCGACCGGCAGTGTGAAAGCGACTTACGGAAAGGCTCGGCTCGAAGCGGACGAGATCCTGGTGGACCTGGAGGCCCGGCAGGCGCAGGCAAGCGGCGACGTGCGCCTGCAGCGTGGAGAAGACCTGCTCGAATGCGACGCCCTCACGTACAGGTGGGAAGAGCAGACCGGGACCCTTCAGAGCGGACGTCTGCTCTTCGGAGAAACCGGCTACCGCATCGAGGGAGCGTACCTGGAGAAGACAGGGCCGGACACTTATTCCCTCAAGGAGGGATCCTTCACGACCTGCCTGTGTCCGTCCGAGCAAGACAGACTCCCCTGGATGGTCAAGGCGGGGAAGGCGGAGATCTCTGTCGGCGGCTACGCCAAAGCTGAAGAGGCNGTCTTCCTCGTCTCTCGGGTGCCGGTTCTGTATCTGCCGGTCGCCTACGTGCCGGTCAAGGTTCATCGGGAATCCGGNTTCCTGGTGCCGAGCCTCGGNCANTCNGGCNGAAGCGGTTGGGAGATTTCTCTGCCCTTCTTCTGGGCCATCGACGCGAGCACGGACGCCACATTGACTCTGAACGGGATGACGAAGCGGGGGATCAAGCCC
>JGI24188J35168_1001546_pt1 | contig 13249 bp, 5 predicted proteins | sample YNPBryantNP2012_FD_35168 | JGI IMG/M metagenome (IMG submission 35168) | reverse complement strand
AGAACGCTAATGAGATCGTCACCCTGAGAGGACCCAACAGACCAAGGGTTAAAGACGAGATGAAAAACATAGGAGTAATCAAAAAGAGTTCAATCGCTATAAAAAAAGATAAGATAATAGCAATAGGTAGAAAACTCCCATACAAGGCAGATATGATTATAGACGCCTCCGGGAAGACTATTACACCAGGTTTCATCGACCCTCACACCCACCTGGTATTTGCAGGTTCAAGGGAATTCGAGTTAGAAATGAAAACCCAGGGTTTATCATACAAAGAGATAGCTAAAAGAGGAGGAATACTATACACTGTTGAACAAACAAGGAAAGCATCAGAATCAAGATTAACAGAGGAGAGCATTAAAAGATTAAGAACAATGATAACACATGGTACTACAACCTGTGAGGCTAAAAGCGGATACGGTTTAAACACGGAGACAGAAAGAAAGATACTAACAATACATAAAAAACTAAATAAAAAACAACCAGTGGAGATCGTATCAACACTACTAGGAGCACACGCTACACCACCTGGGTTAACCACGGAGGAGTACACGAGATGCATAATAAACGAGATGATACCAGCCCTCAGGGGTTTAGCTGAGTTCTGCGATGTATTCTGCGAGAGAGGATTCTTCTCATATAAACAATCAAAAATGATACTAATCACAGGCAAAAAACACGGTTTGAAACCAAAGATACACGCTGACGAGTTAACAGATACCAACAGCGCAGGGTTAGCAGCTGAGATAAACGCTGTAACCGCTGACCATCTCCTAAAATCAAACAACAAGAACCTAAAAAGAATGGCTGAGAAAAAAATAATAGGTGTGCTACTACCAGGAACTGTACTATCACTAATGAAGAAGGATTACCCTGACGCTAAAAGGATGATAAATCTAGGAGTACCAGTAGCACTAGGGACTGATCTAAACCCTAACTGCTACACTGAGAACATGCAGCTGATCATACAGCTAGCATGCATGAATATGAAGATGACACCAGCAGAGGCGTTATGCGCGTCAACATTCAACGCAGCATGCGCTATAAAGAGGAACAACATTATAGGTAGTATAGAACCAGGTAAACAAGCTGATATACTAATACTAAACTGCCCTAATCACACGTACATACCATACCACTTCGGCGTCAACCTAGTAGAAACCGTGATTAAAAAAGGAAGAATAATCCACACCATCAAATAAAAAAAGAAAAAAACTTGCAAAAAAATATTACAAATACCCTTTATAGTAAACCCTTCTCCTTAAAACTCAGATACCTGCCAGACCCGATTATAACATGATCAAGAACATCAATACCAATAATCCTACCAGCCTCAACAAGCGTACCAGTCACTTTCTTATCATGTAGACTAGGTTCACAGTCACCAGATGGATGATTATGCACAAGTATAACACTATTAGCACAGGAAGTGATAGCACCACGGAAAACCTCCCTAGGGTGAATCAAAGAAGCATTAAGCGTACCAACTGAGACTAACTCATATGAGATTATACGATTCTTAGTATCAAGGAACAAGACATAAAAATACTCCTTCTTTTTAAAAGATAATACATCACTAAAATAATGATAAACATCCTCAGCGCTTTGAATCTGAGTAGCGAAACCATGATTCAATAAACGATTAATCCTCCGGGATAACTCGAATAACGCTAACAACCTCATCGCTTTTACACTGTTACGCAGCTCTGCTTCAAGCTCCTGCAAAGAGAAAGAAGCAAGTTTATTAAAATTATAACGACGTAGTAAACGATTAGACATGTCAACAGCGTTCTCGTATTTATCCCCTCTACCTATTATAATAGCTAAAAGTTCAGCGTCAGAGAGAGCAGATACACCATCACGCCTAAGACGTGTACCAGGCCTAGTAAACCAAGGCATCTCCTTAATCTTCATCAAAAATATTAATAAAATTATTATTATATATATCTTTCCTTAAAAAACTTATTTTAAAAGATGAGTTGTAAGGTGGCTTGACAGCGAACCAGGAACCCTTAGATTTCAAACAGCAGAGCTTACCCCATAAGACCCCCGAAGGGATCAAACAGGGCTCTCCACCTAGTCTAAAGGCTCCAGCCCTCTTACGAGGGTGATCTTCCCATGGGCTCGCGCACCATAGTACAGAAGAGCACGCAGGTGGGCTTAACTACCGGGTTCGATATGGGACCGGGTGTTTCCCCACCGCTATGACCGTCAAACCACCGTTACCCTGAAAGACTTCTCTATGCAAATTCAAAAATACATACGCAAACCTGTTTAACGATTGAGCCAGTATAAACGAGCGGTTAGTAACCCTAGGCTGAACATGTCGCCGAAGCTTCATGCTTACACCCGGGTCCTATCAAACGAATCGTCTATTCGAGCTCTAAGATGTCTCGTCTTAGGGTGGGTTTCATGCTTAGATGCTTTCAGCATTTATCCCATGCAGCGTGGCTACCCAGCATTGCCCTGTCGGACAACTGGTAAACTAGAGGCTGCAGGCCCTTGTTCCTCTCGTACTAAAGGGCCTTTCCCTTCAGACATCAACGCTTCTAGAAGTTAGCAACAAACCTGTCTCGCGACGGTCTAAACCCATCTCACGATCCGCTTTAATGGGCGAACAACCCCACCCTTGGCAGCTGCTGCACCGCCAGGATGCAGAGAGACGACGTCGAAGTAGCAAGCCTTCAGGTCGATATGGGCTCTTGCTGAAGACAACTCAGTTATCCCCGGGGTAACTTTTCTGTTATCAATCGCCCTCATATAGAAGGCAGATTGGTTCGCTAGGCCCTGCTTTCGCAACACGGATTGTTATTGGCCCAATCCGTGTAAAGCCACCTTTTACCCTTGCATTCTACAGGAGATTTCTGACCTCCTTGAGGTGACCTTTGGGCGCGCTTGATATCTTTTCGAGCGCGTGGCGCCCCACCCAAACTACCCACCTATCGTTGTCCTATTTCTAGTTAGTTATACGGTCAAGGAAGGGTGGTGTTGCATTGGCGCCTCCACCTCAACTAGCGTCGAGGCTTCTACGGCTCCCACCTACGCTACACAACCAAAACCGTACAACAGCGACAGGCTGTAGTAAAGCTCCACGGGGTCTTCGCTTCCTTCTAGAAGGTACTGGACTGCACGCCAGTAAGTCAATTTCACCGGCTTCCAAGCGGGGACAGTAGCGCTCTCGTTAAGCCACTCATGCAAGCCGCCAATTAAGCGGCAAGGTATTACGCTACCTTAAGAGGGTCATGGTTACCCCCGCCGTTTAGCGGTCCTTCGCCCCCTTGAACGAGGTTTTCAGATACCGCCACTGGGCAGGATTCGGCGACCATACACATCCTTTCGGACTTGCGGTCTCCTACGTTTTTATTAAACAGTCGGAGCGCCCTAGTCACTGAGACCTGCTTTCTTCAAAGCAGGCACCCCTTATACCGAAGGTACGGGGCTAATTTGCCGAGTTCCCTCGCCAGGATTAAGCCGACACACCTTAGCTTACTCAGCTAGAGACACCTGTGTCAGTTCTCGGTACGGTTTTACAAACTACATCCCATGCTCCTTTTCACGGGCACATGGACTCGATCCAATCCGTCTAAAACGACAGACCCATCACGCCTTCATTGAGTTCTCACCATTACGGTACTCCCTCAATTTATTGCGCTTAGACAGGCAGACGAACCTGCTGGATCTATCCTTATGCGTCAGAGCATGAGCATATGTTTGTAAAGTACAGGAATATTAACCTGTTTCCCTTTCGGCAACCGCGGTTAAGAGTTGCCTTAGGACCGACTAACCCTCGACTGATGATCATCGTCGAGGAACCCTAGCCCTTTCGGTGGTAAAGATTCTCACTTTACTATTGCTGCTACTATTGCCAGGATTCTCGTTCGAACGCGGTCTACTTGACCTCACGGTCAAACTTCCACCCGCGCACGACGCCCCCCTACCCAATCACCTTTTAGGTGTGCTTACGTATCGGTGGTTAACTTAGCCCCGTCCATTTTCAGGGCATGTAACCTCGACCAGTGAGCTGTTACGCTTTCTTTAAAGGGTGGCTGCTTCTAAGCCAACCTCCTGGCTGTCTGAGGTTACACACGCCTTTTGTTCTATGACACTTAGTTAACACTTAGGGACCTTAACGTAAGGCTGGGTTGTTCCCCTTTCGGACACGAAGCTTACCCCACGTGCCCTCACTACTCTGACTCTACGATGATTATGCATTCGGAGTTTAACAAGGTGCCGAGGAATTTCTTCCCCTAAACACCAAATTAGTGCTCTACCGCATAATCCATCTCCTCAGAGGTCTACCTGCGGGTAGTCTCGGGGGGAACCAGCTATTGCCAGTTTAGATTGGTCTTTCGCCCCTATACGCAGCTCATCCGAACGATTTGCACATCAGTACCGGTTCGGTCCTCCACCCCATTTTCATAGGGCTTCAACCTAGCCGCGCATAGATCAACTGGCTTCGGGTCTCAGGGTAATGACTACAGGCGAGCACACCTCGCCCCTCGTTACCTGCGGGCAGTCGCTTTCGCTATGGTTACGGATTCTTCATCCTTAACCTCGCCATTACCCGGAACTCCCTGGCGCGTTATTCAGAACGTACGATAAGACACTGCTCCCCTACACTCTGTAGGTTCGTCGCTTACATGCCTTATCGGCCTGTAACCATCTGATTTCATGCTCTTTGCACCTCCCGCTAAGGGGTACTTTGCAGCTTTCACTCACGCTACTACTGCGCTATCGGTCTCGAGGTGTATTTAGAGTTGGAAGTATATGCCTCCCAGATTCACACGCGATTTCCAACGCATGCTACTCAGGATACCTTAAAATCTCCCACTGCCTTACCTCTACAGGACTATCACCCTCTATGGTGCCTCGTTCCAGAGGACTTCGAGTTAAGCAGTTAGGGAGTAAAAAGGTCCAGAACTCCACATCTCCTATAATTCTTCACTATAGGATTCAGTTTGCTCTTTTGGGTTTTCGATCGCCTTTACTCACCCAATCTCTGTTGATTTCTTTTCCTCTGCCTACTAAGATGTTTCAATTCGGCAGGTTCCCCTTCACATAAAACGTGAATACTATCCGAGGATAGTAGGATGTCCAATTCAGTGATCTCCGTATCAAAGGCTCCTTGCGCCTACACGGAGCATATCGCAGCTTGGCACGACCTTCTTCGGCACTCGAGCCGAGCAATCCCTCAGATGGCGTAGCACTGGCTCAATTAGCGTCCAGGTTGCGTATGCATCCACAACAAATGAATTGTTGCGGTGACAGTCATCGAACCACCCTGCGTTCCTTCTAAAACGCAAAGAGGGTGTCTCTGTCCTTACCAGCTTATTTGAAGTCAAATAAGCTAGCGTTTTCATTAATTCTAATTTATTTGAAATGGAAAATCGCATGGACCGAGTGGGATTTGAACCCACGGCCTTCTGCTCGCAAAGCAGACGATCTTCCACTGATCTATCGGCCCATTCTCAAACACCTTGATTTATCTTTGAGAGTGAGCCGATCATGGTTTTTAAGCTTTGTGATCAACGTGTGTCTCTGATGTTTGATCCACCCGCCGTCATGATTTACGTAGGAGGTGATCCATCCGCAGGTTCCCCTACGGATACCTTGTTACGACTTAGCCCCGCTCGCTAAGCCTGAGTTTGAATATAGCAAAATAATCTATATTCTCACTCAGACCCAACTCGCATGGCTTGACGGGCGGTGTGTGCAAGGAGCAGGGGCGTATTCACCGCGGGATGATGACCCGCGATTACTACGGATTCCACCTTCATGAGGGTAGGTTGCAACCCTCAATCCGAACTACGACTAGGTTTCGGGATTACCTTCACCTTTCGGTGTTGGGACCCATTGTCCTAGCCTTTGTAGCGCGCGTGTAGCCCGGGGGATTCAGGGCATACTGACCTACCGTTGCCCTCGCCTTCCTCTGGTTTATCACCAGCGGTTTCTTTAGTGTGCCTGATACGCGGACGTATCAGTAGCAACTAAAGATGAGGGTCTCGTTCGTTATCTGACTTAACAGAACGCCTCACGGTACGAACTGACGACGGCCATGCACCACCTCTCGGAAAATCAGGCAAGGTCATCAGCCTGGCCTTCATATAACCGTCGCCCCCGGTAAGGTTTCCGGCGTTGAATCCAATTAAACCGCACGCTCCACCCGTTGCGGTGCTCCCCCGCCAATTCCTTTAAGTTTCAGTCTTGCGACCGTACTCCCCAGGCAGCTCGCTTAACAACTTCTCTCCGACACTAGCCAGGCTCGGAGCCCAGCTAACATCAAGCGAGCAGCGTTTACACCCTGGACTACCGGGGTATCTAATCCCGTTTGCGCCCCAGGGCTTCGTCCCTGACCGTCAGACTCGTTCTAGATAGACGCCTTCGCCACTGGTGGTCCCCCTAGGATTACAGAATTTCACCTCTACCCCAGGAGTACCTCTATCTTCTCCCGATCTCAAGCCCTGCAGTCTACTCGGAATTCGTATCGTTAAGCAATACGATTTACCCAAGCATTTACAGGGCCGGCTACGGACGTTTTAGGCCCAATAATAACAGTCACCACTTGGGCTGCAGGTATTACCGCGGCGGCTGGCACCCGTCTTACCCAGCCCTTACTCTCTCTGTTTTTTAGACAGAGAAACAGCTGACTCTTACGAGCCAGCACTTGGGATTCCCTTGTCGTGCTTTCGCACATTGCAAAGTTTTCGCGCCTGCTGCGCCCCGTAGGGCCTGATATCGTGTCTCAGATATCATCTCCGGGTTATCGCTCCCGCGACCCGTATCCGTCGTAGGCTAGTCAGGTCGTTACCCTGACTACAACCTGATAGTCCGCAGACTCATCCTTAGGCACCTTTTGGGTTTTCGACATAGAAGCATTCCAGCATTCTATATCTATGGAGTATTATTCTCAGTTTCCCGAGATTATCCTCCACCTAAGGGCAGATTATCCACGTGTTACTGAGCCGTACGCCGAGGGCCGAACCCTCTCGACTCGCATGGCTTAGTCGAATCCCAATAGCGGTGACCGCCGGCAGGATCAACCGGAGTCGTGCACACTATTTTTTTAGGAATTTAGCGGGTGAATCAAAATTCACCAACACACGTTAATCGTCAGATTCAAGAGAGCGCAAGTCCCCCCTAAGGGAAACTTGATTTTCTTGAACCTCCACATCCATTTTTTATCCCCAGGATTGAAAGTAACCTACTCATTGAATACTGGTGATTCCACCCTCTCTTGTAGGTCTACCGGAATTACCTGGGATGTTTGTTATTTGAGGTAAACAAACCGTATATAATTGCTATATATAAATGTTAGGAATGGTATTTTAACTTTACTCCTATGCTACTTCTTATCCAGGTGTATTCTGGTCGTGTGGCATTATTTTTTTGGTGCTGGTGGTGGGTGGTTGACCGTGTTTTATAGAAAAATATATATGTTGATATATGATTATAGATTTTGTGGTGGTTTAATCGGATGGGATAGCCTCAGGTAGGAGAATGTTAACTCTGGTCTGAGGGTTAGTCTCGATCTATAACTGTAAAAGGGATGGGTATGCACTGTAAGAGGGATCCTGCGGGTTTATCTTTTATTCAATATAGTGTAGTGTACGTTAGCTCTGTACTTGTTTTTAGTTATCTTTCAAGGGAGGGGGTTTATTATGGGTAAAGGCGTAACTGTTAAAACTGTTATTGGTNATCTTCTTTTTATCTCTATTTTGTTGCTTATACTTACTCGTTTCTTATCTGCATGGTCTGGTGTAGCGTTCCCTGTTAACCTTATCTCTGCTGGTTCTATGTATCCTACTCTGATGGAGGGTGATATTGTAGCATGGGTGCCTACTGATGTTAATAATATTAGAGTTGGTGATATTATTGTTTATAAGAGTTGGCTTCATTGGCCTGATGAGCGTTTTGTTGTGCATAGAGTGGTTGAGGTGAAGAGTATTTGGGGTAAACCTGCTTTTGTAACTAAAGGTGATGCGAATAATTATACTGACCAGGCTGGTCCTCATGTTGTTGAGCCTTATGTTACTGAGAAGAATCTTGTAGGTAAGGTTTTATCTGTTGGGCAGATGCCTTTGAAGATTCCTCTTGTTGGTTTATTGGGTATATGGGTTAATGATGGGTTTCAGCGTTTAGCTCAGCCTAGTGCTTCTAAGGGTTCTTTGACTTATATTGGTGTTTTTACACCTTTGGTTATTGCTATTGTAATTTTCATAATAGCTCTTTTTATTTTACCTGAGCGTAGTAGGGATTTAAAGGATAAACTCAAGATGTATATTTTAGGGGGAGAAGCGTTGAGTGTGAAGAAAGCTGTATTATTCTTTTTTGTGGTTTATCTAGCTTTGATTGTTTTAGTTCATTGTTTTGCTTATGATTCTACATCTGCTTCTTTAGGTGTTGGGGAGTTCCCTGATAAGAGTGGATTTGAGCTGGGTAGTGTATCCCCTGGTTCGCGCACTACTCCTCGTAGTATACCTGTTTTTAATCCTAGTATACTCCCTGTTAAAGGCGTGGTTATTGGTGGGGGTGGTCTTTCATCATTTGTTAACCGTGCTGTTTTTACTCTTAACCCTGGTGAGAGTAAGCAGGTGTCAGTCACAGCTGAGGCTGGTAGTAGTGTTTCTCCTGGTACGTATAAGGGTTCTGTGATGTTTTACTCTTCGCCTCTTTATTTTTTGTTGCCTGATGAGTTGCTTCTTAAGCTTGATACGGGTTACACTGAGTTAACTATCATCTGTTTGGATGTTATCACCGCTGTTATTTTAACAGGTGTGACGATTTTTTTGATAGTTTCTATCGAGTTTCTCTTTAAGTGTTACACATGGTGGAGTGTTGATAGATCATGGTGTCATGCTAAGAAGTTTTTTTTAAAGAAAGGAGTGGTTGATGTTGCGCATAGGTTTAAATTAAGACTGAGTCGGTTCTTCATTGAGAGGATCAGCTGGGTTTTTGGTTTGAACCTGTCAGGTTTAGATTGGAGGAAGCCGTTTTATGCTTCTTTGATCGTTATCCCTTTATTGTTGTTTTTGAATGATGATTTCCTCGCTACTTTTATAGCTGCTGTTTTCTCTGGTATTGTAGCTTATGGTATTAGTTGTAAGCAGCGTGTCAGGGTTATTACTGCGTCTTTGCTGTCATTTGGTATAGGGGTGTTGTATTGCCTCATCCGTGCTGTTTATTACGTGTTCTCTACTGGTCAGTCTTTTCTTAATTCTTTAACGTTAAGTGTAGGGGCTGTAGCGTTGTATCTAGTTGTGCTCTCTCTGCTTCTTATTCCTCTGTCTTTGTTTTCATGGTTGTTTACTCGGTGCATCCGAAATCTTAAAGAACAAAGAGACCCATTACTAGTGTTGGAGGGTAGATGTGATCTGTGAAGGGGATTAAAAGAGGGATAAGGTAGGATGTTTATTTTTAATAAGGAGAGAAAAAACGAGGAGAGGGATAAGATACATCAAGATGTAACGTGTAACAGAGGATCGGTCTCATCTAAGGTTGATGTTGATAATGTTAATGATAACGCAGAGGATAAAAAAAAGAAGAAAAGGATAAGGATTGGTTTTGGACGTAGAAGGCATAGAGAGATCGAGGAGAAAAAACGTGTATCTGATGCTGAGAAGAAGATAACAGGGTTAACTGATGATTCACTAGGTTTAACTGAGGAGAACACTGATGAGGATGGCCGTAGGGAAACGGAGCGTATACTTGATGTGTCTTTAAAAACAATGGATGATGGTTTAGCTGATGAAGTAAAACATGAAGAACCTGATAAACAGAGGAGAGCAGCATTGCAACGTGGTGTAGAAGGTAAACCTGTTTATCTTGAGGATACAGGTGAGAAGTTAGGCGTAGTTCACAGTGTTATATACGACCGTGAGGATAAACCAGTAGGTTACAGGATTAAGGATGTGAAATCTGATGCTATACTTAGTTTTACAATTGATCATTTTGATGTTGATAAGAATGGTTTAATCTTTATCCCTAGCTGGTACACCTCAGCGATTAGGATTATAGATAAGTTAGAGTTCAAGGATAGGATATCACCTGAGATTACAGCTCTGCTTGTTGATGATGCTTTACCAGCTGAGGAGCTATATGATATATTCCTGAAGCATGATGAGGAGATGGCTGAGTATATTGATGAGGCAGTAGCGTTGAAGGAGTCACTTACAAAGAGGTTGCAGATACTGGAGAGACAGCGTTTAGCGTTAAAGAATAGTTTAATGGATCTAACTGAGAAACGATTAATTAAGGATATTGACCGGCGACGTTTCACTGAGGAGGTTATGGATCATCGTCGACGTGCTAACATATTAGATGTTAACATTAAGAAATGCAAAGAGCTTCTGCAGCGTCTGGAGAAAACCTCATTCGGCATGATTGAGAAGCTTAGATTACCTGGGGAGAGGGGTTTGAAACGTCACCATAAAGAGATGAGTGATGAGGATAAATGGACGGTGGGTACATCAGGTTTTAATGAATCAGATTACATCTATAAACAGAAGTACTATGAGCTTAAAGAGCGTTACAATAAACTAAAGGAGGAGTACAACGAGTTGAAGAACGCTGTGGAGAAGATCATGCTTCAAAAAGATGAAGGGGTCTAACAAGAAGAGTCTTGTATGTTGTATCTATAAAAAAGATTAATATAGTATAGTTTTATATTCTATTTGATAGGTGGATGTTTAGTTAAATGCAGGGTCATCTAAAATGTTAAGGGGTGGCTTCTGGGGTGAGGGATACCTCTATGGCTGATAAATTTGAGGAAAAAGAGAAGGAGAAAAACATGGGTCATGATAATACTGGTAACCTTGTTTTCATAGTTAACAAGAGAGGGGAGCTTGTAGAAATCGATGATACCCTCTGCAGGATGTTAGGTTACAGTAAGGATCAGCTCTATGGTAAACCATTGCATGATCTGCCTTTCCTCACAAAGTCATCTAGGGAGACGGTTATGCATAGGCATCTGACAAGGTTGATAGGTAAAGCTAAGCCTCATTACACCCTAGATGTAAAGTCAAGTGATCATGACTTTATATCCCTCTACATTGAAACAGAGCCTTACCTCGTGAATGGGGAGTTATCAGGTGAGATAAATATTGTACGCAGATTTTCATCCATATCAGAATCTGGTAGTAATGAAGAGGATTTTAAAAGTGAAATGTTCAAGGATTCTGGAGACTCTGAACGTAGGAGTATGGAATCAACTAGAATGGATCTTGAACGTAGGTTATCAGAGGTTGAGAGACTCAAACGTGAAGTGCATTTACTCAGGAGTACTCTAAGAGAGAGAGAATCGGAGATAGAGGAGGGTAAACGTGTTTTATCTGATATGCAAAACAAGGTTAAACAACTGCAGGAGCGATTAGAGACTAGGGATCAAGAGATATTGGATCTACAGGAGGAGGTGCATAACTATAAACTCTCTCTCCAGGAGAAGGATTTCCAACTGAGACAGGATAGGATGAGTTTTGAATCTAAACAAAGAGAGATAGAGTCACTCAGTACCGAGTTAACTGATTTAAAAAACACTATCTCCTCTAAGGATAAAGAGTTAGAGTCACTCCGGATGATGATAAGACAGATTAAAAAAGATATCGAGATGAAGGATAGAGAGATAACTATCAAAGAGGAGAAAGCACAGTCACTGCAACGTGAGTTAGAGGATAAACAAAAAGCTTTAACTCTAAAAGATGAGGAGCTGCAGATGAAGCAGAGGGAGATACAGGATCTAAGTGTTAGATTATTTGATGAGAATAGAGCCTCTGCTGAGATGTTACAAGAGATTGAAAAACTAAGAAAAGAGGTATCAGATAAAAAAGAGGAGATTACGTCGCTAAGATCCGAGTTGCAGAAGAGAGACGATGTTATAAAGGAGATTAAAAATAGTCTACTTGAAAAAAGCGAAACCGTTGAGGGTATACAAAACGAGATGAATATTATACGAGAGGAGATACGAAAAGAGTTATCACTAAAGGATGAGGAGTTAAAGAAGAATGAGTTGAGGATTAAAACATTAGAAAAAAATCTTCTTTTAAATCAAGAGGAGTTGAATAAGAGAGAGGAAGAAATCAAAAAATTAAAGGATGACCTGGAGAAGCTAAAATATGAGCGGGATCTGTTACATGGGGATATAAAAGCGCGTAATATACTTATAGATGAATTAAAACAGGATTTAACAGAGTTGGAGTCAAANTACTCTGAGAAACTCAGGGTGAATGATGAGTTAAACAGTGTTCTAAAAAAGAAGGAAGATGAGATTAAATCACAACTAGAAGAGATAAAGAGATATAGAGAAGATGTAGAGTTTTTAGAGGATGAGTTACAGAGAAGCTTGAATGAGTTGGAGGCTCTCAAAAAGAGTATGAAAGAAAAGGATGAGGAAGCCTCCGCTCTTAAAAACAGATTGGAAAAGCATGTTCTTGAGTTACAGACAAAGGATAAGGATCTCCAGAAAAGAAAAGAGGAGTATAATATCCTAAAACAAGAGGTTGAATTATTAAAAGAAGAGTTGAGCAAGCATAAGAGAATAATAGATGAGGATAAACAAGAGTTAGAAAAGAAGACGGAGTTAATAGGTAGAATAACCCAGGAGCTTGAGGATAAAAACAATAGAATACAGGGGTTGGAAGGTGATCTGGAAAGAGCCATGAGTAGCTTCAAAGAAAAAGAGGAGGAGCTTAAATTAAAGGAGAAGGAATGCAGAGATCTTGAGATGGAATTAAATCTAATCACTGATGATCTGAATGAGATGCATAAGGAGAATGAGGATAAGGATAATAGAATAAAACAGTTGTTAACAAAGCTGGAGGCAGAACAAAACAGTCCACGTAAAAAAGAACTAAAAGAGTTAAAAGCGTCATTGAAAGAGGTTGAATCAGAGCTATCAAAACAAAGGAGTGAAAACAACATACTAATCCAAAGGGTGGAAGAACAGAGGAGAGAGATAGATGATCTTAATGATAAACTAAAAGATAGAAGTGATATAATACAATCTTTAACGAAGCAGATAACAGAGCAACAAGAACAAATAACACAAAAACAAAACAACATACAACAACTACAACAAGAAATACAACAACTAACATCAACAATCGAAAAAGAAAAAACAAACATCAAAAACATCACAAAAGAACTAGAAAACACAAAAACAGATCTACTACACACACAATCAGAACTAAACAAAAAAATAAACGAAAACAACCAACTACAACAACAACTAACAGAACTAACACAACAACTACAAACA
>JGI24188J35168_1001545_pt1 | contig 13256 bp, 10 predicted proteins | sample YNPBryantNP2012_FD_35168 | JGI IMG/M metagenome (IMG submission 35168) | reverse complement strand
ACCATATCGGGGGCATTCTTGAGACCGATGGCCAGGCCGCGGGCGTGGGCTTCGTCGGCCAGCCAGCGGGCATAGGCCAGTTGGTCGGCGTAGGTGAGCGGGAAGCCGGTGCGGTTGTCGTAAATTTCGATGTTGTCCGGCTCGACGCCGTCGAAGCCTTTGGCGGCGCACAGGTCGAGGCGGGCGCGCATGATCGGGGCCAGCAGGTCAAGGCGGCGGATGTCGAGCCAGCGTTCGCCGGGCCAGCCCTCGTAATCGCGGCCGAGGACTTCTTCGGGGAACTGGTCCGCGTCGGGACGCCAGTTCTCCCACGAGCCAACCGAAATGTAGCAGATGACGCGCACGCCGCGGGCGTGGAGTTCGTCAATGACCTCTTGCGGGGCGTAGAGGTCAATATCGTACACCTCCGCCTCAACGGAAGTGTCCACTTCCTCGTCGAGTTGCCATTGCCAGGTCAGGCCGGGGGCGGGACGCCACCAGGATGGCGCCTGTTGCGTGTTGCGCGGAACCGAAGGCATGAGAGTTGACTCCTTTGTCAAAACAGGTGCCGGCGCGGCTGAGTCAGAAGCAGGGCGGCATCCGGCGAGAAAAGCAATCAGCAGGGCAAGCAGGACGGGATAAAATCCCGTCCTACACTTTATGTACCTTGAACTGCGGCAGGTATTCTTTGTGAACGGCAAAGAGTTCATTGGTCATCTCCCGAATCTCGGCCAGGGAGAGCACGGCGGCGGTCAGCTAAACGTGATCCTGGTCATAGAGAATTCTCCTGGTTCTTAAGCATCTTGTTGGTCAGGGTTGTTCACCCACGACCTGATAAAGAGAAACTCCGCCGCGCCGGACAGGCCGGATATCGAAGCGGCGCATCTGACTGCCTTGAGGGCGCGCCAAAAAGTAGACCGGACGTGCAGACAGGCTGGCCGCGATGTAATCCGCCGCGCTCCGGCCTATTTCTGGCACATTATCCTGTGGGTAAGTCTCGTGGAAGTCTATACCATGACGTCCTTCCTGCCAGGCAACGTAGTAACAGGGGAAGAGCATGTCCCAGCCCAGGAAAACGATGGCCTCATCTTCCACAGCCGCGACGATAGCCCGCGCTCTGTTCAGGACGGCATCCGGATCGGCAAGCGGATAAGGGTATTCTGCAAAATCGCTGCCGTACATAAAAACCGGCGCGCGCGCCGCCCAGGCCCTGGCAACCATTCCGCCCATAGCGCGGACGGTTAACCCGAGGACAACGGCTCCGAGCAGGGCCGCAGCCGGGATGGCCCACCGCTGCCGCCGCAGACGTTTCAGGCCGCCGGCGAGGATGTCCAGCAACATGCCCAGCCCGCTCCCAAGCCATACAGCCAGGAAGACGAAGGTCGGCACGAAGAAGACGACCACATCCGAAATGGCATAGTTTGTGATGAAAAACATCTGCACTCCCCAGCCGAGGAACAGCAGCAACCCTTCGCGCCAGCGCCGAACGGACAGGGCAGGCAACCCCAATCCTATCAAGGCCAGAGAGCAGGGAGCAAAGCCCGCTTTGATGACATCAACGTAAGCGCCAAAGATTTCCGGCATGGTCTCGGCCGGGTCCGGGAACATGGCGTAGTGGAACTGCCGGGCCGCGTACAGGAAGCGCAGCCGCTCGAAGGGCGAGTCAAAGTCGGCAGTGGTCATATTCCAGACGCTCAACGCCGGTTCGACTGTGGCGTGATAGTAGCCGGCATCCGGATTATGTGCATCCAACACGAAGAAGGCAGCCAGAGCCAGGAGCACGCCCAGCAACGCCCCGCCAAAGGCCGCGAGCCAGTCACGGCGCGCACGGGCGGTCAGCGCCAGATAGACCAGCACGCCTGGCGCCGCCAGGGCCACCGAAGAATGTACGCCCAGACTCAACCCACCCAGCAGGGCTGAGACCGCCAGCCAGGGCCATTTCCCACTGTGACGCCAGTGCAACAGGCAGAGTATCACACTGCTCAGGAAAGCGCAGGCCGGAACGTACAATTCGGCGATGACCGAGAAATACCAGAACAAAGGGGTGATCGCCAGGGTCAATACCGCCGCTACGGCCGCCAGACGCCAGCCGCTCAGCAGGCGGACGATCAGGTACAGGCAGGCCACAGTCCACGCGCCCAGCACAGCAGAGAACAGGTTCACCCGCCAGGCCGGGTCACCGAAAGGCGGCAGGGTAAACAGCCGCCCGAGGAGGACATAGACCGGGTAACCGGTCGGGTGAGTCATGCCCAGGCTGTAGACCAGCGTCTGGAACTCGCCCGAGTCGCCGTAAAGCAGGCCGGGGGCCAGCGTGCGCACGTAGAGCGTCAGGCTCAAGATAGCGCTGGCCGTTGCCAATCCCGCGTCGGCCCACCCAAGTTTCGGCACAGGTCCGGCTGGGGACGGGCGACCGGTCCGTGGAGTTGGATGCTCCCCCGAGACGAATTCACCACTCATACCCTTCGTACTCTGCCAGCGCCCGGCCGATCGCGGTAAAGGTCTTCTCAAACTCGCTGAGCGGAAAGTCCTCTGTGCAGCCGATGACCAGCCGACCGCCCGGCGCGCCCTCACGCAACAGGTCCAGGGCGTAGGCGTGAATGAGCTCAGCCGGTTCCAGGAAGAGCGAACCCGGGAAATTCACCCACACCACCTTGTCGGGCCAGGCGGCTTTGGCCTCGGCCACACTCAGGTCGCCCATCGGCGGCGGGGTAAAGGCCTCGATCACCGGCAGGGGGGTGCGCGCCAGGCAGCTCACCAACGGGCGGTTAGAGCCGTCGTAATGGGCGATGGGGATCTTGCCGGCGCTGCGCAGGACCGGCACGGCCCGCGCGTAGACCGGGGCACAGTAGCGCTCGAAGAGCCGTGGCGAGATAATCGTCCCGGTCACGTTGTCGCCGAACCAGATGATCTCGGCCGGGCTTTCGGCAGCCAGTTGGATTTGTCGGTCGTAATGCCCGTTCAGCGCGTCAATCAGCGCGTCGAACTCGCCGGAGTGATCGTAGATGCCCTCGGCCAACCGCTCGACTCCCATCCATGAGACCATCAGCGTCATAATGGGGATGGGCATGATCTCGCCGACGACGATGCCGCCCTCACCCATCTGCTCGTCGGCCTGCCGCCAGGGCGCAAAATCCGGCTCGAAGCGGGTGTGGCGGAAGAGGTATTCGGCTGCCGGATAGTCCTCGCTACCGGTGATGAAGTATTTGCGGATCCAGCGGCTGCCATAATTGGACTCCAGAACGGCTTCTTCGGTCAACACGCCAACCGGCGTCTCGATGCGTGTAGAGAAGCAGGGGCGGCCGTCCACATTCTTACATTCCTCGTGGATGGTTATCCCATCATACACCGGGCGGAAGATGCGGCGCGTGTCCATAAAGCCGAGTCCCTTGCGGTGCAACGTGCGTCTGGCTGCGGTGTCCGGGGCAAGCCAGGCGTAGATATTCCAGGGGATACGGTCTGAAACGCCGCCGCGTAACGTGGTGAGCAGACGCTCGCGTAAAGAGATCATTTGAACCCCGTGAGCGCGATCCCGCGCACGATCCAGCGCTGGAACAGGAAGTAGACGATCAGGATAGGCAGGATCACCAGGACCGAGGCCGCCATCGTGAGGTCGGTGCGCGAGCCGTGCTGTGAGTTGTACCAGGTGAGCATCACCGGCAGCGTGCGTCGCTCCGTCGTGCGCAGGATGATCAGCGGCCAGAGATAATCGTTCCAGGTGCCCATGAACTGGAAGATGCCCAGCGTTGCCAGCGCCGGTCCCATCTGTGGGAAAACCACTCGCGTGTAGATGCCGAATTCGGACGCGCCGTCAATGCGGGCGGCGTCAATCAGTTCACTGGGGATGCCTTCGATGAACTGCCGCATCAGGAAGATGCCGAACGCGCTCACCGCGCCCGGTACGATCAAACCGCCCAGGTTATCCACCAGGTTGAGGCGCGCGATGATCAGGTAGAGCGGGATCATGACGACCTGGAAGGGGATCATCATCGTCGCCAGGATCAAGGTGAAGAGCAGGTTCTTGCCGAAGAACTGATACTTGGCGAAGACAAAGCCGGCCAGCGAGCTGGTGAACAGGATCATGGCCGTCACGCTCACGGCGACAACGATGCTGTTCACATAGAAGCGCCCCAGCGGCACGCGCGGGTCGGTGAAGATCGTGTGGTAACTTTGCAGGGTCGGTTTTTCGGGGAACAGCGTTGGTGGCAGGCGCACGATCTCGGTGGAGGATTTCAGCGAGCAGCTCAGCATCCACAGGAAAGGGGCAAGGCTCAGCAGGCAGCCGGCGATCAGCAGGCTGTAGACCAGGATACGGCCGATCGGTGGATTGAGTGTGCGGCGTCCCTGGGAGGCAGGCACAGATGGGAACTGATTCTGTACTGTAGCCATAGCCTAATACTCCCATTCTTTGCGCAAGATGCGCATCTGGATCAGTGTGGTAACCATGATGATGATAAAGAGCGCCATTGCAACGGTCGAGGCCAGCCCCATCTCCTGGAAGCGGAAAGCGGTCTCATAGACATGCAGGACTAATGTGCGTGTGACGTTGCTGGGTCCGCCATGGCCCATCATCACATCCACGAGGACGAATTGCTGCCACGATGAGAGCATCGTCATCACGATCACAAAGGTCAAAGTCGGGCGCAACAAAGGGAGTGTGATGCGCCAGAAGCGCTGCCAGGCGTTCGCGCCATCCACCACAGCCGCCTCGTGGAATGCTTCGGGGATACCCTGCAACCCGGCGATGAAGATGACCAGATTGTAACCCATATCCTGCCAGACGTAGGTCACGATGACGCAGAACATCGGGATCGGCACGCCCAGGACGCGCGAGGTGGCGTCAGTCAGCCAGGGCCTGCCGGGCAGGCCCACCGCGCGCAGCGCCAGGTTGAGCAACCCGAAGGTCGGGTTGTACACCGCGCCCCAGATGATGGCGACGGCCACCATGGAAGTAACGGTCGGCAGGAAGTAGATCGTGCGGAAAACCACTTTGAGCCGCTCACGCACCGATTCGATCAGGACGGCCAACGGGAGTGTGATGAGCAGGTTCAAGGGCAGCACCAGCAGGGCAAAGATCAGGGTGTTCTTGACTGCCACACGAAAGAGTTGCCCGTTCGGGGAAGCGGAGAACAGGTCCAGGTAGTTCCGCAGGCCGACGAACGGGTTGCCGCCTCCCAACCCCAGGACATCGCCCTGCCGGGTCGGGCTATAGCGGAAGAGCGTGATGACCACTGCCCAGACCATCGGCAACAGGGCAAAGAACATCATATAGGCCATAATCGGCGTCAGCGTCACGCCGGCAAAGATGTGCTGGCTGCGCAACAGCCGGCTTCGTCTCCGCACGCCAGTCGTCATATTCGCCTCGCTTTCGTAGAGAGGGCATCCGGCGCCGGCCCGGCGCCGGATGCCGTCGGTTGTGAGCACTATCCGCTGAGCTTGCTGTCAATCATCGCGTTGGCTTCTTCGTGCATCAGCGCCATCGTCTCGTCCACCGAACGTTGCCCCTGCATACATTCGACGAGGCGCGTGGCAATGACGGTGTACCAGATATAGTCACGGTCCTGGAGCATGCCGACGTAACGTCCATAGGGCAGCACTTCCAGGCTGGGGCCCAGCCAGCTCATATCGTTGAGCAGCGTCGGGTCCTCGGCGACCGCCTTCAGCGCCGGCACTGTGCTGGTAGCCACGTTCCACGCCCGGGCATTGGCGGCATCTGCCGCACAGAACCTGGAGAATTCCCAGGCTTTGGCGATGTGCGGACTGTTCGGTGAGACCACCTTGCCCCAGCCGGAGTCGGCAGCGAAGGACATCTGATTGCCATAGTACGGGCAGCGCACGTAATCCCACGGGTCGGCAAAATCCGGGTAGTTGCGCTTTCCCTCCGGCACGATCCACGGCCCGATGAAGCCGATCGCCACCATTCCCTGGAAGAACGACGTGCCCACCCAGTTCGAGTTCGGGTTGAAGGTGAACGGATCGACGACTTTATCTACAACTGCCATGTCCACCAACCATTGCACGGTCGCCTTGGCCTCCGGTGAGAGGAAGTTGAGGTGGATACCGTCGTTGGCGAAATAATCGGCGCCGCGCTCCAACACCCCCTCCCAGTACAGGAAGCCCAACCCATCGCCGTTGACGTAGTGGAAGCCGGCTACGGTCATCACGTCGCCATCCATTTTGACCAGCTTCTTCGCGTCGGCGACCAGCGCGTCCCAGCTATCCCATTTCGGCGGGAAGGCGATGCCGGCCTCCTCGAACATGCGCTTGTTGGTCAGCACGGCGCCGTTCTCCAGATTGTACTCGTTGGGCAGGCCGTACAGTTTCCCCTCCCAGACGTAGCCGTCGAGAGGGGCCTTGTAGAACAGCTCCTGTGCCTTCGACATGCTCATGATGTCGGCCGGTACCTCCGCCAGTGTGCCGCCTTTGGCGTAGGATTGGACCCAACTGCCGAACATCTCCATCACATCCGCCTCATTTTTAGCCGCCATCGAAGTCTGGATGGTCTGGATAAACTGATCGTAGGGGAAATTCTCGTAGGCGATCGTGACGGTGGGGTTCGCTTCCTGGAATTTGGCAATTGTGGCCTCATTCGCTGCGACAAAAGAGGGGTTCTGGTGTGACCACATCCGGAGCGTGATCGCTTCTTCCGCTGGCGGCTGGACACCCGGCCCCTCCGTGGGCGTGGTAGGGCCGGCGGGCTTGCAGCTCGCCAGCAGTGCGCCGGCGGCGGTCATTGCGCCCAGGCGCAAAAACTCTCTACGGCTAAGTTGATTCTGACTCATTGTTTCCTCCTCAAATTTCTAAATTGCCATTGACGCAGGACATCTCTTCTTTGCAAAAGCCGTTCTCTTGATTATGTCCTATACACCACCCCCTCCCTTGCATACCTGATTCAGGCGACCAGACGTCGAGCGTTCCGGAAGTATAGCTTTTCTAACACCTCCNGCGGCAGGTTGAGCGCGTCCACCTTCCANCTGCCCTGGATCGGGTAGCCGGGGTGCTCGATCTGCCGCTCNTCGGTCTCGAAGAAGCGCCANTGGAGGTCGTAGAAGCGCCGGATGGCCGCCAGATCATCCTCGTCCTGCTCCTCGAACGCGTCCCACCCCATCACCAGATCGCTGCCGAAGAGGATGCGATCCTGGTGCTTGATGAAGAACGCCCGCGCTTCCTCCGCCGGGTGGCGGCCGATCTCGCCGATGCGGGCGCTGGTATCCACGTAAAAGTTGGGGTGCCGCTCCAGACACCCGTCCACGTAGGCCAGATTTTCGGGGTATTCGCCCAGGTGCGCGCCGATGAAGATCGTGTTGCGGTGACGCGCCATGACGTGCTCNCGCTGCTCCAGGAGCGCGTCGTGCGCGGGGAAGCCGGGCGCGCCAAAGTGCCAGTCGGGGTGGCGCTGCAACTCCTCCCACCGCTCGTTGGTCTCATCGAGCGGGCCGAAGAAGGCCAGCGGATCGGCGGTATGGATGAGCACGGGCACGCCCAGTTCGCCGGCCCTGGCCCACAACGGGTCCAGGCGCGGGTCGTCCACCGCGATAAGACGCCCCGCGGAGTCCTTGTGGCGCAGGCCGAGTTCCTTGAAGATCTTGAGTCCGCGCGCGCCGGCCTCGACCTTGCGCTCCAGGGCCTGCGCCATGCGCTCGCCAAAGCCAGGCGCGGTATCGCGGAAGTCGGGCGTGGCGAAGTAGACCATGCGCTCGCCCAACACGCTGCGGAAGGCGGCCATCCCTTCCTCGAACGGGATGTCCAGTATCTCCAATATTCCCAGGTTGACCATGCAGGCCAACCCGTTCTCGTCCATCACCCTGGCGATTATCTTCGCCTTGGCAGGATGGAAGTGTACATGGGCGTCAATTTTGTCCATCTACCAGCACCTCCGCCATTCCTCGATGAACACGTCTAAATTCCGCCATGTGCGCGGCGTGTCCACGGTGATGTTGTCCACCGGCGAGAGGATAAAGCCGTGCGGGCCGAGCGTTTCGATGGCATGGCGCACCGCCGCGCGCACCTCATCCTCGTCCCCCATCTCCACTGTCACCGCACCCGACACTCCACCCCACAGGCAGACCCGTCCACCGATCCGCCGTTTCATCAGCGGCATATCGGTGTGTGTGCCCTGGATCGGGTCCACGCCGATCAGCACATCAATCCCTGCCTCCAGGTAGAAATCGAGCATCGGTTGCGTGCCGCTGGAGCAGATGTAGCCGAACAGCGCGCCATGCTCGTGCGCCAGCTCCGCTTCCGCCTTCAGCCGCGGGAGGACTGCCTGACGGAAGAAGCGCGGCGTGACGAAATCGCAGCCCTCGTACCAGGCGCGGCGGATATAAAGGTCAACCGGCGCGGAGAGCACCACCTCCATCCGCTGTTTGTTCCAGACGTGGATCATGTCCAGCAGATCGGTGACGAACTCGGGTTGCTCCATCGTGTGCACCATCAGGTTCTCCATGCCGCACAGCCAGTTGGCCATATCCATCCCCACGCCCCAGCCGCCGGCCAGGAGAATGTTATGCTCTTGCGCGAAGGCGCGAGCTTCTTGCGCCTCCTGAGCGAAGGCGGCCACATCCTGCTCATGCGGCGGGGTCAGGAAATAACGCAGCGCCTCTAACTCCTCTGCGCGGGTGATGAGCGGCTTGAGCGCACGGGGTACCTGGTAGTCGTCAACAAAAGGGATGTGCTTCCCGTGCGGCCAGTCGTCGGACAGGCGCACGCTGGTGGAGAGTTTGCCGGCGGGGGTGGTGTATTCCTTGTGGAGAATGTCACCATCCCGCCATTCGCGCGTCTCGACGCGCGGGTCGAAGCGCACCGGCAGCCCGCGCAGGTCGGGGTGATCGGGGCGCGCGGGGCGCGGGGCAGTGGGAATGAACAGCATCGAATCCAGCCCCATGGCCAGTTCGGCTTTGGCCAGTTCGTAGAAATTCTCGTTACATCGCCTGCGCAGCGCGGTGAAGCTCATAAAGCAGCAGGGGATGTGGTCTACGTCCTGCACGCGCAGTGCGCGTAACATACGCTCGCGGGAAGTCAACCTGATCATGTGGCCGCCCCTCAGGCAAAAAAGTTGGGCAAATACTGCCTGTGCGCCTCAAGTAATTCCTCGCCCATCTTACGCGCCGCTTCCGGATCGGTCACGGCGCCATCGGCCAGCAATGCCTCCACGAACAGTCCGCGGTCGCCCGTCAACGCCGCCTCGACCGTCAGGCGGGTGGCAGCGAGTTTGCGGACGATGATCGCGGCCAGAGTGTCGGGAAAGTCGGGGAGTTGGAGCGGGCGAAGCCCCCGCCCGGTCGCCACAGCGGGCAGTTCCAGGATCGCGTCGGCGGGCAGGTTGGGCACTGCGCCGTTGTTGGGCAGGTTCGCCGAGAAGATGCGCCGCTCGTCGCGTTCTATCGAGCGCAGGATGTTGAGCAACTGCTCGTGCTCGCCGATCGAGCGCTCGAAAATGCTCTGGTCCAACGGCTGATGTCCCAGCGCCTGTGCACGCATATCCTCGTAGATCCGATCTCCCCAGGCAATGGTGGCCTCGAACGAAAACGCATCCACCCCCAGTGTCTTGCCATAGTAGCGGCCGCCTGGGAAGCGTTCGGGGAAGAATTCGACCACGTGCCGGTCGTTGACCGCCGGGTAGGCGCCGTAAGTCTCGAAAAGCGACCAGGAGAAGGGATTGTCGGCGGCCCTGAACGCGCCGCCGGGCGTGCCCATCTCCGGGAAAAGGGCACCCAATGCCTCGGAGTCGAACGGCTCGCCGCGTTCCTGTGCCAGGCGCGCCCGCACCAGCGGCCAGGCATCGCGCCCTTTCCAACGCAGGTCGAAGATAAAGGTCAGGTGATTCAATCCGGCGTAGAGCGAGGTCACTTCCTCCGGCGGCGCGCCGATGAATGTGGCCAGTTCGCGCTCGACGTGGAATACGCCGTGGCAGAGGCCCACCACGGGAACGCCGGTGGCCCGGCGGATGGCCCAGCAGTTGGCCGTCATCGGGTTGGCGTAGTTGAAGAACCAGGCTCCAGGGCAGAGCGCCTGCACGTCGCNGGCGATCTCGACCAGCGCCGGGATCATACGCATAGCGCGCGAGATACCGCCGGGCATCACCGAGTCCCCCACCGGCTGGTAGATGCCGTACTTGCGCGGGATGAAGACGTCCATCTCCCAGCCCCGCCGCCCGCCCACGCCGATAGTCGTCACGACGACGTCCGCCCCGGGGAGCAGCTCGCGCCGGTCGGTGGAGGCGGTGAGGGTAATCTCTGCGCTTTTCGCTTCGACCATACGCCGGCACAGCCCCATGGCCGTCTCCAGCGCCTGCGGGTCAATATCCACCAGACCCAGTTCCCACGGCCCCAGCTCCGGCGCGAGGATCATATCGGCCACCAGGCCCTGGGTGAACATGGCGCTACCGGCGCCGATCAAAACCAGTTTTTTCGCCATATCTACAACTCCACCACTGCCGTCAGGTGGGTTGGACGATCGGGGTCCAAACCATTCATCAGCGCCCGGTGACAGGCCAGGTGCTGGATCGGCACCAGGTAGAGCGGCCCACGCTCCCACTCGCTCAGGCCGCTCCGCAATTCGATAATGTAATCGGGCCGCCAGTCAGAAAAGGCGACCGCGTCTTCGACGAAGGCCAGGACGCGCGCTCCCAGGCTCTGCATATCCCTCAGCACACGCACCTCTTCGGCCAGGCCGGTATCGGAGAGGAAGCCCACCACCAGCGTCCGCCCGTTCACCATAGACATCGGCCCGTGACGGAACTCGAGGGGGTGATACGCTTCGGCCTGGGAAAGGGACATCTCTTTTGTCTTGAGCATCGCCTCGCAGGCCAGGCCATAGAGCGGCCCCCCGCCCAGGAAGAAGAGCCGCTCGATGCCCTCATCCTCTCCCAGGCGCCTGGGCAGGTCCCCCATCCTGCCGACCAGGCCCTCCAGCGCAGCAGGCAGCCGTTGCAGGCGCTCGACCATCTCCCCGTCGCGCGCCAGCAGCGCAGCCAGTCCCAGCGCAAGCAGCGTCATGCTGGTGAAAGAGCGGGTCTGGGCAACGGACTGTTCCTGTGCGTCCGGCGCGACGAGAGCGAAATCGGCCTGTTGCGCCAGGGTGCTCTCGGGGTAGCAGGTGATCGCCACGACGGGGCCGTGGTTCGCCTTGCGGAACTGCTCCAGCGCCCGGAGCGTCTCCGTCGTCGTGCCGGAGCGGGAGATGGTCAGGAGCAGCGTCTTGCCGTTCAGGCAGGTCTGTGGAAACAGCCACAGTTCCGAGGCCGGCGCGGCGCGGGCGGGCAGACCTGCGCAATGGGCGAGCGTCGCGGCGGCGGTCTGCGCCAGGTAGTGCGTGGAGCCACAGCCGACGGCGACGATGCGGTCGAAATCGGCGCCCTCCAGAAAATCGGCCAATGCCGGGCGACTGGCGTCAAAGGCTGCCAGCGTCTTCTGCCACGTTTCGGGCTGGCTGATGATCTCCTTCCACGTATTCAGGCCCCTGGTCATTCCATTTCTCCTTGCACTGATTTGCGGGAATCGGCGCGCAGTAGGGACGTAGCATTGCTACGTCCCTACGTTCCCCTCGGCTTCTGCGATGATCACGCGGATCCCCGTCTGCTCGAAGAGGGCGACCATCTCCGGATCGGCCTCGGAATCGGTTACCAGAATCTCCACCCGTTCTAACGGCGCCAGGTATGCTGAGGCGACCCGACCGAATTTGGTGTGGTCGGCCACCACGATCAGATGGGGCGACATCTCGATGATCTTGCGGTCGGTCATCACCTCCGGCAGGTAGTCGTTGGTCAGGCCGGACTCCAGGCTGATGGCCGGTATGCCGATGATGACTTTATCCACGCGCACCTCGCGCAGCGATTGCTCGGCGATGTGGCCGATCAGCGAGAGTTCCGAGGCGCGCATCATGCCGCCGGTGACCACAACGGTCACGCCCGATGCAGTGGCCAGCTCGGTGGCGACGGTGAGCGCGTTGGTGACGACGGTGAGGTTCTTACGGTTCACCAGATGGCGGGCGACGTAAGCGGTGGTGGAGCCGGAGCCGATAAAGACCGATTCGCCGTCGGCGACCAGTGCCGCCGCCGTGCGTCCGATGAGCTGTTTATGACGTTCCATCTGGAGCATACGCTGTACCACCGGCGGCTCGGGCGGGGCCGGCGTTGCCATAATCGCCCCACCGTGCGCGCGGCGAAGTTCACCTCGTGCATGTAGCTCGCCCAGGTCACGGCGAATGGTTACCTCGCTGACGGCGAAACGGCGGCTTAAGTCAGCCACGGTGACATGCTGGTTGCTGCGCAGCATGTCAAGGATCAGACGTTGACGTTCCTCTTTCAGCATTGAGCGTATATGCACACAGGAGAATGTATTCGAAACTTAATGTGTTCACATTATATCATAATCGTTCATAAATGTCAACATTTTCAGTCATACTGAATTGTAGTACAACTGCTCGCAGTTGTACTACACCGCGGCGGGTGGATGCAAATATATGATGGCCACCCTACGGCACAGGCTCATGTACATTTGCTAAAAGCCCTGCTATATGCTAAAATACTCGCCGCTTTTTTATTGCTACAACCGCGAGTATATAGAAGACCTCGCTTTCGGCGGAAGAAGAGCCTGAAATCGAGAATACCCTGAGGAGTCCCTATGCAAGATTTGGACATGGCTGTTCCACAGTCTGAGGCACATCCCTCACCTGACCTCTCAGTTACAGAACTGACGCTTCCTGCCCGCATACGCAATCTCCTGCTCAACAGTGGTCTCAACACAGTGGGTGATGTGCTGAACGCCCTGGCAAGGGGCGAAGAGGAACTGCTTAACATAAAAGGCTTCGGCCCTAAATCGCTGGTTGAGCTTAAAAAATGTCTTGCGGAGAGCGGCCTCCTTGCATCCGCTTCCCCTGTATCATTCGCCCCACAGGCCCCGGTCTCTACACAGACTCCTCAATCTCCTGCCGCGACCGTACCTGTTTCCGCACCTCCAGCCGAGCCTATGCTCTCCGGGCAAAGGCTGGATGCAACCATCACCCACCTCCGCGACATGATACGCTCACGGGTGTGGGTATATGGGGCGATCGTGGTTGCCATTATGATACTCATTTGCCTCCTCCCGGGCTGGCTGGGTCTCACTGGCTACGAGGCGCTCACCGCCGCCAGCAACTCCGCCTCCCATCCCGACGGGATAACGCTCAGCGTTGACCAGGCCACTTTCACCGGCCGGCTGCGGGTGCACCTCTCCTCGATCCCGCGCCTGCAACTGCTCGAAGGCTCCGTCGGGAGCGAACTGCGCCAGGCGGTCGCCGCG
>JGI24188J35168_1001539_pt1 | contig 13271 bp, 9 predicted proteins | sample YNPBryantNP2012_FD_35168 | JGI IMG/M metagenome (IMG submission 35168) | reverse complement strand
CGGCCATGCTGGAGGCCTCCACATTGTTGGGGTCCCCGAAGCCTCCTTCGCTGATTTTCTCCCAAGCGGCGCCGTCCCACCGCCAGACCTGGCACCCCTTGCAGTAGTTCTCTGTGCCCACACAAATTCGGCTGCCCAGGGATGCCATGCTCGATGCACTTTTGTTGTACCCGTCACCGAAACCGTCTTCGTTGATCTTCTCCCATGAATTGCCGAAGCGGCGCCAAACCGCACAACCGTTTCCTTGTAGAGTCCCGGCATGGAGCAGGCCCTGGTGAAAAGCGAGGGAGGATGCCTCGAAAGAGGCGTTCTCCACGAAACCGGTGCGGTTGATCTTGCTCCATCCGGGGTCCTCGAACCGCCAGACCTCCGCTCCGTAAAGCGGGGAGGCGGTGGATACGAAAAGCTCGTCTGCGTGTTCCGCCATGCCGGCGGGGTCCCAGTTGGTCGGCTCTCCGAAACCCGGCTCGTTCAATTCGACCCAGCCGGATCCATCATAAGCAAACACGCGGCAGCCGATCTCGCTGTTGAAGATGCCCGTGAAGAGGCTGCCCCCGTGGGCGAGCATGCTAACTGCGCCTCCGCCAAATCCTTCCCCTTCCTTGGCCAAAGAGGACCCATCCCAACTCCACACCTCGTAGCCGTATTCACCCGCGGTGCCCATGTAGAGCTTCCCAGAGTACAAGGACATGGAGGCCACGTTCTTGTTGCTGGGGTTCCCGAAGCCGTCCTCGGTCAGGGGGCTCCAGAAGCCTTCCCCGTAGCTCCAGACCTGGCAGCCGTTGTGGTTCTCCGTTCCCACGTAGAGCATGCTGCCGTAGGCCTCCAGCGAAATGGCGATAGTGTTGTCGGCATCTCCGAAACCGGGCCCGGTGCCCGGCGTGCCCGGAGGGTCCTGGCCCACCATCTGCTCCCAGGCGCTCCCGTCCCAGCGCCATATCTGACATCCCTCATCGTTCTGCGTTCCCAGGAAGAGGAGGTCCCCGAATACGGCCATGCCCTCGATCTCTACGTTGCCGGGGTCGCCCAGCCCTCCGTCGGCCACCTTGCTCCAGGAAGTCCCGTCCCAGCTCCAGACCTGGCCGCCGCTGCTGGGATTGGAGGTCCCCGCGTAGAGCCGGCCGCCGTAAACGGCCAGGGAGGTTATGTAATGGTTGGAATCGTCACCGAATCCCGCCTGGCTGACCGGCCCCCAGGCATTCCCGTCCCAGCGCCAAACCTCGCAGGAGGATGTGCCGGCGTAGAGGGCGCCGTCATATTCGGCGAGGGCCAGGACTCCCCGTACCGGCAACTGGTATCCGCCGTCGATGCCCCCTCCTCCCACCTGCACCCAATCTCCAGTTGCCGACGTTTTGAAGGAAGGGCGGCGGGCTTCTGCCGCAGTCCCCACCGGAAGTGAAAATGGGAAGCACGCGGCGGAGATAAGGCAAAACAGGATAAGGACTTCCGCCGCGATGCCGGGATAACAGGGCCGCTTCATGGGTCCATCTCCTTCCGTTGCCTCCGATCCAGGCGGAGCCCGTCGTGATCGGCTTAAAACGCTTAAGATAATTTAACACTCGGATTAGACTGAAAGCACCACCGATAATCCCTGCGGTAATATTCGATATGGTAGAGGGGAAAGGGGAGTAGGTCCGTTTTGAAGGGTGCGGTGATGTAGCTGCCCAAGGCTTGTATCATGGTCGTAAGGGCACGCCGAGGCTGACCGAAACCCCGCCCCGCACCCCCAGCCCCGGTGTTCGAGGAAAAGAGGCGCTGGAAGTATGCGCGTGATCGTTTCGGCCAGCAGGCGCACGGACATCCCCGCCTTCTATACACGCTGGTTCCTGCGGAGGTTGCAAGAGGGTTTCTGCCTCTATCCCAATCCCTATGATCCCCGCCGCCATCACCGGGTGGACCTGCGCCCCGAGTCGGTGCTGGGCTTGGTGTTGTGGACCCGCGACCCCCGCCCCCTGATGCGGCATCTGGGATGGCTGGACCGCGGTGGCTACACTTACTACTTCCAGTTCACCTTGAACGGTTACCCGCGCTGCCTGGACCCGGCATCACCCGGTCTGCCCCAGGCCGCCCGGGCTTTCCGGGAGCTGGCCGAGCGCCTGGGGCCGGATAGGGTGATCTGGCGTTATGACCCGGTCATCCTGGGCGGGGAGCTGGATGGGGAATGGCACCTGCGTAACCTGGTCCGCATCATGGATGCGCTGGGAGGGACGGCGCGACGCCTGGTCCTCAGCGCGGTGGACCCCTACCGCAGGGCTCGCGCCGCTCTTCACCGGACGCTGGTCGGGGTCTCCTTCGACCCGGCAGCCTATGCTGCGACGCTGGCCCGGCTGGCGGAGGAGGCCGGAAGGAGGGGCCTCGCGGTGCAGGGCTGCTGCGAGCCGGGCCTGGCCGCGGCGGGGTTGGAGCCGGGCCGCTGCGTCGATGCCGAGCTGCTGGCGGAGGCAGCCGGGCGGCCTCTCCATTCTCCTCCCCCCCTCCACCGGCAGCGCGAGGGCTGCCTCTGCCACCGGAGCGTGGACATCGGGGCCTACGACACCTGTCCTGCCGGATGCGTGTACTGCTACGCGGTGAAGAGCCCCGCCCGCGCCCGAGCCGCCCACGCTGCCCACGACCCGGACTGGCCTTGCCTGACCTGCCCCAGCCCCATCCCCGGGCAATGAGGGCGGTGTTTCGGCGTTCCTGAGGCGACCCTGCAGGAATGAAGTTTCCGTGGTCGAAGTAAGTTTAAACAACTATCTTTGATCACCAGGATCGGATGGAGGAACGGGGGAGGATAAGTCCGTTGAAGTCGATGGCAGTGGGAGATGTTTTCGGGCGGGTCATGCCCTTTTTCGCCCGGCTGAGCCGGGACCATGCGCGCTGGGTGGTCCTGGTCTGTTTGCTCATCACTTTACCAGTGACGGCGGGGACCGCCTTCATCAAGCTGAAGGCGGGCCAACAAGACCTCATCCCCCGAAAGTTCGAGACTTCCCTCACCATCCGCGAGGTGGACCAGCTCTTCGGGGGCACCACCTACGAGATCGCCATGGTGGAGAGCGACCGCCTGCTCACCTACCCCATGATAAAGAAGTTCCTCTTGCTGGAGGAGGCCCTGCGCGAAGAGCTGGGCGATGGCGTGGTTTATGTGGAACATTTCCTCACCGGGTTCCTCCGCAACATGCTCCTGGAGGCGCAGAAGGAGGGGTTCAAGTCCGGGGACATCTCCTTCCTGCTCAGGTTCACCGAGGGGACCATGGTCCCCGACCCCGACGACCCTTCCAGGCAGGCGCCCTTCGAGCAGGTCATCGAGAAGGGGGTGGCCACCTACCTTGCGGACCCGGTGGCCCGGGCCTGGACGGTGGAAAAGAAGGGCTCCTCCCTGCTCTCGGAAGACGGCCGACATGCCGCGATCTGGGTCAAGGTCAACCCCGGTTACGACTCCCATCAGAACAAGGAATTCGCCGCCCGCGCCGAGCGTTTCTTCAAGGGCTACTTCGCCGGGGACGACCCGCCCGCTGAAGTGTATATCAGCGGGGATCCCTCCATCGACAAGGACCTGGAGGATTACGTGGTCGGCAGCAGCACCAAGCTGGCCCTGGTGGCCCTGGCCCTGTTGGTAGTTTTGCTCTTTTTAGCTTTTCAGCGGCTCACCGACGTGATCCTGCCCCTCTCCGTGGTCATCCTCACCACCTTCTGGATCTACGGGTTGATGGGGTGGTTCGGGGTGCCCTACACCATCATCTCCGCACTCATCGGTCCGCTGGTGCTGGGGATAAGCCTGGGCAATCTCGTTTACATCATGGGGCGTTTCTACGAGGAGCTGGGCCTCAAGGACCGTGAGGGAGGCCCCCGCCGCTCCGCTTATCGGGCGGTGACCACGGTGGGGGTGGCGGTCTTCCTGGCCTGCGTCACCACCATCATCGGCTTCGCCTCCTTCGGCTTCTCCGACTTCGAGGTGCTGCAGGAGCTGGGCTACATGACCGCGGCGGGCATCTTCATCTGCTTCCTCTTCTGCATCACTTTTCTGCCCTCCCTGATGGTGCTGCGCGAGGAGTGGCGGAGCAGGAGGGGTGAGTCCCGGCCCATGCACCCCCCCCGCGGACTCCGCATATTCGCCCGGGACAGTAATACCTTCATCGACCGTGCCCTGCTCCGGGTCGCCGGGGTGGCCGAGAGGCACCCCCGCCCGGTGGCCGTCCTGTTCGTGCTGATGGTGGCGGTATGCGTGTCCGGGGCCTTCCGCCTCACCACCGTCCCGGACCTGCGGGCCCTGGCCCCGCAGGACCTTCCCTCCCTGCAGGCCCAGTATCTTCAGGAGGAGGTCTTCGGAGGGCAACAGCAGGACGTGGTCCTGGTGGAGGGGGAGGTGCTGGATCCGCGCTCGCTCCAGGCCATGCTCGATTTCCAGGAGGAGCTGGCCAACAGCGGCTACTTCCTCGGTTACGAGAAGAAATCGGGATCTCCCTTCATCCTTCCCCTGGGCAGTTCCAGCGTAGCCGAGCTCATCCGGGACTTCCGCCTGGCGATGGGCAGAGTTTCCGCGGATGGGGAGGGGGCGCTCCCCGCGACCGCGGACGAGGCCGCTTCTGACCTGNCCGAGATAGACGAGCTCTTCGGGCCTCAGGAGGGCAAGCTGGTGGCGGAGGGCCACCGGGCGGCGCTCATCGCCGTATACAGCGAGGGTTCCCGCACCAACGAGGAGCTGAAGGACAAGGGCCGCATCCTGCGGGAGGCCGCGGCGCGCCATTTCGGGGGAGCGGGGCTGGATTACGCGGTGGGCGGCATCACCCCCTTGACTGTTGATATGCTGGGCAACTTGGTGCCCACCCAGGTGAAGACCTCCATCCTGGCCCTGATCCTCTCGGGACTGGTGCTGGTGTTGGTCTTCCGCTCGGTCGTCTACGGCATGGCCACGCTGTCCGTGTTGGTGGCGGGAATAACCGTGGAGCTGGGCTTCCTCTCCTTGATGGGCTGGGGCCTGGACGTGATGACCGTGCTGGTGGTCTCGATGATAATCGGCATGGGCATCGATTACGGCATCCACGTCACCCACCGCTTCCTGGAGGAGAGGAGGGGCGGTGAGGTCAGCGTTCCCCAGGCCCTTTCCATGAGCGTGTCCCGGGTGGGCAAGCCCCTGCTGGCCGGGGTGGTCTCCACCGGCGGCGCCTTCCTGGTGATCTCCCTCTCGGAGATGCTGCCCATCCGCCGCTTCGGGGTGATCACCGCCATCTCCCTGGCCACTTCCTTCCTGGCCAGCGTATTGGTGCTCCCCTCCATCATCACCCTCACCTCTCTGCGCCGGGAGAGGAGATCCCGCCGTCCGGGGGCATGAACTCTTACTCCATAAGTTCAGCCGATTGAGGGGAGGATGGTCCCGCGTCGGAGCTGAGCGGCGGCAAGACTCCCCAAAGGCCGGCTGATGTGTTCTGCCCGCGACCCGTCTCTTGCGCGCGGGCTGGGGCGGGTGGATCTATTCACGATCGCGGTACCTTCCGGTCTCTCGAAATGAGGCGGAGGGCCCGTGGCTGCTTCTTGGCCGGTGGCCTCAGGGCTGGACGCATCCCTCCCTGACCATGTTTCCCAACTGCTCCGGATCGGTGATGACGATCTTGCCCTTCACCGTATCGCAGATGCCCAGTTTTTTAAGGTGGCTAATGACCCGGATGGTGGTCTCCACGGTGGTGCCGGCCATGTCCGCGATGTCCTGGCGGGTGATGGGGAGATTGATGGAGATGCCATCCGGCCCTCTCTCGCCCACTCGCGAGGCCAGCATGTTGAGCACCCGGCCCACCCTCCATTCCACCCGCTCCGCCGCCAGGGCGCGGATGGTGTCCTGGGCCAGGCGCAAGCGTCGGGCGAACTCGGCGATGAACTCCAGAGCCAGGTCGGGGTTCTCCCGGAGGAACCCCAGGAACTTACCTCTGGGGATGGCCAGCAGCTCGCAATCCTCCAGGCACTGGGCGGTAAGGGGATAGGGCTTGCCGTCCAGCACCGCCTCCTCGCCGAAGATGTCGCCGGGATAGGCCAGCTCCACGATCATCTCCTGGCCGCCCTCGGTCTGCTTGAGCAGTTTCACCTCGCCCCGGGTGACGATGAAGACCTCCTTTGGCGGTTCGCATTCCATGAAGACATACTCGCCCTTGCTGAGGGAACGGGGCTCGGTGAGCGAGTACAAGCGGTCCAGGGCCTCTTTCTCCAGGAAGCTGAACATGGGGATCTTCCAGAGCACGTTGAGCCTGACCTCGTCGTCCCTGTCNGGCATCTCCGCTCCTTTCCTCGCTGCCTTGACCNTCCCGGGGCAGCCGGTGGGGCTGGCTGGAAATACGGCCCATGAAAGCCCGGAAGGGCTCGGGTTGATACGTTGATAATCATAAAAGAAAGCGGAAACCGGAGCCCACTTTCTTCAGCGTGTCACCTTCCCGTGGAAGACGCTGTTGGTCGAACAAAGGAAAAGGGGAGCAAGAGCTCCCCGTTCCCTCGCCCCTGATGCGCTGCTACTGCATGGAGATGGCCTCGGAGGGGCACTCCTCGGCGCAGGTGCCGCAGCCGTCGCAGTCGTCCGGCTTGGCCAGGAAGGCGATGTCGTCGTCGCCCAGCTCGATGGCGTTGTTAGGGCATTCGTCGACGCAGAGGCCGCACCCCGTGCACTCGTCGGCATCGAAAACCGGACGCTTGTCGCTCTTCTCTCCCATGTACTCTTCCTCCTCCTCTTTCGCTCAGTCAATACCCCCGCCCGCTCCTCGGGCAAAGTCCTAAAAATGTATATCACAGAGGTCCCGGCTCGGCAACCGGCAAGGTCATCAAGACCCCCGATGGTATCTGGGCAAAGCGCGCCCCTGGTGTTCACCGACCCAGGAGTCTTGCCGCCTCCGCCCGGAGGTCGAAGCCCTCCTCGAAAAGGTGGTCTTTGAGGCCGCTCAAGTCGGCGCCCGCGGTGATCAGCTCCTCCAGCAGCCGGGCGTCCGCGGTGTCGCCGATGAGGGTGGCGCCCACCAAACGGCCCTCCTGCAGGACGTATTTCCGATAGACCTCGCCCCGCGGGTAGTCCCCGGTAAGGGACTCGAAACCTTCGCCTTCGGCCAGGTTGAGCCCCACGCAGGCCACCGGGAGGCCGTAGATGTTGATGAGGTTGAAGGCGATGGCGCCGGGCAGTTCCGCATCTCCCCCGGCCATGTTGGTGCCGGCCACCCGGCCGCTCCGACTAGCCCCCATCCAGCTGGTGTTGATGCGGTGCTCCCCGTGCACGGGATCGTAGGCCTGGGCCGCGTCACCGGCTGCGAATACGCCTTCCACGTTGCTCTGCATTCGGTTGTCCACGATAACCCCGGCCTCCGTCCGGATGCCGCTCCCTTTAAGGAAATCCACATTGGCTAAGACCCCGATGGCCACCCCCACCAGGTCCGCCGGGATCACCGCACCCCNAGAGGTGACCACCTCACGCACCTTTCCCTCCCCAACTAGCTCCTCTATGCCCTCCTCTTTGCGGACTTCGATGCCCTTGCGGGCCAGGCGCCGCTCCACCAGGGCCGAGCCCTCCTCATCCAGCATCTGGGGCCAGAAGCGGTCCTCACGGATGAGGTACTCGGTCCTGAGTCCCAGCTCATTGAAGGCGCGGGCCAGCTCCACCCCCAAGAGTCCTCCCCCCAGGGCCACCGCGCTGCGGGCCTCCCGCGCCAGCTGCCTGATCTCCTCCGCCTGCTCCAGGGTGCGCAGGTAGACCACCCCGCGCAGCTCCGCCCCCGGGCAGGAGAGCCGGCGGGGTCGCGAACCGCAGGCCAGCAGGAGTCGGTCGTAAGCCACCTCTTCCCCGCCGTCCAGCACAAGCCTCCCCGCTTCCGTCCGGACCTCCACGACCCGCCTCCCCCGCAGGAAGTCCACCTCCATGTCCGCGTAGAACTCCTCGCTCACCACCCAGAGGTCATCCTTCTCCTTGAGCGCGCAGGCGTAATCAGGGAGCAGGGGGCGGCGGTAGCAGGGATTGGGGTCGGCGTCAATAAGAATCACCCTGCCCTTTCGGTCGCGCTCCCGGATGGCCTTTATCGCCTCGATCCCGGCGGCGCCGTTTCCGACTATCGCGTAGTCCATCTGCTGCTCCTCCTTTCGCCGCGGGGCTTCCCGCCCACGCGCTATCGGCGTGTCGGATGAAATCATATCACCGCACCGTCGTATCCCCGGGATGCGACCTCCAAGAGGATGCCTCACTTCCCGGGTGCTAAACTTAATGATGGATGAGGGGCAATGCGCACGCCGCCTGCGGAGATGACGGTTGATCCAAGCGGGCGGGGCCGGGTAGGAGAACGGAGCCGCGGGCGCGGATGCGGGTTTCGGTCCGGCCATTCATGCGAGCCGGCATGACGGAGGTGGGATGAAAATGTTCTGTTCGAGGTGCGGACGGGAGATGCCCGAGGGCAGCGCTTTCTGCGGCTTCTGCGGCGCTGAGGCCGCGGGCGGGTCCGCCGAGAGCGGGCAGGGAGGCCCTGTGCCCTCCGGCTCCATGCAGCTGGCAGCTCTCCAGCAGGCTCCCCGGGGCGGCCGGAGGGCCCTCTTCTGGGTGCTGGGAGTGGCGGCCCTGCTCCTGGCGGCGGGGCTGGCAGTAGTCCTGGCGCTGGTATTGAGAGGGGGCGGGGGTGAGGCTGCGAAGGTGGAAGAGGTGGCGAGGGATTACGCCCGGGTCCTGGAGATGAAGGACGTGGACCTCTTGGCGGAGATCATGGAGCCGGATTTCCTTGACCGTCTCGAGGAAGAAGTGGGACGGGACTGGAAGGAGGTCGTCGAGGAGAACATCTTCGATATGATCCCTGAGGATTTGAGAATCGAGATTGCCGAGACGGAGGTGAGCATCAAGGGTAACCGGGCCACTCTGCGGGTGATCAAAGGGACTATGACCTACACCGACGAGACCGGAGAGAAGGTGACCGAACGGGCCGAGGACATCGAGGTCGAGGACATGGAGATGGTCCGGGTGAATGGTCGTTGGTACCTGAGCGGCGAATGGCTTGAGGAGCAAGGATACGAACCGGACATGCTGGCCATGATGAGGGGCGGCGTGGTGGGGGATGGCTCCGGCCCGGATCAACCGGAGGAAGCCATGGAAGCATACCTCTCAGAGAACCTGGGACCGGACTACTGGTTAATCGAGCTGGTGGTGAGCGACGGAGAGGCCTGGGGGGCCGCCATCGACCTCTTGGGAGACACAACCCTCAACCTTCTCGCCGAGAGGGATGCCGATGGCTGGGAGGTGAAAAGGGCGGGCAGAGAGCTCGATTACCCCTCCTGGTACGAGGGAGAATATCTGATCCTGGAGTCGGCGATGCTCGATTACGTCGCCGCCAGCAGCGCGCCCGACCTCACCTTCCGGGTGACCGACCTGGTCATCCGGGGTGCCGAGGCGGCGGGCATAGCCATCTGCACCAACAAGGAACTGGAACAACCTCTGGTGCTGATGCGCCGGGGAGCGGGGGGTGGCGCGGCGTGAATATCGGCACAGGGATCGAGGCGCCCTGGTGGTACGATGCTTACCTCAATTTCCAGCACGGTTGGTGAAACAGCGTGCTGCCGGGAGGGAGGACGCGGCCCTTCCGGCAGGCACCCTCACCTGGCCGCGAAAGGGTCAGCGGGCCTTTCTCGGGTCGCTTCCTCGGCCTGGGGTCGGTGCTCTCAGTTAATCGCATCGGCCCTGCTGGCAGCGGCCCTTCCCGCCCTCCTCTCCTGCGGGGGAGGGAGGGGACAGGAGGAGCTGAACCGCGGACTGCTCACGGCGGTCATCGAGGGGAACACGGGTGAGGCGAAGCAGCTGCTCGAGCGGGGCGCCGAGATAGACGCCCGTGATGAGAAGGGCATGACCGCCCTGCACCTGGCGGTGGGGAACAGCCATGCCGTGACCCTGGAGTTCCTCGTGCGCTCCGGCGCAGACGTCAATGCCCAGGACGCCCACGGGTGGACGGCCCTGCACCTGGCCACCTTCCTCAACGACACCCGCCTGATGACCATCCTCCTGGACGGGGGGGCGGACCTCTTTATCCGGGATGAAGACGGAAAGACCCCGCTGGACATCGCGGCGCTCTACCAGAGGAAGGAAGCCGCTGTCCTGCTGCTGGAGAGAGGGGGAATGGTCCCCTCGGAGGCCCCTCCCGGATCCGTCTGAACGTTAGGAGGCGTCCGTACTGCGGGGTGAGAGGGGGGCAAGAGCACCCTCAGGGAAGGTGCCGCGGGGCCAGAGCGCGGGCGTGGTAGGCCAATATCTCCTCGGCCATGGCCTCCACATCGGCCCCCTTCGACTGGACCAGGTGCTCCAATATCACGTAGACCACGCCTCCCACCGCCATGGAGGTCACCAGCTCCAGGTCGCAGGGGCGGATGAGCCCCCGGTCCTCCATCATCCTTAACTCTTCCCGGTAGATGCGCCGCGCCAGACGGCTGAGCTCCTCGACCCTCTCGGAGAAATCCTCGTCCCGGCCCAGCGCCTCTCGGTAGACGATGGAGGCAAGATGAGGGTTGCTCCGGTGGTAATCGAGAACAGAAGATATGTTGCGCCGCCACGCTCCCAGGAAATCCTTTCCTTCGCGCAGGGCCTCCTCGAGGACGGCATGGTTATCCCAGAGGATGGCGGCGATGTCCTCGAAGTAGGTCTGGACCACCTGGAGGAAAGCGTCGCGCTTGGAGTCGAAGTAAAGGTAGAAGGTGCCGCGGGCCACCCCCGCCCGCTGGACGATCTCGCTCACCGAGGAGAGCCGGTACCCCCTCTCCGCGAAGACCTCGGCCGCCGCCCGCAGGATGGAACTCTTGCGCTGTTCGGCGGGAAGGCGCGACCTCTTCCGCCCCTGCCTTTCGGCTGCCCAGCCCTTGGCCTCCGGCGCCGGGACCCCTTTTTCTTTCCGAGCGACGCTTTTTTTCAACACCATCGGTATCAATGCCTCATCGAGAGGGGGGATAGGATATGCCCCCTTCCTTTTCCTCAAGGATGTGCCTCCGGNNTCGATTATAATCCGCCGCACCGCGCCCCGGGACGAGGCTGCGGTCAGTNGGTCGAGCGCCGCGGCAGTCGGTTCGCCTCGGGAAAACCNCCGCGGGACGCAGNAGGGTTGATCGGCCCACCGCTGACCCTGCCGTGCTCGTGGCTATTTGACTATTCGGTAACATATTGCTATTATACTGACATGTCAGTCCATTAGGCCAGGCCCCCTTTGCGGGGGCGCAGAAAGGGAAGGAGGTTCGGCNTGGAAGTCAAGGACGACGTCACCGTGAAGGAGTACTTCGAGCAGTACGTGCCCAAGATGTTCGAGGAGCAGCTGGCGGGAAAGACCATCCCGGACATGGAGGGCACCCTCTTCACCGTCCAGTTCGATGTGGACGGGCAGACCTATAGCCTGAAGGTGAACGACGCCAAGAGCCTGGAAGTGGTGGAGGGCCCCGTTGACAATCCCATGATCAAGGTGTCCCTGAGCGAGGACGTCTGGCGCCGGGCGGTCACCGGGAAGCTCGCAGGGGCCATGGACATGTTCACCGACATGGGGACCATGGCCAACCGCCGTTCCTATAACACTCTCCAGAACACCAAAGGGACCATGAACCTGAGCCTGGACGCGGGAGGGGAGACCGTGGAGATCTCGGTCTGCTTCAACGGCGCCGAGTCCCCCGCCTGCACCTTCAAGGCCACGGTGGAGGACTGGGGCAAGATCTCCACCGGCCAGCTGGCCGGGCCGATGGCCTTCATGCAGGGCAAGCTGAAGATAGANGGNGACATGCCCTTCGCCATGTCCCTNTCCAACCTGATGGCCTGACCGGGACGGAAGGCGCCAGATGGGCGGCCGCCTGGACCTGGCCAACATGATGCAGCGGGCCGCGGAGAAGCACGGGGACCGGGTCTTCGTGAGCTTCGAGCGGCCCCTGCAGTACCGGATGTTCGAAGGGGACGCCATCACCTTCAGCCAGGGAGTGAAGGTGGTGGACACCCTGGCCAACGCCCTNCACGACAAGCTGGGGATACGCAAGGGAGACCGGGTGGCCCTGGTTCTCACCAACGTCCCCGAGTTCGCCTTCTTCTGCGCGGCGGCGGCCAAGCTGGGGGCGGTGACCGTTCCCTTCAACTACATGCTCAAGGCGGATGAGCTCTCCTATGCCATCGGGGACTGCCAGGCCAGGGTGCTGGTGACGGAGAGGGAACTCTTCGAGGCCAACATCCGNGANCGCTCCAGCCTTCCCGACATCGAGCATTGGGTGCAGATAGGGCCCCGCGATAAGGTGCTCACCGGGTTCATCTCCGTGGACGACCTCACCGAGGGATGCCCGGACCGGCGGGAGGCGGTGGAGATGAGCCCTGATGACACCGCCGGCATCTTCTACACCTCCGGCACCACCGGCAAGCCCAAGGGGGCCATGCTCTCCGCCCGCAGCCTCATCGTCCCCATCCGCAGGGCGGTGCGCCTGCTGCGCATAGGCCCCCGCGACGTCTGCGTGGCGGTGCTGCCGATGGCCCATATCTTCGGATTCGTCACCCAGCTCATGGGCGGGATCATCAGTGGGGCCACCGGCTACCTCATGCGCTTCTTCGACCCGGTGAAGACCTTGCAGAAGATGGAGGAGCTGCGGGCCACCCTGTTCATCGGGGTGCCGGCCATGTACAACTTCATGCTGGCCTGCGGCATGAAGGACTACGACCTNTCCTCCATGCGCATGTGGATAAGCGGCTCGGACGCCATGCCGGTGGAGCAGATAAAGGAGATCGAGTCCATCGGAGGGCGTTTCATCGAGGGGTACGGCATGGTGGAGACCGCCTCGCTCATCTCCGTCAACCTCCCCTTCATCCGCAAGGCCGGATCCATAGGCATACCCATACCGGGCATCCGCGTGCGCATCATCGACGAGGANGGNANGAAACTGCGTCGCGGACAGGTGGGGGAGATAGCCGTCAAGGGACCCAGCGTCATGCAGGGCTACTGGAACAACGAGGAAGCCAACCGGAGGACCTTCATCGACGGCTGGATGCGCACCGGAGACATCGGCAAGCGGGACTGGCTGGGCTACATCTACTTCATGGACCGAGAGAAGGACGTCATCAAGTGCGGCGGCTATTCCATCTTCAGCCGGGAGGTGGAGGAGAAGATCCTGGAACANCCCCAGGTGCACGAGTGCGCCCTGGTCGGAGCCCCGCATCCCGAGAAGAAAGAGGTGCCGGTGGCCTTCGTCCAGCTGAAGATGGGGGAGAAGGCCGCCGAGGAGGAGATCCTCTCCTGGTGCCGCGAGCACATCGCCGCCTATAAGTGCCCGCGGCGGGTGTTCATCGTGGACGACCT
>JGI24188J35168_1001531_pt1 | contig 13295 bp, 9 predicted proteins | sample YNPBryantNP2012_FD_35168 | JGI IMG/M metagenome (IMG submission 35168) | reverse complement strand
CTTTCTTGTAATATTCCGCTGCTTTGAGATATTGGTCTGTCCTCTCGTAGCACCGCCCTGCGTCGGCATACATCTCTGCCTGCTCATACCACTGCGCGGCTTTTAGCGTTTGACCTTGCTGCTCTGCCTGCTTTGCCCAACAACGGGCGGCTGATTTCTTGTCCCCTGCCTGCTCATACTGCTCGGCTGCTTGCGCGTAACGGGACTTCTGCTCATAGAAGCATGCTGCGTGGGCATGCATGCCTACTTGCTCATAGCATTCAGCTGTATCATCAACACTATGCTCTCTACAGCCTACCTTAGGAAGCAACGGGGACCGGCGCTCCGCATAGACAATATGGAGACAATGTAACGCGCGCGTGCAGGCAACGTACAGGTGATTTCTATGTAGCGGTATTTGTGCATTATAGTTATCCGCAGAACAGTTATAAATAATCACAGCGTCGAACTCAAGACCTTTTACGGTGCCAATGGTAGCCACGAAAGCTCCTACAAGTTGGGTTTCAGAGTCTAGCCCAAGCCGAGTTACTTGTCCGCCGGCTTCCTCGGCAATCCGGTCAGCCTCCTCGTCAGTTCGGCATATCACGCAAACGGAACTGTAATCAGAGCGCAGCTTTCTTGCTAGAGCTTGAACATAGGCATCCATCGCCTCTTTGTTTGGAAACCCGACGACACACGGAAGGTTGCTGCTGTGTCGGACCGGCTGTACACCTAGCGAGCGGGCTAAGATATTATGAGCAAAACTCATGATTTCTGCTGTAGAGCGATACGTGTAGGTGAAAGATGATACATGTTCAACTCCAAGTATAGAGGCGATTTCATGAGGTTCGACAGACGCGGTAGGTACAAGAACTTGGTTGAAATCACCGCAGACAGTAACCCAGGCTTCAGAGGGTAGGTGGGGGCGTAGACATTCGTAATGTAGGGGAGACAGGTCCTGTGCCTCGTCAATCACAATACACGTTGGATGTCCGAGTTCTTTGGGCAATTGCGAGACGGGAAATACCATGCTGGCGATGTATAGAAGGGGGGCGACGTCTTCCCACGGGAGCAACTTCTCTTGGTCTAGCCATCGCAGGCTATTATGAACACTCGTTTCCAAAGTTGTATACCCCTCCCCAATCCTTTCGCGCAATTGCTGCCTGATTTCGTCATCTAACCAAAATTGCCGGAAAAGGGACAAAGGATTCCATTCAAAATAGCATTGCTCGTAAAGAGCTAAAAAAAGATTTCTGATTCGACCATTGGTCTCCTTGTCAGAAGTGACTCTTTCAGAAGTGACTCTTTTCAACAAACCAAGAATACCGTTAGGTGACAGTTCACTGACGGAGTGTTCGCGGAGTGTAACGTTTTTGAAAAAATCATCATACTGCTCCTCTTTAATGAGACATCGGTACATGGATAGCCAATCATGGGCTCTTTGGAAGCAGTCCTTCGCCAAACCATAGTCGCCCGCCCTTTCGTAGCAAATACCTGCTTCGGCATACTGCTGGGCGCGCTTATACAACTCAGCTGCGCGCTTAAGGTCGCCAAGCCGCTCGTAACAGGATGCTGCGTAGGTCAGATAACCACCCTTCTCGTAGCATTGCGCAGCCTTTGGGATGTCCCCTGCCAACTCATAATGGCGTGCAGCCTCCGAGAAGCTGTTTTTTTGTTCGGCTTCACGGGCTCTGCGCAGGTGTTGCGAGATTGTATGGCTACTCGGCGAGGTAGGGACGTTAGCCCCCTCGCTTATTGAAGGCACATTAGGTTTTCGTGGTTCTGCCGGCTTACCACATTGTTCGGCTTTGCGTAGGTATTCTTTCTGACTGCTCTGGTCGCCCTGCGCATGTTTGTACTGTGCGATCTGCCTGTAAATCAGCGCTGCCTCCGAATACGGCTGCGCTCTTTCATAACACTGCGCCGCCTTATCTGAGTAACGTTCCCAGCTGCTCTGGTCGCCCTGCGCATGTTTGTACTGTGCGATCTGCCTGTAAATCAGCGCTGCCTCCAAATACTGCTGCGCTCTTTCATAACACTGCGCCGCCTTATCTGAGTAACGTTCCCAGCTGCTCTGGTCGCCCTGCGCATGCTTGTACTGTGCAGTTCGTGAGTAGTATCGTGCCCTGCAGCGAAAAGAATCAATTACCCTGCCTCCCCTGTAATAGAGGCACGCTGCTGCGACATAATTGCCCGCAGCCTCATGGCATTCAGCGGCTGATGAGAACCAAGACATCTCTTGAAAGTACAACGCTGCCAGCTCGCCGTTGCCATGGGCGATGTACCACTGCGCTCGGCACCGTTTAACTGCAGCTGGCTCTCCCACTTTTTCATAAAACAGTTCAGCGCGTCTGTAATCGCCGTCTGCCTCGTAGCATTGGGCGATCGCAGTAAGTAGGCTTTCGTTCGGTTCCGGGCATTCGTCTAACGTGCGACGGTAAATCCTGATGGCGTCTTTAATTTTACCTGCTTGTCTATAGCAGTCACCTGCGCGTTCGTTGAGTCCAATTTGCTCGTATAAAGCTGCGGCAATTGCGTGCTCTTCGCGCATTTCAAGCGATTTTGCCCAGCACTCCAAAGACGACTGTTTGTCATTTGCGTGCGCATACAACACCGCAGCGAAATCAAAAATGTCTGAAGCTTTCAGTATGTCGGCCGCGTCGTGGTGGCGCCGCTTGTAGATGTAACTCTGGGCGATAAGACGCAGAGTTTGTTCAAGAATGCCGTTGCCCTCGCCTTGATTCTTTACATACTTATAAGCATCTATTAATGAAGATAGCCTACCGGGCGAAGCTTCCCTCCCCCGATTAGGCTGTTCTACCCATTCGATGATATGTGAAACGAGACGTTCCGTAACTTGTTGTGCATGTCTTTGAATAAACTCCGGAACCAAGTGCTTCCATAGAAGTGAGTTTTTAATCTGCGAACCGACGAAACCTTGTAGTGCATCAAATGCACTGGACAGAAGACGGCTTTGATAAGAACTCGGTGTTTCCACCCTGTACAATTTACCGTCAGGCGTCTGCTCCAAGAGTTCATTCGCAGCATCGATAAACAAGTCAGCGAAGGCAACAGCTCTTGGTGGTGATTCGTACAGACTTGGTAGCACACTGTTGACATAACAAGCGAAAAGTCTGCTTGGTGACAGTAAAAGCACGTCGGCTGTTCTTCGTTTTTCACCAGATACGATAGGGGAATGCCGCATCTCATACAGCTGATAAGCTATACGATGGAGCGCCACGACCGTTTTCCCGGTTCCTGCCGCCCCAATAATCAACATGCGCCTCGATGGATGCCGGATGACCGCGTCTTGGTCAGCGGCAATCGTACGCACGATGTCTCGCAGGTATCCAGCCGTTTGGCGGTTAAGGATGTCGTGAAGAAACTGGTCGCTGTGTGATGCCATCAGTAGATGCTGCAGTTCGGCAAGTTCCTGTTCGACGTATCGTTCAGGATTATACTGATTCTCCACAATTTCCAAGTCTACCGACCAAGCGAACGTTCTTCGCAAAAGGACTTCCACGTTAACGCGGCCATCCGGGCAGGAATAGCAGACTTTGCCTAGTCCACGCTGATAGTAAAGTTGGCATATCGGTGCACGCCAGTCGTGTATTAGGATCTCACCGCCAGTATAGGGCTGAAAACCGACTTTACCAATGTAGATACGCTCTGGTTCTTCATGCGATTCGTCGAACAGGACGTCGATACGTCCGAAGTAAAGAGGACGTTCGTCCAAAAGTTGCTGCAATTCTCTGGTCTCTTTCAATTCAAGCTGTTGAACCACGAAATCAGCGTGGCTCATCTCCGGCAGTGGCGTGCGTTGCCAATGCAAGCTCCTTTCGGTTAGTGCTCGAATGTAATCTTGGAGCCGCTCGAGCACGAATAAGTGACGTGTACGCTCGTATTCCAAGCTGATAGTCTCACGCATAGCTATTCACCGTATAGTGACGTTTGTTTTATTAATAGTGCCTATGAGCGGGTAACACTCACTGCATTGGCTACATCAGTGAGAACAATCCCCTTCAGCCGTTTCATCCCAAGCCCTTTCGCCGACGAGTTGCCGCCTGTCAGCTGCCCCAGGCATTGGGCGATTTCCCGCGTGGGCAGTCGCTTGTTTCGGATTTTCTCCAGCACGCGGCGGTGCATCACGACAGACGCGGGCGACACTCTGAACATCCCCTTGCAGACAACCTGATGTCATATTGTAACACTGGTGCAGATTGGATGCAATACCTGATTTTGCGGTACCGACAGGAATATTTCTCACATGCGCGAAGTGAAGGGAAGCGTGCATGAAAAAGGGGATGGTTGCGATGGCAAGGGTTGTGTGGTTGCCTGCGCTGGCGATGTGTCTGGGCTGGGGCATTCGCGGGCAGTTCGGTGGGGAGACGGGCGCGATGGTGCCGGGCGCAATGGTCGGGCTCGCGCTGGCGTTGCTATCGGGCTGGAAGGCGAAAGATGCCCTTCGACTGGCAGCAGTGGCGACCTTCGCATGCTCACTCGGCGGGATGATGACCTATGGGCAGACCATCGGGCTGGTGCAGAATCAGTACCCCTCGCCGACCTACTGGTGGGGGCTGCTTGGGCTTGCCGTCAAGGGCGGTGTGTGGATTGGCATCACGGGCGCGTTCCTCGCCGTCGCTGCCAGCGACCGCTACCGCCCGCGCGAACTGTTCTTCCTGATGCTGGGGCTGTTGATGCTCTTCGTTGCGGGTGTCAACCTGCTGAACCGTCCCCACAGTCCGCCCGATGCGATGCCACCTATCTACTTCTCCGACCCGCACTCGGCGAAGCCGCGCGTGGAGTGGTGGGGTGGATTATGGTTCGCGTTGATCGGGCTGATGGTGTATACGGGCGCGTTCAAAAAGCATCGGCAGGCAGTGGCGATGGCGCTGTGGGGCGTTCTCGCCGGTGCAATTGGTTTCAGCTTCGGGGAGGTATTGCAGGCGTGGGGCACACACCACAAACCTTTTGGCGAGGGCGCACAACGATGGATAGACTGGTGGAAGGTGATGGAGATGACCTTCGGCTTCGTGGCGGGGGCGGGGCTGAGCATCGGCTGGCATCGCACCGGTTTGCGGCAGTCCTCGCCTGCCGAAGGGCACATCTGGCAATCCGCGCTGGATGACCTCACGGTGCTTCTCTGGCTGATACCGACGGTGGCAGTGGAGGCAGAACTGGGCTGGGCAAAGGAGTGGGGGCGACTGCCTGCGTGGTGGATGCTGCTCGGTTTGTTGGGTTCTCTGGCGGGCAGATGGTGGCACCCGTTCGCCATCGGCGTTGCCCTGCCGCTGGTTTCTGCGAGCAATACCGCGCTTTATCTGACCGACGAACGCCGTCTCTTCGCCACCGATTGGGGGCTGGCGGGTGTGGTGGTGTTTGTACTGGTTTGCGTGCTTATTGCCACCCGGTGGGCACGCACCGAGGTGCGGACGACGGTGTGGTGGATGTGGACGATATGGGTGCAAACGGGTTTAACGTGGGTAAAGTTCCTGCCGCCGGTTCTGCTGACGCCCGATGAGCGCAACTGGTTTGTGCGCTGGGGTTCGGGCGGGGTGGTGGAGGTAACCTTCTTGCTGCTGGCGGTGGTACTGTCACTGCCCGTCTGGTGGCGCGTTGCTGTGAAGGACGAACCTCCTGCCGAGATACGCCCCTGATGGAGGGCGCGCCTCCCGCTCAGCCGTCAACACCTCCCCACCAGCAAGGAGATGGGGCGGGGGCGGNTCACCAGGAGGTTCGCCCGCCGGCACCTTCGTGCCGCTANGTCGTCGCGGGTTTCTCGCCGGTAGAGCCACCTTCTTGCTTCAACGTGCAGATACCCAGCACCTTATACAGCCCGCAATAGCCCACCGCGCTCGTACCCAACAGGATGAGCGCGAGGATGCCCAGCACCCACGCCAGCGCACCCTTCACCGTGCCCAGCGCAATCAGCACGGCAAATATCACGGCGATGATGAGACGAACAACCCGGTCGGCGACACCCATGTTTTTCTGCATGGCGCACCCCTCCTTCCTAAGGATGTTGACTTATCCCAATATGCATATACGCTATGCATATACGCATAGATGTTACACTGGAGTGCCTACCTCCAGCTGTTCGGGGTCTAACGCGCCTTTGCCGAAGATGATGGGGAAGGTCGAGCCATCGCTGAGCCGTCGCGTGCGCCCGTCCATGTAACAGACGCTAAAGGCGCGACGGGGNATGTCGATTGTGTTCACCCCGGAGCCGTGCAACAGCCAGTTGTGCAGCAGGATGGCTTCGCCCGCTTCGGCTTCCAGATAGACTACCTTGTCTTCGGGGCAGTACATCGCTTCCTGCTCAGGGGTGATGGTGTGCCCCCACTCGCTGAGCAGCCCCAGCCGATGCGTGCCCGGCGCCACCCTGACGCACCCGTTCTCTTTGGTCGCCGGGTCCATCGCCGTCCAGATAGTCACCACCGGGTCGCGGTCGAGGCCCCACTGCAGTCCTCCGTCCTGATGCCACGGGAGTATCGTACCCTTCTGCGCGGGCTTGTTCATAAACATGGCGCGATAGCAGGCGATAGGCACGTGCGCCCCATAGACCGTCGCGCAAATCTCGCGGAAAATGGGTTTCTGCATGTAGCGCAGGAACACGGGGTCATACTCCAGATTCTGGATTTTGCGATAGTTCAGCGTAGCCCCCTTGAAGCCAAGCGTCTGTTCAGGGGCGTCTTCATAACGTCCAGTGTCGCTGTCCAGCTGCATCAGCAGGCGGTCGTAATCGATGTTGGCTCTGCCCAGCATGATGTCGTCGATGCGCTGGCGCATCTGCTCCAGCTCCTCATCACTCATCACCTTTCCCAGCCGTAGATAGCCGTTCTTGAAGTACTCGCACCACTGTTCGTCGCTGATGAACTGGTTTGTCATGGCGTCCCTCCTGTATGCTTAGCTCTGCCAATCATCTTAGCACGAAGCCGCAGCTGGCGTCAAGGAAATGGATAGGGGTAGTCAACCACCACGGAGCCATCGGCGGAAACGCCATACGCTTCACTGCTTCTATCAGGAGACAGGCTCCCCAGCCACGAGATAGTTTNGGCGGAAGCAGGAAAGGTCAGCATGTAGGCTGTCAGCACNATGCCGCAGATGTATNGCAGCGTAATCCGCATCGCAGACAACTCCATCGTCACGTTCCTGCTGGCTGGCACGTTCTCGTGCCTGTTTTACGCTGTTCTGCGCGCTTTTGTCCCGCCGCTACCGGCAGGATGTTGCGTCGTGTGGTGAGAATATAGTGGCGGATTCTCGAGGCAGGAGGAAGCGGTCATGAGGAACCGGGGTATGTGCGTTGTCATGCTGGCGGTGGTTGCTTTGCTCGTGGTGGGCTGCGGCAAGAAGGAACAAAGCACGCAAGCCCCCACTACCGGCGGCGAGCAGAAGAAGGTGCGTATTGTACTCGTTACCAACGGCAACTCTCCCTTCTGGGACCCGATGGAGGTCGGTGCGAAAAAGGCGGCAGAGGAGCTGGGTTGCGAGGTTATCTCGCGCCGTCCCACGACGGATTCTCCCGCTCTGCAACGCCAGATTATCGAAGAGTATCAGGCGCAGAAGGTGGACGGCATCGGCATCTCGGTGATTGAGTCGGATACGATCGGTCCCGTTATCGACGACCTGATGAAAAGCGGCATCAAAGTCATCACCTTCGATTCGGATGCGGCGAACTCCATGCGCATCGCCTACATCGGCACCAATAACTTCCAGGCAGGCAAGGCGGCAGGCGAAGCGGCGAAGAAGTTACTGCCCGAAGGGGGCAAGGTGTTCGGCTTCGTGGGCAACCAGAACGCACCCAACGCCCGCGAGCGTATCGCCGGTTTCAAAGAGGCGGTGAAAGGCACGAACATCGTGCTGGTGGACGTTTTTGACGACAACAAGGACCCCGCCAAAGCGCGCGCCAATGTGGAGAATGTGCTGCAGGCCCACAAAGACGTGAAGATGCTGCTGGGGCTGTTCTCCTATGACGGCCCGCAGATTGCGGCGGCGGTCAAAGAGGCGGGGATGCTCGGCAAGGTGAAAATCTTGTGTTTTGACGCCGAGCCGGAGACCATCAACCACCTGAAGCGGGGCGAGATCGACGCCACCGTGGTACAGAAGCCCTACGAGTTCGGCTACCGCTCGGTGCAGCTGCTCTACAAGGTCATCACGCTGGGCGATGTGGACAGGGCACTGAAGGAGTTTGAACAGGAATCGGGTTACAAGGTCGCCCCAGGCAACGTCATCGACACGGGCGTGGAGATTATCACTCCACAAAATATCGAGGAGTATCTGAAGAAGCTGGAGGAGCTGGGGATTAAGTCGTCGTGAACTGGGCAGGGCGCATATTGCGCACGCGCGAATTCGGCGTGGTGGTGGTGCTGATACTGCTGGTGCTGTTCATCAGTTCCACCGAAAAGGGCGAGGCGTTTCTGGGTCCCATCAGCCTTCAGAACCTTTCCCGCCAGATTGCGTTGCTGGGCGTGTTCGCCATCGGCGAAGCGGTGGTGATTATCGCGGGTGGGATCGACCTGTCGGTGGGCACGCTGATTGGCTTCACGGGGGTGCTGTGCGCGTGGCTGCTGGCGCGGGCTGGATGGTCCTTGGGCGCGAGCGTTCTCGCGGTGCTGCTGTTCTCGGCGGGGGTGGGGGTGCTGCACGCATTGCTGATTAACCGCTTCCGCCTGTTGCCTTTCATCGTCACGCTGGGTTCGCTGTTTATCTTCCTCAGCGTGGGGCAGCTGATGACCAATAACGTGCCGATTCCCGTCTCGCCACAAGATTCACCTTATTCGGAGGCGTTCCAGTTTCTGGGCAACGGCAAGATATGGAACGTGCCGGTGCCTGTGTATGTGATGCTGGGAGTGCTGATCGTGGTCTCTATCATCATGCATTTCACCGTCATCGGCAGGCACATCTATGCGCTGGGCAACAACGAGGAAGCTACGCGCTTATCGGGCATCAGCGTGTTGCGCACGCAGATGATTGCCTATGGGCTGTGCAGCCTGCTGGCGGGACTGGCGGGCATCCTGTATGCCTCCTACCAGCGACAGGGCATCCCCGGTAGCGGGCTATCGTATGAGCTGAAAGCCATCGCGGCAGCGGTGGTGAGCGGCTGTAGCCTCAGCGGGGGGCAGGGCACGGTCATCGGGGCAGTTATCGGGGCGGCACTGCTGAATGTCATCCTGAGCGGCATCAGCTTCGTGATACAGCAGGGCGCGTCCAACTGGGAGGGCACGGTGGTGGGTACGATTCTACTGCTTACCGCTGTGCTGAACCGCCTGCAGCAGCAGTGGCTGGCGAAACGTCGCTGAAAGGGACGTGACAATGCAAGCCCCTGTTCTCTAGCAGCACCGCGCGTTCGTGCGGAACACCGATCTGTGCCCGGCTTTTGCTGCAGAGGATTTCTCCTACACATCTGGTGTTTGTGCGAGATCACGGATAACTTCTCTGTGCCCTGTTTTCGTATATAATGAAGGTAGTCACTGTTCTTCACAGGAGGTCGAACCGATGCTGAAATCTTTTGGCGTGGTCGTTGTTCTGGCGGGTGCGCTTTTGTGGACAACTGCTGTCTGGGCGCAGGAAGGGTCGCCCAAACCTGTTCTCAAGCCACCTGCACCGGCGATGAACTTGCCACCGAAGGCGCAGGTGCCTACCAAGAAGCCTCAGCCCAGCGCAAAAGAGAAGGCACTCCTTGCGCAGCTGACGCAGTTGGAGAAGCAGCGCGACATCCTCATCCAGAAGTCGGCGGAGCTGGACAAGAAACGACTGAGTACGCAAGACCCTGCAGAGCGCAAGCGGCTGGACCAGCAGAAGCTGGCGCTGCTGAAGGAGATGGACGCGGTTGTCACCAAGCGCAATTCGGTATACAAGGCGTGGCAAAAGGCAGCAATGGAGCGTTGGCGCAAGGAGAATCCCGAGGCGTTCCAGACACCGCCGGGAATGCCGCCGGGCATGGCACCAGGGATGCCTCCACAGATTATCGCCAAACAGATTGAGATAGCCAAAGAGCAGCTGGCGAAGCTGAAGAAACAGGGCAAGCCGGATACCGACCCGCAAGTGAAGATGTACAAAGAGCGCATTGAGCGCTACCAGCAGATGCTGAAGGCGTCGGCAGCCAGACCAGTCGGACCCAAACCGGCGATTGCGCCAAAGTGAGTAAACCAGGAACGGAACAAACGCCTGTCACCCGCATCCACCTGCTGGAAGAGCATACGGTCAACCGTATCGCCGCAGGCGAGGTGGTGGAACGCCCCGCGTCGGTGGTGAAGGAGCTGGTGGAAAACAGTATCGACGCGGGGGCGCACACCATCATCGTGGAGGTGGAACAGGGCGGTAAGCGGCTGATTTGCGTTACCGACGACGGCGAGGGTATGAGCCCGGCGGATGCCCTGTTGAGTATCCAGCGCCATGCCACCTCCAAAATCCGCGATGCGGAAGACCTGCAGTCCATTGTGACACTGGGCTTCCGGGGCGAGGCACTGCCCAGTATCGCCGCCGTCAGCCGGTTTGAACTACTCACCAAACGCGCCGACCTCGATACCGGCATGAGGCTGGTGGTAGAAAACGGGCAGGTGGTAGAGGCAGAGGAATGCGCCGCCCGCAACGGTACCACCGTGACCGTCCGCGACCTGTTCTACAACACGCCTGCCCGCCTCAAGTTCCTGAAAAGCGTGGCAACCGAGCTCTCACATATCACCGAGCTGATGACGCGCTTTGCACTGGCATTTCCGGAAATCTCCTTCCGCCTGCTGCACAACGGGCAGGAGATTTTCGTCTCGCAGGGAAGCACCGACCCCCGACATGCCCTGCTGGCGGTGTTCGGGCGCGATGTCGCGCGGGAACTGCGCAGTATAGACTTCGCACAGGGTTCCTTGCGCATCACCGGCTACGTGTCTCCGCCCCACCTGACGCGCCCCACGCGCGCCATGCAGAGCTTCTTCGTGAACCGTCGGCTGGTACGCCACCGCGTACTCTCCAAAGCGCTGGACGACGCCTACCGCACACTGACTCCAGAAGGGCGGCATCCCGTCGCCGCTATCTTCCTGCAGGTGCCCCCGTACAGTGTGGATGTGAACGTACACCCCACCAAAGCGGAGGTGAAGTTCTCGCACGAGGGCGAGGTGTACCATGCGGTGTTAACCGCGATTCGGCAGGCGTTGCTCCAGCAGGGGATGATGCCCTCCGCACTGCCCGGATTGCAGAGCGGACTGGACATCGCCCAGCCTGCCGCGCGACCATCCACAGGGCAACCCATCTGGCAGCCCTCGCCGATGCCGCCACAGGAGGTGCTTCACGCCGAGCTGTTGCGCCGCGCGGGTATCGAACTCTCCCAAGCGACCTCGGTAGAAGTGCAGCCTGCTGCCCGACCCTACGCGGAGATGCTCGAAGGCTTTCAGGTGCTGGGACAGCTCGACCGCACCTACATCATTGCCTCTTCGCTGCGTGGTTTGTTGATTATCGACCAGCACGTAGCACACGAGCGGGTGCTTTACGAGAAGCTCACCGTGCTGCGCCAGAGGCAACCAGTGCCCGTCCAGCACCTGCTGACCCCTCTGGTGTTTCACCTAGACCGGCGCGCTGCTACCTTGCTCGGAGAGCATCTGCAGGAGATTCAGGACATGGGCTTTCTGCTGGAGCCTTTCGGCAGCGATAGCGTGGTGCTGCGCGGCGTGCCCGCATGGCTGGGTCAGCGTAATGTGGAGGCTCTGGTGCGCGACCTGCTGGACGAAATCTCCGAGCTGGGCGTCCAACGCCGCCTGCCCCTGACTGACGAGACGCTGGTCGCCACCACCGCGTGCAAGATGGCGGTAAAAGCGGGGGATGCCCTTTCGCACGCGGAGATGACCCACCTGCTGCAGGAGCTGGCAGAAACCGAGAACCCGTATCTGTGCCCGCACGGTCGCCCCGTGGTGCTGGTACTCAGCATCGAGGAACTGGAGAGGCGGTTTAAGCGAGGATAGGTCCTTGTCTGGTATGAGCACACTCTCGCGCCGTTTGCAAACCCCTTTGCCTGCCCTCTGCCTGATACTAGTTGCCAACCTGCCCGGGCTCCAGCAGGTAGTCGCAGACGCTCCGCTTCGAGCAGACACCGATACCGCCGCCATGCTCAACGCCATGCGGGATACGGGGGGCATCGCCGGCTGGTGGAAATGGTTCACCGGCGACTGGTTCCTGCACAACGGTTTCTACCGCCCGACGACCTGCTTTTCCCTGTTAATCGACTACACCCTGTACGGCGAAAGCGGCTGGGGCTATCGGTTGACGAACTGGCTGTTAGCGGTGCTGACGGCAGTGGGTGTGTACGCGCTGTTGCGCTGGTTTGCCCGCCAATGGTTATCGAACCTGCTGACCGAAGAGTGGCAGGCAGGGGTTGTTGCTCTGGCTGGAGCGGTTGCTTTCAGCCTTCAGCAGACGGACGCAGTGCACACGCTCCGGTCAGTCTCCGCCTGGTGGCTCATCCCGTTATGGATGTTGATTGCCGGTTCATTCTCACACGTCTGGCAGAGCGACACGTGGAAACCCTTCCTGCGCGAGCACGGCTGGCGGCTGTGGCTGGCGGCGGGAGCCTTCTTCTGGGGCTGGGACAGGCTGGTACACAGCGACTTCGAGAGGCTCATCGTGTGGGTTCCCTCGCGTACAGCGTTGCTCAGCACCTGCTTGGCAGTTTGGGGCATCTGGTGGCTGCTACGTTGGGGCGATACGGGGTGCGGAAGGTTTCTACTGGCAGCCTGTTTACTGTATGCTGGCAGTCTCGGAGCGTACGAACAACCGTTCACGCTGGTGGCATTCGTGGCTTCCCTCGCGTTTGCAATGCGCGGGAGCTGGAAACGGCGAGCGTGGACAGCCTTCGCGGCTGTGACGGCGATAACGGCTGGATATCTCGCCCTTCGCTTCGTGCTTCTGCCTGCCGCCCTGAGTGGCTATCAACAACAGCAGCTGCGCTCTGCTCCGGCTCTGGGGATGCTTCACTGGCTGCAGATGCTTCTGCCCGTGCTGAGCCACCTGCGTTACTGGACGACTGTAGGACTGGACCCCTATCTTTTCTTTTTCAAAAACGCTTGGGACACGCTAATCGCTGACCTTGCCTTTCTTGGAGTGCTGGCGGCGTTCCGGAGCTTGCGGGGGTGGTTCGGTTGGTGGTTACTGTGGCAGGGGATAACGTACCTGCCTATGAGCTTGCTGCACCCCTTTGAGCACTACTACTACCTGCCGCAGGTTGGGCAGAACGCCATAGACCTCGCGCTCATCGTGTGGGCGTGGAGATATGCGCACGGCGTACTGTCCGCCTGGCAGGCGAATAGGCGGCATCCTTCCGTTTGAACATGGCG
>JGI24188J35168_1001526_pt1 | contig 13326 bp, 9 predicted proteins | sample YNPBryantNP2012_FD_35168 | JGI IMG/M metagenome (IMG submission 35168) | reverse complement strand
CCGAATTCGGAATTCCGAATTCGGAGGGGAGGGGAAGGGGGTGGGGGGATGGGGTGAGGTCCACCTTGACCGCCATTTACGCTCATTGAACATTGTCGAGCTACTTTTCCGTGATCAGGATGGTCAGGATCTTGTCGCCCACGGCGATCTGCCGGGCGACATCCAGCCCCTCAACCACGTAGCCAAAGACGGTGTACGCCCCGTCCAGTTGGTGGATCGGCACCAGGCAGATATAGAACTGGCTGCCCGACGAGGCCCGCTGCGGGTTCACCTGATCCGCCGTCCGGGCCATGGCGATCGCCCCTTCATCGTGAGGCAGGCCGATCTCGGCCGGCACGGTATAGCCCGGCCCGCCGGTGCCGTTCCCGGCCGGATCGCCGCCCTGGATGAGGGAAAAGCCAGGTTGGTTCTCCACCCGGTGGAAGGTCAGGCCATCATAGAACCCCTGCCGGGCCAGGTAGACAAAGTTGTTGACCGTCTGGGGTGCCTGGGCCGCTTTCAGGTCTATGACGATGTTGCCCTTGGCCGTGACAATCGTCGCCTGGTACTTTTTCTGGAGATCCAGGGTCATGGCCGGCGGCGCGCTGTACAGGTGATTGCGCTCGGCCGGAGCCAGGTCACCGGCCCGGCCCTGAGGCTGAGCGGTGGGGGTGGCCTGGGCCTGCAAGGCCTTCAACTGGTTCAAAAAGCTTTCCAGGGCAGCCCTGTCCTCTTCCGGAGCCAGGGTCAGCGCCTTTTCGACGGCTGCGATCGCCTCAGCAATCTGCCCCTTCTGCTGATAGAGCAGTCCCAGGTTTTTGTAGCTGTTGTAATCGTTCGGCGCCAGGCCGATCACCACCTGGTTTTCGGCAATCGCCTCCTCCACCCGGCCCTGTTTGGCATAGACATAGGCCAGGGCGCTGTGGGCCTGGGGATGGTTGGGGTTCAGCTCCAGCACCTTTTTGAAGGTCGCCTCGGCCGCCGTCCATTCCCCGGCATCCATCTGCTGGCGTCCCTGGGCCAACAGATTCTGGATCTGCTGCGCATTCTCCGGCGAACTGGCTTTGAGCTGGGCCAGGAAATTCTGCATCGTCTGCTTCTGGTTGTCGGGCGCCAGGGCCAGGGCCTCGGTCGCCTCCCGGATGGCCTCTTCGATGCGCCCCATCTGCTGGTAAAGGATGGCCAGATTCTTCCGGTTGTTAAAGTTCTTGGGCTGGAGCTTCACAGCCTGTTGATAGGCCTGCAGGGCGGCCTCCAGGTCTTTCTTCTGGGTGTACACATACCCCAACGCGCTATAGAGGTCCACCGCTTGGGGAGCGATCTCAAGGGCCTGCTGATAAACCTCCAGCGCTCGGTCCCAATCTTTCTGGCGCATGGACAGCTCGCCCAGAAGCAGATAGGTCTGCACATACTGGCGGTCAATCGTCAGCGACTTTTCATACCGGGCCGCCGCCTGTTCGTATTCGCCCAGGGCAAAATAGGTCTGCCCCCACTCGTTATAGAGCTGAGCGTTGTTGGGACTGAGGCTGAGGGCAGCGGCATAATAGTCCAGCGCCCGGTTCAGATGGGCGACCCGCTGCTCACCCTGGACAAGCCCTCCCCAGGTGCGATGCAGCCGGGCCAGGTTGGCCGAATGGTCGGTGTTGAGGGGGGCCAGCTCCCGCGCTTCCTTCAGCATCTTCTCACTCTGCGTCAGCAGCTTTTCCCGATCTTCCCCCTGAGCATCCTTGCCCTTTTCCATGTAGGCCCGCCCCAGGAACAGGTAGTAGAAATCCTCCTTTGGAGCCATCTCCACGGCCTTCTGGTAGAAAAAGATGGCTCCATCCCACTGTTGCGCCTTTTCCGAACTCAGGCCCTGCTTGTACAGAATGTCGGCCCGGACGATGCTGACATTGGTGGCAGCGATCAGAACGCCGGCCACGAGCGGCAGGATCACCCCCAGAGCCAGCACGGCCACATCCCCCAGGCTACCGCTCAGACGCCAGGCCCGCACCGGCCGGCGGAACAGGAAGGTGAGCACCGCCGCCAGGCTCAGGATGATCAGGAACAGGAACAGATAGTAGAAGGTGATGGTGTTTGCCAACGGATTGGGAGCATCAGGGCTGGTGATGGTCACCGGCCTCAGGCGCACGGCGTGGAGCAGGGCAAAGATCAGCGCCCCGCCGAAGGAAAGCAGGCCAAAGAGGCTCACCGCCATGAACCACTCCTGGCGGCTCCGGCCCGCCGACTCTTCCTGCGTGGCCAGTTGCCCCAGGCTCACCAGGCCGATCATCCCCCAGGTGACCAGGAACAGCGTCAGCATGACCGGCGAGGGTTTGCCCTCGACCTGGGTCAACGACCGCCAGACGGTGGCCAGCACGCCGGGGTTGCCCGGCTGAATGGTGGTGAAATCGAACAGCATGGTGCACAGGATCAGGATAACCACCCCGGTCAGCAACAGGATCGCCCCCTGCCAGTCCCGTTCCTTTGTCATCGGCGGCGGCGGCGAGTCGGGGGCCCTCCTGCGGCGACGGCGCGAGCCTGGCCGGGCTTCTTCGGCAGACGGCGTGTCTTCGGCGACCACCCTCTGCCCTTCGGCCGGTTGCAGCGCCAGGCGGGTGCCGATAACCACCAGCAGCGCGGCAAAGGTCCAGAAGTAGGTGCGCGTCGCCGCAATGGCGATGCCAAAGTGAATCTCGATAAAATGGGCCACAATGGCCGACACCAGGGCCAGCAGCCACAAGGCATACCGCCTTCCCCCATCCGACCAGGGTGTGGCCTGGCGGCCTTTCCACCGTGCCAGAAGAGGGGCGGCCGTCCGGTTCACCAGGACCCCCAGCAGATACAGGGCCAGTCCGCCCATGACCCCCAACGGGATGCCGATGCCGATATAAGCCTCCCCACGCCACAGCCAGGTCACCAGCGCGCCGCCGATCCCGCCTGCCACCCACAAAGCAACCCAGATCCACCCCTGGCGGCGGTTGTGGATCAATCCCAGCCACCTGAGTCCGTAGTAAAAGACGCTGGCGAACAACAGCATATACACCACAAAGCCCACCAGGCCGGTTTGCACCAGCGCGTCAAAGGTTTCATTGTGCGAACGGTCGGGAGAGGCATTGCGCCGCTCATAGTGCGCCAGGTCAGGCTGATAGAAGCGGTTGTAGGCCACATACATGGACTCCGGCCCATAGCCGATAAGAGGCCGCACCCCGTTGAACGGATCGGGCCTGGGTTGCCCCCCCTCCACCGGGTATTCCAGGGGGGGATGGGGGCTGATCATCTGCACCACCCCCTGCCAGATCAGGATGCGGACCTTGCCCGTGCCCTCCTCGGTTTGCAGCACCTTGCCCAGGCGGCCGATGTAGGGGGTCTTGCGCAGCGCCTCCACCGTCGGGGATTGGAGGGTGTTGAACAGAACCAGACCTACCCCCACCACCAGGGCAAAGGCAACCATCACCCACGGGATCCACAGCCGGCGCCTGATCAGACCCAACAGGGCAAAGTAGAAAAACACCCCTCCCAACAGGCCCAACAGGGGTCCCCGGCTCTGGGAGTAAAAGATGCAGACAACCTGCACGATCAGGATGATCAGGTAGCTGGCCACCAACAGCAATCGGACCGCCGGCCTGCGCAGGTAATAGGCAAAGGCCAGCATGGCCAGCAGGAACAGGAGCGAGGCAAGTAAACTGGTCCAGAAGTACAGGGGTTTGCTCGGCGGGAAGGGCAGTTCCAGGACCCAGGCAAAGCCGACCATCAGCGCAAAGGCCAGCGGCAGGACAACGGCCAGAATCCGGTCCCCCCTGCCCAGGTTCCGGACCACCTGCTGCCAGTTCTCGAACAGCCGCGACAGGGTCAAAGGCACGACCATGATCAGAAAGGCAGCGACAAAGATGGCATTGCCCATATTGGAGGCCACACGGTAGCTCACATTGCCCCCCCAGGGCAGAGGATCCAGGCCAAAGTGCTGCACCATGCCATACAGGGCGATCGGAAAGCTGACCAGGATCATGGTCGTGATCAGCCGGTCGAATTGTCGTTTGGTGCGCAGCCCCTCCAACAGCAGGAAAAAGATGACCAGGTAAGAAAAGGTGGTGTAGGTGCCTTGCAACCGCTGATAGGAACCGGCCAGGCTGACGCGAGGCACCACCGACAGGATGGTGCTGACCAGATAGACGACCACCAGCAGCAGCGTGGGCAACACCAGGGGCGTCTGGACCAGCCGTTGCCCCAACGAGGGGCCTTGGGGCCGGGACCGACCCTCGGCCTGGCGGAAACGCCAGTCCTCGACAGCCCGGACAATCCGGGCAGCGCCCATGACCAGGGCGATGGAGCGCAGCAACGAGAGCTTGTCCGGCTCAAAGACGCGCTGGGAGTAGATATTGAAAAAGAGCGGCACGACAATGGCTGCTGCCAGCCAGCCCGCTTCGATCACTTTGTCACAGAACAGACTCAATTTGGTGCGCATAAATTGCCACTCCACACGCAAGATGGAGGGGCAGGTACAAGACCTGCCCCTACACGGGGCCAGGCCTGGCGGAACCAGGCGATGGTCAGACGCAACCCTTCTTCCAGAGGGGTCGTGGCGCGAAAGCCCAACACCTCCGCTGCCCGGCGCACGTCCGGCACGCGGCGGCGTGTCTCCTCAAAATTTTCACCAAAGACATGGCGATAAGGAAGATGCACAATTTCAGACCGGGAGTCGGTCAGTTCGCAGATCAGGCGGGCCAGCTCTTCGACACTGGTCTCCCGGTCGGAGCCGATATTGAACACCTGCCCCACCGCCTGGGGGAGGGTGCCGGTCAGGATCGTGCCCCGCACCGTATCGGTGATGTAGGTGAAACAGCGGGTCTGCCGCCCATCGTCAAAGACGGTGAGAGGCTGGCCCAACCGGGCCTGGGTGATGAACCTGGCGATGACGCTGCCATACCCTCTGGGGTCCAGACGTGGCCCGTAGGAGTTAAAGTAGCGCACAATCGAAACCGGCAGCCCCTTATCAGCATAGGCAAAGGCGAAATGCTCGTCAATCGCCTTGGCGATCGAGTAGGACCAACGGGCCACCGTGGTCGGCCCCAGAATGCGATCGCCATCTTCCCGCAACGGCACCTCAGTGCTCTTGCCATAGACCTCGGAACTGGAGGCGATGACCGTCCGTTTCCAGTATTTGTACGCCTTTTCCAGCACCACCTCGGTTCCTTTCACGTTGGTATAGATGCCGTGCAGGGGATCTTCGACGACATATTTGACCCCAACCACAGCAGCCAGGTGATATACCTGATCCACCTGGGCGATCATCCGGTCCATCAACGCGTCGTTCAGGATGGTGTCGTTGACGAAATGGAACCGCTCCTGTCCCAACAGGTGCTGGATATTGCCGATCCGACCGGTGGACAGGTTGTCCACCACAAAAACCTCGTGGCCCTCGGCCATCAGGGCATCCACCAGATGGGAGCCGATGTAGCCGGCGCCGCCGGTCACCAGGATGCGCATAAACCCTCTCTGGGAACCCCCTGGCGCTGGCCAGGCCCGGCCGCCCGCCGATCATGCTGCGCCCGGGTCAGCCACAGGTCAGCTTCTTGACGATTTGCGCTCATAGACCACACGTTCACCACAAGGAGTAGAGGTGTTAGCCAGAGCCCTGCCGGGCGGGGTCTATTATAGCACACTTTATCAGGTTTGCCAGCCGACATGGAGGGCTGGCCTCTCCCTGCCCCGNTCAGCNCTGGCCTGGCCTGGGCCGCTGCCAGGAGGTCCACCGGCAGCCTGTCTCATCACCTGGCCGGTAGTTGGCGCAACTGTAGAACCGCCGCCCTTTCTTCGTCCGCTTTTCGACGACCGCCCCGCCGCACTGGGGACAGGTCACGCCCGGCAGGGGGACCGGCGCGGTGTAGCGGCATCGGGGCCAGCCGCTGCAGCCGATGAATGCCCCAAAGCGGCCCCGTTTGAACAGGAGCGGCTGGCCACACTCGGGGCACAGATCGCCGGTAGGCTGTGGCTTGAGCTCGACGCGGGGCATCTTCTGCCTGGCCGCTTCCACCGTCCGGGCAAAAGGGTCATAGAACTCGCGCAGCATCGGCACCCACGCCTGCCGACCGACGGCGATCTCGTCCAGTTTCTCCTCCATGGCGGCGGTAAACCCGACGTTCACCACCTCGGCAAAATACTCGACCAGCAGGTCGTTGACCAGAAAGCCCAACTCGGTGGGGACCAGTTTCTTCTCCACACGCTGCACATAATCCCGATCCTGGAGAGTGGCCAGGATCGGCGCGTAGGTGCTGGGCCGGCCGATGCCATACTCCTCCAGAGCGCGGATGAGGGTTGCCTCGCTGTAGCGGGGGGGGGGTTGGGTAAAGTGTTGTTTCGGCAACAGCCGTACCAGGTCCAACTCCTCCCCTCTGTCCAGCGGCGGCAACTGCACCCCTTCCCCCTCCTCCGGCTTTTCCTCCGCCTCACGGCTTTCCTGGTACACCTTCAGAAAGCCGGGGAACCTGACGACCGAGCCGGTGGCCCGGAACAGGTAGGGTTTCTCGCCGACAGCCGGCCCGGCCAGCACCTCCACCGTGGTCTGGTCCAGGATTGCCGGGGCCATCTGGCTGGCCACGAAGCGCTGCCAGATGAGCGTGTACAATCGCAGCTCATCCCGCGTCAGGAAAGCTTTGAGCGACTCCGGGTTGCGCCGCACGCTGGTGGGACGGATCGCTTCATGGGCTTCCTGCGCCGCTTTGGCCCGTGTCTTGTATTGCGGGGGCCGGGCGGGCAGGTAGCTCTGGCCGAACCGCTCCAGGATCACCTGGCGGGCTTCGGCCTGGGCCGATTCGGCCACCTGGAGCGAGTCGGTGCGCATGTAGGTGATGAGGCCCACCCGCTCTCCGCCGCCGATCTCCTTGCCCTCATACAACGCCTGGGCGATGGCCATCGTCCGTTTGGCAGTGAACCCCAGCCGGCGGCTGGCTTCCTGTTGCAAACTGCTGGTCATAAATGGGGGAGAAGGATAGCGGCGGACCTCCCGTTGGGCCACGTCGGCCACCCCATACACCGCACCCGCCAGGGCATCCACAATCGCCTGGGCCTCCGCCTGGTTCTTCAGTTCCGGTTCTTTCCCCTGTACCCTGACCAGTCTGGCGATGAAGCTCCCCTCCTGCCTCTTGCCTCCTGCCTCCTGCCTCTTGCACAGCTCCGCTTCGATGCTCCAATATTCCACCGGCACAAAAGCCTGGATCTCCCGTTCCCGTTCGCAGACCAGCCGCAACGCCACCGACTGCACCCGCCCGGCGGACAGGTTCTTGCGCCCCACCTTGTCGCGCAGCAAGGGGCTGAGGGTGTAGCCCACCACCCGGTCCAGGATGCGCCGGGCCTGCTGCGAGTCCACCCGCAACTGGTCAATCTGTCGGGGATGGGCAAAAGCCTGCTGGATCGCCTCCTGGGTGATCTCATGGAACTCGACACGGTGGACAGGGATGCCCCGTAGCTGGCGGTCCAACGCTGCCGTCAGGTGCCAGGCGATGGCTTCCCCTTCGCGATCGGGGTCGGTGGCGAGATAGACCTCCGCCGCCTTTTCGGCCTGAGCCTGGAGCTTTTTCACCACCTCCTTCTTGCTTTCCGGGATGACATAGCGGGGCGCGAAATCGTGCTCGATGTCCACGCCCAGACGGTTGGCCGGCAGGTCACGAATATGGCCGACCGATGCTTCCACAGTATAGCCCTTGCCCAGAAAGCGGCCCACGGTCCGCGCCTTGGCCGGCGACTCGACGATGACCAGCCGGCGGCCTGCAGCCCGGCGCTCCTCGACCGGCCTGGAGGTGGCAGCGTGTTGAGCCGGGTCCAGGNTGTCGTGGGCCGGGGTGCGCCCCAGGCGCACCAGCCGGGTGCCACACACCGGGCAGGTACCCTGAGTCGCCGGGCGGGCCTGCTCCCCTACAAAGACCGCCTGAGGGGAGACGATAGGGCGTTTCTCTCTGCACCTGACGCAGTAAGCCAGGATCGGTTGATCAGACAGGTTCATGGTCCAGGGTTCCGCAGCCCTTCAGGTAAAGCGGTGTGCTCATCGGCGCCGGGCGAAGGAGCAGTCGGCTGCAGCGAATAGACTGCCCCCTTCTCGTTCGAGGCGGCGATAAAGAGGGCATGGGGCTCCTCACAAATGCTCCTGCAACCCTTCTTCTTGCAGCCGCTCCACCACCTGGCGCACCGCCTGCGCCCGTTCTTTGGGGCAGATGAGCAGGGCATCGGGCGTGTCCACCACCACAAAATCTTTCAGGCCGATGGCCGCCACCAGCCGCCCGGCCGAGGTGTAGAGGTAGGTGCCGGCTGTATCCAGCAACAGGGGCTGGCCGCTGCCACGCACCACATTGCCCGCCTCGTCGGCCTCCAACAGCGCCGACAGAGTGGCCCAATTGCCCACATCGTCCCAGCCGATCTCCACCGGCAACACGGCCACCCCCGTTGTCCTCTCCATGATCCCATAGTCAATGGTGGTCTGGGGCATCTGTTCCCAGCTCTTTTCCAACACAGCCAGCCGCCGGGGTGAGTGCCAGGCCTGGCCTATCGCCTGCAACCCGGCATGGAGCGGGGGCAGCAGGCGCTCTATCTCGGCCAGGATCCGTTTCACCTGCCAGATAAAGATGCCGGCATTCCAGTAATACTCCCCACTGGCGACGAACTGCCGGGCTGTAGCCTCGTCCGGCTTCTCGACAAAGCGCCGCACCTCAAAGGCGGACAGGCCCCCCTTTTGCCCCAAGGCCGCGCCGCGTTGGATATAGCCGTACCCGGTATGCGGCTGGCGAGGGGTGATGCCCAGGGTCACCAGATAGCCCTCCTGGGCGATCTGGGCGGCAGCCGCAATGGCCTGTCGAAAGCCGGCTGCATCGGCGATCCGGTGGTCGGCAGGGAAGACCGCCATCAAGGCTGCCGGATCGCGCTGCCCCAGGATCATCGCCGCCAGGCCGATACAGGGAGCCGTGCCGCGTGGCCCTGGCTCGGCGATGATATTTTCGGCCGGCAGGTCGGGCATCTGGGCCTGGACCTCGGCGGTGTGTCCGGTGCCCGCTACCACCAACACCCGCTGGAACGGGATCAACGGTTCGATCCGGTCTACCGTCTCCTGGAGCAGGGTGCGCGGCCCCAGCAGGTCGAGGAACTGTTTGGGGGTGGCGATCCGGCTGCGAGGCCACAGCCGTGTGCCGACGCCGCCGGCCATCACGACGGCATAGAGATGGTCATTCACAGAGATCTCCCAGGAAGGTGCCAGACACCTGGAATTGCCTGAAACGAAGATTTTGAAGCAGAAATGACCGGCTACTCGATCACGTACTTGACGCCCGCTTCCCGCGCCAGGACATAGTTCATACCGCCCACCTGACGGACCATCCCTTTGAGTTCCATCAACGCCAGGGTGCTGCTTACCTGGGCGATGGGCAGTTGTACCACCCGGCCCAACTCGTCCACATGCATCGGTTCGGCGGAAAGATGGGCCAACAACAGCGCCTCGGTCTCATTATCGGGGATAACCGCCCGGGCCTGGGCCTGTTGGCTGACCATGGTCAGGTTGAGTTCTTCCAGGATGTCGGTCACGGTGCACACCATCTTGGCCCCTTGCTGGATCAGGCGATTGGTACCCCGGCTGGTGCGGGCAAAGATGCTCCCCGGCACGGCAAACACCTCGCGCCCCTGCTCGGCGGCGAAATCGGCGGTGATGAGTGCCCCACTGCCCAGGTCCGCCTCGACGACCACCGTGCCCAGCGTCAGCCCGCTGATGAGGCGGTTGCGCGGCGGAAAGTTGCCCGCTTCCGGCCGGGTGCCCAGGGCATACTCGCTCAGCAGGGCACCCCGCTCCACGATCCCGGCCGCCAGGTGGGTGTTGGGCCAGGGATAGATCACATCCACCCCACAACCCAACACGGCGAGGGTCCGTCCGCCGGCCTCCAGGCAGGCCTGATGGGCGACGGTGTCGATCCCCTGAGCCAGGCCGCTCACCACNGTCACGCCGGCCTGGGCCAGGCCCGAGGCGATCATCCGGGCGGCTTCTTTGCCATAGACTGAAGCCCGGCGCGTGCCGACGACCGCCACGGCCCACTCGTCACGCACCTCCAGGCTCCCACGAACGTACAGGACCGGCGGAGCGTTGTAAACCTGGCGCAGGTTGCGGGGATAGTCGGGATCGTCCCAGACGATCACCCGAACCCGGGCCTGCTCCAGCCGGGCCATTTCGGCCTCCAGGTCCAGCTTACTGCGGGCCTGGAGCAGGTTGGACAGCGAGCGCCGGTCCAGGCCGGCCTGTTGCAGATCGTGAGGGGAGGCGTGCCAGGCGGTCTCCAGGTCGCCGAAATAGTCAATCAGGGCCTGCAGACGGGCTGCGCCGATGCCCGACACCTTGTTGAAACCGACCCAATAGCGGATGTCCCCCATTTGCCAACCGCCAATCGTCACAAGCCGTCCAGCAGCTCGACCACCAGACGACCGGCCTCCAGATCCACCGTCTGGACCACCTCGGCGATAGCCGGGATCAGGAGTTCGCCGCCGGCCAGGCTGCTGCCGTGGACCACATACACGTCGTTGGCCCCGGTATAGAGGATGTCAACCACCTCACCCAACCGTTCACCGGCCACCGTCCACACTTCCAGGCCCAGGATCTGGTGTTCGTAATATTCCCCCTCCTCCAGGAGGAGAGCCTCCTCCAGGGGCACCTGGATCAACATCCCCCGCAACCTCTCCGCCGCCTCCCGATCGTCACAGCCGCCGAGTTTGAGCAGGGCCCGGCCCTGATGCAGGCGATAGCTTTGCAGAGGCCAGGGGGCCGGTTCCTCCCCATCGGGGCCCACAAAGACACGTTCCAGGCGGCCAAAGCGGTGCGGATCGTCGGTCAGGATCTCGACCTTGACCTCGCCGCGCACCCCGTGCGGGGCTATGACCTGGCCCACAGCCAAATAACGGGGCTCAGGAAAGCGCCGTTGCCCTCCTGAGCCCTGTCCTGATCCTGCAGCAAGCGGCCTGGCACGGGCCAGGTACGGCTCCACTAGACGATCTCCAGTGTCACCCGCCGGCCCTGGCGGGCAGCCGCTGCACGCAGCAATGTGCGCATGGCATTTGCCACACGCCCCTGTTTGCCGATGACGCGCCCCATATCTTCAGCCGAGACGCGCAACTCATAGATGGTCGCACTGGTGCCTTCGATCTCCTCGACGTGGACCTGGTCTGGATCATCCACCAGAGCCTTGGCCATGTACTCGATCAACTCTTTCATGCTCATGTTCTGCTCTCCTTCTAGTGAATTTGGAGTCAAAAGTCCTCGTCCTCCTCGACGTCCAAGTCCCAGTCATCCTCAAGCTCTTCCTCCTCGGCCACGGCGATCTCCGGTTCCCAGTCCTCTTCCGCCTCGGCGAGCTCTTCTCCCTCTTCGAATTCTTCCTCTTCCAGGCCCTCTTCCCCTTCGAATAGCGCCTCCTCTTCTACCTCCGGCACCAGCTCAGCCTGGACCTCCACCGGTTTGGCCTTTGGTGCGGCTCGCGCAATGGGCACTTCGCCCCGCTTGATGGCGGCTGCCTGGGCCAGAATGCCCAGCCTGTCCAGCATCCGTCTGACCGCCTCCGAGGGTTGGGCGCCTACACCCAGCCAATACAACGCTCGTTCGGCATCCACCTCCATTGTCACCGGTTCGGTGCGCGGGTTGTAGGAACCGATCGTCTCGATAAACTTGCCGTCACGGGGCGCTCTTGAATCGGTCACGACGATGCGATAATGAGGCTGTTTCTTGGCCCCTACTCTTCGCAATCTGATTTTCACCATTTCTCTCTAGACACCTCCTTCCAGTCTGGCTGGTCTTGATTTTATCTATCCAGATGCCAGAGACCTGACACCTGTTATCCACCCAATCCGCCGAGCATGGACAACAAGCCGCGCATCCCACCCCGGCCATGCCTGCCCCCGCCGGTGATCTGCTTCACCATGTTCTGCATCTGTCGGAACTGGGAAAGCAGGTCGTTCACATCCGTCACCGTTGTCCCCGATCCCCGGGCAATGCGCCGCTTCCGGCTGGCGTTGATGATGCGGGGATTGTGTCGCTCCTCAGGTGTCATCGAATTGATGATGGCTTCAATGACTTTCAACTGCTGATCGGTGACCTCTGGGGCGATGTCCTGCATCATTTTGGACATGCCGGGGATCAGACCCAGCAACTGGCTGAGCGGTCCCATCTTTTTCAGTTGTTGAAGCTGATCGCGAAAATCCTCCAGGTCAAACTCGCCTTTGACCAGCTTTTTGCTCACCTTTAGAGCCTGTTCCTGATCCATGACCTGCTGCGCCTTTTCGATGGCGGTCAGCACATCGCCCATGCCCAGGATGCGGCCCGCCAGCCGATCGGGATGAAAGACCTCCAGGGCGTCGGTCTTTTCGCCCACCCCCAGGAACTTGATGGGCACCCCCGTCACCGAGCGCACCGAGATGGCAGCTCCCCCCCGGGCGTCGCCATCCACTTTGGTCAGGATCAGGCCGGTGAGCCCCACCCGCCTGTTGAACTCGTCGGCCACACGCACCGCATCCTGGCCGGTCATGGCGTCCACCACCAGGAGCACCTCCTGAGGGTTGGTGCGCGCCTTGACCTGTTCCAGCTCGCGCATCATTTCGTCGTTGATATGCAACCGGCCGGCGGTGTCCATCAGCACCACGCTGTAGGCCGACTCGCGGGCGCGCTTGAGAGCGTTGGCGCAGATCTGGGGCGGCGGCACCTTGTTGCCTTCGCTGTGGACCGGGATGTCCAGTTGCCTGCCCAGCACCTCAAGCTGGGTGATGGCCGCCGGGCGATAGGTATCGGCAGCCACCAACAGCGGGCGCTGGCCACCTTTGCGCAGCATCAGCGCCAGTTTGGCCGCCGTTGTCGTCTTGCCCGACCCTTGCAGGCCGACCAGCATGATCACGTGCGGCGATGGGCCGGACAGGTTCAGGGGGGCCGGCTGGCCCAGGGTGGCCATCAGCTCTTCATGGACGATCTTGACCACCTGTTGGGCCGGCGTCAGGCTCTTCATCACCTCAGCGCCGACGGCCCGTTCCCGGACGCGGGCGATAAAGTCCTTGACGACTTTGAAATTGACATCGGCTTCCAACAATGCCAGCCGGACCTCGCGCAGGGCGGCATCCACATCCGCTTCGCTGAGCCTGCCCCGGTTGGAAAGCTTGCCGAATATGCCTTGCAGTTTGTCCGACAGGTTCTCAAACATCTCTCTGTCTCATCCAGATACCAGGCTTATCTCGACAATGTTCAATGAACGTAAATGGCGGTCAAGGCGGACCTCACCCCATCCCCCCACCCCCTTCCCTCCGAATTCCGAATTCGGAATTCCGAATTCGGAAGGGGAAGGGGGCCAGGGGGTAGGGGTGAGGTCA
>JGI24188J35168_1001518_pt1 | contig 13382 bp, 17 predicted proteins | sample YNPBryantNP2012_FD_35168 | JGI IMG/M metagenome (IMG submission 35168) | reverse complement strand
GTTGCGCTATCCATGGATGCCACAAGACTACGAGGAACTCTCCAACTACTTCGTGCGTTTGCCCATCGAATGGGCTCTGAACGTAGCGCACGAATGTCGTCAGCGCACCCTGCGTGACCTCAAGCCGATGCCGCCCCATGCCGCCTATTACTGGGGGCGTCTGCCGGAACCTCCGGAGGAATCTGTGTCGCTACCCTGGGACAGCATCTCCGATGCCGAGACCAGCTGGGCGGTCAGCTCGCTGGTAACTCCCGACACCCGTCCGGAGCCGACGGCGGAAGTGCTCAACACATTGATGCCCTACCTGCCTCCCCCCGACANGTTGCTTCGCGTGATTGAAAAGGCGGCTAAAGAGATGCAGAGCCCCATTCTGTTGCCAACACAGACTGAAGAGCAGCGCAACCGGCAAATGGCGGAGAAATTCCAGCAGTCGCTTTTCCCGGATGAAAGCCTGCGTGACTCGCTTCTTTTCATGTTGCCGGTTTTGGGAAGCATCCACTTGCTGGGAGGAGACCATGAGGGTGCGGCATGGCTGAAAGGGATATGGCGCGAGTTGAAGGAACGCACAGACCGCCCATTCTGGCGAACAGAAGCGGCGGGCGCCCTTACCGCGATAGCCATCCAGATGATGCGTATCGCGGCGGAAATCGGAGAGGGAGGAGAACATGACAGTGCATCTTCTTGAGGCAGCAGTCCGATTCAGCTTTCGAACGTTCCTACCGCTGTTGCTGGTGATGGTTGCGGGGTGTGCCCGCACACAGAACGCGGAGCCGCCACGAATGATACCTTACGAGCAGCTGTACGCGTACGACAGGGACTACCCACTCAACGCGGAGGTCAAAGAACAGCAACGCGGTAACGGCTATGTTATCTACCGCGTACAATATAATAGCGTTCACGACAAGCGCGTCCCCGCGTGGTGGTGCGTGCCCACAACGGGAACGCCTCCCTATCCCTGTGTGATTATCATGCACGGCTACGGCGGCGATAAAAACGGTCTGCAGATGCTGGCGCCCGCGTTCGCGATGCGCGGTATTGCCACCTTTGCCATCGACGCGGAGTATCACGGCGACCGCAAGCAACCGGGCAGCGACATCCTCAGCCCGTATATCTATCGCAATCGCGATGCTTTCATCCAGACGGTGATCGACCTGCGCCGCGCCATTGACTTCCTGCAGAGCCGACAGGAGATCGACGGCAAGCGCGTCGGCTATATCGGGCTGAGCATGGGAGGCATCCTGGGCGGCATTTTCGCCGGGGTGGACGAGCGCGTGCAGGCACCCATTCTGATTGTAGCCGGCGGGGACTGGGGCTACCTTTTCGCCAACAGCCAGCATCCCAACGCAGTGCAGCTGCGCGAGAAAAACCCGGAACTGTTCAAAAACCCGCAGAAAATCAACGAAGTGGTGGGTCCGATGGACCCGGTAAACTGGGTGGGACGCATCTCGCCACGTCCTCTACTGATGATTAACGGCAAAGACGACCAGATTGTGCCCAAAGAATGCACCGAACGGCTCTTCGCCGCTGCGAAGGAGCCGAAGGAAATCCTGTGGCTGGAAGGTGGTCACATGCCTCAGCCCGATGCCGTCCTGCGCAAGGTGGACGAGTGGCTGAGCAAGTATCTCCTTGCGACCAGTCGGTAGAATGCCTTGAGACATCATTTCGCGGTGATGACGGCTTCCGACAGACGGAAAGTTCAGGTGTTTCTCACCTGCTCGCCAGGCTGGAAGATTCACGAGCAGTTTCTGGGCCGCTGCGAGCAGGACGTACTTGCCCGTGAGCGGGTGGAGTGGACGGTTATCCCCCCAGAGGACATCCGACCTGACGTGCTGGCGCAGGCGGAGGTGATGGTGTGCGGGCATTTTGCCCGTGAGTGGCTGCCCCATTGCCGGCGTCTGCGCTGGGTGCAGTTTCTGGGTGCGGGCATCGAGGGCTCTCTGTCTCCCGAACTGCTGGCGAGCGACATCATCCTGACGAACGCGAGCGGCGTGCACGCCATCCCCATTGCAGAACATGTGTTCGGCATGATGCTGATGTTCGCGCGGGGTCTGCATCGGTGTGTGCGCCAGCAGATGCGCGCCGAATGGAATCGCGACGGCTTTCGCGAACAGGTACGCGAGGTCTGCGGCGCCACTTTGGGCGTGGTCGGTCTGGGTGCTATCGGCGCGGCGGTGGCGGAACGCGGCAAAGCGATGGGTATGCGCGTGATGGCGACACGACGCCATCCCCAGCAGCGCCCGCCATATGTGGACGTGCTGTTGCCCCCGTCGCAGCTGTCCGATTTGCTGCGTGAGAGTGAGTATGTGGTATTGTGTGTGCCGTTAACGCGCGAAACGCAGCACCTGATTGGCGAGACGGAACTGCGCCAGATGCGTCGCGATGCCATCCTGATAAACATCTCGCGCGGTGCGGTGGTGCATCAGCCCGCACTGGTACGCGCCCTGCAGGAAGGCTGGATTGCGGCAGCTGGGCTGGACGTGTTTGACCCTGAACCTCTGCCCGCGGACAGCCCTTTGTGGCACCTGCCGAACGTGATTATCAGCCCCCATGTGTCGGGGGTGACCCCGCATTACGGCACCCGTGCGGCGGAGATATTCCTGCGCAACCTGCACGCCTTCCTCGCCAACGACCTCGCCTCAATGGTCAACGTGGTGGACAAGCAAGCAGGGTATTGAGGGAGATTCCTGCAGCACCTACTGTCCTGAAGAGCCTGCAAAAACCTCGCGGATAACCTCCAGTTTCATGTATCCCTCGCCGCGGGTGGGTGCAACGATGCCGCCCTCGCCGTATTCGTTCCAGGCGTAAATCAAAAACGCTTTTTGCCTGCCGCCTATTCTGGNATAACCAAGCCTGTCGTGTTTCTGCAGAGCGTCCTTCACTCGGGTNAGGGCATCTTTCCACTGCTCACGGGTGGGGAGGACGAAGCTGGCTCGAGGGTCTTTCCAGGGGCGAGGGTCCCACCCCGCAGGCAGGTAAGGCACATAGGGTTTTTCGCTTTCCGTCGCGTAGCGCTGCCATGCTTCTTCCGCCATCGTCAGAAGCTGAGTGTACGGATAAGGCTCCGCCCGCTGGGGCAGGTTCGGCACGTCCATGTAGGTGGTCAGGTAGTCGAAAGGCGCAACCACATCGCCCTTCGGTACTCCTGTTGCCATCACCCCCGCACCAATTAGCGGATTGGGCACACCCGCGCTCTGCATGAGCCGGCGCAACCGCTCCACACGTTGCGCTACCCTGCGCACATCGCCGTCGTTCTGCTGGAGAAAGTGGAGCAGGCTGTGGATTTTGAACACAGGTCTACCGCCCACGCGAAGGTAACCGCGGTGGCGCAGCGCGCCTGCCCATTCCACACAGGCGGCATCCCAGTCCGCNTCACTGGTCAGGCTGAAGGGGTCATGGTTGACGTATTCCAGCGTGAAGTACATCTTGCTGGCGTTGCGGGCAGTGGTAAAGAAGCGCAGCCCATCGTTCAGGCGAGAAAGGTGGGGGTGTATGTCCGGCTTGTTCTGCGGATACCAGAGTATCTGGAAAAAGTCCACCCCGTGGCTGGCGGCGGCTTCTATCTCGCGCTCGAGGGTGGGCGATTCCACATACTCCCCCAGCAAGGGCACGCGGTCCGGATAGTCCGTGCGCCAGTCACGTCCGTCCGTCGTCCATTTGTTGGGCTGTTCGCGCCACCAGCCCGCGAAGTAATACACCCCCACCAGAATCTCTTTCAAGGCCTCCTCCTTACCTGCCGTATTTGCCCATCAGCTGTCCTTCCGCCAGCACATGCCCTTCCATCGCCTTCACAACCTGTGCTTTGGTACTGCCCGCAGGCAGGTCCAGCACCGTATCGAGCGCGTACAGCTTGAAGAAGTAGCGATGGGGTTTGCCGGGCGGAGGGCAGGGACCACCGTAGCCGATTTTGCGGAAGTCGTTCGTGCCCTGTCGTGCGCCGTTGGGCAGTTCCTTATCGGGGGGCACCGCTTCGGCCAGGCTGCGGGTATCGGCTGGCAGGTTAAACAGCACCCAGTGCACCCAGGTACCCATAGGGGCATCCGGGTCGTCACAGATGAGGGCGAAGCTTTTGGTGCCGCCGGGCACGTTGTCCCAGGCGAGTGGAGGCGATACGTCCGAACCGTCGCAGGTGTGTTTTCTGGGAATCGTACCTCCCCCGGTAAAGGCGGTACTGGTCAGGCGGATGTCCATTTTACCACCTCCCCCTTGCATGGATGGTTGCTTGCTCTGGCACGCAGCCAACAGTAGCGCGAAAACCATCAGACCCAGAACGGTGCGCATTGTCCGCTACCTCTCACGAGGCGAGTTGCCATCGGTAACTATGCTTCATTTCGTGAGGAGTGTATGCTTCTCCTGTCGGGTTGTAACGCTGATTATCGACGTTCCCGAAGACCTGTGATGAGACGAAACGTGCCGAACGGCACGGCCGAAGCCTCGACCTCCGTGTGGTGTGGACTGCGTTGTCTGGTGTCGAAGGAGGCGCCCCGTTTTTACACTGAGTGACCTCTGGCAGGGAAGCTTAGGAGTCGGTCTGTTCCACCTCCAGATGGATGCCGCCAATACGCGGCGCCAGCAGGTTGTACAGGGCGGCAAGAATTGCGCCGCCAACGAAACCAATCACACCATAAAGAATGGGCGAGATGAGGAAGTACAGCACTCCAGCAACTATCCCTTCGCCTCGCGCCAGGGTGGCAAGCAGGAAAAAAGCTCCTGCTATGAGCCCGATTACCAAGTACATTGCTCCCAGCATCAGCGCCAGCGGATACCACGGGATTTTTTTGATAACAAGCATTGTTGGTTCCTCCTTTCAGGTTTACCTCGGCCTTTGCTGGCAGTTCTTCAGGCAGGTTTCCTCTTTGCCCTGCGCCGAATAGATTCGAGCAGTTCAGTAACTATCCTTCAGGAGGGGTGGATGCGCTTCTTTGTATCGGTAGACTGTGAGGGGTTAGCCTGTGTGGTGGGTGCACCCGGAGGCACGCTGACCGATTCGCGCAACTATGCCTTTGCCTGCCAGCAGGCCGTGCGCGAGGCAAACGCAGCAGCACGTGCTCTCTTCGATGCGGGTGCAGAACGGGTCATTATCTCCGACAGCCACGGCGGCGGCGTCAACCTTGATTACGACCAGCTGGACGAGCGAGTCGAGATTGCGCTCGGCGTGGGGTTTGGACGCCGTTACCCGGGTATGGATGACAGTTTCGACGGCGTGCTGTTTATCGGCTACCACGCGATGGACAACACGCCAAACGCAGTGCTGGCACATTCCTACAGCTCCAAAGCCTACCAGTGGATAGAAGTCAACGGAGTGCAGATGGGCGAAGTGGAGATCGACGCGGCAGTGGCAGGCGAGACGGGTGTGCCGGTTATCTTCGTCAGCAGCGACGACAAATGCGTTGCCGAGGCGAAGCGGTTTTTGCCCCGGGTAGAGACTGTGGTGACCAAACAGAGCTTTGGCTGGAACGCAGCGTTGAGCAAGCACCCCAGGCAAGTAGAGAAGGAAATATATGAAGGGGTGACACGGGCGGTGGCGCGACTGTTTGAGATGCAACCTTTCCGGGTGGAAAGCCCCGTCACCATACGCCTTCATTACAAGCGGATGGAAGACGCCGAGCGTCAGTCGCTGGCGGACACTCGCTGGCGGCGCATCGACGCTTACACCACCGAGGCGGTCTTTGAACGCCTTTCTGACTGGCTGTAAGGAGGTGGCAGATGCTGTTCGGTTTCTCGCCAAAACCTGTCTTGCGCGAGCGGGTGGGACAATGTACTGTGGAGCTGTACCATGTGCTCTACCTGCGCCACCTGCGGGCAGATGCATTGATACTGCTCTCCAATCGCCTTCTGTGGATGGGGGCGCGGGTGAGCAAACGTGTGCGCGACGAAGCGGGCGACATGGTGGAAGATGAAGCCCGCCGTTACGCGCCACTGCCTCCGGGAGAGGCAATACACACCGGCGCAGGAATGTTACGTGTGCGCTATATTGTACACGCCAACCCTCTGAACGAACAACTGATTGCCACACCGGAACTGCTGGCAGCCGCGCTGGACAGCGCAATCAAACGGTGTGAAGAGTTGGGGGCGCGCCGCGTGATTTTCCCGGACTTCACCGGGCAGTTGGTGGGATGGAGCGCCGAGGAATGCGCCCAAGCCATCCTTCAGGCGATCCAGCGCAACCAGAGCAGGTTGCAAACCGCGCTCATCGCCTGCTGGGAGAAGGCGCATCTGGAGGCGTACCGACACGCGCTGGCACAATACCGGTAGAGACGACGCACGCATCGTAACTAGAGACGCAGGCACACCGCGTCGGTCATCCTCGCTACGCGCACCATCTCTCGCACGTCGTGCACGCGCACGGCGTTCGCGCCGTTCATGATAGCGATAGCCACCGTCGCCGCCGTGCCCTCCAGTCGCTCTTCGGGGGGCAGGTCACCCAGAATCTTGCCGATGAACGACTTGCGTGAGGTGCCGATGAGGATGGGCAAGCCAAAAGCGGTGAACTCGCGCAGGCGGCGCAGGATTTCGAGGTTGTGTTCCACCGTTTTGCCAAAGCCGATGCCCGGGTCCAGCCAGATGTTCTCGCGCGGGATGCCTGCCCGTTCCGCCAACGCGAGACGCTCTTCGAAATAGCGGCGGATGTCGCGCACCACATCTTCATATTGCGGGTTTTGTTGCATGGTTTGCGGTGTGCCCTGAATATGCATGACACAGCACAGCGCACCGTGCCGCGCGACGACCTCTGCCATACGCGGGTCGAAACCAAGCCCCGAGATGTCGTTCACCATGCACGCCCCTGCCTGCAACGCCCGCTCAGCAACGCGCGATTTGGTGGTGTCGATGGAGATAGGCACATCTACCTGCCCGCGCACCGCCTCGATGACCGGCAACACCCGCCGCAGCTCTTCCTCTTCGGGAACCGGCTGACTACCCGGGCGGGTGCTCTCACCGCCAATATCGACGATGTCCGCGCCGTCCTGCACCATCTGCAGGGCGCGCTGCACCGCCGCTTCTGCCCGAGCATACCGTCCACCGTCGTAGAACGAGTCTGGGGTCACATTGAGTATGCCCATGACGACAGTGCGCTGACGCACGGTTTGCTGGAGGCGGCGAACGTGGTTCAGTGGTACAGAACCGGTTTCCATGGAAGTTCGTTATCCGGCATCTGGCTCAAAATCATGCGCAGTGCGATCATGCCCGTTCGGCTCAACGCGAACTGGCGGTCTATCAGCGCACCTTCAAGGTCTTCCTGAATCTGTCGCCGGAACTGAGGGTCTTCCAGCACGAGGGTCACAATATGGTCAATCTGGATGCGGTCAAGCATGGCTATCGCTTCCGAGGCGCGCTCAGCCAGTTCCCGGTCGGTGCCGATTTCCACCACGCGGTCATAGGCGATAAGCGCAAGCCCCCACTGCCCCAGTTCCTGAAACACCTGTGCCTGATGAAAGTGATAGATGGGCTCGTTGGGGGCACGTGCAATCAGGTCGTCCAGCACACGCAGGGCGGACTCCCAGTCACCCTTTTCCAGATGCGCTGCGACCAGCAGCGGGCGCACGGTGACGTTATCCGGGTCGCGGCGGAGAACCTGTGCGGCTTGTTCAATGGCAGCGTCTACCTCCCCCGCCTCCAGATACAGTTCTGCCATCTTCTCGCGGGCATCGGTGCGGTGCGGTTGCAGTTCGATGGCGTGTTGCAGTGCCAGCATCGCCGCATCCGTCCGCTGGCGTTGCCACTCCAGCGCGGCGATGTGCATATAGCAGGTATATTCATCCGCCCCGCTCTGCATGGCTCGCCGAATCATCGCGAGGGCGGCGGTATAGTCACCCTGTTGTGCCAGTTCCTGAGCTTGCCGCAGCAGCCCTCTGGCTTCGTTGGTTTGTCCGGCGGAGCGCTCCGTCGGTCTCATCCGTCTCCTCCTTGCTCACGCCTGAATGGAGCAGATACCTTTTCGACGCCGAAGCTGGTTTTCCTGTTCCTTCTGGCGTGTCAACCCGTTACTATTGTACCCCGACTCGCCATCGAAATACCGGATGCTGCGCCGACCGGCAGACACGGCAAAACACCCTGCAGCTCCATCGAAACAAGGCAACTTACCCTGTTGTTGTCTTGAAGCAATTACCGGTTTGTGCTATAGTGAGTGGGGTGAAGAACAGGTGCCTGCAAAATCCCCGACTACCTTCAGGCAGAGGAGGAAAGAGACAAACAATGAGATGCACCATGATGCTTGTGCTGGGTATTGCCCTCTTCGTCAGCGCTGCCCAGAAGCCTTCCCTCCCGCAAACGAGCACTCCCATCTCTGTGTCGGCTACGGGAGAGGCACAGGCACTGCCCGACCGCGTGGTCGTGTATTTCACGCTGAGAGGGCAAGGAGAGAGCTCGGTGGAAGCACGTCAGGAGGTACGTCGCCTCCTGCAGCAGGTTACGGCAAAGCTGGCTCCGCTGGGGATCGGCAGGGATATGCTGAAAGAAGAGGTGTCGGAAGTTGCCCCCCCCTATGCTGCCCGCGACCGCCGACGCGGGCGAGGGCACAGGTACCACCCGACATCGCCGTTTCGAGGCGTCTCACAGTTACAGCTTGCGGATGCCGATTAGCGAAGACAGGCTGGACACGCTGTTCCGGATACTGGATGCGCTCAGCGAATACACTTCCCGACAGGGTATCACCGGCGCTGGAGGCTATAGCGGTGGCTTCGGCGGCATCGGTAGCGCGCCGGTCTATCAGGAAGTGCTGGTGGAGTTCCGCGCACAGGATATGGAGCGCCTGAAGCGGCAGGCGGTGCAGGATGGTGTGGCGAAGGCGCGTAAGATGGCGGAAGCCGCCGCGAGGCAGCTGGGCAAAAGCCGGGTAAAGATGGTACGGCTGGACGTTAAAGAGCCGAGCAACCCCACGCTGCCCGTCAGTCCCTCTTTCACTCCTGGCGGCGTCAAGTGGCAGCCGCTGCGGGTATATGTACAGGTGAACGCCACGTTTACGCCGAGTAGCACCCATGCGGCTGGACAGGCTGCTGGTGGAACAGGGACTGGTCGAGAGCCGTGAAAAGGCGCAGGGTCTGATTCGCGCGGGCGCGGTGCTGGTGAATGGTAAGCCGGTCATCAAGCCCGCCACGCCCGTCCAGCCCGAGAGTACGGTTACCCTGCTTAATCAGCCGAAGTATGTAGGGCGTGGGGGCGAAAAGCTGGAAGCTGCGCTTCTGCGATGGAATGTCGACGTGCAGGGTCTGGCGTGCGCCGATGTCGGTGCGTGCACGGGAGGTTTCACCGACTGCCTGCTACAGCACGGCGCAGCGAAGGTTTACGCCATCGAGGCGGGTCACGGACAGCTGCACCCTCGCCTGCGTGAGGACCCTCGCGTGGTGTCGCTTGAGGACACGGATGCCCGCAGTCTCCGCGCACTGCCGGAGAGGGTGAATCTGGTTGTCGTGCATGTTTCCTTTGTCTCCCTGAAAGAGGTGCTGCCCGGGTTGTTCCGCTGGCTGCACGAGAACGGCGAGGTATGGGCGTTGCTGAAACCGCAGTTTGAGGCACCACATCTCACGAAGAAGGGCGTGATGCGTTCCGCACAGGCACGTGAGCGAATCCTGCAGGATTTTGTCGCCTGGTGTCGGGGAAAGGGATGGATGGTGGTCGATGCCTTCGAGTGCCCGGTGGCAGGCGAAGAGGGCAACCGCGAGTACTGGCTGCGCTTGCGCGAGGGAAGGCGTTTGTGTTATAATTCCCTGTTGACGGAGGAACGCAAGAGGCATGAAACGTACCTATCAACCGAATAATCGTCATCGGCGCAAGGTGCACGGTTTTCGTGCCCGCATGCGCACGAAAGACGGGCGCAACGTGCTGAAGCGGCGCCGTTTGAAGGGTCGTCATCGGCTGACGGTATCGGATACCTGCCGCCATTTCGGTCCGGAACACTCTTAACGAGGAAAGCCTGTGCTTCCCCGCCGTGAGCGTCTTCGCCGACGCAAGGACTTTCTTGCGTGCTATAGTGAGGGCAAGGCGTACGCTCAGGCGCATTTAGTGCTGTACGTGCGCCCGCAGCCAGGCGGGCGCAGATTCGGCTTTGTGGTGGGCAAGAAGGTCGGGAAAGCGGTGGTGCGCAACCGGGTTAAAAGGCGTCTGCGCGCAGCGTGTCGGGAGTGCCTGCCTGTTCTGATAGACGGTTTCGACGCGGTGTTCGTTGCCCGCAAGAACGCCGGTGAAGCGGACTATCACCAGCTGCTGCGGGAGATGCAGAGTCTGTTCCGCAGCGCGAAGGTCTGGAGAGAGAGTGTAGAGCCATGACTGCGCCCCACCCAACACGGTGGCAAAGGGCTTTAGTCGGCATTATTCGACTGTATCAACGTGTGTCGCGCTTCACTCCGCCTGTGTGCCGCTTTACCCCGACCTGTTCGGAATATACTGCACAGGCGATACTCGAACACGGTGTGATACGCGGGCTGTGGCTGGGCGTGCGGCGTATCCTGCGGTGTCATCCTTTCTCGCCCGGCGGATACGACCCTGTGCCTCCCCGCCAGCACAGAACGCGCAGATAACGGGGGGGCAGGCTGAAACAGGCAATCGAACTTTCGTCATGCCGGAGGTGTCTTTCGCAACTGGAGGCTTCCGGTGAAAAATAGTTCTTACAGGAGAGGTCAGTTCCGTTGAGAACGTTATCGCTTGCACTACTACTTCTGCTGTCGTGGCTCGCGGTGCCGGTTCTGGCACAAACCTCGCAACCATCACCCGACGTCGTGCTTCTACAGGCACAACAGAACGAGGCGCAGGGAAAGTTTTCCGAGGCTGAAAACTTTTACCAGCAGGCGATTCAACAGGCGGGCTCCAGCCCGCTGGCAGCAGAGGCAAAACTGCGCCTCGCTGCCATGTACATGCGCAAGATGGACCGCTTCGATGACGCCCTCAAAATCTATGAGGAGGTCATCAAGCAGTACCGCACCGGTGAAATCGCCGCGGAAGCCACCCTGCGCATCGGGGAGCTTTACGAACTGCGGATGCAGAAAACCACCGACGAGAAAGAACGCAGCAAGCTGGAACAAAAAGCCCTCGAGGCATATCGTCGGGTGGAGAACGAGTTCCGCGACACGGTAATTGCCAAAGGGGAGGGCAAACAGCGGCTGGAAGCCATCCTGCGCCGCATCGACGAGCGCAACCGCAACCACCCCGCCTATCGCTTCTGGGACATTCTGGTCGCGCTGACCGGCAGGCAGCCCTGGCTGAGCTACTGGGTGGCGATTGTGCTGTTCACGCTGATTGTGATGGCGTTGCTCACGCCCCTGCGCCTGGCATGGTTTCGCTCCATCCGTGAAATGAAGAAACTGGAGCCAGAGGTCAAGCGACTGCGGGAGCGGTATAAAGGGCAGGAGCTGAACGAGAAGATTATGGAGCTGTACAAGCAGCACAAGGTAAACCCTGCTGCTGGCTGTCTGCCCATGCTGATACAGATGCCCATCCTGATTTACCTGTACTACACCATCCGCATGTATGAATATCAGTTCAGTAAGGGTTACTTCCTGTGGATTAACCCGTGGATGGCGGAGAGGTTTCCGGGCATCGTGGGCGCGAACCTGGGACAGCATGACCTGCCGCTGCTGCTTCTGTATGCCGTCAGCCTGTACATCACGCAGCGGCTGACGCCGGTGAGCGACCCGGCGCAAGCGGAACAGATGAAGATGACCTCGCTGTTCATGACCGTGTTCATGCTGTACATGATGTATACCTGGCACTTCCCGTCGGCGTTCGTGCTGTACTGGTTCGTGTCCAATATCCTGATGACCGCCCAGCAGCTGCGCTATATGAAACCCGAGCCGGAGTCCGCCGTGTCTGCCGAAACGGTTGTGGCTTCCCCTGAACCGGCGCCCGCCGCAGCCAGCAGCAACCCCGGCAAAAATCATCACACGCGCAAGCCGCGCCGCAGAAGGTAAAAAGGAGGGAAAGGAGGATGGTGCAGGCAATGACCGAAAACGCACCTGTGCAAAGCGTGGAAGCGACGGGGCGCACCGTCGAAGAAGCGAAGGGAAAAGCCTTACAGATGCTTCAGGCGACCGAAGAGCAGGTCGAGTGGGAAATCCTGGATGAAGGCTCCCGAGGGATTTTCGGGGTGCTGGGCTTTACGCCGGCGCGCGTTCGGGCGACACTGAAAACCGCACTCAGACAGGCTCCATCGGAAGAGTCCGAACGGAAAGTGATGGCGGTGGTCAACGCCGCGCTGCGCGCCAGCGGACTGGCGGTGAAAGCCATCAAGCGTGATAGCTACGACTGCTATGTGGAGCTGGAGCTGGTTGGACGGGACGCACAGCGGTTCGCCGGACCCCAGCTGGACGCCCTGCAATATATTCTGAACATCATCATCAACAAGCGCTATGATAAGACCACCCGCGTGTTGCTGGACGTGGGCGACTACCGCAAACAACGGGCGGAGAAACTGCGGCGGATGGCTCTGGAAGTAGCAAAACAGGTGAAGGAGCGCGGCGAAGAAGCGGTGCTTGACCCGCTCAACGCCATCGAGCGGCGCGTCATCCATCAGACGCTGATGAACGACCCCGACGTGTATACCTATAGCGAGGGCGAGGAGCCGGAACGGCGCGTCGTCATCTCTCCGCGTAAACCGTGAGCGATGCTGCACATCAACGGGCGGGTTAAAGGCGTGGGTACCGACATCGTGGCGCTTCAGCGCATTGCTGAAGTGTACGAGCGGCACCCACGCTTCGCGCATCGTATCCTCACCGATGCCGAATACGCCTACTGCCAGCAGGGCAGAAAAAGCTTCCTTCTGCATCTTGCCGGTCGCTTCGCCGCGAAAGAAGCCATCATCAAGGCGCTGGGGCACAAGGTGCCTTGGCGCGATATGGAGATACTGAACCACCCCTCAGGACAGCCTTACGTGAACCTGTACGGCGAGGCGGCAGAGCGCGCCGGTGGTGGACGGATGCACGTCAGCATCGCGCACGAGCCGACCTTTGCCACTGCGATTGCCATCTGGGAGGGTGACTGATGTCCATCCGCATTGCCATCCTCGTTTCGGGGCACGGGCGCGGTTCCAACATGGCGGCGATTATCGATGCCTGCCAGCGCGGCGAGATCGATGGGNNGGTGGTGCTGGTCATCGGCACACGCCGCGAAGCCCCCGCCCTGCAGCGTGCTTCCGAGAAGGGTGTCCCCACGCNAGTTATCTCCCCCCGTAACCTCAGCGAAGAGGAGTACGCACAGCGATTGCTACACGCTTTGGGCGAGGCAAAGGCAGACCTGGTGTGCCTCGCAGGATACATGCGATTACTGCCCACCCCGGTGGTGCAGGCATACGCAGGCAGGGTGATGAACATTCATCCCGCGCTGTTGCCCCTCTTTGGCGGCAAGGGCATGTATGGCGAGCATGTGCACAGGGCGGTGCTGGATTCGGGCATGAAGGT
>JGI24188J35168_1001517_pt1 | contig 13392 bp, 9 predicted proteins | sample YNPBryantNP2012_FD_35168 | JGI IMG/M metagenome (IMG submission 35168) | reverse complement strand
CTGCGCAACAGGTTACCATCCGTATCTGGCACCAGTGGGATGGTGCTTATCTGACGGCAATTGAGCAAGCGTTCCGCGATTACGAAGCCTCGCACCCCAACGTCAAGATTGACCTCTCGAAGCCTGAAGATGTCAGCAATGCGCTGAACGTTGCCATTCCGTCTGGTGAGGGTCCCGACATTATCGGCTGGGCCAACGACCAGATCGGTCAGCAGGCACTGGTCGGCAACATCGTTGCGCTCAACGACTACGGGATCACCGAAGACTTCCTGCGCAGCACGTATGAGCCGGCAGCCGTAAATGGTGTGGTCTGGCAAGGTAAGATTTGGGCATTGCCAGAGACGCAAGAGGGTATTGCCTTGATTTACAACAAGGCAGTGATTGGCGACATGAAGTTGCCGGCAACGCTCGATGAGCTGTTGCAGATGGCGAAAGACTTCCGTGCCGCGAACCCTGATAAGACCCTTGTCTGCAACCAGGGCTTCGGCGGTAATGATGCGTATCACGTCGCACCGATCTACTTTGGTTACGGCGTACCAAGCTACGTTGATGATGAAGGGAACGTGTACGTCAACACCCCCGAGATGATCAAGGGTGGTGAGTGGCTGGCCGAGATGAGCAAGGTCTCGTTCAGCGAGCAGAGCTACGACATCTGCAAGGCAGCGTTAGCCGAGGGCAAAGCTGCGATGTGGTGGACCGGCCCGTGGGCTATCGCCGGTATTGAGCAGGATGGTGTTGACTACGGGATTCTGCCGCTGGGCAAGCCGTTTGTCGGTATTAAGACGCTGATGTTGACCCGCAATGCGGTCGAGCGTGGCAACGCCGAGGTCGCACTGGATATTATGAAGTATTTCACCAGTGCTGAGGTGCAGGCGAAGCTGGCGTTAACGAACAAGACGGTGCCGGCTGCTACAGCAGCCTTGAAGAATCCAGAGGTAGCAGCTCTACCGACCCTGGCCGGTTTCGGTGCGGCGCTCAACCAGGGTGTACCGATGGCAAATACCCCCTACGCCTCAGCGCAGTGGGGCCCGGTCGGTGAGGCGAGCGTTGCAATCTGGACCGGTGCGCAGACTCCGGCTGAAGCCCTGGCAGCAGCCCAGAAGGCGATTGAAGATGCGATCAAGCAGATGAAGTAGCGGTATTGAGGCGAGCAACGCAGCTTGTTTCGCTCTGGTCGTTAACATCGCTGAATACGGTGAGCCGGACGTACAGTCCGGCTCACGCACACTACCTGTCGCGCCGGTCAGGCACCCGGTAGCCAACGGATGGCTATCCGGCTGCTTCCAGTGAGGTATGCCCATGGTGTCGTGGTCGAAACGCCGCAAAATCCTTACCGTCCTCCTCTTCACCGGTCCAACGATTATTGGTATTTTGCTGTTCAACATCTATCCCATTTTATTGAGTGTTTATACCTCGTTTACCAATCGTAATCGTTTTCGCCCTAATCCTGATTGTGAGGTATTCCTTACCGGTATCCTCGATCCCCTGTGTTGGCCGCAGTTTCGTACCAGTGCACCGGTTGGATTAGGGCAACCGTACCGCCTACAAGACCCAATCTTCGCAAACTATGCCAATCTGATTGGCAATCTCTTTACGCCGGAAGTGTTGGGGGCGGTGGCAGCTATCTTCCTCTGTTTTGTGCCGCTGATCGCCGCCTCCTTCATCAATCGTCGCTTGAGTCAGATGCTGGAACCACCGGTCGCTCCGTCGGTGGTCTGGCTTAGCGCATTAGTGCTGGGTTTTATTCTGGCAGCCGTGATCAATGTTGCCAATGCTTATGAGACGCTGATGCGCAGCGGCGATTTTGTAGTGGTTGTCTTCCGGACTCTGCTCTTTGTGATTGCCCGCGTGCCCTTTAGTTTTGTGCTGGGCCTTACCTTTGCACTCATCTTAAATAGTGATTATCTGCCCGGCCGTACCTTGTTTCGGGTGTTGCTTTTCGTGCCCTGGGCTGCTTCGTCACTGGCGATTTTGATGGCGTTGATCTGGCAGTTCTTCTTCCGCGAACAGGGTACGATCAATCAGGTGCTGGCTCTCTTCGGCATCAATGGCCCGTCGTGGCTGCGCGATCCGGTAAGTGCATTTGCGATTGTGGTCTTGGTTGACACCTGGTTTTCATATCCGTTCTTTATGATTGTCATCCTGGGTGCACTTCAGGCGGTACCCCGTGATGTGTATGAAGCGGCTGAACTTGACGGTGCGTCGTGGTGGCAGCAGCTCACCCGTATTACGCTACCCTTGATCCGGCCAGCAGTATTACCCGCAACGGTGTTGACGTCGATCACAGCTTTTCAGATGTTTGGTACCGTATGGGCGATTACACAGGGTGGCCCGGTCAATGAGGTTGGTCGCCCTGGTGCCACTGAGTTTGTGATCGTCTATGCCTACAAGCAGATCTTCCAGACCCAAAACTACGGAAACGCGACAGCCTTTGCGGTGATCCTCTTTATTTTCCTCTTCACAGCGACGCTGTACAGTCTCCGGCTGACGCGCATCACGAAAGGGGCCTACGAGTCATGATCCGTAAACCTTCACGACTGGTACTGATCTTGCAGTATACTATTCTTGTGCTAGGTGCACTGTTTGCACTCTATCCGTTATGGTTTGCCTTCCTTGCATCGGGACGTTTCGGTGATCGGCTCTATACGCTCAACCTGCTCGGTATGTTTATACCGACCGAATGGACGTTTGAGAACTACCGGACGATGATTTTTGACCGGCCACTCCTGACGTGGTTGCGGAATAGCATCTATGTGGCCGGAGTGACAACGGTAGCCTCACTGGTGATTACCACCTCGGCNGCNTTTGCCTTTTCCCGGTTTAAGTTTTACGGGCGTGAGTTTGCACTGATCTTACTCCTGGCAATTCAGACGTTCCCCGGTGTGTTGAGCCTGGTGGCGGTTGCGCAGTTGCTGACAGCGTTGGGTCTGTACGGTAAACACGAAGGGTTGATCCTGGCCTATACGACCGGAACGCTGGTCTTTAGCACCTGGAATATGAAGGGCTACTTCGATACCATTCCGATTGAGCTGGAAGAAGCGGCAATGATCGATGGTTGTGGCCCAATTCAATCGTTTATCTTAATTGCCTTGCCTCTGGCGCGACCGGCATTGGCAGTCACGGCACTGCTCGGTTTTCTCGCCGGTTGGGGCGATTTCATTTTTGCGTCGGTGTTGGTGCCAGCACCGGATAGCATGAAGCTGGTCGTACCTGGTTTGTTCAGCCTGGCTAATAGCCAGAGTGTCCCATGGGGGAATTTCGCCGCTGGTGGCTTGCTGATCATTCTACCGACCATTATTGTCTTCCTGTCGCTCCAGCGTTTCCTGGTATCGGGATTAACGGTTGGCGGCGTAAAGGGATGAGCCGACGTGAAGCCAGTTCCATTGCGCGGCTGGTTACTCGCTGTAATTGTACTGGCCGCGTTGCTCAGATTGTGGGCTACATTGACACTACCGGTTGATTTTGATGAGCCGGTCTACGTTGGGGCAGCACTCGATTATGCGCGTTTGATCCGTCAGGGTGATTGGGTTGGTGTGATCGATTACCCTGGCAACCGGCAACATCCGGCGTTGCATAAGTTGATCTACGCTGGTGGTGCGCTGTTGCTCGGTAATGCGGCAAATCAAACCACGGTGCTCTATGCGGCCCGCCTGATCGCAGCTCTTCTCGGCACTGCTGCTGTCGCATTGCTCGCATATACCGCCGGGCCGCTGGCCGCTGGTTTACTCGCCTTCCACACGCTGACGATTAAATATACTGCGCAGGCCTATCTGGAGGCCTGGCCGCTGACACTTTCCATTGCTGCGGTGAGCGCCTGGGAATACGCCGGACGGGACGAATCTGCCCGGCAGCGGTTATGGTGGTACGCCGGCGCAGTGGCCTGGGGATTGGCAACGGCAGCCAAGATGAATTATGCGCTGGTCGCTGCACCTGCAATGGTATTCCTGCTTGTCGAACGAGGCCAATGGCGTCGTTTGCCGGGGTTGGCAGGTGTCGCTACCCTGACGTTCGTGGTTGCGAATCCAACCCTTTGGCATCACCCGCTGGAACGATTAGCAGCTATGGTCGGCTTCTGGGCTTCGTATTCTCAGGGTGATGAGGTACGGGCGGCCGGTTATCCGTGGTATCAGCCGGTCATCTGGCTGGCAACGGCTCCGGCTGTTGGCTGGCATCCAGAAGTATTCTTTGGACCAGGCCTTGATCCATGGCTGACACTACTGGCATTGATAGCGCTTCCTGCTGCATGGCGCGATCCCCAACGCCGGTATCTAGTCGTCTGGTTGGTGGGCGGCGTACTTCTGTTGCTCGCCTGGCCGACAAAGTGGCCGCAGTACACTTTGACCTTGGTCGTGCCAATTGTCAGGCTGGCAGCACCGGTTATTATGCGCCTCGTCACATGGCTGCACGATTTCAACGATTATTGGGGTTGGAGTACGTTAATGGCGCTTCGTCCACCACGTGCAGCATTGATTATGTTAAGTTTGTTTATCGGTTTCATTGCCACTGTCTACGCTACTGCCCTGGTCACAGTCTCTATCGGCAGCATCGGCTGGCGCTCAATCTCGGCGGGTCATGGCGGCTTACCGTCAGGCGCTATCTCCGCCATTCAGCCGTTGCGTGATGGTCGGGTTGCCCTTGGGGGCGAGGCCGGGGTGACGATCTGGCAGGNGCCGGTTGTTAGCGAAGACCCACCGCGCTGGTATCATCTCCCGCTCGGCCACGTGTACGCGCTGACCGAAACTTCCGCCGGTTTGTGGGTCGCAAGTGATCGCGGGTTGGCGCTGGTACGCGAGAACAATAACTGGGAATGGCAGACCCCACCCCTACCACTGCACGCTGAGGTATTGGTACGTACCGTTGCAGGCGGGCCAGATGGAACGATCTGGATTGGAACGAATGCTGGTGGAGCTGTACGGAGGAACGATGGGCAGTGGCAGCCGTTGCCACAGGCTGCACAGGGTGGGATGGTGATCGCCATTGCTATTGATCCGAAGGGTGNAGTCTGGTTTGGCGGCATCGGTGTGGTGAGCCGCTACATACCGGCCAGCGACACCTGGCAACATTTTGCGCGGGATGATGGCTTTGCCAGTGCTGGTGTTGCAGCGATTCTGGTCGATCAGCGTGGAAACGTATGGGCAGCAACCCTGGGCAATGGCCTGGCTCGCTGGAACGGGGTACACTGGGAATGGCTCACCACTGCCAATCGTCAGTTACCGGCGCAGACCATCACCACCTTGCTTGAGGCGGCCTCCGGTGAGCTATGGGTCGGCGCTGCTCGTCCACTAACGACCGGAGGTTTTTTGCTGCGCTACGACGGACAAACGTGGCATCACTATCTGCCGCGCAATTCTGGGTTTACCGGCGCCGAACCACTGGCGTTGGCGATTGATCAATCGAACGTTCTGTGGATTGGGACACGGGCCGATGGTGTGTTAACTTATCAGTTGACACCCTGGCAAGGAAAAACATTCCTGTTCTGGTGATCGAGATGGATACGGACGAAGGATAAGCAATTATGCCAATACATCGCCATCATGTTGCGAGTGGTTATGTCGTGTCACGGCCAATCAATGTCTGGATACCGGCAGGAATGGAAGATCAACCNTTGCCGGTGATCTATATGCACGACGGGCAAAACCTGTTCGATCCTGCGTTGCGCGCCGATGGTGAGGTGTGGGCAGTTGATCGGGCTATCGAGCAGTTGCGGGTTGAGCATCATTGGTCGGGAGCGATTGTTGTGGGCATCTGGTGCACCGACCAACGTTGGCGCGAGTATGCACCACAGCAACCTTTTGCTGCACTGCGGGCAACGCGAGGGTGGACGCAGATTGTTGAGCGGATGGGTGGCGAGCCTGTCTCCGATTCNTACCTGGCTTTTCTGGTAGAAGAGGTGAAGCCTTTTATCGACACCCACTATCGAACCCTTCCCGATGCCGCGAACACCTTTTTGATGGGATCAAGCATGGGTGGTTTGATCTCACTGTACGGTGTCTGTCGCTATCCTGACCTGTTTGCTGGCGCCGGATGCCTCTCAACCCACTGGCCGGCGGGTGGCAACATCCTGGTTGATGAGCTGGCAGCACTCTTACCGCCACCGGGNCGGCATCGCTTCTACTTTGATTATGGCACAGTTGGTTTAGATGCCGAGTATGAACCGTTTCAGCAGCGCATGGATCAACATTTGATACGGGCCGGTTACCGCTTCGGACACGACTGGCTGACCCGTAGGTTTCCCGGTGCTGCCCACAATGAAGCGGCCTGGCGGGCACGGGTAGCCGATGTCATCGCGTTTCTGGTTATGGGTCACGTTACCGGTGGCTAGCTCAATCCCTTTCGTAAGAACACTCATTTGCGTCAAGGGGAACNTATGCGACGAATACGCTGGTTGTTGGGTGTCATTGGGCTGGGATTGGTGCTCATAAGTGTTCTGGTTGGGGGAGCGATGTTCTGGTTCAGAGGAGAAACACAACCGATAGCCGTGTGGGAGATTGGCGACATCCGTTCAGCCGCTTTCTCAGGTAATGATCAACTGGTGGTTGCCGGTAGTGATCAGACCACCATCCGGCATGTGCCCAACAACCAGATTCTCAAAATCATCCCGACAGGTGGCTATCTTGCCGTTCATCCCAATCGCACGTTGATCGCGCTCGGTCGGCAGGGACAGGTTGTACTCTACGATCTTGAGCGTGATGAGCGGATCGCAACCCTGGATTGCTGGCCATCGGATCGTTCCATCTATCCGATGAGTCTGGCCTTTTCGCCAGACGGATTGCTCTTAGCGGTAAGCGAGGCGCACCACAGTCGCGGGCCGGAAGTGCAGCTCTGGCATGTCGAGTCCCGACTTCAAGTTGATACAATCCGGATCGATGACAACGAGGCGAGTGTGATCCAGACAGTAGCTTTTAGTCCTGATGGAGGGTATCTGGTTGCCGGCGCCGTCCCGCGTGGCGTCTGGCTGATCGATGTCGCTCAGCGCANAGTCGAGCAGAAAATTCAGCCTCATCCAACCGGTAGCATTGCTTTTTCNCCAGACGGGTCGCGCCTGATTTTAGGCGGGAAGACGATCCGCTCTTACGATACCTCAACCTGGAATCTCGTATACGAGCTTACGTTTCCCGATCCAGTCCGAGATTGTCCCGCACCAGAAGAGTTCTTTCTTTCCAGCATGCACGTAGCTGTGAGTCCTGATGGGCGCTGGCTGGCGACCCCTGATCGTTTGCCGCCATCTGATAGCTTCTCGTGGTTCGAGCCAGGCCCTCCGCGACAGACCATTGCTGTCCGTCGGTTGACAGACGGCCAGCGGCGACACATTCTGAGCGGCAGCCCTATCCGTTTACACCAGCTTCACTTTAGTCCTGATGGTCAATGGTTGATCGATGTCGGACTGAGCACCATCAGAGTTTGGCCGGTAGCGGATTAGTGCGATGGGGAAGGAAAGAACACGGTTTATCACGAACCTGTCATCTCCCTCTGGGCAAAAAAGTGATATAGTAGCCAACGGTAAATGCTATGACGCGCTGGAACAGGGTTTTAACGGTTTCCAGTGCCGGTGCTGCGGCGCATGCTTGGTGTCCCTCACCTTCCCCCAATCACCTTCCGCTCCTCCATGGGGAGAGGAAGGGGGAACGTGAGAGGCTGGCGAGGAAGAATGTTGGCAACCCATCCCATCATAGGCACACGGGCAAGGTACGTGCCCAATGAAACGTTTTTGATCAGGCGCTAGGATGCAGACACAATCTCTCTGACGCACCGGTACTAATCCCGATGGAGTAATTGCGATGTACGATGTTGCGAAGCTCTACAGTGCATTTGAACAGTATTTCGGTCAACCACCGACTCGTATTGCCCGTGCACCTGGTCGTGTTAACCTGATCGGTGAACACACCGACTATAACGATGGGTTTGTGCTCCCGATGGCGCTGGATCGGGCTACCTACGTAGCGGCCCGACCACGGCCGGATCGAGTGGTGCGGGTTTTCAGTATAAAGTTTCGCGAGGAAGATCAGTTTGACCTCGATCAGGTTGTGCGCGATGAGCGTCGGCAGTGGGTGAATTACATTCGCGGCGTTGTGAAGGGGTTGCAGGCACGTGATCTGCCCTTGCAGGGCGCCGATCTTATGATCGATAGTGATCTGCCGTCGGGGAGTGGTCTTTCATCGTCGGCAGCGTTGGAAGTGGCAGTCGGGTATACGTTTCAGCTTCTGAATAACATCAACCTGCTGGGTGAAGAGCTGGCGCTCGTTGCGCAGGGAGCTGAACATACGTTTGTTGGGGTCAAGTGTGGCATTATGGATCAATTGGTTGCCGCGCTGGGTGAAGCCGGTCACGCCCTGCTCATCGACTGTCGTGATCTGAGCTACCGTCCGATTCCCATCCCGGCGCAGGCTTGTGTCGTCGTGTGTGACAGTGGCGTGCGGCACCGGCTGGCCGGATCGGAGTACAACCAGCGGCGCGCCGGCTGCGAGGAGGCAGTACGCTTGCTCAGACCGGCGCTGGGCAAGATTCAGGCCTTACGCGATGTGCGTTCAGCCGATTTGGCAGTGTATGGAAACCTGCTACCACCTGATCTCCTGCCACTGGCTNGCCACGTGGTGAGCGAGAATGAACGTACCTTGGCCGCTGCCGATGCGCTTGCCGCTGGCGATCTGACCAAGATGGGCCAATTGATGATCACCTCCCACATCAGTCTCCGTGACGATTATCGGGTCAGTATCGCCGAACTCGATATACTTGTCGAACTGGCGCTGGCTGCTCCGGGTTGTTTTGGCAGCCGAATGACGGGCGGCGGCTTCGGTGGCAGTACTGTGTCGCTGGTTGCTGCCGATGCGGTAGACGCATTTGTTGCTGCGATGATTGACGGTTACGCGATCCGTACCGGACGAAAACTACAACCGCTGATATGCACCGCAGGCGCCGGCGTTTCGTGTGTCTATGCTGATGAGGAGTAGGGTATGTTAGGCCGCTTCTTTACGCCATTATCAGTTGCTTCAGTGCCGCTGATCTATGGTTTGAGTCATCGAGCATTGTTGCGTCTGGGGGCCACCAGCCACGAGCGACAGTTAGCCGGGATTCGTGCCCACTACTACGTCATGCCGGCCCGCGGTAGTGGTGATCTGCCGGTGTTGTTATTGCACGGGATCGCCGACCGTGCTCAGACCTGGTCGTTTGTGATGCCGCATTTGACGGAGATCGGGCCGGTTTACGCCCTCGATCTGGCCGGTTTCGGCTTAAGTGGCTTTCCGCCAGGTCAGCGTTACGCCACTATCACGCAGCAGGTGGCGTTCGTACAAGCGATGATCCGCGACGTGATCGGCAAATCGGTGTTGTTGGTCGGTAATTCGATGGGTGGCTGGATAGCGATTCGGGTTGCGCTCGAATCGCCAGAGCTGGTGACAGGTCTGGTGCTGCTTGCGCCGGGTGGTGCGATCTTGCGCGGACGCGAGTCGTGGGAACCATTCCTGCAAACCGTCAGCCTAGCCGATAGTCGCACTGTGCGCACGGCGCTGCGTCAGATGTATGGCCGACCGCCCTTGCCCCTCTACCTGGCCGAGCATGGGTTACGTTCAATTTTCCAACGCGATCCAGTTACCCAGTTCATCGCTACAATCGACGAGCGGGATATGCTCTACCCAGAGGATTTGCGGGCGGTATCAGTCCCGACAGCCCTGATTTGGGGTGAATCCGATCGATTTTTACCCCCAGAATCACGTGATTTTTTCTGTAGCAATCTGCCCAATGTGCACGTGCTGATCTTACCCGGCTGCGGTCATATGCCACAGCAACAGCGCCCACGCCAGGTTGCCGCGTTTATCCGGCGTTTTGCGCAGGTCTTAAGAAGACAGGCGCAAACCGGTCACGCATATACTGCATCACCACAGCAAGAGTGATGAGGCTCACCCAAGATTAGCGCATTCTGCCGCTTTGTTGGTTGGATTGCCCTACACACGACTATTGCGAGTGATGATTTACAAGAGTGCACTGCAAAAACTCACCACGGAGCACACATAGTACACAGAGCGTGTAAAGTTTATGAATAAAAGGATAATTTTTGACCATTCAGCGCATGGAAGAAAAATTTTTTTCACAACCCTATGTTCAATGAAAGATAACATTATCTTTCGTCTCTGCGATCTCCGTGGTCTCTGTGGTGGAAAGATCACCGGTTTGCAGTGGAGTCTTACAACGAAAACAGAGCGTATCGTTGCGGGAGGAAGCGACTATGATTGTATCTGGTACTCGCGAGGCACGATTGCTTGAAGTACAGCGCATTGATATTCACGGTACAATTTTTTACGATGTCACCTTCCAACACACCGGTGAAACGCAATCCATCCGTGCTCGGATTGGTGCTGAGAGTGTCTATCCCAATCCGCAGGCTGGCGATCCGGTGTTGGTCAGCTATGTGATGGGGGTGGTGACGAATATTGCGCCACGGCCGTAGACTTTTCATTATGGTTTCAGCACCAGTGCTGCGAAGCGCGCCTGGCGGCCCTCACCTTCCCCCTGGCCCCCTTCCTCTCCCCGTAGGGGATTTGATGACCCGATCATCCTGGCTGCGGTAGCGACGATGGGCTGCTGATGGTCCAAGTGATGGTTCCTCATTGCGCCAGGGTATACAACAGGCGACGGCATAGATGACTCACAATACGCGCTCGTGTGCGGGCTACCCCCCAATCCCCCCGCTTGCGGGGGGAAGGGGGGTGATACCGCAAGCGGGGGGGGTGATACCGCAAGCGGGGGGTAGCCCGCCTGCCCTTGCCGTTCAGCGTAACGCTCGCTATAATGAACACATCACGCTAATGTTCGCTCATCCAGGGGCCGTTTATGCCGCTAACCATAATCCTACATCGCACCGACGACAACCGCGCTGAGGTATACGTGGCCGGAGATCACATTGCCTCCTTTGACCCAGCAGCACTGCGCCTTGATCACCCGTTCGTCAGACCACACCAACAGGCGAGCGACCCGGTTGCATACGGTCAACGATTACTGGCCGCCCTCGGCGGCGATAACCTGAAGCGGATGCTGACCGAGTTGCCGTCTGCGCCACAGCTCGAGAGCATGATCGCCCTGCACACGACCGACGCTGAACTGGCGGCGATTCCCTGGGAGTTTCTGCACAATGGAAATGAGTTTCTTATCACGCGCTACCTGCTGGTACGCGAAGTAGAGGTACCAAACGCACTCCTTCCTGCACCGCCGCTATCTGATCAGCCATGGCGGCTGGTAGTGGTAGCGAGCAATCCCTTGCTGAAAGAGGTGTACGACGAGCAGGGAAGACAGTGTGATTGGCAGCTCATGGCGCCCCTGCCGGTAGAGCATGAACTCGATCTGCTGCGTGACGATTTCCAGAAGCAGCGATTGCACCTGCGTTGGCAGCAGATTGCCCCCACCCGCTCGGCGCTGATTGATGAGCTGGCGACGATCGAGCCGCTCCTTCTTCACTTTGCCGGTCACGGTGCAGTTGTCAATGGAACGCCAGTACTGTATTTTGACGACGGCGCCGGGAAGCTCGATCCGCAGACGGCATCTGATCTGGCGAACCATCTACGCGGGATGGTGATGCTGGCCTTTCTCAATGCCTGCCGTACTGCCGATAGTATCGAGCCAGGGGCGAATCTGGCGCTAACCCTGGTGCAACATGGGATTCCGGTGGTGCTGGGGAATCAGTACCTAGTATTTGACGAAGCGGCAGCACCGGTCGCTCGCACCTTCTATCGGTTTCTGGCTACCGGTCTCCATCCGGCGCAAGCCCTCTATCGGGCGCGCCTCCAGCTTCAGAGTCATCGGCGTAATGAGCCGCTGGCGTGGGCTGTACCGGTACTCTACCTGGCGCGGGGCTACCAATGGCCTAAACCGCCTGTTGGGAACCAGCACCAGCCCCCGCCGCCCATTGAACCGCCGAGCCCCGCAATCAGCGCCCTGAACGCCCCCGATTACGCAACCGGCGCCTTTGTCGGCCGCCAGCAAGAATTGTACGAGCTGGCCCGGCTCTTCGTTCACGACCAGAAACGGATTGTGACCATTCGTGGCACCGGTGGGATCGGCAAAACGGCGCTGGCAGCAGCACTGGCCCATCGCTTGCGCTTCTTCTTCGACGACGGCATCGTTGCCCTGAGCCTGGTTCTCCCNGGCGAGCACGCCACCCTCGCTGCCGCGACCGTGCGTCGCCAACTGGCAATGGCGCTTGGTATCGACGTGAAGGATGAAAAGTCCTGGTCTGCTGATGAGCAGGAACAGGAAGACCTGCTGATAACCACAATCCGCTCACGCCGCCGCATGCTGGTGATCTGGGACAACTACGAGACAGTGCTCTGGCGGCTAGGGCTAGAAACCGTTACCGATGACGTTGCGCCCTTTGCGCCTGAACAGCGCGACGAGGCAGTTGCCATCCAGCGCCTGGTACGCAAGCTGGCCGACAGCGGCGCATGGATGCTCTTTACCACCCGTCAGTCGCCGGTGGGACTGCCTGGCGAAGTGTGCTTCCCACCGATAGAGGCGGGGCAGCAGTTGGCCGGTCTGAACCCGGAAGCCAGTGTTGAACTGATGCGGCGCTGGATCAGCAAACGCACGCCCAGCGAGACGTTTCTCAGGCAACTCGCTGATGCCCTTGATCACCACCCGTTGGCCATGGTGCTGACGATCAGACGCTGGGATCGCGGGCAAGATGCCGAGAACGCCTTTCTAGAGCAGTTGGATCAGGCGTTGGCTGAAGCCAGGGATCCGGCAGCGCCGGTCTACCAGCAGACCTCGGTTGAGATAAGCGTCCGCCTATCGCTGGCAGCGCTGCCCCCTAAGCTACAAGAAGCACTGCGCTGCCTTACCATCATCGCCAATCCCAAGATTACCCCGCTCCACGCTGCGGTAGTGTGGGGGATGACAGAGGGATCACAGTGGCTGGTCGAACCGGCCCACCGCCAACTGGAAACTCTGCAACAGACCTCGCTCCTGCTGGGTCATGGCTACGACCAGGAACATAACCGCGCCCTCACCTACGCGATCCAACCGGTCATTGCCACAGTCCTCCGCAGGGACGCCCAGGCTCATGATCTCAGCGCTGCTCGTATTCGCTACGGACGGTGGGCGGCGGCACTGGTCGATCAAGCCTTCGATTCTCAACACGGCATCAATGCCAGTGCCGAACTGGCGCAGCAGATGCAGTCGCTGCTGCCCGACATTGCCGAGGCGCTGGCCGCACTGCCGATAGCAGAACGGGGCTGGGCGCTCTGGCGGGCAACGTGGGTACTCAACCGCCTGGGTGATCCGGCTACGGCCTGGCGACTGATTGAACAGGCGAACCAATTCGCCCAGGAACACAACGACGAAGCGCTGCTGAGTCGCGTCTACCACCAGCAAGCCGACCTACTGGTCACCCGCGGCGACCTCGACGGC
>JGI24188J35168_1001510_pt1 | contig 13417 bp, 9 predicted proteins | sample YNPBryantNP2012_FD_35168 | JGI IMG/M metagenome (IMG submission 35168) | reverse complement strand
GCCAGGCCCCTCCACAACCACCCCCGGAGTCCCATGTCGAGGCCAACTGTCACGTGCGTTTGAGACATGCCTAAGCTGACCATCACCTCTCCAGCCCGCCCCGGCTGGGGGCGAGCGCGCGGCTCCTCCCCCCGCCGGGGGGAGGTTGGGAGGGAGGCTGAAGCGCCGCGTTCGCTTATTTGACAGGACGTACGCGGTGGAGGGATGCCGGGAGGCTTCGCCTCACGCCATACCTCTTTTCCCGCCCGCGGCGGCCCGGCGGCCTGGCGCAACGCCCACGGCGCTCTCGCCGCGGGCGGGGAAGGAGCAGTTCGTGACAGGCCGCAAGCCCTCCCCGCCGGCAAGCGACCGGGCACATCCTGTAACAGAGGAACACAGTATGGCGAATTTCAATCCCCAAGAACTCTATGGCGAGTTCTACTACAAAACCGGTTGCGGGGTTCCCTATCAACGTGATGAGCACTGGATGGCCTTTTTCGGCAACATCGCCAAAGAAATTGTCCAGCGCCTTAGCCCGCGCAGCGTGTTTGACGCCGGATGCGCCCTGGGTTTGCTCATCGAGCAGTTGCGCCTGTTGGGAGTGGAGGCCGAAGGGGTTGACATCTCCGAATTCGCGATCACCAATGCCCCGGAGTCGGTGCGTCCCTTTGTGCGGGTGGCTTCGGTGACTGAACCTCTGGAGCGCCGGTACGATTTGATTGTATGCATTGAGGTGCTGGAACATATGCCGCAGCGCGAGGCTGAGGCGGCCATTGCCAATCTCACCGCTTATACTGACGATATTCTGTTTTCTTCATCCCCTCTGGACTTCAAAGAGGCCACGCATGTTAACGTTCATCCCATTGAACACTGGGCCGAACTGTTCGCGCACCACGGGTTCGTGCGCGACGTAGACTTCGACGCCAGTTTTATTACCCCCTGGGCCATGCGCCTGCGCCGCAGGGCCGAACCGCTGCCCCGCATTGTGCGTGATTACGAGCGGCGTTACTGGGAGGTGTGGAAGGCCACGACCGATCTGCGTGAACTGGTCTTGAACCAGCGCACGCAGATCGAACACGCTAATCACTCGCTGGAGGAATGTTCCCAGGCGCTGCACGAGCATCAACAGGCGCTGATTGCGACCGAACACCTGCTCACCGCGGCCCGGCAAGAATACGCGCACCTGAAAGCGTATGTGCAGCAGTTGGAGACCGATCGCGACCAGAAGATCGCCCACATCAACGACCTGAAAAGCGCCCTCGCGCGTATCGAGTCTGGACGCGTGATGCGCATCCTGCGCGCCCTGGAGGATCGGCGCATGGCCTTTTTTCGCCCCGGCAAAGAACAGCAATCCTGAACCGGCCGCTACGCTGGAGTCTGAAGCCCGTTTTACCGGAGAAACCCTGCCAATGAGTTCCGCAACCGTCTCCGTCGTGGTGGTCAATCTGAATGGGCGCCACCATCTGGAAACCTGTCTGCAATCCCTGGTTGATCAGGACTATCCCCCCCATCTGGTCGAAGTGATCCTGGTGGACAACGGTTCAAGCGATGGTTCGGTGCCGTTCGTGAACGAACGGTTTCCGGCGGTGCGGATTCTTCGCAACGAGCGCAACGTGGGATTTGCCCCCGCGGTCAATCAAGGCGCCGCCGCAGCGACAGGCGCCTATCTGGCGCTGATCAACAATGACACCCGGCTCGATCCCCACTGGATCGCCACGATGGTCAACACTCTGGAAGCGCATCGCGAGCGCGGCGTGGTGTGTGTCGGCTCACGGATTCTCGACTGGGAGGGGAAGCGAATTGATTTTATCGGTGGCGGCTCGAGTTTCTACGGGTTTNGATACCAGATGTTCTATGATCTTCCTGTCGAGGCGATCAATCCTGGCGAGCATGAGTCATTGTTTGCCTGTGGCGGAGCGATGCTGGTTGATCGGGCCATTTTTCTTGATGTCGGCGGTTTTGATGAGGATTTTTTCGCCTACTATGAAGACGTAGATTTTGGCTGGCGGTTGTGGTTGCTCGGCTATCGGGTGCTGATCACCCCTTCCGCGATTGTCTACCATCGTCATCATGGCACCTCCAGCCGCATGCGCGAAGCGCAGATGTACCGGCTTTTCGAGCGCAATGCTATAATGATGGTGATAAAAAACTATGAAGAGGCCCATCTCTACCGGGCGCTCAGCGCGTCGTTCCTGATGATGTTTCAGCGCATCATTGGCTATACGAATGGCGCAGTGCCCTGGGAGGGTTTTCATTTTGAGCCCCATGATCCCCAATCGGCGCTGGCGGAGCAGGTGATGGTTCCGGCACAGGCGCTGAGCGCGGTTGCGGGGATGAAAGACGTGCTGGAGCAGTTTCCCGGGCTGTGGGAAAAGCGGCAGCGCATTCAGGCGCGTCGAGCGCGTTCCGATGCGGAGATCTTTCCCCTCTTCCGCAATCCCTTCTCGATGCACTACAAGTTCGAGGTGCGCCCCTTGCTCACCCGCCTCATCCTCGATGCCCTGGGAGTCACTGCTATGCTGTCAACGCAGCGAAAACGGCGGGTGCTGATCGTGAGCAGCGACCCGGTCTCGGCGCACCTGGCCGGCGTGGGCATTCGCGCGGTCGAACTGGCGCGTGGCTTGAGCGCCGTCTGCGAGGTGACCCTGGCTGCGCCAGATCAGGCCACCCTGGAACTGCCCGGTGTGCAGATGGTGGCCTTCGAACGGGATGACCAGCAACTCATGGCCAATCTGGTCGAGTATGCCGAGATCGTTATTGTGCAGGGCTACACCCTGCGACGCTACCCGGTGGTCGGTTCATTGGATAAGTACCTGATCGTTGATCTGTATGATCCCTATTATCTCGAAGGGCTGGCCTTCTTCGCAAAAGAGGGGCCGATCCACGGTCGGGCCAGCACTCATGATGTGCTGGATACAATCGCCAGGCAGTTGATCCGCGGGGATTTCTTTCTCTGCGCCAGCGAACGCCAACGCGATCTCTGGCTCGGGATGCTGCTGACCCTGGGGCGGCTCGATCTCCCGACCTATGTTCAGGATCAGACATTTCGCTCGTTGATTGACGTGGTTCCCTTTGGTTGCCCNGAGACGCCTCCTGAGCATACCCGCCAGGTATTGAAGGGCGTGGTGCCTGGCATCGCCGCAACCGACACCGTCATTTTATGGGGCGGCGGCATCTGGGACTGGCTCGATCCGCTGACGGTGATCCGGGCGATGGCGCTGGTGCGCGCGCAACGGCCCGATCTGAAGCTGTTCTTTCTGGGCAGCACNCACCCCAATACCACCGATGTGCCTGAAATGCAGATGTACGGCAAAGCCGTCGCGCTGGCTGAAGAACTCGACNTGTTGGGGCANACGGTGTTCTTCAACGACCACTGGGTGCCCTATGCCGAGCGGGCCAATTATCTCCTGGAAGCCGATATCGGGGTCAGCGCCCATCTGGAGCATATCGAAACCCGCTTCGCCTTTCGCACCCGGATGCTAGACTATATCTGGGCGGGCTTGCCCATGGTAGTGACGGCGGGAGACACGCTGGCCGATACCGTCGCGCAACGCGGGCTTGGCTATGTCGTGCCGATTGGCGACCCCGTATGCTTCGCGCAAGCCCTGCTCGATCTGGCGCGCGAACCCGAGCCGCGGCAGCGCTACGCCGCCGCGTTCGCGTCCGCCCGGGCGGCATGTTCCTGGCAACGCGCGTTGGAACCGCTGATCGCCTTCTGTGCCAACCCGCGCTACGCTGCGGATCGCACGTTTGCAACGACCGCGTTGCCCCCACCCCCTCCTGCCGCGAATCGCGAGGCCGAACTCGACGCAGTGATAGCCGAAAAGAACGCTCATATCGCCCATCTGGAGGACCTCATCCGGCGTCTGGAGTCTGGTCGGGTCATGCGCGTGCTGGGGTTGATCGAGCGCCTGCGGCGCCCGCGCAGAACCGGGGCGTGAATGCCCGACACGCATCCAGATCCCGTCCGGGTCCGTAGTGATAACGCACACCTGCCCTACAAGGGACCAGGTATTCCATGCGAGGATCTCATGGCGCGTCTGGACATTGTGAAGCAGCGCGTGCGCGCCGCCTTTCGGGCTCTTGCCGGTATTGATGCGCACATCGTTGATACCCCCACCCCCGCAACCTCGCCGGCTTCACCGGCAGTGTATCAACCGTCAGCGCGCGTGCTCGACTACTACGTCACCACCGCCCCCAGCCCCCAGACAGCGCTCGACCTCTTTAAAGGGGAGTGGGCCTCTGCGTTGCCGGCCCCTCTGACCGATACGCTGGCCGGCTCGATTGGCCTCTTCGCCGATGCGCGCATCACCTGGGCGATTGAGCAGTTCGGCGGGGTTGAGGGGCGCTCCGTGTTAGAACTGGGACCGCTCGAAGGCGGCCATTCCTACATGTTGGAACAGGCCGGAGCGGCGGAGGTGGTGGCGATTGAAGCCAATGGACGCGCCTTTTTGAAGTGTCTGATCGTCAAAGAACTGTTGGGCCTTCAGCGGGTGCGCTTCCTCTGCGGCGATTTCGTGGAATATCTCCGCGCTGCGCCGAGACGGTTCGATATGATTATTGCCAGTGGCGTGCTCTACCATATGCGCAACCCGGCCGAGTTGATTGACCTCATGGCCCGAACCGGTGAACAGATTTTTATCTGGACCCATTATTATGACGAAATGATCATCCAGGCATCGCCAATTCTGGCGCCCAAATTTCCCTCGAGGTGGACCACCGAGTACCAGGGGTTCAGGCATACCCTGTATCGCCAGGAGTACCAGACGGCGCTCGATGAATTGAAGTTCTGCGGCGGCAGCGCGCCGTACAGCGCCTGGATGACCCGCGAAGAGTTACTGGCCTGTGTGCGCCATTTCGGCTTCCACGATCTGCGCCTGGCATTTGACGTACCTGACCATCCCCATGGCCCTAGCCTGGCCCTTGTTGCAGTGCGCAGGTAGCCATGGCCTCGTCGGATCTTGTTGAGCCGCGCCCCGTGCCTGCCGCGGCCCTACCCTCCTGCGCCCTCTGGCAGTAACCGCTGTCATAAGCGGCTTTGAAGCCTCGGTCGTCCACGCGGCTGCGCCGCATCCCACCCGACAGAAAAGGGCGTTCCTGAGAGGTCTGCGCCTGCCCACACCCTCACACTGGAGAGGGGGGAACCCGGTTTCCCCATCCCCCTCTCCGAGGGACTATTTTCACGTGAAAGTCGCGCAAGCGGGGTTGGCACCATAAGCCCCGAAAAGAACCCTCCTTAAAAATGACAAAATAGACATATCTCTGAGAATGATGGTAATTAGCCCGTTAGTCCTTATCGCTATACCTGATCTCCGAAGCGCGCAGATCCTCGCCGCTCGGGGAAGGGCCGCTTTGCCGACATGTTACGTGAACATAGGCTGCTGGAGCAGGGGTGTGGGGCAACCGGGTTGCCCCACACCCCCNCCCGCGGGAAGGCCTGGCCCTCCCGCAGGGGAAGGGGGAAACCCGGTTTCCCCCTTCCCCCACCCGCAGGAGAGTCTGGGAGGGCTGCGCCCTCCCACGAAGAACCTATGTTCATCCCGTCGGGGTGCGGCGCGAGCCGCATGGACGGCTAACGTGAACATAGGCTGCCGGAGCAGGGGTGTGGGGCAACCGGGTTTCCCCACGCCCCCTGCCCGCGGTAGGGTCTGGGAGGGCTGCGCCCTCCCACGAAGAACCTATGTTCATCCCGTCGGGGTGCGGCGCGAGCCGCATAGAGGGCTGATATGATAGACTGAGGAGGAGGCTTGAACTGAATCGCAATGTCTAAGCTATGGTTCACCCTTACGTAACCATTGGAGGAGCGCGCACGGCGGCAGACCCATGCTGGCTGCGCCAGGGCCCGCCGCCGCGGGCGAAAGAGCAGGAAGGGATCTCTGCATCCGACCAATGATTGTAGAGGAATACACACGTATGAACAAGTCGCGTCATCACACCCGCATCGCCATCCCCGCGACGCTGTTCTGGAGCGTAGTGATTATCATATGCGCGCTGCCGCTCACGCCGCTGGCCTCCGCTCAGGGCACAGGGATCAGTTTTGCCAATCCCGACGCTCTTACCGTATCCATCGACGCCGGGGACGATTTTGCGACGACAGTTCTGGGAGATCCGTGGGATATGGATCGGGCGCGGGATATCCAGTTCGAGGTGGGCTTCACGAACATCAGTGCGACGGACGGCATCTGGTCGGCCACGACCAGCGGGGTTGACATGGCATCGGGGAATCGAGCCGCAGGGCACTTCTACCCGCTCTTTCAGGGCTTCAGTTCACCCATCCCGGGAGGGCTGAGCCAGGAACTGCCGCTCAATAAATTCGGCGCGCAGGATCGTTACGCTATCAATGCCGGCAAGTACACCCGTCTGTCGTACCGCATGTCGGTAAGCCCGCGCTCGGCCCAGGCGCCGTGGTTTGTGCACTGGACGACTGCCAAGCCAGTATTCTGGCCACAGGGCGAGAATCGCTTCGGGCAGGTTGATGCCTGTCAAGGCACGACGGCATTTCATCCGTGGAATGGCTGGCATGTCTACAATTTCGATCTGACTCGCCCCAACGGCGAGCCGGCTGTGCGCGCCGGCGCATGGCAGGGGGTGGTGCGCGGGCTGCGGATCGACCCCTTTGCGGTTGCGCAGTCCGGGGTGCAAGTTAAACTTGACTGGATTCGCCTGAGCGATCCCACCTCGGCGCCGACGATCACGATTCCCTGGAACGTTGTCGGAGCGGCGGCGGGTGATCGGGTCGATCTGTACGTAGCCGATAACCCGGAAGGACGCGATGCCGCGCCGCTGGCGTATGGTCTGCCGGTGAGCGCCGGGGGCTACAATCTTGCCACCAGTATCCTGCCGCCAGGGCAGCACTACTTCCAGTTGCGCTTGAAAGACGGCGCCAGAGAGTACGGATGCACCGTTACCAAAGCTACCAGCGCCTGGATTGGCCCGCTGACCATCAGACCGGTGCCGATTGTCACCTTCGCCGCTCCCAGTATGCTCAGCGGCCCTGACTACGCCGCCTCTGAGCTTGGACAACCGTGGGAAATGATGGACCGCGGCGATATTATTGCCGTGAATCCCGTCGGATGGCCCGCAACGGTCGCAGATATGCGCTTCGATAACGGTATTCTTACCGCCCGGTCCGTCTACCATCCTGCTGTCGCCGACCAGCGGTTAGAGATGTCCGATTCCCAACTCTGGCTGCGCGTTGATCCGCAGCGGCCCATTGACACGACCTACTATCGCTACTTCTCGATCCGCTTCAAAGTGGATATTCCGCCGGGGAAGGATCTTAACTGGGCCATTCAAACTGGATGGGGCGGACGGGTGTTCTGGTGGGATCAGAACATTCAGCAGGATGGTTCCGAAACCAAGTACGGAACCTACTATGAAGGGTGGAACGTCTACTCAATCGATCTGGCGCGGGCGTTTCCCCCCTTGCCCCTGAGTGACGTGCGCCAGGCCGACAATATCCTGACCCCCCGCGAAGAGAGCTGGGTGCCCGCGCAGGCGGGGTGGACCCAGATCCGCCAGGCGCGAACGTTGCGCTTCGACCCGACGGAGACGACCCCGCCAGCGGTCGGCACAGGCGCTGATGTTTTCCAGATCGACTGGATCCGGCTGACCGCCGATGATGAGGTGGCGCGGGGTCAGAGCTTCGACATCGTGGCCGGGATGAACCTCCCCCCGGATAGTTTCAATGTCTCTTTCTTCTACACCACCGATCCCCGGAATCCGACCCAGAATCCGGCCCAATCGGTTGAGAACACGACGTCGCAGGTCTCTATCGGCGCCACCGGCCCGTATCGGGTCCACCTGCCGCACATCTCCAGCGGGAACGGAGACGGGAACAGAGCGGCGCGGGTTCGCCTGCCGGTTACGCCCACCGGTTACCCGATCACATTCAGGTGGGACACCAGGAGCGTGCCGCAGGGGAGCTACTACCTCTGCGCCAGGGTGGAGTCGGTGAGCCGGGCGTACCATTATTGCAGCGAAACGCCGGTGAATGTGCGATAAGAAGGGAAGCTAGCACACCCACGACCAGCAGCGCGGATAGGGACTCTATCTGCGCCCGCCCAAACCCTCCCACCAGGTGGGGGCTGGGGAAACCGGGTTTCCCCAGCCCCCTGCTTGAGGGCGAGACCCTCCCGCGGGCGGGGGTGTGGGGAAACCCGATTTCCCCAGCCCCCTGCTTGAGGGCGAGACCCTCCCGCGGGCAGGGGTGTGGGGAAACCCGATTTCCCCAGCCCCCTGCTTGAGGGCGAGACCCTCCCGCGGGCGGGGGGTGTGGGGAAACCCGATTTCCCCAGCCCCCTGCTTGAGGGTTGCGCCCGCCCAAACCCTCCCGTGGGCGGGGGCGTGGGGAAACCCGGTTCCCCCACACCTCTCCTTTCACATGAAATTACGGGCAGGGAAAGCGAACGGTCGTTCCATACGCATGCGGCTGCGCAAGCCGGTAGCAGAGAATGGCCTGACGCACCTGAGTTTCCAGGATCGCCTGAAAGGTGTGCCGTTCGATCCCCTCTTGCAGGTGCGCCAGGCTGCGCTGCGCCGCGAGATTGAAGCGGGTCTGCTGCTGCATCAGCGGGAGCACGTACCAGCGTGTCGCAATACCGTTCCAGAGACGACGGAGGGCCGCGACCAGGGGGAAACGCGAGTGAAAACGGTGCTCGCGCAAGACTGCCTCTGTCTCCGCCTCGGCAATCAGGGCAGCAAGCGCCGGTGCGGCGCTGGTCGGAACACCCAGGAGCTCGCGGGCCGCCGCTGGCCAGGCCGCTGGTCGGTCTTGCAGCGTGGCTGTCACCGTCGCCAGGATGCGCCCATGGCCCAGGATGGTCGCGCGCGTCGCGGCGTCAGGGGCAGCCAGCCCGTAAGGCAACGACTGGCGGTACACCAGACTAGCCACGGCCCGATCGAGGGCGGAAGCCTGGCGCAAGCGGCGGCCCTCGGCGGGAGCGAAGCCGTTCCAGAGCGTTTGCCAGTCCATATGCTTGCAGGCGAAGCGCAGGCGGTTCAGGTGGTGATAGTAGTAGAACGCGCCACTAAACGATCCGGTTGAAGCCCCCTCGCCGTGACGCAGGACCGATCGGGGCGTGTACCAGCACTCCGCTCCAAACCCTCGCGCGCGCCAGCAGAGATCGACGTCCTCAAAATAGCCGGGAAAGAAGCCCGGGTCTAGACCGTCGAGGCGTTCCCACAGCGCCCGTCGCAGCGCCAGCGACGCGCCGGTAACGAACTCGACCGCCTCTGCGGTCTCGTACTGTCCGGTATCGCGCTCGCCCTCTCCGCGATGATGGGCCAGAATATCCGGCCAGCGCAACATGCCGCCGGCATGGCGGAGTCGCTGTCCGTCCAGATCAACGATTTTGCTGCCGGCAATACCGCAACGCGGCCCGGCCAGGGTCTCCACCAGCGCCGCCAACCAGTAGGGGTCAACCACGGTGTCGGGATTCAAGAGGGCCAGGATCTCGCCACTGCTGGCAGCCACGCCGCACCGCACCCCGCCGCTGAAGCCAAGGTTCGTTTCCTGCGGCAGCAGGAGCGCCTCGGGCAGGAACTGCCGCACCAGGGCGACACTGTTGTCCTGGGAGGCATTATCCACGACCACGATTTGCGGGGGCGGATCGTAGCGCAGGGCGCGCAGGGCCGCGCAGCACGCAGCCAGGTATGGCGCGCTCTGATAGGTAACCAGCACAATAGAAACACGGGGATTCATGGTGATCGGGAACCGTGCGAAACTGGCCCTGCGGTCATTGTGCAGACAGCTTCGCTCCAAGGAAAAATGTGAACACTTACCCCACCGGGTGACAGAATGGGGAAACCTGGTTTCTCTCTCCTCTTGCTTGCGGGCTGCGCCCGACTACACCCTCCCGCGGGCGGGGGGTATGGGGGAACCTGGTTCCCCCATGTTCAGGCATCGAGAAACTCCTGCACCAGGCGATGGTACTCCTCGGGCTTCTCGACCATGGGCAGGTGGCCGCAGCGTTCGATCCAGACCAGGCGGCTGTTGGGCGCCAGCCGGGCCACCTCGGGGGTGCCGGGCGGGGGCATGATCTTGTCCTGGCGCGCGCCGATCACCAGGGTGGGGCAACGTACCGCCTGGAGGGCCTGGTTAATGTGCGGATCGCCGGCATTGGCCGCCGTCTCCAGCGCGGTGCGGCGGTCCATCTTCAGAAAATCGGCGAAACTCTCGCGCAGGAGGACGTCGTCGGCGGGGAGACGATAGAAGAAGCGCGAGGCAATCGCCCGGTAGATGAAGCGACGTTTGGCCATCCAGGGGCGCCGCAGGGCCATCCACAGGGCCATCACATTGTGCACCTGCTCAACGACCCGCCGCTCGAACTCGCTGCGAAAGGTGCTCATACAGGTCAGCACCAGCCGGCGCACCCGCTGCGGATAGCGTTCGGCGACGTAGACGGCCACACTGGCGCAGAACGAATGGCCGTTGAGGTCGAACTGATCGAGACCCATGGCATCGGCGAAGGCAATGACCAGCTCGGCCAGCCGGTCGGCGCTGGCGGGGCCCCGGAGCGGCGGCGACTCACCGAAACCGGGCAGATCGGGGGCCAGGACGCGGCGATCGGCGCCCAGAGCCGCCAGGGTGGCGCGCCAGTAACGCGATGAGCCGCCCCAGCCGTGGAGCAAGAGCAGGGGCGGCCGTGGCCCTGAATTCGCCTCACGGTAGTAGACTTGCCCATCCCAGATCGTGACCGGACCCTTCAGCGCGAAGTTGTCGGACATGGTAGTTGCATTCATGGGTTTCCGCTCCCCATTCTGTGCGTCAGACAAGGTTATGGTCTTTGAGCAATTCATCCGCTATGCCGGGCTGACTGTGGGGCTAATGGTCTTTGAGAAATTCATCCGCTATCCCGCGCTAGCCGTCGGGCTAAAGCCCTCGGCTAGGCAAGGCGAAGCCCGCCTGCGCGGGCTAGAGCGGATTATGTATTCAAAGACCATAAGACCTCGGCTATGGGATGCGAAGCCCGCCTGCGCGGGCTAGAGTGAATTATGTATTCAAAGACCATCACTTCTACGGTGGAGGGGCGCGGGGAGGCTGCGCCTCCTCGCGCGCCCCGTTCCGCCCGCGGCGGCAGACGCAGGCTGGCTGCGTCAGGGCGCGCCCGCACCGCGGGCAGAACAGGAGGATCGCGGGGGCGCAACCCTCCGCACCTCCCCCAAACGGCCACCCGGAAGGCCGCGCAGCGAAACCATGTCTAGACTTGATTGTAGCACAGCCGGGCATGGCCCTTGACTCTGTCCATCAGGCGGCTACAATTGGAACAGTTTGGGAGGGCATGGCCCTCCCAAATGCTTCTCGTGTTCACCTCGGTTTGCCCATGAACTACGACTTCGACACCATCATCCCCCGCCGCGGCGCCGGCAGCGCCAAGTGGGAGTACTACCCCGCCGACGTGTTGCCCATGTGGGTCGCCGACATGGACTTTCGTTCGCCCGAGCCGGTGATCCGCGCGCTGCGCGAGCGGGCCGAACAGGGCACGTTCGGCTACACGCTGCCGCCACCACGCCTGGCGCCGCTGATTTGCGAGCGCCTGGAGCGCCTGTACGGCTGGCAGGTGATGCCCGAACAGATCGTGTACGTACCCAGCCTGGTGGTGGCGATCAACCTCCTCTGTCGGGCGGTCGGCGAACCGGGCGACCACGTGCTGACCCTTACCCCGGCCTACCCGCCCTTTCTCAGCGCCCCCGGCTTCCACGACCGCGTTTGCGACACCCTCGAACTGACCCGCGAGGTGCAGGGGGGGACGCTCAGCTACCGTCTCGACCTGGAAGCCTTTGCCGGCGCACTCCACGGGCGCACGCGCCTGTTCCTGCTCTCCAACCCCCACAACCCCGTCGGCCTGATGTACGACGCGGCCACCCTGCGGGGCGTGGCCGAGGCCTGTCTGCGGAACGGCACGCTGATCTGCTCCGACGAGATCCACTGCGACCTGCTGCTGGGCACGACACGGCACGTCCCCATGGCCACGCTCGGCCCCGACATCGCCGCGCAGACGATCACCTTACTATCGCCGAGCAAGAGCTTCAACCTGCCCGGTCTCGGCTGCGGGTTCATGGTCGTTCCCAGCGCGGAATGGCGCGCGCGCCTGGTGCGGGCGGGCGCGGGCATCGTGCCTTACGTCAACGCCATGGGCTACGCCGCCGCTCTGGCCGCTTATGAGAAAGGTGAACCCTGGCTGGCGGCCCTGCGCGCCTACCTCAGCGCCAATCGCGATTTCTACCTGCGCTACCTGAGCGAGCATCTGCCGCAGCTCCGCACCACTGTTCCCGAGGCCACCTACCTGGGCTGGATCGACTGCCGCGAAGCCGGGATCGAGGCCAATCCCTACCACTTCTTTCTTGAGCGCGCCAGGGTAGCCCTCTCGGATGGGACGGCCTTCGGTCCGGGCGGCGAGGGTTTCGTGCGGCTCAACTTCGGCTGCCCGCGGGCGCTCCTGGCCGAGGGCCTGGAGCGCATGCGCGATGCCCTGGAGCGGGCGGGGGAAGAGGGGTGAGGGTCTTCAACCAGGACGTTGACATAGCCCTGCGCGGCAGAAAGGGCTACGTCAACGTCCTGTAATCGGCCGTGCCGTGGGCGTCATGGTCTTTGAGAAATTCATCCGCTATGCCGGGCTGGCCGTGGGGCTGATGGTCTTTGAAAAATTNATCCGCTATGCCGGGCTGGCCGTGGGGCTAAAGCCCTCGGCTATGGGATGCGAAGCCCGCCTGCGCGGGCTATACCGGATTATTTAAAGACCATACGCCCTCGGCTACGGAATGCGAAGCCCGCCTGCGCGGGCGAGAGCGGAGTATGTATTCAAAGACCATAACGCCTTGGCTACGGCGCGCGAAGGCCACCTGCGTGGCCTCGCGAGCCAGCCCGGGCCGACTTTACAGGACGGTAGCCCGCGGAGTATGGTCACATTTATTCCGTAATAGCTCGCGGCGGCATACTTCTTCAACAACCATACGTCGCCAGGCGAGCGGACCTTGCAGTAGCCCTACCCGCCGCGCGGCGGTTGCAAAGCGCCATCAGGTATGGTATCATCAATGGGTGTGAAGGCGGGTAGCTCAACTGGCAGAGCAGCGGCCTCCAAATCCGCAGGTTGCAGGTTCGATTCCTGTCCCGCCTGCCACTGTTTATGCGCGCCGGCACACGATGGGGGCGTGGCCGAGCGGTTGATGGCAGATGTCTTGAAAACATCCAGGCGATGAGCCTCGTGGGTTCGAATCCCACCGCCCCCTCCAGTACTGGCGTTCCACCGCACGGGGAGGTCGCATAGTGGCCTAGTGCGGCGGTTTGCTAAACCGCTACAGGGGTGACCCTGTCGAGGGTTCGAATCCCTCCCTCCCCGCCACAACCGGATGTTCTAACGTGAAGATAGGCTCTCGAAGAGGGGAATGGGGAAACCGGGTTTCCCCATTCCCCCACCCGCGGGAGGGTCGGGGGGGG
>JGI24188J35168_1001481_pt1 | contig 13549 bp, 13 predicted proteins | sample YNPBryantNP2012_FD_35168 | JGI IMG/M metagenome (IMG submission 35168) | reverse complement strand
AGAGGCGCAGCGTCGCACCGAGCAACGGGTGGAGGAGTTGGCAGAGGCGCAGCGTCGCACCGAGCAACGGGTGGAGGAGTTGGCAGAGGCGCAGCGTCGCAACGAAGAGCAGCTGGCGTCTTTTCGCGCGGAGACGGATGCACGCTTCCGAGAGTTGGCGGAGGAGATCCGCCGCCTAAGCAGGACGGTAGACCGGCTTGCGGAGTGGCAGCGGGGCGAAGCGGGGCGTCGCGAAGGCGAACAGTACGAGCAACATACCCTGCGACGCGCTCCGAACCTCTTCGCCGGCGGCGAGGGAGGTAACGCGATTGAGTTCAGCGTGCGGCGTCGTATCTCAAGGTGGCTGCAGCCCTACTATCAAGAACAACAGATGCCGGAACCTCTTGCCGACCCTCTGCTGGCTGACATTATCTGGTGGAAGGGAGACGAGGTCGTAATTGCCGAGGTGTCGCAGAAAGTGAACGGGCAGGACGTTCGTCGTGCGAAGCTGCGGGCGAACACGCTGCGTGAGGTAGGTGTTCAGGCCATGCCTGTCGTGATTGGTGAGGAGTGGGCGACTCCCGAGTCGCAGGCGCTGGCGCAGCAAGAAGGCGTGGAGTGGATGGTAGGCGGGGGCGTCTCACAGGGCTTCCTTCGCTTCCGTCGTATTCCCTCTGAACCACCATCTGAAACCATTTGATGGAACCTACCGGCTGCAAACGGTGTCAGAAATAGAGGTGGAGCGGGTTGCAGCAGGCGGAGGGTTGTGCTATACTGAAACCGTCCCCATCACATTTCCAAATAGCAGGGTGGTGCGTTGTCCGTCATTGAAGCGGTATTCAAACCGTTACTGGTAACTCTCAGGGAACTGGATGTGGCATCCACGCTGGTGCTGCTGGTAGATATTCTCGCTGTGGCGTACCTGCTTTATCGCCTCATCCTCCTGGCAAAGGGCACCCGCGCGTGGCAAATCATGTCCGGGCTGTTCCTTTTCTTCCTGCTGATGTATATCAGCGGTAAGCTGGGCTTAACCACGCTCAACTGGTTGATGCGTCAGGTGCTTCCTTTAGGTCCTGTAGCGCTGGTNATCCTCTTTTATCCTGAGCTGCGTCATGTGCTGGAAGAGATAGGACGTCTCGGCTTCTGGGGGCAGAGTATCAACCCCATCGGGCGCGAGAACCTGACGGCTGTGGTCAACGAGGTGGTACGCGCCGCTACCGAGATGGCGCGACAGAAAATCGGAGCGCTTGTGGTGTTTGAACCTTACCCTTCACTGGACTACTATGTTTCACCGGGTGTGCCATTAGACGCAAAGGTCAGCGCACGCTTGCTGACCTCTTTGTTTTACCCGGGCAATCCGCTGCATGATGGTGCCGTAGTTATCTGTGGTGACCGTATCGTCGCGGCGGGTTGCACCTTACCCCTGACGGAGAACCCGATGATAGACCAGAACGTGCACATGCGCCACAAGGCGGCTATAGCGGCATCGGAAAGAGGTGCGGTCGCTCTGGTGGTATCGGAGGAAACGGGTATCATCTCGGTTGCTTTTTCGGGAAGGTTACAGCGCGGTTTCCGTGAGGACACCCTGCGCGAGCGACTGATAAACCTGCTCTCAGCACAGCCCCCCAGACAGGCACTGGAGAGCCTGCGCCAGACCATGCGCTGGCGTCCTGCATGGACCTTTGGACGGCGGCAGCAGCGCCAGCAGCAATCAGCGCGGGCGGGGAGGAGGTAGAAAATCGTGTGGCGCGTACTCCGCGAAAACATCCCGGAGAAGCTCATGGCACTGAGCAGTGCGATACTGATATGGCTGTACGTCAACGCCGAAAAGAACCCCACCATCACCCAGCGGTTCACTGTAGATGTAGAGGTACGGCACGTACAAAACGGCTATGAGCCGCCGACCGTGAACCCCTCGCAGGTAACGGTGGTGCTTACCGGTATGCGCAGCAGTGTGGAACAGATTGCTCCGCGAGGCATCCGTGCTATGGTGGACGTATCCGGTTTAACCGAAGGTAAGCAGCGGTTGCCTGTGCAGCTCAACCTGACCAGAGACATGTTACAAGACGTACAGGTGGAGATTATCCCACCAACAGTACAGGTAACCCTGACGAAACGTATCAGCAAAACATTCGAGGTGGAGTGTCTTTTCGTGAACGCACCTCCTGAAGGCTATGTTTACCTTTCGCCCATTGTATATCCTGAAACGGTGGTGGTGTCCGGTGCACGGGAGCAGGTGAATCAGGTACGGCGGCTCATCGTGAACGCCGTTCCCCAGAAGGTGGGCGACGAAGTGGATGACGAGCTACCGGTGGTGGCACTGGATGTTGAAAACCGCCCCCTCAGCGGCGGTGTAACCATTCGCCCCTCTCATGTGCGGGTGGTACTGAAGCTGGCGCCGGTGAGCCTGACCAAGACCGTGTTTGTGACTCCTGTCTGGAAGGGTAAACCCGACCCCAGTGTTGCCATCGAGGAGATTGTGCTGGAGCCTCGCACGGTGGTTATTTCGGGTAAGCCTGAGGTACTCGCGCGGGTACACAGCGTGGAAACGGAACCGATTGACATAGATAACCTGACATCGGATGTCACCAAGAACGTCTCTCTGCGTCCGGTGGAGGGCGCACAGTTAACCACAACGACCGTGCGGGTGTCGGTGCGCGTGCGCAAGCTGCCGGAACGCCCGATGCCGTGAACTCCGATGCGCGTGTTGCATCTGGCGCGTCCAGCGGTGGGTGGGGTGCTGCGCTTTTTACAGAACGTAGTGCCCCGTCTGGAACGAGAAGGGATAGAGTGCGCTGTTGCCTGTCCGTTATCCATGCATCCCTCGCTGGCTCCGCTACGCACCCTGCGCTGGGAAATCCCGGACCGCCCGCAGATTCTGTCCGACCTGCACTGCGCCTTGCTGGCGAGGAGCTGGCAAAGGGAATATGACCTCCTTCACGCGCACGGTCTGCGGACGGCAGGCGTGCTTGCACTGGCNCCGCCCCGTCGCTGGGTTGTTACACTGCACAACCTCCCCCCAGAACGTCTGGCTCCTTNTGTACGCTGGCTCCTGAATCGTGCCGTCCGCTCGGCAGAACGGGTACTGTCGGTCTCACAGGCTGTACGGGATGCGTGGCTGCATCATTTTCCTGAATCAGCGCCAAAGTGCGAAGTGATATACGGAGGCGTCGACATAAATGCTGTCCACGCTCACGCAGTGGACAAACGGGTCGCCAGGCAGCAGTGGAATCTGCCCGATGATGTTCCCGTTGCGCTGTGCGTCGCGCGGTTGATGGAGGACAAGGGGGTAGATATCCTGCTGAAGGCGCTGTTGCACGCCCCCGGATGGTTTGCCCTGATTGTCGGCGAGGGTCCACAGCGGCAGAGCCTTCTGCAACTGACTGCAGACCTTGGCGTAGGGGAGCGGGTGCGGTTCACCGGATATCTTCCCGCGTTGGACAGCGCATGGTCTGGGTGCGACGTCGCGGTGATACCCTCGCGCCGGGAAGGACTGGGTTTATTTGCACTGGAGGCAATGGCAGCCGGGAAACCGGTTATCGCTTCGAACACCGGTGGGCTAGCAGAAATCGTGTTGCATGGTGAAACAGGCTGGCTGGTACCTCCGGATGACCCCGTCGCGCTCGCGAACGCCCTGCAGCAGGCTATCTCCCAGAGACCAGTGTGGTACGATATGGGAAGGCGAGGTATGACGCACGTGAGGCAACGTTTCACGTGGGAGCATACCACCCAACGCCTGCTGGATGTCTACAGCCGGTTGGTAAGTATGTAGTGGGTAACCAGCAGGGCGGCAATCGTTTTAGCATCTCGGACCTCGCCGCCCAGCACCATGTCTACCGCACGGGATAGAGGCACAGGCACGACCTCCACACTCTCGTCCTCTTCTGTATGCTGAGCGGTTTTCTCAAGATCTGTGGCAAGAAACACATGCAGAATCTCCTGAGAATATCCGGGTGCGAGGTACTGGCTGAACAGCTTGCGCAGGGTACCTGCGCGGTATCCCGTTTCCTCTTCCAGCTCCCGGGCAGCGCACACCTCGGGCGGTTCATTGGGTTCCAGCGTGCCTGCAGGTACTTCCAGCAGCACTTCGTTGACCGCGAGACGAAACTGACGGATCATCAGCACCGTCTCATCATCCAGCAGGGGCACGATGGCCACCGCGCCGCGATGCTCGACAATCTCGCGTCGTGACATCTTACCGTTCGGCAAGCGGACGGTGTCTACCCGCAGGTTCACCACTCGCCCTTCGTACACTCGCAGTGAATCGATAACCTCTTCCTTCACTTTTCTATCCCACCTGTCTCACTGTTTCGGGTGTAGCCGCCAGTTCCGCAGCATGTGCACCTGCTGCCGCGGCGGCAAGGAAGTACTCGCGGTCTTCCAGCACGGAGCGTCCCATGGTGGTCACATGAATGTGATGTTTTCGCAGCACCTCCAGCGCTGCTGAGCCATCCAGCACTCGCACCAGGTGCTTGGCGGCGATGCCATGTTCTTCCAATTGTCCCAAAACCTCCCACAGACGGGGGGGGTTGAGCTCCGGCACCGGTACGTGGCAGCGAGCCAGTGTGACCTTGCCTAACACAGTCAGTGTATGGAGGCTCACGCGATAGTGACGTGGGCGGGGGTCGGCAAAGCTGATGCGCAGGCAGGCGATAGGAATACCCCCCAGCGAGGCAACCGCGTTCAGAGCGATGCCCTGGTCAATGCCAGAAAAGCCGAAGGCGGTTGCCGTGCCGGTATTGCCTACCCCCTGCGAGACGATAGCTGCATCCGCGCCCATCACATGCCTCGCGGCGAGCAGCCCGCTGTAGACGTTCACCGCCTCCAAGTCGCCACCATACGCCTGGCCCACTGTGATGACACCGTGCAGCAAGCCCGCTTCACTGAGCGCGGGCACCAGACGGCTGACGCCCAGCGCAAGGGATGCCGCGTCGGTCATCACGTAAACCACCCGGCATTTTCCGCCAGTGTAGTGGTGCAATGCTGCGACGACGGCGGCTATCTGGCTGTGCAGTCCACAGCAGACCACCGGCATCCCGTGTAACGAGCTGGCAGATTGCATGACCTCATGATGGGGCGATGCAGGCTCTTCCACAGCCAGCACCGTGTGCTGCATGGGAGTGTAGCGCAGGCGCACGATGTGCCCGTCCATCGGGGTCGGCTCCAGTGGGCGGGTGAGGTTGTGGATAACGAAGTCATAGCCACCGGAGCCGAGGTCCAGTTCGGTCGCCGTCGTGTTGAGCACCACGGCATCCCCCACGTCTGCCACGCCGGTCAGGTTGATATGATTGAGCGCGAGTCGGACCTCCTCGCCGCTTTGCACTACCAGCTCCTGCACACCCGCGCGCGTCTGCCGCACCTCGGTGACCGTGCCAATCGCCTTGGAAATCATGTGTCCTCCACCTCTCCCTCCGCAATGGGAGGTGCTCTATTATAGCACGTTCGGGCAGGTTTGGTAAGAGGGCAGAAATAAAGAGGACGGAGGAGATGCATGGCACCACTCTGTGCCCGGCATCTTCCTCCGCGCCGTTTTACACCGGATACTCTTTGCGGTTCTCGGGCATGGAGAGCAGCACAGGCTTCTCCGGCAGCACTTCAGCAAGCGCTTCGATCTCGGGTGGTCCGTCGGGAAGGGGCAGGGCAACCTGTCCGCGCTCCACTACTGAGCGAACCATCGCCATCATGATTTCGAAGCCCTTGTAGGCGTCCTCGCCGTTGCAGGGGTGTACGGCGTCGTCATCGTCCAGCCAGCGTGCCATGTCCTCGATGTAGGGGGGCATGTCGAGGTTGTAGTCCATCGTGCCCGGTCCCTGTATCACGCCCTCTTTGGTCACGGCACGCCAGCCGCCGCCGGTCAGCACCTCTGCGAAGCCCTCCGTGCCCTGTGCGCCGATGCGCGCCTTGCGCCACCAGTAGTCCACTTCCGGCACATCAGGCGCGCCCGCGCCGCACTCCACGATGCCGCGTACGCCGTTGGCGAACTGGATGAATCCGCCAATGTAGTCGGGCGAGGGATGGTTGTCGGAAAGCTTACCGCGCCCGCTCGCCTGCGCCATCACCCATTCCGCCTCGGCGTTGTCATTGTACCAGCGCATGTAGTCGATCAGGTGGGTCATCATGTGCAGCATCCAGCCCGTCGCATGCCCGTACACCGTGTGCACCCGCCCGATGGCTCCGCTGGCGATGATTTCCTTTACCTTCTGGTAGTGCGCGCCGTAGCGGTGCTGGTGGCTGACCACCGTTTTAACGCCCGCATTGCGCACCAGCTCCATGATTTGCCGTGCTTCCCGCAGGTTCAACGCCATCGGCTTCTCGTAGGCAATGAGTTTGACACGTGCCTCTACCGCCAGCTTAATCATCGGATACCGGATGTTAGGCATGGTGGTCAGGCAGAACACGTCGGGTCTGGTTTTTGCCAGCAGCTCCGCCGCATCGGTGCTGGTCATCGGGTTGCCCAGCTGCGCAGCAGCAGACTGTAATTTGGCGGCGTCAATGTCGCAGATGCCCACCACCTCAAAGCGCGGGTTGGCGTGGAAGGTGGTGGCATGGTGCATCCCGCGCTTGCCCATGCCCACCACGACGACTTTATAGACCGGCTGACTCATGGACATCACCTATGGGTTCGCCTTGCACCACTCGAGCACTTTCTCGATGGTGTAGTCGATCTCTTCCTGATAGAGTTCGGGGAACATCGGCAGGGACACGCAGTTTGCCGCGTTCCACTCGCTGTTCGGAACGCCCCCCACGATTTCTGCCTCCTTGCCCCAGGGGAAGCCCTCCTGCTGGTGAATGGCGATGGGATAGTGGCACTTGGCGTCGATGCCGTTCTTGTTCAGGAAGTTGAGCAGGTCATCGCGCTTGCCATTGGTGGTTTCCACCACGTACAGGTGGTATACATGCCGGTAACCGGGCAGCTCATAGGGCAGTTTGAGGGAGGTGTCTTTCAGCGCGTCGGTGTACATCTTCGCGATTTCCCGCCGACGGTCGTTCCACTCGTGAATGTATTTCAGTTTCACACTGAGGATGCCCGCGTGCAGGTCATCCAGCCGGCTGTTGAAACCGAAGCTGTGCACCGAGCGTTTGAGCGAGCCGTGGTTGCGCAGTCGCTTCACGCCGATAGCAACATCCTCGCGGTTAGTGATGACTGCACCGGCGTCGCCCGGGGTGCCCAGGTTCTTGTGCGCGATGAAACTGATTGCTACCGCGTCGGAAAGCTCGCCAACCTTGAAGGTATCGCCGTGCGCATCGATCGCCTGCGCGCAGTCCTCGATAACCAGCAGGTTGTGTTTGCGGGCGATTTGCGCGATTTTGTCCATCTCCGCGCACTGTCCGTACAGGTGAACGGGGATGATGGCTTTGGTGCGCGGCGTGATGGCGGCTTCGATTTTGGTGACGTCGATGTTATTGGTCTTGGGCTCGGTATCCACGAATACCGCCTTTGCGCCCGCAATCCAGATGGCTTCCGCGGTGGCGAAGAAGGTGTTGGTGACGGTGATGACCTCATCGCCCGGGCCGATACCCAGCGCCATCAGCGCGAGCCATATCGCATCGGTGCCCGAGTTGACGCCGACCGCGTATTTCATGCCGAAGAACTGTGCGAGCTCGTGCTCGAACCGTTCCAGTGTGGGGCCCGTGATGTACGAACCCGTCTCCAGCACGTCCACGATGGCTTTATCGATCTCCGCCTTCAGGTTGTGGTACTGGCGGACATGACCGTAGAATCCAACTTGCATTGGTAACCTCCCATCGGCTAAAGGTGGATGTTCCCCGGCACGGTGTTATAGAACGCCTGCGGGGGATGTACCGTTTCGACGTCAGAGGTGAGGTGTCCTGCACAGACGCCTTTTTGTGGAATCATTTTTCCGGGGCGTACGCTCCCCGCACCGGCTCTGCGGCGGTAACAGCCACCACCTGCCCGGCAACCTCGACCTGCAGGTGGCCCTGGTCGTCAATGCCCCGTGCCACCCCTGTCTCTCCTGATGGTAGACGGTAGAGGTGTCCAGCAGTAACATCTACGTTGCGCCACTCTGCCAGCACTTCGGAAAAACCATTGCGCCTCCACACCTGCATCCAGTCGTCGGCAGAACGCAGTAGCTGTTGGGCGAGAGGCTCCACAGACAACCGCCGCCCGGTCTCCAAGTATACCGAAGTGGCAGTATCCCGTATCTCCTGAGGGAACTCGCTCTGCAGCAAGTTCACCCCGACCCCTGCCAGTGCCCACATCTGATGCTGGGCGTCGGAGGCGGTTTCTATCAGGATGCCTGCCAGCTTGCGCCCATTGACCAGCACGTCGTTACTCCACTTGAACTGTACCGCCAGCCCTGCCTGTTCGCGGAGAGCATCCGCTACCGCCAGCGCGAGCACAAATGCCAGTTGTCCCACCCGGGCGGGTTCTTCGGCTTGAAGGCGCAGCAACAGGGTCATCAGCAGGCTTTCGCCGGGTGTGTCCAGCCAGCGATTGCCATACCGCCCACGCCCGGCGGTCTGGTGTTCCGCGACCACCGCGCGGATTTGTACAGGTGGGCTTTGCAGAATCTCGCGTGCCAGGTCCTGGGTGGAAGGCACGGTGCCACAATAGACAATCAGACCGAAACGACTCATGCTTTGTATTTCAGCATTTGCTGCAGCAAAATCCTGCTGGAAAAGAGGAAAACAGTGAATATGATGAGAATACCTAAAAATAGAGTTATCCAAATTTTACTGACGGAGGAGGCCACCATGCGACAACCAGTTACGAGCAAGATCATGATGTTCGCTGCCGCCGTAGTGCTGCTGGTAGTCGTTGTGGAGATAGCGCGTTCGCAGACTGCGAAGCAGACCAAGGCGACAGCAAAGGCTACTTCGACCTGCGTGCAATGCCACAAAACAGTTACCCCGCAGATCGTCGTGGACTGGTCTCTCAGCCAGCACAGCAAGAACGAGGTGGATTGTTCCGACTGCCATGGCAGCGAACACAAGTCCGCTTCGGATGTGGCGAAGGCGAAAATCCCCACTCCGGACACCTGTGCTACATGTCATCCCACTCAGGTAGGGCAGTTCAAAAAGGGGAAACATGCCCACGCTTGGGCAGCGATGAAAGCGATGCCGACTGCGCACTGGCAGCCCATGGCGTTAACGGAAGGGATGAAGGGCTGTGGAGGATGCCATAAGATTGGTCTGAAAAGTGAAGCCGATATTCGGGAGATGAAGAAAGCGGGCGACGTCGGCTTTGGGTTGGCATCGTGCGATGCGTGCCATACCCGTCATCTTTTCTCCAAGGAGGAGGCTCGACAACCTCAGGCTTGCCAGACCTGCCACATGGGCTTTGACCACCCCCAGTGGGAAATGTACTCGGCATCGAAACATGGCGTGCGTTATCTGTTGAAACAGAACAAGACCCTGCCTGCCAATGCCGCAGCTCCGAAATGCCAGACATGCCACATGCAGAATGGTAACCATGAGGTCCGCACCGCCTGGGGGTTTCTCGCAGTGCGGCTGCCCTTGCCGGAGGACAAACAGTGGGCAGAAGACAGGGTAACCATTTTGCAGGCACTCGGTGTACTGGACCCGGAGGGTAAGCCGACGGCGCGACTGGACGTAGTGAAGGCAGCAGATGTAGCACGTCTGACCCAGGAGGACTGGCAGAAAGAGCGCGATAAGATGCTCAAAACCTGTACGCAGTGCCATTCACGTACGTTTGCCAAAGGCGAGCTGGAAAAGGGAGACAGGATGATCAAAGAGGCAGACCACCTTCTCGCCGAGGCAATACGCATCGTGGCAGGCCTCTATCGCGACGGCATCCTGAAGAAGCCCCAGAGCTATGCGCATGCCTTTCCTGACTTACTGACCTTCCACGATGCCCCCACACCGATCGAGCAGAAGCTGTTCGTCATGTTCCTGGAACACCGGATGCGGACCTTCCAGGGCACCTTCCACGCCAACCCGGACTATGCACTGTGGTACGGGTGGAGCGAAATGGTGCGTGACCTTTCTGAGATTAAAGCGATGGCAGAAGACCTGCGAGCCAAACATCGGTAGGATGTCGCGCTAATTTTGCCGACAGGGACAGGCTGCGCCTGTCCCTCTTTTTTGAGGGGGTATAATCTTTACTGAACGCAACCAGATTTGGGGGAGGATGATATGCCGCTCATCGACGAATTGAAGTTTAANGAACAGGGGTTGATNCCCGCCATCGTACAGGATGCCGACAACGGCGACGTGTTGATGATGGCGTGGATGAATCGGGAGGCGTTACAACGAACCATCGAAACGGGAAAGGCTACCTACTGGAGCCGCTCGCGTCAGAAGTTCTGGGTAAAGGGCGAAACGTCGGGGCACTTCCAGGAGGTTCAGGCTATTTACATAGACTGTGACGCCGATGTGGTGTTGCTGAAAGTAAGGCAGGTCGGCGCGGCTTGTCACGAAGGATACCGCAGCTGCTTTTTCCGACAGGTGGATGCGGAGCGTGGCGAACTGAAAGTGATAATGGAGCGTCTTGTGAATCCAGAAGAGGTCTATTCACGTTAGGATGGGCGAACTCGCACATCGTGTGTGGAAGCGGTACACCGGGGCGCCCGGTCTGCAGATTCGAGCGGTATCGCGTTTCGAGGACCTGTCTCTGGAAGCCAAGCCCAGCGTGTACGAAAACATTGACCCCGCACGCTGGAAAAAGATGGAGCAGCAGGTAAACCGGCTCATCGGGCAGGAGATACGCACCGAGCTGGCAGTGCTACGCCCGAACCGGTTGTTCATCGAAGAGCGCTCTGGCTTCGGCTGGTTTCGCAGCGTGTGTGATGGAAAGGTCTGGCAGGCGCAGGTACAGGGTGGCACGGTGAACAGGACACTCGCGCCGTGCATGCTGAATCAGATGGCTGAAGCACGCTATCATCGCTGGCTGGGGCTTGAAGAGCCGGACATCACCGATGTATTGCGCCTGCTGGCGGTCGGCTCGCCACGGCTGCGCGAGAAGATGCTGAGCGCAAGGGAAGAGCCTGCCGACTGGAAGAATCTGAAGATACTAATCTGGTCGGAGCCCGTAACCTACGAGGGGATGAAAGGGCAGGCGACTGTTACTTGCGTTGTCGATGTACCAACCGCCCTTATCCAGCGGGTAGAGTATCGATATCATGTTGCCATGGACAGGGAAGTCTGGATGAGTATTGTTATCGGTCAACGGTGGGATAACAGCCAGATTTCGAAGCTGCCTCCTTCTACCCGTTTTCGTTTTGAACCGGTGANGGGAGCCACAAAGCGATGAACAATTTCTGGCGACTGTTGGGCTATCTGAAGCCTTACCGATGGCGCGTTATCGCAGCAGTGCTCCTCATGGGGCTGATCACCGTCAGCGCAGTGCCCATGCCCCTGTTGTTCCAGTACGTCATCGACGATGTGTTTCCGCATAAGAAGTGGCATGCACTGAACTGGGTCTTCTGGGGGGTCATCGGGCTTTATGCGCTGCGAGGCATGGTCTCTTTCACGCTCAACTACCTCATCAACTGGCTGGGACAGCGGGTGGTGTTCGACCTGCGCTTCCAGAGCTACCGTCATCTCAACCGCCTGTCGCTCAGCTACTATGACCAGCGCCAAACAGGTAAGATTATGGCGCGTTTAACGGGCGACATCGATGTCATCCAGTACATGATTACCGGTGGGTTTGTCACGCTGATCACTGACATTGTGACTCTGGTAGCGGTCACGGGGGTTATCTTCTGGAAGGAATGGCGGCTTGCGCTGATTACACTGGCTGTGGTGCCGTTATACGTGCTGGTCTACAAGCTTTATCTGAAATATATCCGCGATTTAAGTGTGCAGCTGCGCGAGAAGTGGGATGCGATGCTGGGCACCCTGCAGGAGAAAATAGCCGGTATCAGCGTGGTGAAAGCCTTCGTACGTGAAGACTATGAGACCGAACGCTTCATGCAGACGGTGAAAGAGAACTTCGCACTGGGCATGAAGCAGGTGCACCTAAACCGGCAGCTGGGCTTGTTCGCAGGACTGGTGCGGGCTGTGGGAACCGCGGCTGTGTGGTACTACGGAAGCGTGCTGGTGCTGGGCAGGCAGCTGCAGGCGGGCGAACTGCTAGCGTTTACCTTCTACATGGGCTACCTGTATGACCCTGCCGTGCGTGTGGTGGACTTCAATATCACCCTGCAATGGGCTGGTGCAGCGATTGACCGCGTGTTTGAGGTTCTGGATACCCGTCCGGATATCGAGGATTCACCCAATGCCCGTCCTCTGCCGGATATGCGGGGCGAGATTGAGTTTCGCAACGTGAGCTTTGGATACCGTCCTGGCCAGCTGGTGTTGAAAAATGTCAACCTTCATATTCGCCCCGGTGAAGTGGTTGCACTGGTTGGTCCCAGCGGGGCAGGGAAGAGCACGTTGGTCAACCTGATCGCCCGATTCTACGATGTGACCGATGGGCAAGTATTGATAGACGGTGTGGACGTGCGAGACATCAAACTGGAATCCATCCGGCGCAACGTGGGCATGGTCATGCAAGAGTCCCTGCTGTTCTCGGTCACCATCAAAGAGAACATCGCCTATGGCAGGCATGATGCAACCGAAGAAGAGATTGTGCGCGCAGCCAAGCAGGCAGACCTGCACGATTTCATCCTGACCCTGCCCGATGCGTATGATACCAAAATCGGCGAGGATGGTATCAAGCTGTCGGTAGGGCAGAAGCAGCGGTTGTCTATTGCGCGCGCTATCCTCACCGACCCCAAGATACTGATACTGGACGATGCTACCAGCGCACTGGACAGCCAGACCGAGGCGAACGTGCAACAGGCATTGGAACACGTCATGCAGGGGCGCACCAGCATTGTGATTGCTCACCGCCTGTCTACCGTGGTGAACGCCGACAAAATCGTGGTACTGGATAAGGGCGAAGTAGTAGACATTGGCACGCACGAGGAGCTGGTGAACAAGCCGGGGGTGTATCGCACGCTGTACGAAGAGCAGTTCAAGTCGGCAGCAGACCTGTTGCTGGTGGAGTAGAAAAGTTCCATTGCCATCGCGCGATTGCCTATTGACATCCCTCACAGTGAGCTGTATACTGTAACTACACGNACATCGTTATAGAACGGTTTGACATGTCAGTGCCCGTGCCCGGCAGCAGCGGTACGTTCGGCGCGATGGCGCGGCTGGAAGCTCCGGCAACGCACATTCTGGTGGCAGATGCGGTGCCCGATGGTCCCAACAGTCTGCCGCTCCATAACGCATGGGGCGCCTACATGAACCATATGTCNCCNCCGTTCTCCCCGACAGCCTGGGGNNTGACGGGAACGTGGCAGCCCTGGCACCAGCGCCCACATGGAAGGCACACAGGCAAAGTGACCACCATCTTCTGCGACGGGCATGTGAAGGCTCTTCCGTTTGAGGCACTGTATCCGGTTGACGAGAAAGTGCGCACCCAGGGAGACGTTATGGGATGTTCAACGCTGAATCTGCTACCGGAACAGGCGCCTCAGCAGTGGGAGCTGTGGAAGTAATTGCGAGATCGATGGCGGGGAGGGCTTCAGCTCTCCCCGTTTTTCTTTTACCCGCGCAACAATCGTCTCACGCTNAGGGTCTAAGAGTCAGGGCAGGG